>JAABUO010000600.1_pt1 | contig 63316 bp, 60 predicted proteins | sample 5559291 | NCBI WGS metagenome assembly JAABUO01 (sample SAMN10711878, study PRJNA513372) | rock metagenome | isolation source: Antarctica rocks | place: Antarctica: Victoria Land, Finger Mt sud | reverse complement strand
AGTTCGCCGCGATCCGCTCCTACACCGCCACCGCTGGTAAACACCACATCAACCTCTACCACGCCCTCACCCAACTCACCGCCGGCGACCCCTGGCTACCCCACGCACAAAGCACGTGACTAGTTACGACGCAACTAGCCTGGACGCGAACTACGGCAAACGTGCTTCTTCGTCAGCGCGCAGATCGGAAGCGCGCGGCGGCAGGAGGTTCGAGTAGATGACTGGCCTGCTATTCAACGAAATCGCCTCCGATCGCTACGAAGTGGTTGCTCGCGGACGCAGCAACGCGGCAGCAATGGGGGGGCTCGACGTTTGCACTAGTCGGCTTCGCATCTGCCACGACGGACGCCTCCGTCGGACAAGTGATCGTCGGCTTAGTGTCCACGGTGGTAGGTGCGTTGATCGCCATCTCCGCGCTACGGTCGGCTGTCATCATCGACTTCTCGAACAGTCGAGTGTCCAATCGACATCTTATTACTAAGACTTTCACCTTAGCAAGGGGGGACAAATTCAAGGTACTACAAGTGGCCTATCCCACCCCTCACGGTGTCCTAGCGCTCACCAATGGAGTATCGGTTAGGCCACTCGCCGCTGTAGCTGCCGCAAGCAACGATAATCGCGCACGCCTTGCTGAAGTCGCTGAAGTCCTTAACGAGATGTTGATGACGCGTGATGAGGCTAGCTAGCCCGGATCATTCATGATCTTCTGGCCGGGTAGCGGCGTGTCATGGGGAAAGTGCCTGTCCCGCTTGGGATCATCGGCTTGCTGAGGGCCAGTGAATCATCAAGAGGGGGGCACTTTCCGGGCGCGGGGTATCGGTGGCAGGCCGCGGCTGGTGGTGACGGCGGACGGCGCGGGGATCTTGTCGCACGCGGGGACGGCGTTGCTGGGCGGGCTGGCGGACCGGGTCGGGTTGACCGGCGACGCTGGCGGGCGTTGAAGGCGGTCGCCGACCGTGGGCCGGCCGGCCTGGACGCGCTGGCCCACGGCCGGCGCGGGCCCGGGGACGGGCGTGGCTGGCCCGCGCGGAGCTCACCGGTGTCGCGGTCCAGCCGGCGCGGGCCGCGGGGGTAGACCTGGACTACCTGGTGATCGACCTGGACGCCACCGTCGTGATCTGCCACTCGGAGCAGGAACACGCGACCCCGACGTTCAAGATGACCTTCCTGGACCACCTGCACGCCCTGGACCTGGAGACTGCCTGGGCTGGACGATGAGCGAGGCGCTGCGCGGGGCCATCAGCTCCCTGGCCCAGGGGCGCGGACCGCGGCGGTCACCGCAGGCAACGACGTGCGCGACGGCGCTGACGTCGCCGAGCTCACCGCGGTGCCCCTCCCCGCCACCCACCTCGCCGGCTGGCCGCCCGGACTGCGGCTGATCGTGCGCCGCGAGCACCCGCACCCGGCGCGCAACTCGACGCGTTCGAGGAACGCGACGGCTACCGCTACCAGATCTTCGTCACCAACACCAGCCTCGGGCAGCTGGCGTTCCTCGACGCCCGGCACCGCGCCCACGCCCGCGTCGAGGACCGGATCCGCACCGCAAAGACCACCGGGGTGGGCCGGTTCCCCTCCCGCAGCTTCACCATCAACACGGTCTGGCTACAGAGCGCGCTGACCGCGAGGCTAGCGGCGTTGCCGTCGCCACAGGTGCCGTCCTCCTACGGTGGGGTCATGGTGGCGGCGTGAGGCGGCGGCTGGACTGGTGCGCGGTCGTCGGCGTACCCGTGGTGGTGCTGAGCGCCTTCCTCGACCCCATGGACGTCGTCAACGGCGTCATCGCGTGGACCTCGGCGCGCTTCGCGATCGCCCGGCGGTTGGGCGAGCAGCCAGCACAGCGCAGTGCGCCACCCGCACTCCCCAGCACGCACACCGACGACGCAGCCATCCGCCCGCTCCGGGCCGCGCGCCGCGGCAGCCGGCGACCCGCGTCGCACCGCCCCACCGCCCGCCGCCGCTGACGCGCGAAGGGACGAGCGGCGCCTAAGGTCGCGGCGGTGGCCGCGACGCTCTTCGACGGCGCCGCGCAGGGCAGCGCGCCGCTGGCCGTGCGGCTGCGCCCGCGCACGCTGGCCGAGGTCGTCGGCCAGCGGCACCTGACCGGCCCCGGCACGCCCCTGCGGCGCCTCGTCGAGAACGGCGGAACGACGAGCGTCATCCTCTGGGGGCCGCCGGGCACCGGCAAGACGACGCTGGCGAGCGTGGTGTCGACGGCCACCGACCGGGACTTCCGGCAGCTCTCGGCCGTCAGCGCCGGGGTCAAGGACGTCCGCGCGGTCATCGAGGGAGCGGGCGACCTGCTCTCGGGCACCGGCCGGCGCACCGTGCTCTTCGTCGACGAGGTGCACCGCTTCTCCAGGACCCAGCAGGACGCGCTGCTGCCGGCTGTCGAGCAGGGCATCGTCACCCTCATCGCGGCGACCACCGAGAACCCGTACTTCTCCGTCAACGGCCCGCTGCTCTCACGCAGCCTGCTCCTCACCCTGGAGCCGCTCGCCGACAGCGACATCACGACGCTGCTCGACCGGGCGCTGACCGACGAGCGCGGGTACGGCGGCCGGCTCACCCTCGCGGACGGCGTGCCCGAGCACCTGCTCCGCGTGGCCGGTGGTGATGCCCGGCGTGCGCTGACGGCGCTCGAGGCAGGAGCCGAGGCGGCGCTCGCAGCCGGGTCACCGGTGCTCGACCTGCCCACGCTCGAGCGCGCGGTCGACCGGGGGGCCTTGCGTTACGACCGCGACGGCGACCAGCACTACGACGTCATCAGCGGCTTCATCAAGAGCATCCGCGGCAGCGACCCCGACGCGGCGCTGCACTACCTGGCGCGCATGATCGCGGCCGGGGAGGACCCTCGCTTCATCGCCCGCCGCATCGTCATCAGCGCCAGCGAGGACGTCGGGCTGGCCGACCCGACGGCGCTGCCGGTGGCGGTCGCGGCGGCGCAGGCACTCGACCTCATCGGCCTGCCGGAGGCCAGGCTTGCGCTCGCCCAGGCGGTCATCCACCTGGCGCTGGCACCGAAGTCCAACGCGGTGATCGCGGCCATCGACAGCGCGGGCGCCGATGTGCGGGGCGGGCTCGCGGCCCCCGTACCCCTCCATCTGCGGGACGGGCACTACCAGGGCGCGACGGCGCTCGGCCACGCCCGCGGGTACGCCTACCCGCACGACGACCCCCGCGGGGTGCTGACCCAGCAGTACCCGCCTGACACCCTCGTCGGCCGCGACTACTACGTGCCCAGCGGGCACGGGGCGGAGCGGGCGCTGGCCGATCGGCTGCCCGCGTTGCGGGCGGTCGTCCGCGGTGACCCCGCGGCAGGGCAGGATGGGCGCACCTTCCGGCCCCGGTGCACTCCGGTCCCGCCGGAGCGGGCTGCGTCGGAGTGTGCGGCCGAGGACACGACGAGGGAGCGGCAGGGCTGATGTCGGCTGGAGCGGTGGCGGGGCTGATCGCCGCCGGGGCGTTCGTGGTGCTGGTCGTGGTGGTGGCGGTGCCGCTGCTCAAGCTCGGCCGGATGATCGACGCGGGCACCCGTCGCGTCGAGCAGTCGGCTCGCATCATCGACACCGCGGTCGACCGGCTGCAGCAGACGAGCGCGACGGTGGACGCGGTCAACGCCAACCTCGTACACGTCGAGAAGGTCGCGAGCAACGTCGAGAGCATCTCCTCCAACGTCAACGCGCTGACCAGCGTCTTCTCCGCGACGCTCGGCGGCCCACTGATCAAGATGGCGGCCTTCTCCTACGGCGTGCGCCGCGCGGTCGGCGAGCGGCAGCGCTCGGAGGTCGAGTCCACGGTCAAGGCGGAGCTCAAGGCGCGCAAGAAGAAGGCCGCCTGATGCCGCGCGCCTTCTGGCTGGCCGCCGGGGCGACCGCCGGTGTCCTTGCCTTCCGCAAGGCGCAGGCCATGGCCCGCGCGGCGACCCCCTCAGGCCTCGCCGAGCGCGGGGCGGCGACCGCCAGCGTCGCCGCCCGGCAGGCGCGCGGCTTCTGGAGCACCGTCCGCAGCGCGATGGCCGAGCGCGAGGCCGACCTGCGGCAGGCGATGGTGCTCGACGGGGCCGGTGAGAGCGATCTGGCCGTCGGGGCGGCACCGCGGCGGCGCAGGAGGGCCGGCTAGGTGCAGAGCGCGGAGATCCGCCGGCGCTTCCTCGCCTGGTTCGAGACCCGCGGGCACAGCGTGGTGCCCTCGGCCAGCCTGGTGAGCGACGACCCCACGACGCTGTTCACGATGGCGGGGATGCAGCCCTTCAAGCCGTACTTCCTCGGTCAGGTGCCACCCCCGTGGCCGAGGGCGACGAGTGTGCAGAAGGTCGTGCGCACGCCGGACATCGACATCGTCGGGACGACCAGCCGGCACGTCACCTTCTTCGAGATGTGCGGCAACTTCAGCTTTGGTGACTACTTCAAGGCCGCCGCGATCCCGCTGGCGTGGGGTCTGCTGACCACCCCCCAGGACCAGGGTGGGTACGGCATGGATCCCGAGCGCCTGTGGGTCACCGTCTTCGAGACCGACGACGAGGCCGCCGACATCTGGCAGCGAAGCGTGGGGCTGCCGCCCGAGCGGCTGCAGCGGCTCGGCATGGCGGACAACTTCTGGTCGATGGGCGTACCCGGTCCGTGCGGGCCGGACAGCGAGATCTTCTACGACCGAGGCCCAGAACACGGCCCCGGCGGCGGGCCGGCGGCCGACGACACGCGCTACGTCGAGATCTGGAACCTCGTCTTCATGTCCGACGAGCGCGGCGCCGGCCAGGAGGAGGACTTCCCCATCCTCGGGCCGCTGCCGGCACGCAACATCGACACAGGGATGGGTCTCGACCGGGTCGCCTTCCTGCTGCAGGGCAAGGCCGACGTCTTCGGAACCGACCTGCTCAGCGGGGTGCTCGACACCGTCGCCGAGATCACCGGGCACCGGCTCGGCACCGACCAGCGCACCGACGTCAGCCTGCGGGTGATCGCCGACCACAGCCGCACCGCGACCTTCCTCATCTCCGACGGGGTGACACCGGGCAACGAGGGCAAGGGTTACGTCCTGCGCCGGCTGCTGCGCCGCGCCGTGCGCAACATGCGCCTGCTCGGCGCCGACCAGCCGGCGCTCGGGCGCCTCGTCGACGCGGTCCGCGACAGCATGGGCGCGGGTTATCCGGAGCTCGTGCGCGACCACGCCCGCATCCGGCAGGTCGCGGAGACCGAGGAGATCGCCTTCACCGCCACCCTCGCGAGCGGCACCCGGCTCTTCGACGGGGTCGTCGCTCAGGTGCGCGCGGCCGGCGGCACGGCGCTGCCGGGCGAGCGGGCCTTCGCCCTGCACGACACGTACGGCTTCCCCATCGACCTCACGCTCGAGATGGCGCGCGAGCAGGGGCTGACCGTCGACGAGGCGGGCTTCCGCGCGCTGATGGGGGAGCAGCGGGCGCGGGCCAAGGCGGACCGCGCGGGCCGCGGCATCGGCAACGCCGACGTGGGGGCCTACCGCCCGCTGCTGGCCGCCGGCCCGGTCGTGCACAGCAAGTACGACGAGCTGCACACCGAGACCACCGTGCGGGGACTGCTCCGCGGCGGCCAGCTGGTCGATGCGGCCGGCGCGGGGGAGGTGATCGAGCTGGTGCTCGAGCGCACCCCGTTCTACGCCGAGAGCGGTGGGCAGGCGCCCGACGCCGGTCGCATCACCGGCGCTGGCCTCGACCTCGAGGTGCTGGACGTGCAGGCCCCGGTGCGCGGGCTGGTCGTGCACCAGGTCCGGGTCGTGGCGGGTGAGCTGCGCGCCGGGCAGGAGGTGCTCGCCGCGGTCGACCCCGAGTGGCGCCTCGGTGCGTGCCAGGCGCACTCCGGCACGCACGTCGTGCACGCGGCGCTGCGCCAGGTGCTCGGCCCCTCGGCCCTGCAGAGCGGCTCCGCCAACCGGCCGGGCTACCTCCGGCTCGACTTCGCCTGGCCCGCCGCGCTCTCCCGCAGCACGCGCACCGAGGTCGAGGAGGTCGCCAACCTCGCCGTGCGCCGCGACCTTCCCGTACAGGCGCTGCTCACCTCGTTGGCCGACGCGCGGGCGATGGGGGCGCTGGCGCTGTTCGGCGAGACCTACGACGAGACGGTCCGCGTGATCGAGATCGGCGGCCCGTGGTCGCGTGAGCTCTGCGGCGGCACCCACGTCGCGCACTCCTCGCAGATCGGCCCGCTGGCACTGGTCAGTGAGGGCAGCGTGGGCTCGGGCCTGCGGCGCGTCGAGGCGCTGACCGGCATCGAGGGCTTCCGGTACCTGGCCGCCGAGCGCGACCTCGTCAGCGGCCTGGCCGAGTCGCTCAAGGCCCCGGCCGACCAGGTCGCCGCCCGCGTCCAGGGGCTGCTCGAGCGGACCCGTGAGCTCGAGCGCGAGGTGGAGCGGCTGCGCTCCAGCCAGCTCTCCGCGCTCGCCGCTGAGGTGGCGGCCCGGGGGCACGACGTCTTCGGCGTGCTCTTCGTCAGCTTCGAGGCCCCGGCGGGGACGGGCGGTGACGCCCTGCGCACCCTCGCCCTGGACGTGCGGGGCAGGCTGCCCACCGACGCGGCCGCGGTCGTGGTGGTCGGCGCCAGGGGCAGCGGGCAGGACGCCAAGGGCTCCCTCGTGGTCACCACGAACGACCACGCTCGCGGGTGGGGCCTGCTCGCCGGTGAGCTGGTCACCCGGGGCACCGCCGAGCTGGGCGGTCGGGGCGGCGGTCGCGACGACGTGGCGCAGGGCGGCGGCCCTGACGGCGGCCGCGTCGCCGCCGCGCTGACGTCGATCGAGCACCTGGTCGGGGCCAAGCAAACCGGGTCGGCGTGAGCATGACCGCCGCCGAGGCCGGCCCTGGGCCCGCGGGGTGCGGTGCCAGGGTGACGACGCCGCGGCCGGGCGTGCTCCTGGCGGTCGACGTCGGGACGGTGCGCGTCGGGGTGGCCGCCAGCGACCCCGACCGGCTGCTGGCCTCGCCGGTCGTGACGTTCGCCCGTGATGCGCGGGAGGGCCGTGACCTCACGGCGCTGACCGCGCTGGTGGCCGAGCGCGGTGCGGTCGAGGTGCTCGTCGGGTTGCCGGTGACACTGGCCGGGCGCGAGGGGGCCTCGGCCGAGATGGCCCGCGGTTACGCCACCGAGCTCGCGCGGCGCATCGCCCCCGTACCCGTGCGGTTGGCCGACGAGCGGCTCACCACGGTGAGCGCGAGCCGGGCGCTGGCGGCGAGCGGCCGTCGAGGCCCCGCCGCGCGGGCGGTCATCGACCAGGCGGCCGCCGTCGCGCTGCTGCAGGCCGAGCTGGACCGGCGATGACGCTCCTCCCCGGCGACCCGGACGGGTACGACGAGCGCGCCGTCGACCGCCGCGGTCATGATGAGCCCGACGATGAGCACGACGGTGGCGGCCGTGACCCCGCGGACCGGGCCGGCGCGACCACGGGCGTCGACGACCTGCTCGCCGCGACCGCCGCCCCGGCGGGAGCACGGCACCGGCCACCGGCGCGGGCCGATCGGGTCGCGACCGGTCGCCCCGCCGGCCGCCGACGGGCCCGACCCGGTGTCCTCGTCCTGGCCTTGCTCATCGTCACCGTGATCGGCGCAGGGGTGCTCGTCGGTGGCGGCCTCCTGGTGCGCCACCTCTTCGGCCCCACCAGCTCCGACACGGCCGCCGACTACGCGGGCCCGGGGACGGGCGCGGTGGTCGTCCAGGTCCACAGCGGTGACGGGGCCGGCACGATCGCGGCCTCGCTGGAGCAGGCGGGGGTGGTGCGCTCGCCGGGCGCGTTCACCAGCGCGGCCGCGCAGGACCCGCGCAGCCGCACCATCCAGCCCGGCTACTACCGGCTACACCTGAAGATGCAGGCGAGCCTGGCGCTCGGCCTGCTGCTCAGCCCCCAGGGCATCGCGCCGCGCACCCGCGTCACGCTGCCGGAGGGGCTCACCGAGGCCCAGACGCTGGCCCGGCTCGCGGCAGGGACGAGGGTCCCGCTGGCGTCGCTGCAGCAGGCCGCCGCCGACCCCAGCGCGCTAGGGCTGCCGCCCTACGCCGGTGGTCACCTCGAGGGCTTCCTGCGCCCCGGGCAGTACGACGTGGCACCCGACGCCACCGCCGCCCAGGCGCTCGGCCAGCTGACCGCGGCCTTCACCGCGGCGGCACCCGCGCTCGACCTGCAGGCGAAGGCGGCCGCGCTCGGGATCACCCCGCTCCAGGCGGTCACCGTCGCCTCGCTCATCGAGCACGAGGCGGCTCAGTCGAGCGACCGACCCAAGGTGGCCCGCGTCGTCTACAACCGGCTCGAGGCTGGCACCCCGCTCGGCCTCGAGTCGACCGTGCGCTACGCGCTCGGCGGCGCCGGGCAGACCCGGCTCACGGCCAGCCAGCTCGCGGCTGCCGCGGCCTCGCCGTTGCGCGCGTACGACACCTACGTCCATACCGGGCTCCCCCCCGGGCCGATCGACAGCCCCGGCACCGCGGCGCTGCAGGCGGCCCTGTCCCCGGCGCGGGGCAGCTGGCTCTACTTCGTGACGCTGCCCAAGACCAACACGACGGAGTTCGTCGACACCGCGGCCCAGTTCGCGCAGCTGACCGCGCAGTGCCAGGCGCAGGGCGGCTGCTGAGCGGTGCGCGCCGCCGTCCTCGGCTCACCGGTCGCTCACTCGCTGAGCCCCGCGTTGCACCGAGCGGCCTACGCCTGGCTGGGGCTCGGCTGGACCTACGAGGCGCGTCGGTGCGAGGTGGTTGGGCTGCCGTTGGTGATGGCGGAGATGCGCACCGACCCGACCTGGCGCGGAGCCTCGCTGACGATGCCACTCAAGGAGGTGGTGCTCGCCCTCGCCGATGAGGTCGACCCGCTGGCAGCTCGGATCGGTGCGGCGAACACGCTGCTGCGCAGCCCCTCCGGCGCGCTGAGCGGGCTCAACACCGACGTGGCCGGAATCGCGGCCGCGGTCGAGGAGGTCGGGGGCGCGCGCGGGGGCCCAGTCGCCGTGCTCGGCGCAGGGGGCACGGCGCTCGCCGCGCTCGCCGCGCTCGCCGCTGATGTCGAGGTCGTGGTGCACGCCCGCGACCTCCGGCGCGCCGGCGCCCTGCTCGAGCTGCACCCCGGGGCGCGGGCCGTCCACCTCGGCGAGCTCGACCCCAGCGCGCAACCGCTCGTGATCAGCACCCTGCCCGCCGGCGCCGCTGACCGGCTCGGCAGCGACTGGCCCGTCGGCACCGCGCTCGTCGACGTCGTCTACGACCCGTGGCCGACCGCGTTGGCCACCCGTGCGCAGGCGGCCGGGGCAGCGGTGGCCGGCGGGCTGTCGGTGCTCGTGGGCCAGGCGGTCGGGCAGGTACGCGCGATGACCGGCCGCGACGTGCCGCCCGAGGTGCTCCGCGCGGCCGGCGCGGCGGCTCTCGCCCTACGCGGACGCTGACCTGCAGGGGGACACGCCGATGCGGTGGACGCCAGGCCCGCTGCGGGTCAGCCCAGGTGTGCGAGCACGTCGCGGCAGGCCTCGCAGACGGGGTAGCGCTGCGGGTCGCGCGACGGTACCCAGCGGAACCCGCACAGCGCCTCCACCTCGAAGCCGAGGACCCGCGCCTCGGTCACCCACGCCTCGGCCGACTCGCGGTCCGGCGGCCGCTTGACGATGTGGGTGCGGTGCTCGGCGTCGCCCGAGCCGTGCTGCAGCTCGGGCCGGGTCAGGGTCTCGGTGCCGCCGCTGGTGCTCACGGACCCAGTCTGCCCAGACGCGACCGCGACCGGGTGACGGTCGGGCCGTACATTGGGGCCCTCGCCTGCGACCCCGCGGGCCTGCGACCTGCAGGAGGCCGACGGTGCGCTCGCGGCGCCTGCTCGGCGTGCCTGCGGTGGCCCTGGGGCTGGCCGCGCTCACCGGCTGCGGGTCCGCCGGGAGCGACACCCGCGCGCTGCAGGTGCAGTTCACCGTCCCCACCGGAGGTCACGTGGACCCGGCGCAGGTCGTCGCAGCGCTGCGGGCCTGCCCGGGGAGCAAGGCGGTCAAGCCGCAGCCGATCTCCACCTCGACGATCCCGGCGGCGCAGGTCTACCCGCTGACCTACGACGCCCGCACCGCCTCGGACCTGGAGCTCAACCGCACGATCGTCTGCCTGGACCGACAGCCCGGGGTCGTCTCGGCCTACCTCGAGGCCAAAGATTACTGATGATGGCGGCCTGATGCCACCGGAGAGCGCAGGGTCGACCGGCACCCGGCCGCTGCGCCCGCTGACCCTCTACGGCCACCCCGTGCTCATGGCCCCGGCCGCCCCGGTCGAGGTCTTCGACGCCGAGCTCGGCCAGCTCGTCGAGGACATGTTCGCGACGATGTACGCGGCGCCCGGCGTCGGCCTGGCCGCGACCCAGGTCGGGGTCTCGCTGCGGCTGTTCACCTTCGACTGCGGACCTGGCCGCAAGGGCCACGTCTGCAACCCGGTGCTGGAGACGGTGCGCGGCGAGCTGCGGGAGGCCGATGAGGGATGCCTGTCGGTGCCGGGCCTCTACGTCGCGACCGTCCGTTCGATGGAGGCGCGGGTCACCGGTCTCGACGCCGACGGCCACCCGGTGGAGTACGAGGGCCGCGAGGTGCTCGCGCAGTGCCTGCAGCACGAGTACGACCACCTCGACGGCATGCTCTACCTCGACCGGCTGGGGGGCCGTACCAAGCGCAAGGCGATGCAGGCGGTCCGCGAGGCACCGTGGTTCGGCGAGCAGCTGCGTGAGCTCTCGCCCACCGCTCCCGGGATGCGCTGGGAGCGCAGTGACGACGGGCGGTGGACCAGCGTGAGCACGCCCGGCGAGGTCACGGAGTAGTCCGGCGCAGGCCGCGCCAGGCGAGCCGCCCGCCGGCGACCGCCAGCGCGATCGCGGCCATGAGCGCGAGCACGCCGAGCACCGCGAGCTGCGTGGGATCGGCATCGCCGTGCCTGCCAGCCTTGGTGCCTGCGCTCACGGCGATGACCCCCATCGCCACCGCTGCAGCGAGGAGCAACAGCCCGCAGGTCGCGAGCACGGCCTGTCGGGCGCCGCGTGCGGCAGGTGGCCCGTCGAGCGGCGGCGGCTCGGGCGTCACCGCAGGTCGTCCCACAGGCCGTGGTCGGCGTAGAAGCGCTGGACGTCGGCGAGCTCCACGTCGGCGTCCTCCGCCGCGACGTCGGCCGCGCCTGCCACCCACCACTCGGCTCCCGGCAGACCCGCTGAGAGGTAGGCACGGCTCCCGGCTCGGTGCGATGACGGTGCGCGGCGCGGCTGCGCGAGGACCTCGCCGTGCGCCGGCTCCCAGAGCCGCACCTGCCCCGCCTCGTGACCGAGCACCACGGCGTCGAACCACCGCCAGACGATCACTTCGGCGGCCCCCTGCGCTGTGGTGGCGATGCCCACGAGGTGGCCGGGGTCGACCCGGCCTGCGCGGGGGGCGAAGGCCTCCGAGTAGCGCACGAAGGCCAGTCGGCCGTGCGAGAAGACCTCGCTCCCTCCCTCGGCGGCGCGGACGACGACGGCGGAGCGCAGCGGCGTCGCCGAGCGCGGGAGACCGGTCACGGCCTCATCCTGCGACGACCCCCGCGGTGCTGGCGGATCGGGCGGGTCACCGGGTCAGCAGGCCGTGTACCTCAGCGGCGACCGTCGGGTCGGGCGGGGGCCAGGGCCAGCCCACGTTCCCGTCGCCGTGCCAGCGCGGCACGAGGTGCACGTGCAGGTGCCCTACGACCTGGCCGCTCGCCGCTCCCGTGTTCTGCCGGACGGTCAGGCCGTCGGGCTGCAGCCGCTCGCGCAGGATCGCCGCCACCGCGTGCACGGCTCGCCCCACTGCCGCCGCGTCCTCGCCGCTGGCGTCCCACAGGTGCTCGACGTGGTGACGCGGCACGACCAGCGTGTGACCGCGGGCGGCCGGCCGATGGTCGAGGAAGCCGAGCGTCGCATCGTCCTGCCAGATGACCGCCGCGCTCGTCTCACCCGCGACGATGGCGCAGAAGAGGCAGCCGGCCACTAGCTCGCCGGGCTGACCGAGCTCATGTTGAAGTCGGGGACCCGCACCGTCGGCGCGACGGCCCGGGTGAAGTAGTCGCTCCACTCGCGGGGCAGCGTGCGCGTCGCGGCGCCCACCTCGACGATCCGCCCCAGCAGGTCGACCGGGCTCTCGTTGAAGCGGAAGTTGTTCACCGCCCCGACCACCTCGCCGCCCTCGACGAGGAAGACACCGTCGCGGGTGAGCCCGGTGAGCAGCAGCGTCTCCGGGTCGACCTCGCGGATATACCACAGGCAGGTCAGGAGCAGCCCACGCTCCGTACGACCCACCATGTCCTCCAGCGAGGCGGTGCCGCCGCCGTCGAGGATGAGGTTGTCGATCGGCGGGGTCGCGCGCACGCCGCGCTCGCGGCCGCCCGCCCGGGTCTCGATCAGCGCGCCGAGACGCCCGTCGTGGATCCAGTCGGTGCGGTGCAGCGCCAACCCGTTGTCGAAGACGCTCTCGTGCGCGCTGCTGCCGGTGGCCACCGTGAAGGGCGCCACCTGCAGGCCGGGCTGCGCGGGGTCGCTGGACAGGTCGAGGCCGGCCGGGGCGAGTGCCTCGCCGATGCGGGTGCCGCCCCCGGCGCGGGAGAAGACCGTGCGGCCCTCGGCGGCGTCGCGGCCGGCCATCGTCCACCAGGCGTAGATGAGCAGGTCGGCGACGGCGGTCGGGGGGAGCAGGGTTTCGTACCGGCCGGCGGGGAGCTCGAGCTGGCGGCTCGTCCAGCCCAGCCGGGTGGCCAGCCCGGCGACCGTGCCCTCGACGTCGACGTCGGTGAAGTCGCGGGTCGACTGGCCGTGCCAGACCGAGCCACCGGGCAGACCGCTCTTGGCGTTCCACTCCACCGATCCCGTCGGCTGCACGTGCCGGCGGCGGGTGCCGGCCGACGTCCCGAGCCAGGTCGTGGCCAGCTCGTAGGAGGCGAAGCCGTAGAGCAGCATGCCGTCACCGCTGGCCGCGTCGAAGGCGGTGCCGAGGTCGCGCGCGAAGCCTTCGAGGACAGCGGTGCCGGTCAGCTCGGGGCCGACGCCGAAGCCGGCGTCGGTGCCACCGTCGACGAGCTCACCGAAGTCCTCGGCCTCGCTCGCACCCCGTGCCGCCTCCTCCGCCACCCGCACCAGCGCGGTCAGCTCGTCGAGATCGGTGACCGTCGTCGCCGAGCGCACCCCGAAGCCCCGGCCCACGATCGAGATGACGGTGATGCGGCGGTCACGTGCCGCCCCGTTGGTCGTCAGCGTGCTGCCGGCCCAGCGCAGGTTGACCGCGCTGCTCTCCTGCACCACGACGACCGTGGCATCCGCCTGCGCCGCAGCGAGTGCGCGCTCGACGAGCTCGGCGCCGGCCAGCTCGCTCATCGGCCGCTCTCCCGCTGCGTGTTGAGGATGCTGACCCCACGGAAGAGCGTCGCCGGGCAGCCGTGCGAGACGGCCGCGACCTGCCCCGGCTGCGCCTTGCCGCAGTTGAAGGCGCCACCGAGGACGTAGGTCTGCGGGCCGCCGACCGCCTCGAGCGAGCGCCAGAAATCGGTCGTCGTCGCCTGGTAGGCCACGTCCCGCAGCTGCCCGGTGAGGCGGCCGGAGCGGATCTCGTAGAAGCGCTGCGCCGTGAACTGGAAGTTGTAGCGCTGCATGTCGATCGACCAGCTCTTGTCACCGACCACGTAGATGCCGCGCTCGACCCCGGCGATCAGCTCCTCGGTGCTCGGCCCGTCGGGGGCGGCGGCGAGGGAGACGTTGGCCATCCGCTGCACGGGGACGTGGCCGGGGGAGTCGGCGTACGCGCAGCCGTTGGAGCGGTCGACGCCGAGCTCGCGGCGGTTGAGGTGCGCCATCCGCCGGTCCAGCTGGTAACCGACGAGGGTGCCGCGGCGCACGATGTCCCAAGACTGGGTCTCGACGCCCTCGTCGTCGTACCCGACCGTGGCCAGGCCGTGCTCGACGGTGCGGTCTCCGGTCACGGTCATCGCCTCGCTGCCGTACTGCAGCGTCCCGAGCTGGTCGAGCGTGGCGAAGCTGGTGCCGGCATACGCCGCCTCGTAGCCCAGCGCGCGGTCGAGCTCGGTCGCGTGACCGACCGACTCGTGGATGGTCAGCCAGAGGTTGCTCGGGTCCACGACGAGGTCGTACCGGCCTGGCTCGACGCTGCTGGCCTTGGCCTTGTCGATGACGAGCTCGGGGATGCGCTCCACCTCGCCGTCCCAGTCCCACTGCCCCGCAGCGGGTCCCGCGACGTACCACTCCCAGCCGCGGCCGACGGGCGGCGCGAGGGTGCGCATCGTCTCGAACCCACCGCCGGGGTCGACGCGCACCGCTGTGATCTGGCAGTCGGTGCGCACGCGCTGCTGCGTGGTGGTGGTGCCGGCGGTGTCGCAGTAGAACTTCTGCTCCTTGACGAAGCCGACGTGCGCCTCGACGTGGTCCACCGCGTCCGAGCGCATCAGCACCGCCGACAGGCCGCCCAGGCGGGCGACCTTCTCGGCGCGCGGGACGGCGAAGGGGTCGATGTCGTAGGCGGACACCCACCGCGCGTCGGCGTGCACCGGCTCGGCGGCCAGCTCGACCGGCTCGCGGTTGAGCGGGTGGGCGACCTTGGCGATGGCGACGGCCTCGCGCGCGACCCGGGTCGCCTCTGCTGGCGAGAGCAGGTACCCGGCGGCGAAGCCCCACGTGCCGTGGTGGACGACGCGTACGGCGAACCCGGCGCTGTCGTCGTCGGAGGCGCTCTCCACGGCACCGTCGCGCAGCTGCAGTGACTCGGTGCGCAGCCGCTCGAGCCGGAAGTCGGCGTGGCTCACGCCCTGGTCACGGGCGGTCTGCAGCGCGGCGTCGGCCAAGGCCTGCAGCGGCAGGGCGAGGAAGTCTGCGTCGACGGTGCGGGAGGTCGAGGCGGTCATCGCCCGGTCGCCGGCAGGTCGGGGCAGCGGGAGGGGGGCACGCGGCCGACCCTACGCAGCGCCCCGGCCGGCGGGCGGCTGGCCTGGCCCCGGTCGCCGGGGCCTGCCGGTGGGCTCAGTGACCGCTGATGGCCGCGCTCACCTGACCGACGGTGTCCGTGGTCGCGGCGGATGCCGTGGTCTTGGCCTTGCCGTAATGCGGGTCGTAGGCGTTGACGAAGTCGCAGACGTTCCAGGCCTGGGGGCCGAGCGGGCCGACGACCTGGACCGTGCCGACGCCGAGGTACTTCGCGCTGGGGTCCAGGATGTTGTCGCGGTGGTGCGGGCTGGCCATGTAGGCGGCGAAGAGGTCGGCCGGGTCGTCGGCGGGGCCGGTCCCGATGTTCTCCTCGATCGCGGTCCACTGGCTGCTGCCGGCGCTCTGCAGCTGGCTCAGCAGCGCCGGGTTGTGCACCAGGGTGCCGAGGGCGGCCAGGTGCACGCTGTAGCGGCGGGCCACGTCGGTAGCGCCGGCCACGACCGTCAAGGGCGCCAGACCCGCGTCGTGTCGCGCGCCGTTGATGTCATCGGCGATGGTCTGCTCGAAGGGCGTGAGCACGACCGGCCCGACCTTGACCTTGGCCTTTGCCTTGGCCTTCTTCACCTTGGCCTTCTTCGCGTGGTGGCTGATCACCGTCGCGCGGTGCGTCGTGGCGGAGCCCGTGTTCGCGAGAGCCGGAGCACCGGCACCCAGCAGCAGCGCGATGGCGGTCGCGCCGGTGGCGAGGGTGGTCGGTAGGGAGGTCAGGTGGCGGGTCACGGGTCAGTGATCGGGTCGCCTCTGGGTGGGCGTGGAATCTCGATCGGGTGACACGCGGGCGCAGAGGTTTGAGATCACCGTGCGTCACCGTGCCTGCGCCACCTGCGCCGGCGCCTGGACCGCCTGGTGGACCCGTGCGGCCCGGCTCACCCGATCGTGTCCGCGGCGGTCGCGGTGCGCCTCGACCGGGTGCGCGCGCCGCCGGTCAGGCAGGGTCGCGACGTGACCACCACAGCACCGGGTCCGACCGAGCAGGAGCGCCAGCCGGAGCGCACCTACCCCGACCGGACCCAGGCATCGGACGCCTTGACCCGGGTGCCCGCGAGCGACGCGCCGTACGACGCGCTGCTGGTGCTGTCCTTCGGCGGCCCCGAGGGCCAGGCCGACGTCATCCCCTTCCTGGCGAACGTCACCAGGGGCCGAGGCATCCCGCCCGAGCGGCTCGAAGAGGTCGCCGGGCACTACCGCCACCTCGGCGGCGTGTCCCCCGTCAACGAGCACGCCCGCCGTCTTGTCACGGCTCTTGCTGCGGCGCAGGCGCTCCCCGTCTACGGCGGCAACCGCAACTGGGCGCCCTACGTCACCGACACGCTGCGCGAGATGGGGGCCGGCGGTGTGCGGCGGGCGCTCTGCTTCGTCACCAGCGCCTTCCCGAGCTGGTCGGGCTGCCGGCAGTACCGCGAGGACCTCGGCCGCGCCCGTGCAACCCTGCTGGCCGAGGGCGCGCCGGTGCCGGTGGTCGAGAAGCTCCGGCATTTCGGCACCCACCCGGCCTTCCTCGGGTTGGTGCACGCGGCCACCCGCGCGGCGGTCGAGCGGCTGGGGGAGCATCCGGAGCGCCTCGTCTTCACCGCACACTCGATCCCGACCTCGATGGCCGACACCTCCCTGTACGAAGCCCGGCTGCGTGAGGCGGCCGCGGCGGTCGCTGCCCGGCTCGACGTGGCGTGGGAGCTGGTCTGGCAGTCGCGCTCCGGACCGCCCAGCGTGCCGTGGCTCGCCCCCGACGTGAGCGACGCGGTCGAGGACTGGTACGCGGGCGGGCTGCGGAGCATGGTCGTCGTACCGCTCGGCTTCGTCAGCGACCACGTCGAGGTGGTGTGGGACCTCGACACCGAGCTGGCCGAGCGGGTGGCGGCGCTGCCTGGCCTGCGGTGGGAGCGCGCGGGCACACCGGGGACCGACCCCGATCCTGGGTACGTGCGGCTGGTCCTCGACCTCGTCGGCGAGCGGGTGCGCGGTGACCGCGCCGGCGCCACGCCGCCCGGCGTGCGCGGCGCGAGCGGCCCGACGCCCGACGCGTGCCCGCTGGGCTGCTGCCCCGGCAGCGCCCGCCCCGCCCGCTGACGCGGTGCCGCCGCTCGCGCAGTGCTCGAGCGCTGGGCCGGCTCGAGCGCTGTGCCGCTCAGGCGCGCAGGCGGACCAGCGGGTCGACGCCGTTGACGACGTTGTTGATCGGCTCGCCGTCGAGGACCCGGCGCAGGTTGGTCACCGATGCGGCCAGGATCTGCAGCTGGCCCTGCACGCTGGAGCCGGCGGCGTGCGGTGAGAGCAGGATCCGCTCCTCGCCGCGCAGCGGGTCGCCGGCCGGCAGCGGCTCGGTGTCGTAGACGTCGAGCGCCGCACCGACCAGTGCGCCGGATCGGACCGCCTGCAGCAGAGCCGCTTCGTCGACGACACCACCACGCCCTGCGGAGACGACGACGGCACCGCGGGGCAGCAGGGCCAGCCGGTCGGCGTCGAGCAGGCCGGCGGTGCCGTCGGCGCGGGGGAGCGTCACGACGAGCACGTCGCTAACGGCGAGCACCTCCTCGAGCTCGCCCCAGACCGCGCCGTGCTCGAGCTCGGCCGGTCGGCGGGTGCGGGTCGAGTAGCGCACCGAAGCGCCCAGCCCGCCGAAGGCCTGCGCGCAGCGCTGCCCGATGGCGCCGAACCCGAGCAGCCCGACGCGGCGCCCGCCGACCTCGAGCGACCCGTGCTGCGCCACCTCGACCTGCGGCCAGCGGCCCGCCCTGACCTCGGCGTCGGCCCACAGCAGCGACCGCGACACGGCGAGCGCGGCCCCCAGGCACCACTCGGCGACCGAGCCGGCGTTGGCGCCTGCCGCGTTCGAGACAGGTACGCCCCGCGCCGCGAGCGCCGCCACGTCGATGCTGTCGACGCCCACGCTCGGCTGCTGCACGAAGGCCAGCCGCGGCCCCGCTGCCTCGACGGCCGCGGTGTCGAAGGGCAGCGGCGAGGTGCCCTGCCAGCTGGCGAGCACGAGGTCGACGTCGGCGAGCGCCGCCTGCAGGCTCGGCCCGTCCCGCTGCGGGAGCAGCACGAGCTCCACCCGCGGCAGCAGCTCCCCGAGCAGCCCGCGGACGGCCGCCTCGGGGAGCGGGACGAGCGAGAGCAGGCGGGGCGCGCTCAGAGCGCCTCGATGATCGTCGCGTTGGCCGTGCCGCCGCCCTCGCACATCGTCTGCAGGCCGTAGCGGATGCGGTTGTCGCGCAGGTGGTGCACCAGCGTCGTCATGATCCGCGCGCCGGAGCCGCCGAGCGGGTGGCCGAGCGCGATCGCGCCGCCGAGCGGGTTGAGCGCCTTCTCGTCGGCGCCGGTCTCCGCGAGCCAGGCCAGCGGCACCGAGGCGAAGGCCTCGTTGACCTCGAAGGCGCCGATCTCGTCGATGGTCAACCCGCTGCGCTGCAATGCTTTCGCGGTGGCAGGGATCGGCGCGGTGAGCATCATGATCGGGTCGTCACCGGCGAGGACGGCGGTGTGGATGCGCGCCATCGGGGTGAGCCCCAGCGCGGCGGCGCGCTCGCTGGTCATCATGAGCAGGGCCGCGCTGCCGTCGCTGATCTGGGAGCTGTTGCCGGCCGTGATGACGCCGGCGGGGTCGAAGGCCGGCTTCAGCGCAGCCATCGACTCCGGCGTCCCGCCGTGGCGGATGCCCTCGTCGGCGGAGACGACGGTGCCGTCGGCGGTGGTGACCGGCACGGTCTGGGCGGCGAAGCGCCCCTCGTCGGTGGCCGCCGCGGCCTTCTCGTGCGACGCCAGCGCGAGCTCGTCCAGGCGCTCGCGCGACAGGCTCCACCGCTTCGCGATCATCTCCGCGCCGGTGCCCTGGTTGGGGACCTGGTCGTCGTACCGCTCGAAGAAGGTGGGACCGAAGGGCATGTTGCTCGCGCCGGGTGTCGCGCTCGCCCCCGACGACATCATGGGTACGCGGCTCATGCTCTCGACGCCGCCCGCGACGACGACGTCGTACTGCCCGCTGATCAGGCCGGCCGCCGCGAAGTGCACCGACTGCTGCGAGCTGCCGCACTGCCGGTCGACGGTCGTGCCCGGCACCGACTCGGGCCACCCGGCGCTCAGCACGGCGGTGCGCCCGATGTTGAAGGACTGGTCGCCGACCTGGCTGACGCAGCCCCAGATGACGTCGTCGACGACGGCGGGGTCGAGGCCGGTGCGCTCGACCAGCGCGCGCAGGACGGTCGCGGACAGGTCCGCGGGGTGGGTGCCGGCCAGACCACCGCGGCGCTTGCCGATGGGGGTGCGGACCGCTTCGACGATGACCGCGTCGCGCACGGCTGCCTCCGGGGTGGGTCGGACGGGCGGAGCCCCCACGCTAGCCACCAGGTCCGCCGGTAGCCTCGGGGGAGTGCTGGCAGTGGAGCGAGCCGAGGGTGACGTCCGGTGCGCGGTCGACGATGACGGCGTCGCAACGGTCACCCTGCACCGCCCCGAGCGCCTCAACGCGATCACCCCGGCGATGCACGCGGTGCTGCGCGAGACGCTCGAGGGGTGCGACCGCGAGCCGGGAGTGCGCGCCATCGTGCTCACCGGTGCGGGTCGCGGCTTCTGCGCCGGCGCCGACCTGAGCGTGCTGGCCGGCGCGAGCGACCTCGCCGGGCGTTCGGCCGAGGTGCCCGCGCCGATCGTGCTCGGCACGCCGATGGTCACCGCCGTCAACGGGCCGGTCGCGGGTATGGGGCTGCCGATCGCGTTGCTCGGCGACGTCGTCTACGCCGCAGCCGGTGCGCGGATCTCCAGCACCTTCGCCCGGCTCGGCCTGGTCGCGGAGTGGGGCTCGGCCTGGCAGCTCACCCGTCGGTGCGGCGCCGGTGCGGCAGCCGACCTGCTCCTGACCGGGCGCACCGTCACCGCGGAGGAGGCGCTGGGGCTGCGGCTCGTGGACCGGGTCCTCGCGCCCGAGGAGCTGCTGCCCGCGGCGGTGGCGTGGGCCCGCGAGGTGGCCACCTGCTGCTCACCCACCTCGACGGCCATCATCAAGGCTCAGCTGCGCGAGGCGTGGGGCTCGTCGTACCAGGATGAGCACGCGCGGTCCGTCGGGCTGATGCTCGCGTCCTTCACCGGCCCCGACCTCGCCGAGGCGCTCACCGCCCGGGCCGAGGGCAGGGCACCGCGCTTCGGCCCTAATGTTGCTGCACACCCCACGACCACCACCGAGGAGACCCGCACCCCATGACCGACATCACCTTCGACGGCCGCGTCGCCATCGTCACCGGCGCGGGCGGCGGCCTCGGCCGCACCTACGCCCTCGAGCTGGCCCGCCGCGGTGCCGCGGTCGTCGTCAACGACCTCGGTGGCTCCGTCAACGGCGCCGGCGGCGATGACGCTGCCGCGCAGAAGGTCGTCGACGAGATCAAGGCCTTCGGCGGCCAGGCCGCGCCGAGTTACCACTCGGTCGCGACGCCCGAAGGTGGTGCGGCCATCGTCAAGACCGCGGTCGACAGCTTCGGCGGCGTCGACATCGTCATCAACAACGCTGGCATCCTGCGCGACAAGAGCTTCCTCAAGATGGAGTGGTCGGACCTGGACCTCGTGCTGGACGTCCACCTGCGCGGTGCCTTCTACGTCAGCCAGCCCGCCTTCGCGGTGATGAAGGAGAAGGGGTACGGCCGCTTCATCTTCACCTCGAGCAACTCGGGCGTCTTCGGCAACTTCGGCCAGGCCAACTACGGCGCCGCCAAGGCCGGCCTGGTCGGGCTGTCCAACGTGCTCGCCATCGAGGGGGCGAAGAGCGGCATCACGTCCAACGCGATCATGCCGGTCGCCGCGACCCGGATGACGGAGGCGCTGCTCGGGGCGGCCAACGAGATGCTCGCCGCCGACCTCGTCACGCCGCTGGTGACCTACCTCGCCAGCGAGGCCTGCACGGTGACGCACGAGGTCTTCAGCGCGGCCGGCGGTCGCTACGCCCGCGTCTTCACCGGCCTTGCACCGGGGTGGTTCGCCGGGAAGGGCGCCACCCCGACCGCCGAGGACGTCGCGGCCAACTGGGAGCAGATCGAGGCCCAGGAGGGCTACATCGTCCCCACCGCCAGCTCCGACGAGATCCAGGGGCTCATGACGACGCTTGCCGGCTGAGGGACACCGCGCACCCCTGTCGAGATGTCACTTCTCGACAGGGACACGCGGAGCCGGCTGTCGACATGCGCCGCCGGGTGGGTCAGCGCGCGATCGAGCTCATGTCGGGGTACCGGTCGCCCTGCACCGCACCGACGGGTACGGCCTGCTCGAGCGCCGTCAGGTCCGCCGCGGTGAGCTGCACGTCGTCGGCGGCGGAGTTCTCCTGCAGCCAACGGCGGCGCTTCGTACCTGGGATCGGCACCTCCCCGTCGGGCTGCGCGAGCACCCAGGCCAGCGCCAGCTGACCTGGCGTGATGCCCTTCGCCGCCGCGAGGCCCTTGACCTTCTCGACGAGGCCGAGGTTCATGTCGTACGCGTCGCCCTGGAAGCGCGGTGTGATGCCCCGGAAGTCGCCCTGCTGCAGCGACTCTCGTGTCACCGTCCCGGTGAGGAAGCCCCGACCCAGTGGGCTGTAGGCGACCAGCGTGATGCCGAGCTCGCGCATCGTCGGCAGCACCTCGTCCTCGATGTCGCGGCTGAAGAGGCTGTGCTCGCTCTGCACCGCGGTGATCGGGTGCACGGCGTGCGCCCGCCGGATCGTCTCCGCCCCAGCCTCACTGAGCCCGAGGTGGCGCACCTTGCCCGCCTGCACCACTCGGCCATCGCGCCGACGGTCTCCTCGATCGGCGTCGCGGGGTCGACCCGGTGCTGGTAGTAGAGGTCGATCACGTCGACGCCGAGCCGCCGCAGCGACGCGTCGCAGGCCTCGTGCACGTAGGCCGCGTCGCCGCGGATGCTGCGCTGGTTGCCGGGCCCCCGCACGTTGGCGAACTTCGTCGCCAGCTGCACCTCATCCCGCCGGTCCTTGATGGCCCGGCCGACGAGCTCCTCGTTGGTGAACGGGCCGTACATGTCCGCGGTGTCGAGGAAGGTGATCCCGCCGTCCAGCGCCGCGGCGATCGTCGCCAGCGACTCCGCCTCGTCGGTGTCGCCGTAGAACTCGCTCATCCCCATGCACCCCAGGCCCTGCGCCGAGACCTCCAGCGCCGCGGTGCCACTGCCCAACGTCCGTCGTCTCATGACGCTGTCTCTGCCCCGTCCGCAGCGACATGTGACGTCTCGACGCGGACACGCCGGCGCCGCTGACCACTTCCGCCGCGAACCTGAGCTGTCGCGGCAGATCTCGACACCCCGCCCGGCGTGTCGCCGTCGAGAGGTGACATCTCGACACAACCCGCGCAGGCACACGGCGCGAGCATGCGCACCCATCACGCCGGTACGACGACCAGCTCGTCCCCCGCCCTTGCCTGCGCGAGCGCCGTCAGATGCCCGGGGCCGACGACGCCGACCAGCGGGTACCCACCGGTGCTCGGGTGACCGCCGAGCGCGAGCACGAGCCGACCGTCGGGCGGCAGCTGCAGCGCTCCCGGCACCAGCCCGACGCTGCCGACCTCGACCTCGTGGGCGACCGGCACGCGCCCGACCGGCTCCAAGCGCAGCGCCGTACGGTCGCTCGCCGGCAGCACCCGCCACCGCCCGAGCGCGCGCTCCAGCAGCGCGGCGTCGGGGCCGGGCAGCACCCGCAGCGGACCGTCGACGGTCGGGACCGGCGCTGGCACAGACCCGCCGCCGCCGTCGCCGAGCGGCAGCCGGTCACCCGCCCGCAGCGGCGCCGGGCCGAGGCCGCCGAGCAGGTCGGCGCTGCGCGAGCCGAGCACCGGGGTAATGTCCAGCCCGCCGGGCAGCGCGACCCAGGCGCGCAGCGCACCGCCCGGCAGCTCGCGCAGGTCGACGACGCCGTCGACCGCCCGCACGATCGACGCCCCGGCCGGGGTCGCCACCGCCACCCCAGTGACCCCGGCGAGGACCGGGCCCGCGACCAACACCTCGAGCCCGGCGGCGCCGGAGGCGTTGCCCAGCAATAGGTTCGCCGCCGCGAGCGCCGCCAGGTCGAGCGCGCCGGAGCGTGGCACGCCGACGTGCGCCCAGCCGACCCGCCCCCGGTCCATGACGAGCGCCAGCACCCCTGGGGAGAGCACCTGCAGGGAGCCGGTGTCCCGGAGTGGCTCTGCAGCAGCCGAGGCCAGCGTCGGCTCGCGGTCCACGGGCAGGAAGCGGACCGTGTCTCCAGCGGCGAGCAGTGCCGGCGGGTCGGCGTCGGCGCGGAAGGGCGTCACGCCGACCGCCCGGCCGAGCAGCCGCCACCCACCGGGCGACGCGCCGGGGTAAAGGCAGCTGCGCGCCCCGGTGATGCCGACGGAGAGCGCCGGCACGCGCACACGCGGCGTGGCCAGCCGCGGCACGACGAGCGCGGGGTCGAGCCCGTCGAGGTAGGCGAACCCGGGCGCGAAGCCGAGGAAGGCCACCCGGTAGGTCGCGCCGGTGTGCCGGCGCACCACCTCGTCGACCGGCATACCCTGCAGCGCAGCCACCTCCGCCAGGTCCGCGCCGTCGTAGACCACGGGGAGCAGATGCTGGCGACTCCGCACGGCTACCTGCGCCCGTGCCGTCGGCACGGTCGCCGCCCCGCGGACGAGCACCGTCCCGTCGGCGGGTACGACATCGTCGGCACCCCGCACCGCCGCCGCCAGCCCGACCGGGTCGTCGCTGCGCAGGAGCACGTCCGAGGGCGTCAGGTGAAGCGGCGCAGCAGCCACCCGTCCCCCTCCAGCGCCGCCCGCACCGTGCGGGCGAGCGCCGCGGCTCCCGGCGTGTCGGAGTGCACGCACACCGAGGCGACTCCCGACCGGGCCAGTCGGACCGCTTGCGCGGCAGCGGCACCCACGTCGAGGACCGCGCCTGCCTCCGATCGTGGGAGCAGGCCGTCTGGCCCGTACCCACGGTCGGCGAAGCCCTCCACGACCGACGTGACCCCTGGTGTCGGCATCATCAGCAGTGGTACGGCGAGCGCCGAGCAGACTGCCAAGACGCACTGCAGCACAGCGGGATCGCGCCGCGCCCGGTGGTAGAGCGCACCGTGCGGCTTGACGTACGACACCCGGGTGCCCGCGTCACGGCACAGCGCGTCCAGCCCACCGGCCTGCATGAGCAGCTGGGCGCGCAGCACCGCCGGGTCGACATCGAGCTCCCGACGGCCGAAGCCCTCGCGGTCGGCGTAGGACACCTGCGCGCCCACGGCCACCTCCCGTGCGGCAGCGAGCGCGACGACGGGCGCGAGCTGCTCCGGGTCGCCGGCGTGCCCGCCACAGGCGAGCGTGGCGCTCGAGACCACACCCAGCAGCGCCTCGTCGTCGTACCCCTCCCCGGCGTCGGCGTTGAGGTCGACGGTGCCGGGCACCCGAGCATGGTCGCGCGTACGGTGGACGAGGTGACGCTCTCCGCCGTGCAGACCCCCACCCGAGACAGCACGACGCGGGAGACCTTCGACTCGGTCGAGCCCGCGACGGGTGCGCTGATCGCCACCTGGCCGGTCGACGGCCCCGCCGAGGTCGACGCCGCGGCCCGTCGGGCGCACACCGCCGCCGACTGGTGGGCGGGTCTCACCTGGGCGCAGCGCACGCACCGACTGCGGGCGTGGAAGGGCGTGCTCGCCCGCCGACTGCCCGAGCTGGCCGAGCTGGTCCACCGCGAGACCGGCAAGCCGGTCGCCGACGCGGTGCTGGAGATCACCCTGGCCATCGACCACATCGAGTGGGCGGCCAGTCATGCCAAGGGGGTCATGAGCCCGCGGCGCATCCCCAGCGGCTTGCTGGCGGCCAACCAGGCGAGCAGCGTGGAGTACTTCCCGCTCGGCGTCATCGGCGTCATCGGTCCGTGGAACTACCCCGTCTTCACCCCGCTGGGCTCGGTCGCCTACGCCCTCGCCGCCGGCAACGCGGTCGTCTTCAAGCCCAGCGAGCACACCCCTGGCGTCGGGGCGTGGCTGGTCGACGCCTTCACCGAGGCCAACGCCGACCAGCCGGCGCCGGTCCTGCAGCTGGTGACCGGCTTCGGCCCGACCGGTGCCGCGCTGTGCCGGGCCGGGGTCAGCAAGCTGGCCTTCACCGGCAGCGCGGCGACCGGCCGCACGGTGATGGCCGCCTGCGCCGAGGGGCTCGTGCCCGTGCTCATGGAGTGCGGCGGCAAGGACGCCATGATCGTCGCGGACGACGCCGACGTGCCAGCCGCCGCCGACGCCGCGCTCTGGGGCGCGATGAGCAACGCAGGCCAGACCTGCATCGGCATCGAGCGGGTCTACGCGACCGACAAGGTCTACGACGAGTTCGTCCGCGAGCTCACCACCCGCGCGCAGGCGGTCCACGCCGGGTACGAGAACAAGGACACCTCCTACGGCCCCGCCACCATGCCTGCGCAGCTCGGCGTCATCCAGCGCCACATCGACGACGCCCTGGCCCGCGGCGGTCGCGCGGTCGTGGGAGGCGCCGACGCGGTGCACGGTGCCTTCGTCTCGCCGACCGTGCTCGTCGACGTTCCCGAGGACAGCAGCGCGGTGCAGGAGGAGACCTTCGGCCCCACGGTGACCGTGGCGCGGGTGCGTGACCTCGACGAGGCGGTCGAGCGCGCCAACGGCACCGGGTACGGCCTGGCCGGCGCCGTCTTCAGCCGCTCCCGTGGCACCGGGATGGCGGTGGCCCGCCGGATGCGCAGCGGCATGACCAGCGTCAACAGCGTCATTGCCTTCGCGAGCGTGCCCGGCTTGCCCTTCGGCGGGGTCGGTGAGAGCGGTTTCGGGCGCATCCACGGTGCGGACGGGCTCAAGGAGTTCACCCGCGCCAAGGCGATCACGCGCCAGCGCTTCGCCCTGCCGGTGCCGCTGATGTCCTTCCAGCGCCCGGAGAAGGCCACCGCCGTGCTCGCCGGGGTCGTCCGGGTGCTGCACGGCCGGATCCGCTAGGCCGACCGGGCGAGCGCGTCCGCGCCCGGAAGGCACGGTGCACCTCGTACCGTTGCGGGGTGCGAGGCCGGTGACCTGCCGACCGTGGCGCCGAGCCCACCGGGTCCGGCGTGAGGACACCCCGCGAGGAGGATGCCGTGACGCCAGCACCCGGGCACCACACCTTCGACGCCCCTGACCGCTTCGTGGTGGACGCGGTCGGCCAGCCCGGTGAGCGCGAGTTCTTCCTGCAGGCCAGCGCCGGTGGCACCGAGCCGGTGACCGTGGCGGTGGAGAAGGCCGAGGTGGCCGCACTGGCCGAGGGCATGCACGTCCTCCTCGACGAGGTGCGTCGCTCGGGCCGGGCCGTCGAGCCGCGCGCCGCTGCCGCCGCGGCGGACCGCCGCCCCCTGCAGTCGCCGGTGGAGCCGTCCTTCGCCCTGGACCGGCTGACCCTCGCCTGGGACGGCGAGTGGGTGGTCGTCGAGGCCGCCGCCACCGCGCCGGCGCCGGTCGCCGACGACGACGGCTTCGACGACGACGAGCTCACCGATGAGGACGCCGCGCACGAGGCGGCGACCCTGGCAGAGCTGGACGACGAGCTCGACGACCTCGACGTTCCCGACGGCATCGAGGACCTCGACGAGCGCGAGCAGCCGGTGGCCTCGCTGCGGGTGCGCCTGACGCTCGCGCAGGCGGCCGCCTTCCTCGAGCGGGCGGAGAGCGTGGTGGCGGCTGGTCGCCGCCCGTGCCCGCTGTGCGGCCGGCCGGACGGGCCCCGCGGCCACCTGTGCCCGCGCCTCAGCTGAGCGTGCTCGGCTGGCTCGACCTGTCCTGCGGTGCCGCCGGGGACATGCTCCTGGGCGCGCTGGTCGCGGCTGGGGCCCCGCTCGAGACGGTCGTCGACGCGGTCACCGCGGTCGGTCTCCCTGTCGACATCTCGACCCGGCCGGTGACCAGGGCCGGGCAGGCGGCGCTCGCGGTCACCGTCACCCCGCGGGAGGCACAGCCGCCGCACCGGCGGTGGCGCGACCTTCGCGCGCTGCTCGAGGCGGCACCGCTCGTCCCCGTCGTGCAGCGTGGCGCGCTGGCCGTCTTCGCCGCGCTGGCCCAGGCCGAGGGTGCGGTGCACGGCACCGACCCCGAGGACGTGCACTTCCACGAGGTCGGGGCGCACGATGCGGTCGCCGACATCGTCGGCACGTGCGCCGCGCTGCACGCGCTCCGGGTCGAGCGCCTCGTCGCCACCCCGCCCGCGCTCGGCGGTGGCACGGTGCGCGCCGCGCACGGCTCGCTGCCCGTACCCGTCCCTGCCGTGCTAGCCCTGCTCGCCGCCGTCGGTGCCCCCGCGGTGGGCGGCCCGGTCGACGTCGAGCTGACCACGCCGACCGGCGCCGCCCTGGTGACCACCCTGGTCGACGCCTGGGGGCCGATGCCGGCGATGAGCGTGACCGCGGTCGGCAGTGGCGCCGGCAGCCGCGACCTGCCCGACCGGCCCAACGTCGTCCGGCTCGTGCTCGGCACCGCCGCGCTGGTGACGGTCTAGGTGGCCCTCGTCATGGGCATCGAGTCCAGCTGTGACGAGACCGGCGTCGGCATCGTCCGCGACGGGGTGCTGCTCGCCGACGCGGTGGCCAGCAGCGTCGAGCAGCACGCCCGCTTCGGCGGCGTCGTGCCCGAGGTGGCCGCCCGGGCGCACCTGGAGGCGATGACCCCGACGGTGCACCGGGCGCTCGCGGAGGCAGGGGTGCGCCTGACCGACCTCGACGCGATCGCGGTGACGGCCGGCCCCGGGCTCGCCGGCGCGCTGCTCGTCGGGCTCGCGGCGGCCAAGGCCTACGCGGTCGCGCTCGACCTGCCGCTCTACGCCACGCACCACCTCGCGAGCCACGTCGCGGTCGACACGCTCGCGCACGGGCCGCTGCCCTCGCCGGCCGTGGTGCTGGTGGTGAGCGGCGGTCACACGTCGCTGCTGTGGGTCACCGACCTCGCCCGGGAGCCGGTGGAGATCCTCGGGCAGACCCTCGACGACGCGGCGGGGGAGGCCTTCGACAAGGTTGCCCGCACCCTCGGCCTGCCCTTCCCCGGTGGCCCCAACGTCGACAGAGCCTCCGCTGCAGGTGATCGCGAGGCGATCGCCTTCCCCCGTGGCCTGACCGGCCCGCACGACCCGGCGGCGTCCTTCAGCTTCTCGGGGCTGAAGACCGCAGTGGCGCGGTGGGTCGAGACCCGTAGGCGGGCCGGCGAGCCGGTGCCCGTCGCCGACGTCGCGGCGAGCTTCCAGGAGGCGGTCGCCGATGTGCTCACCGCCAAGTCGGTCGCCGCCGCCGTGTCGCAGGGGGTCGACTCGCTCGTCGTCATCGGCGGCGTCGCGGCCAACTCCCGCCTCCGCGAGCTGGCCGAGGAGCGGTGTGCCACAGCAGGTCTCACTCTGCGCGTGCCGCCGCCGCGGTTGTGCACCGACAACGGCGCCATGGTCGCGGCGCTGGGCTCGCTGCTCGTCGACGCCGGCGTGCCACCCTCCCCGCTCGAGGTCGGCGCGATCCCCTCGCTGCCGCTGCGCTGGGCGACCGTGCACGCCCCTGCCGGCTGAGCCGTTGTGCGTGATCACGACATCTGCGCAGGTCAGCGGAGGATCACGCACAACGGGGCTCAGCCGGCGCAGGGCACCAGCTCGGTCCACGTACCCGTCAGGCGCCGCGTCCGGGTCTCGCGCGGGCACCACCCGGCGCGGGCCAGCTCGCCCGCCAGCCCGGCAGCGTCCGCGTCGGTCACCCGGTTGTACGTGCTGACGAAGACCGCGTGGGGGGCACGGCCCCCGAGCCACGCCGTGACCGCCCCCGGCACCCACCCGGCCGCGGCGTAGGTCTCGCGCGCCGGGGCGGCGGAGCCGGCCGAGCCCCACGGGTAGCGCTGCGCGTAGAAGCGCTCGCCCTTGGTCCACTGGTCCAGCTGCGGCCGGCCCGTGAGCACGACGGCGACGTCACCGGGGCGGGCCGCTGCCCGCTGCAGCGCCTGCTGCGCGCGCACCCCGCCGAGCAGGATCGGGTCGGGCGCCGTCTCCCGCGCCACGACCGACCAGTGCAGCCCCACCCCGACCAGCACCGCCGCCAGCACCGAGGCGACCGGCACGGCGGCCCGCACCTCGGGCAGCGAGACCGCCCCCGTCACGGCCACCAGCACCAGGAGGGGTACGACGAACAGGTTCACCCGCACCGCGCCGGCCGGCCATGCGTGGGCGGCGGCGGCGACCTCGACGAGCAGCAGCGCACCGCCCAGCGCCAGCGTCACCTCCCGGGCCGCCCCCCGGGCGCGCACCAGCCCGATGACGAGCAGCGCCCCGACGAGCAGCCCGACGACGATGCTCAGCGCCAGCGGCGGCTGGTCGAGCAGCGCGGACCCGCGGAAGGGTGACGTGGGGTTGTCGTCCGGCCGAGCCAGGCCGAGCATCGGGAAGCCGCTGGCGTAGGACGCCACGGTGCGGGCGAGGTCGCCCGGCCCCCGCACGTAGGAGGTCTCCCACCCCGGGTCACCGGACAGGAAGGTCTGCCGCTGCACGAAGGCCACCAGGTGCACGAGCGCGACCACGGCCGCCACGCCCGGCCACACCAGCGCGCGGGGGCGCCGCAGCCGCAGCGCGTCGAGCAGGAGCAGCGGCGCGAGCAGGAAGACGGCCGGGAGCGACACCACGCACAGACCGCCGAGCCCGAGGTAAGCCGGCCAGACCGCCTGGCGCCGCGCCCGGGCCCGGCCCGCGCTGAGCCAGGTGTGCAGGAGCAACGCGGTCAGGGCGGCCTCGACGAGGTAGGACTTCAGCTCCAGCCCGTAGACCAGCAGCCCGCCGTTGACCGCCACCAGCACCCCGGCGACGGTGGCTGCCCCCCGGGGCAGCCACCACCGCCCGAGCAGGTAGGTCGCCGGCCCCACCCCGAGCAGCGCGAGCACCGACGGCAGCCGCAACGCCCACTCGTGCAGGCCGAAGACCGCCCCGACCAGCTGCTCCAGGCCCAGCCAGCCGGCGGCCAGCGGCGCGCCCGTGCCGCGCAGCGCCGACCACTGGTGCACCCCGAGCGCGACGTGGAAGGCGCGCCACTGCTCGTCGTACCAGAAGGGCCGGTCGACCAGCGGCCACGCGACGACCAGCACGGCGACGCCCGCGAGCAGCACGACCAGCGGAGCGCGACCGACCCGGGCGGTCACCCGGGGCACCCGGGCGGTCAGAGCCGGCCCGCCCGGTCGGGTACGGCCCCCCGGAGCACCTGCGCCGGGAGCCAGCCGTAGGCCGCCACCCGCGCGCGGCGCGCCGCGGTCGCCACCTCCCGCAGCGCGGCGGTGCGCCGGTCGATCTCGAGCAGCGTCCGCGCGCCTCCGTCGTCGGCCAGCCCGAGCGCGGCGACGTGCGCGAGCGCCTCCGCGGAGGCGAGCAGGTCGAGCGCGCGCGGCGGGTACCCCTCCGGCAGCGAACGGGCGGCCTGCCCACCCACCCGCCCGGAGCGCCGCGCCTCCTCGGCACCAGGACCGGGGCGGGCCACCTCCAGCCCGCTCAGCGCGCGGGTGCACGCGGCGAGCGTGGTGCGCAGCTCGCCCTCCGCCTCGGCGAGGTCGGGCAGCGGCGGCGCGAGCAGGTCGGGCTGGGCCACGTCGGGCGGGGCCACGTCGTGCCAGTGCCAGGTGAGCACCCGGGTGAAGCCGTCGGTCGTCGTACCCGCCTCGACGACCTCGGGCGCGAGACCGACCCGGGTCGACGCCCCGCGCGACAGCACCCCCTCGCCCGCCTCGATCGCCCCGGTCGTGAAGGGCCCCGGACCCGGCAGACCGCGGGCGTCTCCGGCCACCGGCAGCACCGGCTCCAGCGCCCGCACCCCGTCGGCACGCAGCCGCAGCAGCGCGCGGTCGAGCCCCACCGGCTCCCCGCCGCGGATCACCACGACCTCCTCGCCCACCTCGTGCACGGCGGCGACGGCATCGTCGAGCGGGGCGAGGCCGGCGAGCCACGCGGTGCCCCACGCGGCGAGCAGGCCGCTGGCACGCCCGGGCAGGTCCACCCGCAGAGCCTAGGCAACGCGGCGTGTCCGGTGCCGGGTCCGCGGTGCGCTGCCTAGCGTCAAGACGTGCCATCCGTGCAGTACGAGGACCCGCTGACCCCGGCCGCCCGAGCCGCCCGCACGGCCAGGACCCCGGAGCCGCAGCGCCAGGCCGCGGTGGCGGGGCTGGTCCTGGAGCACGGCGACTGGTGCGGCGCGCTGGTCAGCGCCGACCAGGCCGCGGTCGAGCTGGAGGACCGGCACGGGCGGCGGCGCTCCTTCCCCTACGGACCCGGCTTCCTGCTCGACGGCCGGCCGGTCGTGCTCACCCGCCCGCACGCCGCTCCCGCCGGCCCCCGCCGCAGCGCCAGCGGCAGCACCCTCGTCGACGGCCTCGAGGCCCGCGTCGCGCGGGCCAGCCGGATCTGGGTCGAGGGACGGCACGATGCCGAGCTGGTGGAACGCGTGTGGGGCCACGACCTGCGGGTCGAGGGCGTCGTCGTGGAGCCGCTCGACGGCATCGACGACCTTGCTGCAGAGGTGCGCGGCTTCCGCACCGGCCCGGGTCGTCGCCTCGGCGTGCTCGTCGACCACCTCGTGCCCGGGTCGAAGGAGACGCGCATCGTCGCCGGGGTGCGTGACCCGCACACGCTCGTGCTCGGGCATCCTTACGTCGACGTGTGGCAGGCGGTGAAGCCGGCCGCGCTGCGCATACCGGCGTGGCCGGTCATCCCGCCGGGCCGGCCGTGGAAGGAAGGCGTCTGCGCCGCGCTCGGCTGGGGCGAGACGTGGCAGGGGTGGCGCCGGGTCCTCGCCGCGGTGGACGGGTACGCCGACGTCGAGGTGCCCCTGCTGCGCTGCGTCGAGGAGCTCGTCGACTGGGTCACCGCCGACGCCCCCGAGGTCCGCGGCGCCTGAGCCGGTGGGCGCGGCTGTCGGTCATACCCGCCGACTAGCCTGACGGGCAGCCACTTCCCCGGCGCCAGAACCCCAGCACCCCTCCCGACCAGCCGCCCGAGGTGAGCCCCGCCGTGCCTGCCGCCGTCCCCCTGCGCGCATGGCAGCGGGAGGCCCTGACGGCGCACCGGGCCGCGCGCGAGGCCGGCGGGGCCCAGGACTGGCTCGTGACCGCAACGCCAGGGGCGGGCAAGACCACCTTCGCGCTGGCCCTGGCTGCCGAGCTCGTGGCCGCGCGCGAGGTCGACCGCATCGTCGTCATCTGCCCGACCGACCACCTGCGCCGGCAGTGGGCCGCCGCCGCGGACCCCGCCGGCATCGCGCTCGACCCTGCGCTGCCCAACAGCGTCGGCCCGGTCAGAGCCGGCCTCGACGGGTACGTCGCCACCTACGCCCAGGTCGCCGCCAAGCCCCTGCTCCACCGCCGCCGCGTCGAGGCCAGACGCACGCTCGTGGTCCTCGACGAGGTGCACCACGCCGGTGACGGGCTGTCATGGGGGGAGGCGGTCAGTGAGGCGTGCGAGCCCGCGCGGCGGCGGCTCGCGCTGACCGGCACGCCCTTCCGCACCAAGGTGGACGAGCGCATCCCCTTCGTCAGCTACCTGCCCGATGACGAGGGCGGCCTGCGCAGCACCGCTGACCAGACCTACGGCTACCGCGAGGCGCTGGCCGACGGCGTCGTGCGCCCGGTCGTCTTCGCCGCCTACACCGGGGTGAGCCGCTGGCGCACCAGCGCGGGCGACGTGGTGGCGGCGAGCCTGACCGAGGCGGGTACGAAGAGCACCGAGGCAGCCGCGTGGCGCACCGCGCTCGACCCCCGCGGCCAGTGGGTGCCGCACGTCATCGCCGCGATGGACGAGCGCATCACCGCCCTGCGCGCCGGGGGCATGCCCGACGCCGCCGGCATCGTGCTGGCCGGTGACCAGGACGCCGCCCGCGCCTACGCCGGCATCGTCACGCGGATCACCGGTGAGGCCCCCGTACTGGTGACCAGCGACGACCCCAAGGCCTCCGCGCACCTCGCCGACTTCGCCACCGGACGGCAGCGGATGGCGGTCTGCGTACGCATGATCAGCGAGGGTGTCGACGTACCGCGCGCGGCCTGCCTGGCCTGGCTCACCTCCTACCGCACCCCGCTGTTCTTCGCCCAGGCGGTCGGCCGGGTGGTCCGCGCCCGGCGGCCGGGGGAGTCGGCGACGGTCTTCCTACCCGCGGTGCGCCCGCTGCTGGTGCTCGCCGCGGAGCTGGAGGAGGAGCGCTCGCACGTCCTCCCGCCACCCGCGACCGCGGAGTCGCTCGACCTCGAGCGGGTCGTCTCTGAGCAGGGCGAGCGTCAGCGGCACGAGGCGCTGGGGGCGCAGGCGGAGTTCGCCCACCTGCTCTCCGGCGGACGCGCCGTGACGGCTGACGCGCTGGAGCTGACCGTCGACGAGGCTGACTACGTCGGTCTGCCCGGCCTGCTCACGCCCGAGCAGACCGCCGGCCTCCTCGCCCGGCGCGACAGCGCTCTGCGGCAACGGGTCTCGGCTCACGGGGTCGCCGCGCACGAGGCTGACAGCCCCGTCGATGGGGCCGCCTGGGAGGCCGCGGTCACCTTGCGTCGGGAGGTCAACAACCTCGTCGCCCGGGTCGCGGCGCGCACCGGTACCCCGCACGCGGTCCTGCACGCGCAGCTGCGCGCTGCCGTCCCCGGTCCGCCGTCGGCCACCGCGCCGCTGGACGTGCTCGGGCGGCGTCGCGACCACCTCCTCGCCCGCGCCTGACCGCAGCACCCGAGGCTGCAGGGGGCCGTCCGACATGATCAGCTGGCGGCCGAGAGCCCCGGGACCCCCGCCGCACGGCTGGCCGGCCCGCCAGACCGTCGCAGCCCCACCACCGCCGCGAGCAGCGCGGCCAGCAGACCGAGCACGGCCACCGCCAGCACCAGCCCCTCCGGCAGTGGCGACCAGCCGAGTGCGGTGCGCAGCGTGCCGACCGCGGAGTCGGGGGTGGGGAGCCAGAAGTGCCGCAGCGCCGCGCGCAAGCCGACCACGGCAGACACGGCGGCCACCAGAGGCAGGGCGACCGGTGCCCAGCGCGCGACCCGCCCCCGCGACAGCGCGACCGCGAGCACACCCAGCACGCCGACGACCCCGGGGAAGAGGTAGCGCCCCTGCGCCCCGTAGACCGCGTGCAGCGAGCGCCAGGTCTGCACCCCGCGCACCAGCGTCCCCGCCAGCAGGATGAGGAAGGACGAGGTCGCGACCACGGCCAGCCACCGGTCCAACCGCCCGCGCACGACCACCACCACCACGGGTACGGAGAACAGCACGGTCACCAGCCCGCTCACCCACAACGGCGACGCGGCCTCCAACCAGCCGGGGTTCGAGACGCTCGTGGTGAGCAGCTGCTCGCCGAAGGTCCTCGCCGCCAGCCCGGCCGGCAGCGCCATCTTCAGCTGCTGCTCGACCACCTCGGGATAACCGCTGGGCTGCAGCCCACCTCCCTGCACCGCGCGCAGCACGTACCACCAGCCGCCGGCGAGCCCCACCGCGACGACCGTGACCAGCCCCGGCAGCAACGCCCGCCGGCCGCGGCCGCGCGCCCCGACGACGAAGGCCCCCACGGCGATCGCGAGCAGCACCAAGCCGAAGACCTTGGTCAGCACCGCCGCGGTCGTCACCACCGCCAGCGCGACGAGCACCCGACGTCGCCGCTCACCGCGCGCCACCAGCACGAGCAGCGGGGTGGCCAGCGCCCACTCGAGCAGCAGCAGGTCCCCGTCGGTGATGGAGGCGCCGACCGTCGACACCTGGGGTACGGCGACCAGGAGCCACGTCGCCGCTCCCGCGCCCCGCCGCGAGGCGCCGAGCAGCCGGCCGGTGGCGAAGGCCAGCGCGGGCACCGGCAGCACCAGCAGCGCCTGCAGCAGGCGCATCAGCAGCAGCGCCTCGTCGGCGGGGAGGTCGGCGGCCCCGAGGTGCAGCTCAGCGGCGCCGAGCAACGGCCACAGCGGCGGGTGCTGCGTCATCTGGTCGGCCTGGCCGGCCTGGTCCGGCGGCGCGGTCGCCCCGCGCAGCGCGTGCAGTGACGGCACGGCGGCGGGGGGCTGGACCCGTACCGGTGTGGTCGGGACGAAGGTCTTGGTGTCTCCGCCGGGGAAGCCGAGCGTGGTGTAGCTGGCCGAGATCGCCGGGAGCAGTCGGGCGTGCCCCGGGGGCGGGTACCCGTCGCCGAGCTCGAGGCGCAGCGCGGTGGACAGGTGCTGCGGCTCGTCCGGCGCGCGGTAGGGCGGGGCCGCGAGCGCCCAGAGCACCATCAACCCGGCGAGCGCCGCCGTCGCGGCCCACACCGTGAGCGGCAGTCGGCGCACGGCGGTCACGGTACGACGCGCACCCCTGTCCGCCGTCCGCCGTACCCCGACCGGCCACCGGGGAGGAGGAGTCTCCCTGGTCATGTCAGCCTCCGCGCCGTCACGGCGCAGCGTCCTGCAGGGTCTCGCCGTCGGTGCGGCCGGCGTCGCCGCCGCCTCCGCTCCGGTCCGGTGGTTCGACGCGGAGGCCGCCGCCGCGCCCGCGGCCGACGGCATCTTCGGGTACGGCGTGGCCAGCGGCGACCCGCTCGCCGACGCGGTCGTCATCTGGACGCGGGCCACCCCTGACCCGACCGCGACACCCGGGAGCGGCCAGGGCGCGCCGCTGGAGGTCGCCTGGCAGGTCGCGCGCGACACCGGCTTCACCGCGATCGTGCGCTCCGGCACGGTCACCACCAGCCCGGCCAGCGACCACACCGTCAAGGTGGACGTGACCGGCCTGGCGCCCTACACGCGCTACTACTACCGCTTCACCGCGCTCGGAGAGGCCAGCCGTACCGGCCGCACGCAGACCGCGCAGGACGACGGTGCCGTGCACGCGCTGCGCTTCGCGCTGGTGTCCTGCAGCAACTACACCGGGGGGTACTTCGGCGCCTACAAGGGCATCGCGGAGCGTACGGACCTCGACTTCGTGCTGCACGTCGGTGACTACATCTACGAGTACGGCGAGGGCCCCACCGCGCCGGACCGCTACGGCCCCGCGGGGCTCGAGGGCGTCCGCGACGGCGTCCCCGCGGCGGAGATCGAGTCGCTGCAGGACTACCGACTGCGCCACGCGCTGCACAAGGCCGACCGCGACCAGCAGGCCGCCCACCAGCAGCTGCCCTGGATCACCATCTTCGACGACCACGAGGTCTGCAACAACACCTGGGCCACCGGCGCGGAGAACCACACGCCGGGTACGGGCACCGGCGGCGAGGGTGACTTCGCCGCCCGCAAGGCCCGCGCCTACCAGGCATACCTCGAGTGGATGCCCTTCCGGCTGCCCGACCAGACGACCACCCCGCACCAGGGGACGCAGTTCTTCAAGCGCTTCAGCTTCGGCCCGCTCGCCGACCTGTCGGTGCTCGAGACACGGCAGAACCGCAGCGAGCAGATCGACGACCCGGGCAAGCCGGGCCAGCGCGGCGGCGGCTTCATCCCGGAGGGCACGGCCGGGCTCGCCGACACCGGCCGGCACCTGCCCGAGCCCGAGCAGATGACCTGGCTGCGCGACGGCATCGACGCCGCCGGGACGACCTGGCACCTGCTGGGCAACCAGGTCGTGCTGGCCCCGGTGCGATACCCAGCGTCGGCGGTCGGCTCGAGCAACGGCACCAGCGCGACGAACCCGTACGCCTTCAACTCCGACCAGTGGGACGGTTACCAGGCCGACCAGGCGCAGATCATCGCCGCCTTCGGCGCGGCTCCGGCCGCGGCGGGCGACGTCGTCGTGCTGACCGGTGACATCCACTCCTCGTGGGCGATCGAGGTGCCCGGGACCCATGCGGTCGCGGACCCGACGTACCCGCCGGTCGCCGTGGAGATCGTCTGCCCGTCGGTCACCAGCGACGGCTTCGTCGAGGTCGTCGCGGCGGCCACCTCGAGCCCGTCGCTCACCGCCGCGATGCCGGGGACCCGCGCGCTGACCGCCGGCCTGCAGACGCTCAACCCCTGGATCAAGTACCTCGACGGCGTCGGCCACGGCTGGACGCTCATCGACGTCACACCGGCGCGCGTGCAGGCCGACTTCTACCTCACGCCGATCCCGACCCCGGCCCAGGACGACCCGCGCACGGTCGACCCCGACACCACACCCAGCGTCGTCCCGGCGTACGCGACGAGCTACCAGACCCTGGCCACCTCCAAGCGGGTGACCACCGCACCCGCCGCCGTCGGCCCGCGCAGCGACTCGCCTGCCGAGCTCGGCCCGACCGCGTCGCTGCCCGAGCATGTCGGTCCTGCCGCGCTGGCCGTGGTCGGTGCGGCCGCGGTCGTCTGGTCGCGCCGGAGGGCCCGCGTGGCCGCTGCTGAGGGGGACGTCGCCCAGACGGGCTCGCCGCACCGTCCGGATGCATCGAGCTGACGCCGCGCGGGCCTTGGTGCTGGACCAGCTGCAGGGGGCACGTGATCACGCTCTTCGAGGAGCGCAGCGGGCTCTGCGGCGTGGAGCGGGCTCAGGCCTCGCCGCGCAGCAGCGCCTTCGTCGCCTGCCGGTCGTGGTGCGCCGGCGCCGTGCTCGCGACCCACTCACTGAGCAGGTCGACGAAGCGCTCTGGCTCGTCCCGGTGCGGGAAGTGCCCGGCACGGGGGAAGACCTCGGCCCGCGTACCAGGCAGGACCGCCTTGGCGATCTCGACGTGGGCGACGGGGATGACGGTGTCGCGGCCGCCCCAGATGACGAGCGTCGGCATCACCTGGGCGAGGTAGGCGCGGTCGACCATCGTCACGACCTGGCCGCGGTGGTCGACCGCCGCGCGCAGGACGTGCAGGAAGGCCGAGCGCGCCGCGGGGTCGGCGAGCCCGTCGTAGACGGTCGCGACCTCGTGCAGGTCGTGCAGCGCGGGGATGGGAAGTCGCTGCAGCACAGCCAGAGCTGCCCGGGCCGCCGCACGCACCGGGCGTGCCTCCACCGCGGCTAGCCCCAGCCCCGCGCCGGGCACGGTCAGCAGGCGCAGCAGTGGTGACACCTCCGGCCCGAGGCCGCCGCTGCCGACCAGCGCGACGCGCTGCACCTTCTCGGGGAACTGGTACGCCAGCTGCATCGCGATGCCGCCGCCAAAGCTGTGCCCGACGACCGTGGCCCGCTCGACCCCGAGCACGGTGAGCAGGTCGCGCATGCCGTTCGCGTACCCGCCCAGGCTGTAATCGGCCCGCGGCTTGGCCGAGCGGCCGTGCCCGAGGAGGTCGGGCGCGATGACGGTGAAGCGCTCGGCGAGCTGCGGCAGGACCGTATCCCAGGTGCGCAGATCGCTGCCGATGCCGTGCAAGAGCAGCAGCGCAGGGCCTTTGCCGGCTTTGACGTAGGCCCGGGAGTGCCCGTGCACGACGATGGTCTTGGTCGAGAGGTCGGCGGGCCGGCGGGGCACCTGCGGACGGTAGCCCCCTAGCGTTGCGGGATGGCACCACCGGAGGGGTACGAGGTCACCGACCCCGCCGACCCGCGGGTGGCTGACTACATCGGGCTGACCGACGTCGCGCTGCGATCGCGCGCGGAGGTCGAGCACGGGGTCTTCCTGGCCGAGGGCGAGCTCGTCGTGCGGCGGGCGCTCGCGGCGGGGCTGCGCCCCCGCTCGGTGCTGCTGGCGGAGGACCGCGCCCGGCTGCAGCCGGAGCTGCTCGATGTCGCAGGCTCCGACGTCCCGACGTACGTCGCCGCGCACGCCGTCCTCGACGCCCTCACCGGCTTCCACGTGCACCGAGGGGTGCTTGCGTCCTTCCACCGGCCCGCACCGCTCGACCCGGGCGCCGTGCTCGCCGCGGCGGAGCGGGTGCTCGTGCTCGACGACGTCAACAACCACACCAACGTCGGCGCCGTGCTGCGCTGCGCGGCCGGGCTCGGGATGGACGCCGTGCTGCTGACCCCGCGTAGCGCCGACCCGCTCTACCGCCGGGCCGTACGGGTGTCGATGGGCCAGGTCTTCGCGCTGCCGTGGGCGCGGCTGCCCGAGCTGCTGCAGGGTGGGTTGGACCTGCTGCGCGACAGCGGCTTCCGGGTCCTCGCGCTCGCCGTTGACGGTGAGGTGGCGCTGCCCGATGTGGCCGCCGATGGACGCGTGGCGCTGCTGCTCGGCGCCGAGGGCGGCGGTCTGCCGCGCGAGGTGCAGGCCGCGGTCGACGCCCGGGTGCGCATCCCGATGGCCGCCGGCGTCGACTCCCTCAACGTCGCGATGGCCGCCGCGGTCGCGTGCTGGGCGCTGGGGCGGCGACCGGGCTGACGCGGGTCAGACCAGCACGACGCGCTCGTCGCCGAGAGTGGCCCCCACCTCCACATCGCCGCCGAGGGCGCGGAGGTAGTCACGCAAGGTGGCGATCCCGGTGGCCTCGACGTCCCCTCGTTCGAGCTTGCTGACCCACGACTGCCCGACGTCCATGGCCGCGGCCACCTCCACCTACGTCAGGCCTCGGCGCTTGTGCAGCTCGACGAGGCGGTAGGCGCTCACCTCACGCAGCAACGCCTGGGTGCGGGCCAGCTACCCGCGTCTTGTCGGTGAGCGCCTTGGCGGGTGGTTCGAGTAGGCGGCATCTCGCTCGCTTGTCCTCGTACCCCTCTCCTACGCTGGGCCCGTGACCGCGACCGCCGAGCCCTTCGTCCGGGCCCGCGGGCTGGTCAAGCGCTTCGGCGACTTCACCGCGGTCGACGGGATCGACGTCGAGGTGGCGGCCGGGGAGTCCTTCGGCTTCCTCGGGCCGAACGGCGCGGGCAAGAGCTCGACGATGCGGATGGTCGGCTGCACGTCCCCACCGAGCGCGGGCGAGCTGCGGGTCCTCGGGCGCGACCCGCAGCGCGACGGGCCGGCGATCCGCGCTCGCCTGGGCGTCGTGCCGCAGCAGGACTCCCTCGACATGGAGCTGTCGGTCCGCGACAACCTGCTGCTCTACGCTCGGTACTTCGACATCGGCAAGGCGCTGGCCGCCGAGCGCGCCGACCGGCTGCTCGACTTCGTCCAGCTCACCGAGCGCGCCAAGGACAAGGTCGAGCCCCTGTCCGGGGGGATGAAGCGCCGGCTGACCATCGCGCGGTCATTGGTCAACGAGCCCGACATGCTGCTGCTCGACGAGCCCACGACCGGGCTCGACCCGCAGGCGCGCCACGTCGTCTGGGACCGGCTCTACCGCCTCAAGCAGCAGGGCGTCACCCTCATCATCACCACGCATTACATGGACGAGGCAGAGCAGCTCTGCGACCGGCTTGTGGTGATGGACGGCGGCCGCATCGTCGCCGAGGGCAGCCCCACGCGCCTCATCGCGGAGCACACCAGCCGCGAGGTGCTCGAGCTGCGCTTCCCCGTCGGCGAGGGCGAGTCCCGCGTCGACGCCGTGCGCGACCTGGCCGAGCGGGTCGAGGTGCTGCCCGACCGGTTGCTGCTCTCCGTCCCCGACGGGGAGGCCGCGCTGGCGGCGGTGCTGGCCCGCGGGCTGCACCCGGCAGGCACGCTGGTCCGCCGCTCGACCCTGGAGGACGTCTTCCTCACCCTCACCGGCCGGACCCTGGTCGACTGATGGTCGTCACCGCAGCGGCGCGCCCCTCCTCCCGGTACGCCACCCGCGCGCTGTCCTACTGGGTCTTCTCCGCCTCCCGTTCCTGGCGGCTCGCCGTGGTTTCCAACATCGCCAACCCGGTGCTCTACCTCGCTGCCATGGGCCTCGGCCTCGGCCACCTGGTGGACCGCTCCGGGCGCTCGCACGCGGGCCTCGGCGGGCTGAGCTACGTCGACTTCCTGGCTCCCGCGCTGCTCGCGACGGCCGCGCTGCAGTCCTCGGCGGGCGAGGCGAGCTACCCCGTGATGGGCGCGATCCGGTGGAACCGCACCTACGAGGCGATGCTCGCCACCCCGCTCAGCGTCCTCGACGTGTGGCGCGGCCACCTGCTCTTCATCATCGGGCGGACGACGGTCGTGTGTGCGGCCTTCCTGGCCGTGGCGGCGGCCTTCGGCGCGCTGCACTCACCGCTCGCGGTGCTGATGGTGCCGGTCGCCGCGCTGCTCGCCACCGGGTGCGCGGGCCTGGTCGCGGCGATGGCCGCCACGGTGGAGGGTGACGTCGCCTTCGCCGTCCTCTTCCGTCTGATCGTCGTCCCGCTCGTGCTCTTCTCCGGCACCTTCGCGCCGCTGGCGCAGCTGCCCGGCTGGATCACCCCGATCGCGTACGCCACCCCGCTCTACCACGCGGTACAGCTGTGCCGGGGCGCCTCGGCGGGGTCTCTGCCGGTGGGTGCCTCGGTGGTGCACCTGGCCTACCTCGTCGTCCTCGCCACCGTGGGGTACCGGCTCGCGGCCCGCGCCTACGCCCGGCGGCTGTCGCGATGAGCGCAGCCCGATGAGCGCCGCGCGATGAGCACGCTGGCCCTGCTCGCGCGGCCTGGCGCTGGTGCGCTCGACGCGCCCGCGCCGTCACTCCGGGCCCGCCGTCTGGTTCAGCGCAACTTCTTCATCTACCGGCGCACGCCGCTCATCATCCTGACCGGCATCGTCGAGCCCTTCCTCTACCTCGGCAGCATCGGTGTCGGGGTGGGTCACTACGTCGGCTCCATCGAGGGGGTGTCCTACTCCCGGTTCGTGGCGCCGGGCCTGCTCGCCGGCGCGGCGATGAGCGGTGCGGTCTTCGACTCCACCTTCAACATCTACTTCAAGCTCAAGCTCGCGAGGACGTACGACGCGATCTTGTCCACGCCGCTGGGTGTACGCGACGTGGCCATCGGCGAGGTGACCTGGGCACTGCTGCGCGGGGCCTTCTACGCCGCGCTCTTCCTGGTGGCCATGGCGGCAACCGGGCTGGTGACCTCGGCGTGGGCGCTGCTCGCGCTGCCGGTGGCGGTGCTGATCGGCTTCGCCTTCGCCGCGGTCGGCCTCGCCGCGACGTCCTACATGCGCAGCTTCCAGGACTTCGACCTCGTGCAGCTCGTGGTTCTCCCGCTCTTCCTCTTCTCCACCAGCTTCTACCCGATCACCACCTACCCCGGCTGGCTGCGGGTCATCGTCCGCTGCACCCCGCTTTACCACGGCGTCGCGCTCGAGCGCTCGGTCATCCTCGGCACGGTGGGCTGGGGCAGCCTCGGCCACGTCGCCTACCTCGCGGTCATGGGGCTGGTGGGCATCGCCGTCGGCACCCGCCGCCTCGGCGCCCTGCTCCTGCGCTGAGACCGGACTGCTCGCGGTGGTGCGGTTCGGTGGCGCACGGGGGCGAGGGGCGGGGTGGCGTACGCCGGTCGGCTCGCCGTGGTGCGGTTCGGTGGCGCACGGGGGCGAGGGGCGGGGTGGCGTACGCCGGCGACCGGAGGTTGCTCGCCCTGGCTGCACGCGGGAGGTGCGGGCTCGCGCGAGGCGCCGGCTCCACCTCGCCGGGACGGGGCACACTGCAGCAGTGACCCTGGCCATCGCGTCGCCGCCGCGGGGCGCAGCGGTCGGGGTACGGCGGCCGAGCCGGGGGCGGCCCCTCGTACCCCGGCGCTTGGTGCCCGCCGCCGCGGCCGTGCTCACCGCCGCCGCCGGAGTGCTGGCGGTGCTCTGCGTGCGCCTGCACCACACGGTCGGCTCCGGTGTCCACGAGCGGCGCCTCGACAGGGGCCTTGCCCTGCAGCTCGACCAGCATCCGCGGGCGCTGCAGCTCGCGAGCCAGCTGGGCAGCCCTCGGGCCGTCGCGCTCGGCGCGCTCGTGCTGGCGCTGCTCTCGCTGCTCGGCCACCGGCCACGCGCAGCGTTCTTCGCGCTCGTCGCCGCACCTGCCGCCGGGGGGCTCACCGAGCTGGTGCTCAAGCCGCTGGTCGGGCGCACCAGCGCACAGTCGAGCTCGCTCGCCTTCCCCTCCGGCCACACGACGGGTGCGAGCGCTGTGGCCCTCACCGTCGTCGTGCTGCTGCTCGCCTGGGGGAGCCGAGGGGTGCTGACCGGCATCTCGGCGGGTGTCCTCGGCCTCATCGCCCTGGCTGGGGCGGCCGGCACGGCGCTGTCGGTGGTGGCGCTGGGCTGGCACTACGCGAGCGATGTGGTGGGCGGGGTGTGCGTGGCGGCCGTCGTGGTCCCTGGCGCAGCCCTGCTCACCGACGGCGCCCTGCGGCTCCTGGCCCGGGCCCGCCGCTCCACCTGAGCCGGCCACGCGCCACCCACACCCCACCCCCTCGCCCCCGTGCGGCACCGAACCGCACCAGCGCGAGGCCACGCGCGAGCCACCCCACCCCCTCGCCCCCGTGCGGCACCGAACCGCACCAGCGCGAGGCCACGGGAACCGGCCGGTCGCCTCACCCTCCGTGCGCCGCGGCCCGCAGGGCGGCGAGGTCCGCGATCTTCTCCCGCCCCCGGCCGGCCGCCTGCCCTCGGGCGAGCTCGGCGGCGTCGATGCGCAGCCACCCCTCGAGCGTGACCGACCGGCCGCCGCGTGAGGTCACCAGCGCGGCGAGCGCGTCGGGGTCGCGCTCGACGCGGGGCAACCCCGGCGCGTCGGCGAGCAGCGCGGTCACGGTCTCCAGCGAGTCGCCGCGGTTGGTGCCGATGATGCCGGTGGGGCCGCGCTTGATCCAGCCGGTGGCGTACTCCCCGACGCTGACCTCCCCGCCCCGCAGCACCCGTCCGTCGGCATGCGGGATGGTGCCGCTGGCCTCGTCGAAGGGGACGCCGGCCAGCGGCGCGCCGCGGTAACCGACGCTGCGCACCACCGCCTGCACCGGCATGGTCACCTCGGCGCCACCGGTGGCGGGCGCCAGCACCAGCGCGCCGACCGCGCCGCTGACGTCCCCCTCGACGATGCGCTCGGGCCGCAACCCGAAGTGCAGGTGGATGCGCCGCGGCGCCCCGGTCAGCCCGGGGAAACCGCGCAGGGCCTCGACGTTGCGCCGCGCCAGCGCGCTTGCCGCGACGACCTCCTCTTGGGCGGCGTCCAGCTCGAGGTCGGCCGGGTCGACGACGACGTCGACGTCGGTCAGCTCGCCCAGCTCGCGGAGCTCTTTGGTCGTCCACTTCGCGTACGCCGGGCCTCGTCGCCCGACGACGTGCACGTCGCGGACGTGCCGGCTCGTCAGCGCGTCGAGCACCTCGGTGTGCAGGTCGGTCTCGCGCAGCGCGCCGACGTCCTTGGTCAAGATGCGGGCGACGTCGACCGCCACGTTGCCCACGCCGATGACGGCGACGGCGCTCGCGGCGAGCACCGGCTGCAGCGCCGCGTCCGGGTGCCCGGAGTACCAGCTGACGAAATCGGTCGCGGCGACGCTGCCCGCGAGCTCCTCACCGGGGATGTCCAGGCGTCGGTCGCGCGCGGCGCCGAAGGCCCAGACCACCGCGTCGGCGTGCCGGCGCAGCTCGGCGACGCTCACCACGGCCCCCGCGTCGGGGTCGCCGACCGTCACATCGCCGAGGAAGCGCACACCCGGGCGGCTGAGCACCTGGACCAACGCGTTGGCGACGGACTTGATCTTCAGGTGGTCGGGGGCGACGCCGTAACGGACCAGCCCGAAGGGCGTGGGCAGCCGGTCCAGCACGTCCACGGTGACCGCCGGGTCGCCGGTCTTGGTCAGCGCGTCGGCGGCGTAGACGCCCGACGGGCCGGCGCCGACCACGGCGACGTGCAGGGGCTGCGCGAGACCGGTCACCTCGCGAGGATGCCCGGCCGGGCCCGGCGGCGCGACGGACCCCGTACCCGGCGAAGGCCTGAGCGGCCGGGTGGTACGGGGCTGGCCGCCGCCGCGTCGGCATCGCACGCACGCGGACCACGCGGCTGCCACCGACCGGGTGATCGGCTTGTCGCCGCCCGGGATCCGGTGGAGGCTGCCCGCACCGGCGACCCGTGGGCCGTCCACCGACGAGGTCAGGAGCGCGGCATGGCGGGGCAGCACCTGGACGAGCTGGCCATCCTCACCGCGTACGCAACCCTCGCCGATGACCAGGCCGAGGAGCTGTCGAGCATCGCGCAGATGCTCGGGAGCGGCCGGCTGAGCAGCGGCACCTTCGCCCGCCTGCCCGAGTCCGGCGAGCTCGCGGCGGAGTACGCCACCGCGCTGCAGGGCGCCGTCGCCCAGCTCTGCGCCGGCCGGCGGGCGCTGGCGGGGATCGGCTCGGGGCTGCGCACGGTCGCGTCGTCCTACGACCCGCAGGTGCGGGACCCAGCGGCGGGGGAGCGCATCCAGGGGGAGCACACCCAGGGGCAGCACACCCAGGGGCAGCCGGGGCCCGGTTAGCAGCGGGCGGTCAGGGGTCGGCCAGCGGAAGGAGGGGGATGGGGCTCTTCGAGGAGCTGGGCGCCCTGGCGTCGGACGTCGACGGCACCGGCCGCGATGTCGTGCACCTCGGCGGTCTCGCCGGCCGGTCCCTCTCCGGCGGTGATGGCCTCCTCGTCGACCCGGCTGGCGGGCTCGGCCGCCTCGCCGCGGCGCTGGACCCTCGCAAGATCATCGAGCTGGTCACCGGTGACCCGGTCCTGGTGCGCTCCGCGGCGCAGGTCTGGCGCAGCGCCGCGGAGCGCACCGACCGCGTCGCCACCACGCTGCTGAGGGGTCTCGCTCCGGTTTGGGCCGGGTGGCAGGGCGCTGCGCGTGACGCCTTCGCCGCCGATCTGGAGACGCTCGTCGGTGGGTTGCGCAGCCTCGCCGGCACCATGCGCGCTGTCGGTCACGGGCTCGACCAGGTCGCCGACGCGCTGGAGCAGGCCGAGCACCTCGTCGAGCAGCTCATCGCGGCGCTGGTCGACTTCACCCGCGCGGCGCAGGCTGCGGCGGCGGCCAGCGCGGAGCTCGGCCAGCCTGCTGCGGACGCCGCGATCGCCGCCGAGACCGTCTACACCGGCGAGCAGGCGGTCGAGGTGGTGGTCAGCCTCACGGAGCTCGTCACCGACGTGGGTACGGTCCTCCAGGCGTCCCGCGGGCTGGCTGGCCTCATTGCGCTGGCCGAGAGGCTGCCCGCCCCGGTCGAGCCCGTCCCGCCAGGGGAGCAGCCGGGAGCCTGAGCAGGGCCGCGGTCTCCGTCCAGGTCGACGGTGTCCGGCCCGGGTCAGGCCTGAGGGAGACTGGCAGCTGGGCAGACTGCCCGCCCGTGCCGGTCTCCGCCAGAGGGGCCGGTGACCCTGACAGGAGCCTCATGCGCCAGCCCGCCACCACGCTGCTCTCTGTTGCCGTGGCCGCGGTGCTGACGCTCGGGGTGACGGCCTGCGGCAGCTCGAGCGGCGGGGCCGGCGGCGCCGTCAGCCCATCCACCGCCGCCCCGACGAGCGCCGCCCCCGCACCGCTCACCTCCGCGGGGCCGTCCGGCACCGGCGCGACCAGCACCGCGCCGACCAGCACCGCGCCGACCAACGACCCGGCGACCTCAGCCTCCGGGTCGGGCGCCGGGTTGGGCAAGGACCCGGCCTGCATGAAGGTCATCACCACCCTGTCCCAGGCCCAGAACCTCCTCGGCTCGGCCACCAGCGCCGCCGACGCGCAGGCCAAGGTCGACGGGTTCCTCGCGCAGATCAAGGGCGAGGCGGCGTCGGGGACGCCGGCCCTGCAGTCAGCGGTGGCGCACTTCAGCACGGTGGTGCAGGGAGCCGTCAACGACGCCAAGAACCACAAGACGCCGGACTCCACAGCGGTGAGCAGCTCCGCTCAGGCGATCGCCACCGTCTGCGTCTGACCGTCCTGCCCCGTCGGCGAGGGCAGCGCGTTACGCGCCGGAGACCGCGGTCAGCCCGGTGACCGTCGGCACCAGCGCCAGCGCCCCGTGCAGGGCCGGGCTGGCGAAGCGCGTGACCGTACCGACCTTGATCGTCTGCAGCACTCGACCGGTGGCCTCGTCGAGGGCGTAGAGCACACCCGCGCGCGCGTCGAGGCTCCACACCGCGCCGCCGCCGACGACCGGGCTGCCCGTGACGCTGCTCGGCGCCCGCCACCCGGCGGCCGCGACGCCCGCTGCGTCGATCGTGACCTGGCGCAGGCCGTCGGTGCACGGGGCGTAGACGGTCATCCCGTGCGCCGCGGCGCCGCCGAGCTGCTTGGCGCACGCCTGGACCGTGGAGACGCTCCCGCCGATCCCGCCGAGGTCGCTCTGGCGCAGCACGTACCCGGTCGCGGCCTTGCCCTGGATCCACAGGTAGGGGCCGACGAGCAAGGGGCCGGTGGAGCCCAGGTCGGCGTCGACCGCGTTCTCCTGACGCCACCCGGTCGGGGTGAAGGATGACAGCGGGTGCAGGTCGGGCGAGAGCTTGGTCACCGCATCGCTGGAGTCGTACGGCGCGTCCTCCAGGCCTCCGTCCTGCCCAGCCGCGCCGTTGCCGACCGCGACGTAGAGGTCGCCGGAGCCGTCGACCGCGATGCCGCCGGGGGTCCAGATGCCCGCCTCCCGCTGCGTCGGGACGCGGTAGGTCACCAGCGCGCCGGCGCCGCTCGTCGCGACTCCGACGACCGTGCCGTGGTAGCTGCCGCAGTCGCCCGCGTGCCCGCCGTAAGGGGTGTAGACCATGCCGCGGCTCACCGCGAGGGCGCCGCGCTGGTTCATCACGTCGGGGTCCTGGTCAGGGGCGTCGACGGCGTGCGTCACCTCCACCGTGCCGGTCTTCGCGTCGAGGCCGTAGAGCGTGTGCACGAGGTGCCCGCCGCTGCGGGTGACGGCCACGACGAAGATGCGCCCGGTGGCGGCGTCGTAGGCGGGGGTGCCGGTGATGCCGAGCGGGTCGATGTTGCCACAGGGCAGGTCGGCGACGGGCACCGGGGTGCCGAGCCGGACGTGCCAGCGCGGGGCGCCGGTGGCGACGTCGGCGGCGTAGACGCTGTCGGCCTCCGTCGCGACCACCGCCAGGCCACCGACCACCAACGGGCTGGCGTAGACGGCGCCGTCGGTCTTCATCGTCCACGCGGTGGCGAGCCGGCCGACGGGTGGCGTCGCCGCGTCGTACCCGGTGTGCGCCGCGTCCAGGTGGTACGACCCCCAGTCGCCCTCGGCGGTCGTCGTGCGCGGCGCTGCGGTGGCCGGCGTGCCTGTCACCGCGGGGGCGGTCGTGGTCGCCGGGGAGCCCGCGGCCACCGTCGCCGTGACCACCGCCGGGGTGCGCCCCGCAGCCGGGCCACCCGAGCCGCAACCGGCGAGCAGCGCGCTCGCGCAGAGCACGGCCACGGGCACGGGTCGGCACCAGAGCATCGGCCCATCCTGCCCCGACCCGGTTTACCGAGCCCGCTCCGGGCGACGTCATACCTGCGTCGCAGAGCATCCGCTCGCGGCCCATCCGCCGAGGAGGACACCATGAAGGCCGTCGTCTACCAGGGCCCCTTCGACGTCGCGGTCGAGACGGTCGACGACCCGACGATCGAGCAGCCGCAGGACGCGGTCATCCGCATCACGACGGCCAACATCTGCGGCTCTGACCTGCACCCGTACGAAGGCCGCGTCGACATGGACAAGGGCATGGTCATCGGTCACGAGAACATGGGGATCGTCGAGGCGGTCGGCGCCGGGGTCGACCGGATCAAGGTCGGCGACCGGGTCTCCGTACCCTTCAACCTCGCCTGCGGCACCTGCCGCAACTGCAACGAGGGCTTCACCTCGGCGTGCCTGCGGGCCAACCCCTCCGGCCAGCCAGGGGCGGGGTACGGCTACCCGATGATGGGTCCCTTCTGGGGCGGGCAGGCCGAGCTGCTGCGGGTGCCCTTCGCCGACTTCAACCTCCTCGAGCTGCCCGCCGGCACCGAGAAGGAGAGTGACTTCACCATGCTCAGCGACATCTTCCCGACCGGTTACCACGCCACCGAGCTCGCCGGGGTGCACCCGGGCGACACCGTCGCCATCTTCGGCGGCGGGCCGGTGGGTCTGATGGCCGCGCACAGCGCGGTGATCCGCGGCGCGTCGCAGGTCTTCGTCGCGGACATGCACGCCGACCGGCTGGCCCTCGCTGCCTCGATCGGCGCGACGCCCGTCGACATCAGCAGCGTCGACCCAGTCGGGATGATCATGGATGCGACCGACGGCTTCGGCGTGGACGCCGGCTGTGAGTGCGTCGGCTTCCAGGCGCACGACCCTGCGGGCCAGGAGCACCCGGCCCTGGTCATGGACAACCTCATCCAGGTGGTCCGGGCGACCGGCCGGATCGGTGTCGTCGGCGTCTACGAGCCGACGGATCCCGGCGCTGCGACCGACGGTGCCAAGGAGGGCCGCACTGCCTTCGACTTCGGCACCCTCTTCACCAAGGGCATCACCATGGGTACGGGGCAGTGCCCGGTCAAGCAGTACAACCGCCACCTGCGTGACCTGATCATCCACGACAGGGCGCGGCCGTCCTTCATCGTCAGCCACGAGCTGGGCCTGGACGACGCCGTGCGCGCCTACGACCAGTTCGACAAGCGGGTCGACGGCTGGACCAAGGTCCTGCTGCACCCGGCCGCCTGACGCCGCGCGCCTCACACCGTCGGCAGTCCTCGGACGAAGGCGGCCTGGCCCAGGTGCTGCAGGTCGTCGGCCAGCACGCTGACCAGCCGGGCGCCGAGGGTGACGGGGGGGTCGTACCCGTCGTCGACGATCCGGTCGAGCGCGTCGGCGGGGAGGAGGAGCAGCACCTGACGGGTACGGGCGAGGACCGCGGCGGCGTACTCCGCGAGCAGCTCCGGGTCGGCGCGCACGGCGGCCACCTCGGCGGGGGCGAAGCCGTACCCGGTGGCGTCGGGCGCGAAGGCCAGCCCGAGCCGGCCGTGCCAGTGGTCGGCGGTCCAGACCTGCTCGTGACCGAAGGCGTCAGCGACCTGCGCGTCTTGGATACGCGCCAGGTGCCAGACCAGCCACGCCACGGTGTTGGCCCCGGGGAGCGCCGGCGTGGCTGCGCCGTCGGCGTCGAGGTCGGCGAGGACCCGCACCACGCCCTCGCCGACGCGGTCGAAGGCCTCGGTCAGTAGCGCGGAGGGGTCCATGCCCTGCGCCTGCCCAACCCGCGCCCCGAGCACACGGCCGCAGGGGTGCCCGACCGACGACTCGGCCGTCGAGCATCGCCTGCGGGGACCGGGCTGACCCCTCATCCTGAGGACATGGCCAGGCAGGGACACGGGTCGGGAGGCCGGAGCCCGTGGAGCAGGGCACGCTGCGCGGTAGGCAGGCCTGCACGGACAGACACCGTTGCCAACCGCCAGTGCTGTCAGGTGGTCGCGGCGTCGCCATCTGCCTCGCCTGCTCCCAGCGAGCGTCAACGCCCTCGTCCACCCGGGCAGCGTCCCGCCGTTCCCGCGCCGACCCGTGAGGCGTGCGTCACACCGGTGTCGGACAAAAGGTACGGTCGGCACCATCCGGGCAGTCGCCTCGACGGCCCCCGATGTGCGAGGACCCGCGATGCTGCGCCGAGCCGCCACCCCCCTCCGCGGCCTCGCCGCGCTCTCCCTGCTCACGGCCACGGTCGTCGGCCCGCTGGCGCTCGCGGCGCAGGCCGCCGATCCGCCGTACGGCACCGCCTCCAACAACACGCCGGCGCCGTGCCCGGCGGGCACCGCCGACTGCCCGACGCAGGACCCGTTCTCCAGCGCGCCGGACAACCTCGCGTCACTGGCGGACGGCACGGTCATCCGCAGCCGTACGGCGACGATCCAGGTGGCGTCCCCGACCATCGGTGCGGCGTACACGATCGTCTACCGCTCCGAGGACAGCTTCGGCGCCCCAGTGGTCGACAGCGGGACGGTCCTGCTGGCCGCCGCGCCCTATCTGGGCACCGGCGCGAAGCCGCTCGTCAGCTGGCAGTTCCCCGAGGACAGCGTCGGCGCGCAGTGCCGCCCGTCGTACGACCTCGCGCACACCGGCACCAACAGCAACGTCGACGCCGAGCAGGGCACGATCGACTCGCTGCTGGGGCAGGGCATCACCGTGGTCGCGCCGGACTTCGAGGGCCCGGCTGAGGCGTACGAGGTGGGCCCGCAGTCAGGCCACGCGGTGCTCGACGGCATCCGCGCGGCGGAGGCCTTCGCGCCGGCCGGGCTGACCGCCTCGACCCCCGTCGAGCTGAACGGCTACTCCGGCGGCTCGTACGCGACCGGCTGGGGCGCCGAGCTCGCCCACGGCTACGCGCCCGCGCTCAACATCGTCGGCGCCTCGATGGGCGGCACGCCCGCCGACCAGCGGGTGGTCGGTCACTACCTCGACGGCACCGCCTTCGTCGGGCTCGCGCTGCTCACGACCATCGCGCTCGACCGCGCCTACCCGGCGCTGCACGTCCAGGACTACCTCAACGACACCGGCAAGCAGTTCAACACCGACAACCAGGCCTCGTGCGTCGGGTCCGCCGCGACCGCCTACGCCTTCCAGCGCTTCGACGCCTACACCAAGGCCCCGGGCTTCGTCGACAGCCCGGCCATCTCGGCGACGCTGGCCCACGACAGCCTCGGCCAGAGCCCGCCCACCTTCCCTGTCTTCAACTACCACGTCTACAACGACGAGATCGTCCCCTACGTCCAGGACCAAGTGCTGGTCAAGACCTACTGCACGGCCGGTACGCCGGTCGACCACATCGTCATCCCGGCCGCCGACCACATCTCCGGGGAGGCGATCGCCACACCGTCGGTCGTGAGCTTCGTGCAGGCGCGCTTCAACGGGGTGCCCTTCGTGAGCGACTGCCCGGTGATCATGGCTACGCCGCTGCTCCCGCAGGTCCCGTCGATCACCAACCCGGGCTCGTCGTCCCCGGCCGCCAACCTGCCCGAGGCTCCTGCCGCCGCTCTCCTCGGCGTCGTCGGTCTCGCGGCCGGCGCCCTGGTGCTCCGGCGACGTGGCGCGGCGCGGCGCTGAGCGCCGCTCTTGGCTGCACTCCGCTCGACGCAGCCGTGCTGGCCGATGTCCAGGACGGTCCGTCCCCCTGCGCATGTGATGCTCACCACATGATGAGCGCCCTCTCCCGGTGGTCGGGCTCGGCCGCCGCGGCTGTGGTCGGCTTGATCTTTGGTGCGACCCAGGCGTCCGCCGCCGCGCCCAGGTCCGCAAGCACGTCGCCGAGCTGCCCTGCCGGGGTCGGCTACCGCGTGGGGGTGGCCAAGGCTGACATCACCCCGACGGTATGGCCGGTGGCGGAGGCGGCGTACAGCGTCGGACGCCTCGCTTACAGCGCTGCGCACCCCTTCTACGCCCGCGCGATGGCCGTTCAGTCGTGCGCCACCGGTGCGACGGTCGTCCTGACCGGCATCGACAGCCAGGGCTACTTCGCGGCGTACAAGGAGGACCCGGTCAGCACCGACGCCGCCACCGGGTACGGGTTGACCGCCATCCGGCTCACCGCGGCAGCCGCGACGGGCGTGCCCGCTGCCGACATCGTGGTGGCGGCCACGCACACCCACAACTCCCCGGACAGCGTCGGGGTCTGGGCCGGCGGCAGCACCGCGAACAACAAGGCGCCCTACCTCGAGCGGGTCAAGGACGGCACGGTCGCCGCGATCACCGCTGCGGTGCAGGACCTTCAACCAGCGACCCTGCGCGTCGGCACCGCGGACATCACCTCCCTCGTCACCACGGTCGGGCAGGTCAGCAACGATCCCAGCGACTACCCCGTCGACACCGCGCTGAAGGTGCTGCAGGCCACCGCGGTGTCCGACTGCCATCCGATCGCGACGCTCGTCGACGCGAGCGTGCACGCCACCGTCGCCGGGGAGATCCACGGTCCGGCCGCCGCCCCGGACCGCCAGGTCATCGACCCCGACTGGCCTGGCCGGGTGGCCACCGACCTCGAGAGCGAGCTGCCCGGCAACACCGCGGTCGTGCTCGCCGGCGCGGTCGGGCGGACCCAACCCCGCTTCCCGACGGGTACGGACCCCGCCTCGCCGGACCCGCTCACCGAGATCGCGGCGTACGGCGACGTCATGAGCCGCCGCGTCGGGTCGGCGCTCGCCGCGGCGACGCCGGTGGCGCCCGGACCGGTCGCGGCGGTCGACACGATGCTGGCCGAGGAGATCGAGGACCCTGCCCTTGTCGCGCTCTTCACCGACGAGCGCGGCGGCCCGAACCAGAGCGGCGGCACGACGGTCGGGGGGCTGATGCGCTCGGTGCTCCCGCCGTACTCCGCCGGCAACGTCGTCGCCGCCGAGGCGGCCAACCTGCGCATCGGTGGGCTGCTCCTCTCCGGCACACCGGGTGAGGGTTACCCCGAGGTGTCGACGGAGCTGGCCGCCCGGGTCGCCACGACCGGTGCGCCGGTCATCCCGATCAGCCTCGCCGACGACCAGCTGGGCTACACCCCGCCCGCCTTCGAGTACCCCTTCGTCGCGCTCGCCGATGGCGGGGACGAGGGGGTCTTCACCATCAACCCGCACTTCGGCGCCGACCTCATCAACGCCGACCTGGCCGCCGCCCGCTCGCTCGGCTTCACCACCACGGGCACCGAGCCCTACCTGGGTACGGGGCCCGCCGTCCCCCCCGACCAGGGCTCGCCCGCGCCGTCGACCACCCTGCCCGAGCCGGCCGAGCAGCCGCTCTCGCTCGGCTGCCCCGCCGTCCAGCCCACGGCGTCGCTGCCGGAGGCGCCGTACCCCGCCGCTCTGGTCGCCCTGTTCGGCCTGGGTGCGGTCGTCGCGGCGCTGGTGCGCCACCGGCTGCGTCTGACCCGCTGAGCGTCGTCTCGCCCGTGCGCCGTCGGAGGTTGCCGGACGTCTCCGGGCTCACCGGGGCGTCGTGAGGTCCTCGTCCTCCATCTCCCAGGCGCCCTTGCGCATCTCAGCCGACACCCGCGCCGCCACCGCGTCGAAGAACCCCAGCACGCGCGCAGCAGGCCGATCCCGCGGTCGAGACCGCTGTCGCTCGTCGACTCGAGCTCGACGCCCGACAGAGAGAAGGAGATCCCCCAGAAGTCGGTCGAGCGCGTACCGACCCGGTCCTCGACGACGTCGAACGGTCCCGCTGCGTCGAGCTCACCGGCCAGCCCAGCCGTGACGGCGACCGGCCGGTGCCGCTCGCGGTAGGACTCGAGCACGCGGCGGATGGTGGCCTCGCTGGGCGCGCGGAGCTGCCCGGTGAGCGGGTCCGGTGCCGCCCCCAGGGCCAGCAGCACCGGGTCCGCGGCCGCCGCCCACTGCGCGGCTCCGCTGAAGGACTCGAACCCGGCGCTGGCGAAGCTCATCACCAGCACCCCGAGCACGAACGCGATCGGGTGCCGCCGCGCCCCACCCGGCCGCGGGTCTGGCACCGCCCGCAAACGCCGTCAGCAGGTCACCGGCACCCTTGCCAGGGCTCGAGGACGCCGTCGTGGAGGCTGCTCACGGCCTCCGCGCCGGACACGGGCGGGACGCACCGGCCCCGGGGGTCCCGACCGGGAGCCGTTCGGGTGAGCGTGGGGGCGCAGCAGGACGCCGAGACAACACCGTGAGCATGACGCCGGACCGACGCCGGGGGGCGGGGGCTGCGGCGGTGCTCGCCTCCTGGCTGCTGGTCGCCGCGGGCGTCGTGCTGCCTGCCCCGGTGGACTTCCAGCATGATGCGCTCGTCGCGGTGACCCTGTGCTCCGCGCTGGTCACGATCGGGGCCTCGCTGCGGCGGAGGTCGGAGCGGGCCGCGTGGCTCCTGCTCGGCCTCGGCCTGCTCGGGTACGCCGGCGGCTTCATCATCCAGTTCTTCCTCACGGCCGGGGAGCGCGGGGGGCCCCTGGGGGTCAACCTCTCCGACTGCTCGGCCCTGCTGCTCTACCCACTGGCCGACGCTGGGCTGCTGCTGCTGGCCCGCCGGCCGGCCGGCCGTCAGGGCGCCGGCTCGATGATCGAGGGCGGCATGGTCTTCATGGGCGCCTCGGCGGTCGTGGTGGCGCTCGTGGCCGTGGAATATCCCTCGTTGCTCGAGGGCGGCCTGGTGCGCGTCGTCTATGCCCTCGCGTACCCGGTGGGCGGCTTCACGCTGCTCGTGGTCACTCTCACCGGTCTCTCGCTGACCGGTCACCGGGTCGACCGCGTCTGGGTGCTGCTCTTGTCCGGCTTCGCGGTGATGACCGTCGGCGACGCTCTCTACGGTCGCGCGACCGCGCGTGGCGGTTTCCGTTATGGCACCTACCTCGACGCGCTCTACACGGCCGGCCCCGTCTTCGTTGCCCTGGCAGCCAGCACCGCCCCCGCCCTGCGCGCCGCGGGGGCGCGGCAGCTGCGCGCGTCCTCGTTGCTGCCGGCGACCGCGACGCTGATCGCCCTCGCGGTGCTCGTCGCGGGGTCTTACACGATGGTCCCGATGGTCGCGGTCTGGGCGTCCTGCCTGACCGTCGTGCTCGCGGTCTGGCGCACCACTCAGCTGTTCGCCCAGGGCCGGGCGCTCGACCGCGTCCGGGCGCAGGCCCGGACGGACGAGCTGACGGGCTTGGCGAACCGACGTGCCCTGCTGGAGGCGCTGGAGGCCAGCACGCTGGGCGAACCGCCGTCGGCGGAGCGACCCCTGGAGCTGCTCCTGCTCGACCTGGACGGCTTCAAGGAGGTCAACGACAGCCTTGGTCACGGCGCGGGCGACGACTTCCTCACCCTGCTCGGTGGCCAGCTCCGCGCAGCGGCACCGGGGTGCGTCGTGGCGCGGCTGGGCGGTGACGAGTTCGCCGTGGTGTTGCCCCGCGTCCGCCGAGTGCAGGGAGCCCCGCACGCCGGACCCACCCTCGCCGCGACGCTGCGGACGGTCGCGGAGACACCCGTGCTGCTGCTCACGACGCGCGTGGTGGTCGGCGTCAGCATCGGGCACGCCGTCCTGGACGGCGGGCAGCCGGCCCCTGACGCCCCCGGCACTTCCGTGGCCGACGAGCTGCTGCGCCGGGCCGACGTCGCCCTCTACCGCGCCAAGCGGGATCACCAGGGCTGCGAGACGTGGGAGCCCGGCCTGGAGCAGGGGTCGCGGGACCGGCTCGCGCTGCTGGGGCAGCTGCGCTCCGCACTGCGGGAGAGCGATGAGATCCAGGCCTGGTTCCAGCCCAAGGTCGACCCCCGTGACCTGCGCGTCGTCGGCTACGAGGCATTGGTGCGCTGGCAGCACCCGACCCGCGGCCTGCTGCTGCCGGGCGAGTTCCTGCACGCCGCCGAGCGGGCCGGCTTGCTCCCCGAGCTGACGCTGCGCCTGCTCGACCGAGCCATCGCGTTCCTCGCCGGCCTGCTGGACATGCGAGTCGCACGTCGCGGTCAACCTGGGCGCACCAGACCTGCTCGACGCGCACTTCCCGGAGTCGGTGGAGCGGCTGTTCGCAGCGTACGGCGTGCCGCCGTCGCTGTTGCGGCTGGAGATCACGGAGACCGTGGTGATGCGCGACCCGGAGCGGATCATCGCGACCCTGCAGATCCTGAAAGCCCTCGGCGTCGGTCTGTCCCTCGACGATTACGGCACCGGGCTGTCCAGCCTCGGCTACCTGCGGGTGCTACCCGTGGACGAGCTCAAGATCGACCGGACCTTCGTGAAGGACATGCTCACGGACCGCGCGAGCCGACTCATCGTCTCCTCGACGATCCGGCTCGCCCACGACCTTGACCTCTGCGTCGTCGGAGAGGGCGTGGAGGACGGACCCACACTCGAGGCACTGGCGGGCGACGGCTGCGACACCGTCCAGGGCTGGCACACGGGCAAGCCGATGCCGGCCGTCGCGGCCGCCGCGCTCGCCGCACCCGGGCTGCGCCAAGTCCCCTCAGCGCGGGCCGCCGGTGGTCGCGCCCCCACCACCGCCCTGGGCGCGCCCCTACCGGCAAGCGCCTGAGCCAGGCCCACCGGCATCGCCGACCCTGCGCGTGGCGTGCGTGTCGTCAGCACCGCACTTCGTCCGGCTGGCGATGAGACGGTCACCGCCGTGGCAGCCCCTGAGCGGGAGCTAGCCCCGCTCTTTCAGCAAGCTGATATCGATGGCCTGATGTTGTCTTCTCATGTTGTTTCGGTGTTCTGCTGGGTGCGGGCAGGGCGAAGCGGCCGCGCGGTGGCCGGTGTCTGCGGGTTCCTGGTCGTGGCGGGCGCGGGGTGGCGCCGGTCTCAGGTGACGGGCAGCGGGAGGGCTTGGAGTCGGGCGAACGCGGCCGCGATGGCGTGTCGCCAGGGCCAGCCGGCGTCGACGCGGACGAAGACGCGGCGTTGGCCGCGGGTGATGCGGGCGGCGACGTGCAGCAGCTGGTCGCGCAGCAGCCGGGGTTCGGCGGTCGCGAGCTCACCGTCGAGCAGGGTGGTCTGGGTCCAGGCCAGCAGGTCACCCGCCATCAGGGTCAGTTCCAGCCACGCCTGGTTGATCGCGAACTCCCGCGACGGCGGGTGGTTCAGCCCGGTCTGCTTCGCGCAGCGGATCCGGTCCTCGACCCGGGCGTGCGCCCGGTGCCGGGTTTCCAGCTGCGCGAGCTGCCCGGTCGCCGTGTCGGTCGCGAAGGTCTCCGAACCGCCAGCCGTCGTGGTCTGTGCAGGTCAGCTGCGCACCCGGGTGGGGCCGTTCCCGGCGCACCAGCACGCGCATCCCGGCCGGCCAGCCCGCCGCGGTCAGGTGCGGGAGCAGGCCGGTGAGCTCGGCGACGTCCGCTCGGCGTGCCGTGGCGGTGCTCGTCGGGGATCTGCGCGAGCGCCAGGTCGGTCACCGCGACGTGGTCGGCGGTGGTGTTGCTGCCGGCCTTGCCGGTCCGCAGCACCGCGGCGAGCGCCTCGTTCGTGGTGTCCAGCCAGACCGTCAACGGGTGGTAGCCGAACCCGCCCTTGAACGTCGCGCTGGCGAGCTCCTTGTCGCTGTGGCAGGTCACCAGCGTCGCGTCGACGACCAGCCGCAGCCCCGGGCACTCCCGGCCGCCGGCGCGCGACGCCGGGATCGGCCCGACGGTCTCCGCGCGCTGCCCCCACAGCTGCTCACGAGCCTGCGCACGGGCGCCGCGGATCGCGCCCAGCCGGGAGCTGTCGATGCTGTCCAGCACCCGCCAGGCCGTCGCGGTCGACGCGACGGCGCCGACCAGCTCCGGGCGGTCGCGCAGCACCGCCAACCCGCTGATCCCACGGCCACCGTCGGCGAGCATCACCGCCACATCCGTCAGGACCCGGCCCGGATCATGCGCCGAGCGACGCCGACGCGTCCCAGCCAGCGCGACCTCCACCGCGCCGGTCAGACCGCTCCGGTCCGCCAGATCTGCCAGCAACCGCGACCCGACGTGCGATGCCACGCCCGCCCGTCCGTCATCACCGTGATCCTGGGCCTGCTCGTTGTAGGTTGCACGCGCGACGTGCCTCTCTGCTTGGTGCTCCTGGTCCCTCAGCAAGACCAGAATCCCAGGCCAGACGGGCACTTTCGCGCTTCCACGCCCGTGTCGGGCCACAACATCAGATCCATATTGCAACAGCGGGGCTAGGTTGCGGTTTGTGCGCTATGAGAACCCGGCATCCGGCGAGGTCGTTGAGGTGCTGTCTGAATCGGACGAGCTGCTGGTCATGCAGGTGACCTGGCCACGGCCAGGACACCGCGCCGTAGCGCACGTTCATCCTGGGATGCAGGAGCGGTGGCAGGTCGTCGAAGGCCGAGCCGCATTCGAGATCGACGGCGTGGAGACGCGACTCGCACCGGGCGAGGACGTCGTGGCGGAGGCCGGGCAGCGCCACCTGGCCTGGAACCCGACCGATGAGAAGGTCGTGCTGCGTATCGAGATGCGGCCGGCTCTGCGCTGGGTGGAGTTCGTGCGGCGGCCGTTCGGAGGAGAGCCTCCGCTGGAGCTATTGAAAGCGTTTCCGAAGAGGTACGCCTCTGATCTGATAGCGGCGTTCCGTGAGGTCTCGATCCGCCTGCGGGTTGGTCGCGAGTGCGCGGCTGCGGACGCCCGATCCGAGTCGGATCGCCTTCTCGTGGTGGCCAGTGACCGCCAGTGCTTGCCGGATCGGTGACGAGTCGTCGTTCTGGAGTCAATGAGTTCTCGGTGGGCTGGCGTCACCCCGAGGTGAGTCCGTTCTTCGCCGCGAACGGGTCCCAGTTGGAGTCTTGGTGCCATTCGTACTCCACTCCGTCGGCGACCGCGGCGGCGACGCGGTCCCTGTGCAGGTGGGCGATGAGGGCGAGGGCCATGTCCATTCCGGCCGCGACACCCGAGGAGGTCCATCGGTCGCGGTCCTGTAACCAGCGGGCCTCGGGCACCCACTGCACGGCGGGCCCCTGCTCGCAGGCCCAGGCGAACTCTCTCTTGTTCGACGTGGCCCGGTAGCCATCGAGCAGGCCGGCTGCCGCGAGCACGCCTGATCCTGTGCAGACCGACGTGACGTATTCGGCGTTCGAGGCCCACCGCCCCAGCCATCCGAAGAACTCCGGGTCGCGCACGAGTCGCCGCGTGCCGATCCCGCCCGGTACGAGCACCACCTGAGCACGGGGCGCGCCCTGGTAGGCGTACTGAGCCACAACCTCGGGGCCTTGGGCGCTGCGCACCGGTCCGGGCGTCGGCCCGATGAGCGAGATGGCGAACTGCTCAGGGAGCACGCCGAACATCTCGAGCGGACCGAACACGTCGAGGAGCTCGAAGCCGTCGAACAACACGACCGCAACGCTGCGAGGCAACTTTCTCTCATCGTTGACCATGTCCTCATGGTTCGCTCCAACCTGGGTCCGCGGCGAGTGGCAGGATTGCCCTAGCTCGTTAGGATTCTGCCTCATGCATTCAGTTGTCGCGCTGGCGTTGCCGGCCGTCGTCGCCTTCGACCTGGCCATCCCCGCGCAGGTCTTCGGGCACCGCACCGAGCGGGAGCGCTACCGCTTCAGTGTGTGTGCGCGGATTGCTGGGCCAGTGCCGTCCTCGACGGGGTTCGCCGTGCAGGTCGAGCACGGACTGGCGGCACTGGCGGCGGCTGACACGGTCGTGGTGCCGGGCTACTGGCCGCACAACGATCCTGGCGAGCCGGTCATCACCGCCCTGCAGGCCGCGGCCGCTCGCGGCGCACGAATGGTCTCGGTGTGCACCGGGGCGTTCGCGCTGGCCGCGGCCGGCCTGCTCGATGGCCGGCGCGCGACCACCCACTGGCATGACGCCGCCGACCTCGCCGCTACCCGCGAGTGCAGGTCGACCCGGACGTGCTGTGGGTCGATGAGGGACAGATCCTCACCAGCGCCGGCGTCGCTGCCGGTATCGACCTGTGCCTGCACCTGGTCCGCGCTGACCACGGTGCCGACGCCGCGGTGCGGATCGCTCGGCGCATGGTCGTGGCGCCCCACCGCGACGGCGGGCAAGCCCAGTGGCTGCAACGCCCGCTGCCGCCACCCGGCCAAGGACTCGCCGACACCTGCGCCTGGGCACTGCAACACCTCGCCCAACCCCTGTCCGTCGCCGACCTCGCCGAGCACGCAGGGTGGGCACCGCGCAGCCTCGCCCGCCGCTTCCTCGACGAAACCGGGCTCACCCCGCTGCGGTGGCTCACCGCACAACGGGTACTTGAAGCCCGACGACTGCTCGAGGCCACCGATCTGCCCGTCGAGCAGGTTGCCGGCCGCTGCGGACTAGGAACCGCCGCCAACCTCCGGCTCCACCTCGCCCGCGACGCCAGCACCACCCCCACCGCCTACCGCGCCGCTTACCAGGGCCGTCCCTGATCGACCGAACGTTTCTCCGGTAGCCGATCCCGCTCATGGACATTTCGGGGTGACCGGAGATCGCGGCGGTTCGGTCGGGCTGACCCAAGTGGTGAGTAGCGACCGGTAGAGGATCCGGCTGCGGGACAGAGTCCCCCATCGCCGTGCTCGTTGATCGCCGACTGGGTCGTCGCCGGGTCGTCCCGCAGAGGATCGTGCGCTGGGACGCCGGTACGATCAATGACCTCCGTCGGCAGCTGCCAGCGGCCTCGACCAGTGGGAGCACGAATGATCGGCGACCGGTGGGGTGTCACGCAGGCCGAGGTTGACCGGCACTACCCCTGCGACGACATCCTGGCCTCGCCGGGCGTGCAGCTGTGGCGGGGGGTGAGCGTGCGGGCGCCGGCGGCATCCGTGTGGCCGTGGCTGAGGCAGCTGCGCATCGCGCCGTACTCCTATGACTGGGTCGACAACCTGGGGCGCCGCTCGCCGCGGGTACTGCGCGATCTGCCCGACCCGCGGCCGGGTGACCCGTTTTCCCGCACCGCCGGCCGGTTCGACGTCGGTCGGGTCCGCTCCGTCGTGCCGGGTGAGCAGCTCACGGCCAGCATCATGGGTGCGCTCATGTCATACGTGCTGGTGCCGGCTGGCCCCTCGACGCGGTTGCTGCTCAAGGTCGCGGTGGCGGAGCGCAACCTTGCCGCCGTGGCGCTCGCGCTCGGCGACTTGCCGATGGCGCGCAAGCAGCTGAGCACCCTCGCCCGCCTCGCCGAGACCGGTGGCGCAGTTTGAGGAACGATCTCGTCAGCCTGGCGTCGAGCCCCGCGCTCGGTTGGATGCGCGTGAGCGAGGGCGAGGGCAGCATGCCGAGCTGCCGGCGGACGCAATGCCGCCGGTGGGCGCCGCTGTTGGTCCAGCGTTCAGGCCCTCCGGAACTCCAGCTCTGCGGCACCGGCCCTGCCCGCCTGACAAGGCGGCAACCGGGTCGGGCGGAGGTCGGCTCTGCACACCGGCGTGGCGCTCCGCTGAACGATCGACCTTCGGGAAGTGATTCATGGCGGACCTGCGCCGGGACGCGACTGGGCTCGGCCCTCAGACGCCCCGAGCAGCCGCTGAAGGCGCCCGCGACCGGACTGTCAGCGCCGGAAGCATCTGATAGCACCAGGGGACCGATCGCGGCCGCGTAGAGACAGTGCCGGCACCCACGGTGCCACCCATCAGCCACCCCACGATGAGCACGAGCACCTCGATGCCCGGCCGGATCACGCGTACCGAGCCCCCAGTGCGCCGCACGACGCCGGTCATGAGGCCGTCCCGAGGGCCAGGCCCCAAGCCTGCCCCGACGGTTCATGACGCTGCGGGAGCGCGGTCCAGCCCTGGCTCCGGAGAATCGATGCCTACACCCCGCAGGTCGTTCAGCAACTGCCGGCCGAAGGCTGAGATCTTGCGAGCCCGTGACCGGGACGCGTACGCCTCCTCGGCCTGCTCCAGCACGCCTGTGCGCATGAGGGCCGCAAGGACCGGGGCCGGCTCCCTCCACACCACGCTCAACACCCGGAGGGCAACGTGGCGTTCGTGGTAGCGCTCCGGCGTGTCGCCATCTTGCAGCTCTGGGGGCTCGATCGCCAGGGCCGAGGAAACCTCCGTCGCCGCCTCGTCCTCAGCTACGCAGATGCGTTGCAGGGCCCGGATGCTCGGCGCCTCCAAGTCGCGTAGGGCTAGTACCAGTAGCGCCCGCTCATCCACCCGCGCCTCGTTGTTGACCGCCTGCGCGACGACGCGGGACAGCAGGCGACGCTTGGCCTGCAGGCCTGTCCGTACTGCCGCCTCGACCCCCTCGATGAAGAGCGCCTCGAGCTCGGAGTCGCTGCCGAGCCGGGAGATCAGGTGGTCCTCGCCGGTCAGGTCGGTGATCTCTCGCAGGGTCGTGGCGGCCCTGTGCGCCTGCCGTTCTCTCACCCCGCTGTAGACGATCGACGCCGACTCGCTCAGCTTCGGCAGCGCGGCGATGACCGCACGAATGGCAATGTCACCCCGGCTCGGCGGCGCTGGGATGGTCATGCGGTGATCCTAGCTAGTGTTCTCGTCCCGTCGGATTGATGGAACGACGTGGTCCTCATAGTAGCGCCGTTTGCTAAATGCTCGCACGTCCGCCTGGCTTGAGGCGGTCTCCGATCCCGCCTTAAGTCAGTTGCTGCGCATCAGACGCTCGAGCTTATAAAGAATCACCTCACCCTAGCCGCACCGACCGGCCTAGACGATATCCAAGTCGTCGGCACTAATAGATCAGCCAAGGATGTCTATTGGGTGATCTGCTTGCAAAGCGACGCATGGCTCACTCGAGCCGGCCACGCCGAATACTTCACTAGAGTCATGCCCGGCGCCCACCATGCGGGCTATGTTCCGCGCAGGCGGGCGATCTACACCGCGTCGGGGAAGTCGGCGGCCAGGTGAGCCCCTGGCAAGGTCGACCGTCATGCGACGTAGAAGAGCACACGGATAGCTCCCGTGTCGCCTAGGTTATATTTACAGAGGTCCAGCGCCAACAGACAGATAGCTTGCGCTGCAACCAAAGTGGTTGATAGAATACGCTGCCTTCGGGGACATCGATCGAGAATATCTCCGTCTCCCAAAGCGGGCGTGCGGCGAACTGTGCCCAGTCTGTCAGGATGCCACCCGACTGAAGGTGCTTTGTGACTGATCAGGTCCTTCCTTTGCCTGTTGACGAATCGGTTCTGACTTTCGTCCCGCGGAGAGCGGTGTGGCGTCGGTGAAAGTGCCTGCAGGGCTGGGACGATGAGTATGTGCCCCAGGAGTTGTCGCGTGCGGAACTCATCGCTTTGGTGAAGTCCTTGTCCGGGACGATCGAGTCGATGTCGGGGACTCTGGAAGCGCTTCGCGCGGAGATCGCCGGGCTCCGCGCGCAGCTGGGGACCAGCTCGAAGAACAGCTCGAAGCCGCCGTCGTCGGACGGGCTGGGCAAGCCTGCGCCGCGGTCGTTGCGCCGCAGGG
>JAABUO010000599.1_pt1 | contig 63344 bp, 59 predicted proteins | sample 5559291 | NCBI WGS metagenome assembly JAABUO01 (sample SAMN10711878, study PRJNA513372) | rock metagenome | isolation source: Antarctica rocks | place: Antarctica: Victoria Land, Finger Mt sud | reverse complement strand
GGTAAGTGTTGCAAAATGAACACAGGCACCCGCACAACGTCTCGGATCCAGACGGATCCAGCCGAAAACGACCGGATCGAAGAAACTCCCCAGCTAGACGAGAGCTATTTCAACAAGCTCCTAGAGCTTTATTACTAATGCTATGGCGTTGGTTCGAGCGCAGTGCAGGCCATTTTCCTTGAGAGAAAATGGCACCGACTGGTGCGGCCTACCCTACACCCTCAGGGAAATGCTATAGCGGTGTTACTACCATCATTGGCGTCTTGGGTGCGAAGGTACCACAGGCTGGTGCTGCGGGTGAATCGACCAGCTTTTTAGCCGTGCTCGCTGACGCTAGCTAGACGGCCGAGTGCAGAAGCGACCTTGACGCGGCACGAACTTGCCGAGTCAAGACCAGTAAGCCTTCCTGGACAAGAGAAGCTTGCATCGTGTGGACTCCCTAGGGAGAAGCTGCTTTCCTCAAAAATCTGTCGAAGAAGATAGCCACCTTCAACTTCTCAAAAACATTCGTAGGTCGACCTGCATCCGCATGCGTCAACCAGGGACTAACGAGGAAATGAGCGTTAGGGTTTGAGGACGATTCGTGACGCATCCACTCCACCTCAGCTGCGGGGATTGCTGGATCGTTCTTTCCGTGCAAAACGAAAAGGTTGGCTTTGGACGTCGGTAGATGGGTTGACGGTGAGAGCTCTTCGATCTCTTGTCGATGACGATCAAGGATATTTAGATATCGCTGACGCACCGCCGGGGAATCAACAGATTGAAGTTCATGGAACATCCCGAGCTGCTCTTTTGACAATTTCGCGAGAGATTGTGTGACCGCATCCGTTACATGATCCGCCGCGTGATGCTTGAAGGTATCGATGGGCAGTTGAAGGGCAAGTGCATCCCGATGCGAGACCATTTCTTCCAGGTACTGCGAGATAAAAAGTAAAGGGCCGGCCGGCGGACCATGTCCCGCGTAGGGAACGCCATTCGGGTCGAGAACCCTGTCGTGGATGTATAGATGGCCGATCGTATCCAGGTTGTTATATCCGGAGATACTTAAAACCGCAGCAACGTGAGACACAACGTCAGGTCGCATGGTTGCGGCGATAGCCAGGCCACCGCCGAAGCTGACTCCCGCCACGGACACGCGACGCTGAAACTTGTCGGCGCTCCAGAAGATCACATCGTCAATGATGTCCAGATCGCTCACCTTCATCTGGAAGATAGTTTCCGCGGCAATCGTAGGGAGAACGACCCGGAATCCTACCTCTGCCAGGCGGGCAGCCAAGGCATTCATCACCGGATGCTTATTGCCTTCCGGAGCGAACCCATGAACGATAAGAATTGTGGCCGGATGGACGGCCTTAAGAGGAGTGTAGACCCTAACTGGGATAGATCCGTGGCGACCGGCAATTTCGGTATCCGTGATGGTACTTTTGTAACCAAAGTACTTCACATAGAGAGAAATGATTGCGGGCTGCTGTTTTTTCGCATACGAATAGAGTACGCAAGATGACCTAAGTAACTCGGGCACGAAACTTAGGGATAAAAGTAACCCTAAGCTGACCGCTATGTAGAGTAGCTTGCGAACATTAACCTCAAATGAGTCAAACCTGGACATAGCCGTTCATTCTTCGATGCCATTCTTTATTGGTGATCTGCAGACCTGATCGGAGAGCAATCTGTCTATTGTTGATAGAGTACACCGCGAATTGATCGATGATTGGCTGCCATGCTTCGTCAACCCCGATCAGAGATAGAAGATGTGATCTATGGCGAGTTGGTATGGGTTGGTGATGGGCGGGTTCTGATGCCGGGTTAGTTGGGCGTATCGGTGCGCAGGGTGTGACGGCGGGACACCGGTAAGCCCTTGCGGTGGATCTTGACAAGGTTGGTTGGGGGGCTTCCCTGCTGCGGCCGCGCTGGTGGGTGGCGAAGCTACTTAGTCAGCGGGGCGATCTGCAGGTTGCGGAAGAAGATCTCGGCGCCTTCGGATTGGAAGAGGATTTTGCCTTCGGTGGGAAAGGGGTCGGTGCCGACGTTGGCGAGCTTGCCGTTAACGTACTGACGGATGGTGTTGCCGTCGACGACGAGATCGAGGGTGTTCCACTCGCCGTGCGGGCGCTCGAGTTCGCCCGAGGAGTTGCGGAAGCCAATCGTGTTCTCTGTGGGGCCCTTACCGATATGGCCGATGTTGAGGGCGGAGCCGGGCGGTCCGGTGACGCGTTTGCCATCGGCGCCGGTGAGGGCGGCGCCGTCGGTCATCCAGAAGTCGCCGGTCTCGCCTTCCTTGATCTGGAACTCGACGGAGCGGGGCCAGACTTTGTTTTCGCCCTGGATGCTGTAGAGGATGCCGCTGTCGCGGGCCTGGCCGGTGCGTTCGCCAAAGGTGCCTTCGCCCCACTTGAACTCGGCGCGAAGATAGAAGCGGTTGAAGGATTGTTTGGTGATGAGATAGCCCATCTCGTGGCCGGAGACGTGGATGACGCCATGCTCGACGAGGAAGACGTGGGAGGGGTCCTGGTTGAGGCTGCGTCCCCGGATAAACGTGTCGAAGCGAGAAAGGTCCCGGCCGTCGAAGAGTGGTGTAAGGGCCTGGTGTGCGGGGATCGCAGGCGCGATCTGAGCGGGGATGGTCGCGGTGCTGCAGAGGAGAAGGGCGAGAGCGAGGCCGTGGTGGCTCATGAGGATGTATGACTCCGGCGAGATCGGTGCAGGGCCGAGTGTACCGGGAGAGACGGGGCGTGCGAAAGGGCTCTGCTAGCATCGAGGCGGGCTTGCTGCAGGCTGGTCAAGGAGGTCTGGCGACAGGCTGGAACGAATATGGCGACAGAGCTTCCGATCAGCGTGGTGAAGGACGAGGCGGCGGCGGTAGCGGATGTACGCGACGTACAGCCGGTCGTGATCGAGGACGGGCTATGGCCGCGGCTGGTAGCGCTGGGGTGCTACCTGGTGCGGACCGAGGTGCACACGTATGCCTTCAGTGTGGCGGCGAACGCGATTCTGGCGCTGTTTCCGTTTATTGTGCTGATGCTGACGGTGAGTCGGGTAGTGTTTGGGACGCCGCGGATCGAGCCGGTAGTGGGAGATCTGCTGAAGAGCTTTCTGCCGACCGGGCAGGAGTTTGTTATGCGGAACATGCAGCTGCTGGTGCATCCACGAAAGGGGATGCAGGTGTTTTCGGTGGTGATGCTGCTGATCAGTTCAACGGGCGTGTTTATGCCGCTCGAAGTGGCGCTGAACCATGTGTGGGGGGTGCGGGATAACCGATCGTACGTGCGGAATCAGATGGTGTCGCTGGGGTTGGCGGTGGCGGTGGGAGCGCTGGCATTGTTTTCGGTGATGATGTCGGCTGGGCAGGAATCGATTCTGCGGGTGGTGTTCCTGGGGCACACGGAGAACCAGGCGTACCACGTGATCTCGCATGGCTTTATGCATATTGCGGCGGGGCTGGCGAGTGTGCTGCTGTTCTTTCTCATCTATTGGATTCTGCCGAATCGCAGGGTGCCGGCGATTGCGGTGCTGCCAACCGCGGTGGTGATCGGGGTGATGTGGGAGGGCGCAAAGCTGCTGTATGTGCGGGCGCTGCCGTGGCTGGATTTTCAGGCCGTGTACGGGCCGTTTTATATCTCGGTGGGGCTGATGATGTGGGCGTTTTTGTCGGGTCTGCTGCTGCTGGCGGGAGCGCATTTCTCAGCGACGCGATACACGGTGCGGCTGGCGCGTGAGGTCGAAGCGACGGAGCGCGAGGAGATGGCCACGTGATTGGGGGGGCGGTGCGATCCGAGCGCCTGCGGGTGTGGCAGGGATGGCACCAGCGTCGGCCGCCAAAGGGAATGGCGGGCGCGGTGTTCTGGCTGGCGGTTTGGTTTTGTGTGTTGAGCATGATGCGGCTGCTACAGGGGACGGTCGGAACCCTGAGCGCGGTGTTGCAGGTCATGGCAGGCCTGGCGCTGGTGGTGACGGGGCTGCCGGTTTTGTGGCGAACGGTGCGGCAGCGGCTGCTGTGGAGTCTGCGCAACAAGCTGGTGCTGACCTATCTGCTGATCGGACTGGCGCCGATGGTGTTGCTTTCGACTCTGGTGCTGGTATCGGCGTACATCGCGGCGGGGCAGTTTGCGATTCACCTTGTCGATGCGCGGCTGCAAAGTCACTTAGACCAGGTGAAGGGGTTGAACTCGCTGGATGGATGGACGCTTGAAAAGCGGTTGCGGACGGCTGGCGACGTGGGTGCCGGGCAGTTGCCGGGGGATCTGCGATTTACCGAGCCGGAGCTGAGCGGGCCAGAAGGAACACTGTTGCCGCGGGTGGGACTATTCCGGAACGGGTTACAGATGGCATACGCGGAGCAACGGCGGGCGCAGGGCAAAACGCCTCTGGGCTTGCCGCCATGGGCGACGCGGCTGGGGGACGGCCAGTTTCGGGGAATGGTGCTCGATGGCGGCGAACTCTACCTGGTAGGGATCGAGCAGGTGGAGGCGATACCCGGGCAACGATACAGCGTGGTGAGCAGCTTGCCGGTGGATGGCGTGCTGATGCGGACGGTAGCGCACAACCTGGGGCGCGCGCGGCTGATTGCGGTCATGACCGAGGATGCGGCGAACAAGGGAGCGGAGAGAGCTGCGGCGATCGATACGCCTGCCCGGGCCACGGGAGAAGCTCGGCTGCGCAAGGTTCGACCCGCGAATACGGAGCAGATACGGCAGGGATCGGTGGTCGGCGGGGTCGAGCCGGAGGCGCGGAACCTGCTGGATCTGCGGGTACGGTTCCTGTCGACGATTCCGGTGGTGAACTGGGACACGGGTCAGACGGATACGGTGCCAATCGAAGTCGTGTCCAGGCCATCGCGGCTATACCCGGCGCTGTTCGGGGCGTCGCTCGAAGGCCAGATTACGCGAGCGCTGCGCATCGGCCTGATCGTTCTGTGCCTGCTGTTTGCGGCGATCGAGGCCTTGGCCTTGTGGATGGCGACGAGGCTGAGCCGAACCGTAACGACTTCGGTTACAGATTTGTATGACGCGACGCTGCGGATTGATCGTGGTGAGTTCAGCCATCGCATCGGGGTGGAGCGCGAGGATCAGATGGCGGAGCTAAGCCGGTCGTTCAACACCATGACCGGATCGCTCGAGCGGCTGCTGAAGGAGCAGAAAGAGAAGGAGCGGCTGCAGAATGAGCTTTCGATCGCACAGGAGGTGCAGGCGAATCTGTTCCCGCATGGCGATTCTAGCCTGCCGACGCTCGAACTGCATGGTGTGTGCCGGCCGGCGCGGGCGGTAAGCGGAGACTACTACGATTTTCTGGTGTTTGACGATGCCGCAGGGCAGCCGGGGGTGCCGAGCGGCGTGGGTATCGCACTTGGTGACATCAGCGGCAAAGGGATCTCCGCGGCGTTGCTGATGGCGACGCTGCACTCGGCTGTGCGCGCGTACCGGCTGGCGAGTGAGGAGCTGCTGCTGGACGGGAAGGCTGCCGACCAAGGTTTGACGCTGCCCGGTTCGCGGGTGAACGGAGGCAGAGAGTTGTTTGAATCGCCGGGCCAGATTCTGGCTCTGCTGAACCGGCATCTGTACCGGAGCACACAGCCGGAGAAGTACGCGACGTTGTTTCTGGCGCACTATGATGCGGGCCGGGCGCGGTTGACGTACTCGAACGCAGGGCAGCTGCCGCCGCTGGTGCTCCGAACGGACGGATCCGTACGCCGGCTGGACTGCGGTGGAACCGTGGTTGGGCTGATGGACGGGATGGAATACGAGCAAGAGACGATCGCCATGTGGCCGGGAGACATCATGGTGGCGTATTCGGATGGAGTGACCGAGCCCGAGAACGACTTCGGGGATTTTGGCGAAGACCGGATGATGGATGTAGTGCGGCGGTACCGGCATGAGCCGCTACACGTGATCAGCTCGCAGGTGATGCAGGCGCTCGATGCGTGGATTGGAGCAGAGGAGCAGCCAGACGACATCACGTTGGTGTTGGCGCGGCAGGTGTGACGGGGTTAGTACGGAGTTTCTACCGGGGTAGCCCGCTAGATTCTGCTTGTATGTTTATGCGCGGAAGACCAAGGTTGGCCACTGCTTCTGTTCATCATCGATTAGGTATCTGAGAGCTAATTCGCCGTGGAAGGTCGGTGTCTCGCCCGCTAATGTTTGGTGGTGAAGGATTTGGTGACGATGGCAGTGGGGGTGTTGCCGGCGGGGAGCATGGTGAAGAGGGCTGGGCCTTGTTTACTGTCGGTGCGGATGACGGCGACGTCGCCTGAACGGGCGTTGGCGGCGAGCAGAAGGTGCTCGTCGGCCGAGAAGGCGAGGGCGATGGGGGCGGAGCCAGTGCGGACGCTGCCGGTGAGGCGGCCGTCATCGATGGAGTAGATGCCGACGGTGTCGGCGGCCTGGTTGGCGATCCAGAGAGTGCTGTTGTCGGCGCTGGCGAGGGCCTGGGCAGGATGGCTGGCGACGGTATAGGTGCCGCCGACTTCGTTGGGCCAGGTGGCGATCTCGGAGATGGAATCGGAGCCGGCGTTCGAGACGAAGATCTCACCGCCGTCGGGCTTGAGGGCGAGGGCGGAAGGGTTGGCGCCGACATCGAGCAGGGTAAGGATGTGGTCGCTGGCGAGGGAGGCGTTTTGCCTGAGGGCCCAGGAGCCGGGAGCGGCGGCGAGCGAGATCGCCATGACCTGGTGGGCGGCGGAGCAGGCGACGAAGGCTTTCGAGGAGTCGGGAAGGATGGTGACGGCGGAGGCGCCGGGGCAGCCGGGAACGGTGGTGCGGAGGTCGAGCGGACGAGGGCTGGGGCCGGGGGAGGTGGGAGCGACGGCGAAGACCGAGACCGAGCCCGAGGCGCGGTTGGCCACGACGAGAGAGCGGGCGTCCGGTGCGAGGGCGAGGGCTACCGGCACGTTGCCGGAGGAGACGGTTGCGAGTTCGCGGCGGCTGTCGAGATCGACGATGCTGACGGAGTTGGCGCCGGCATTGGCAATGAAGGCGCGGCGGCCGTCGGGGGCGATGGCGATGGCGGTGGGTTGGCGGCGAACGGGAACGGTGGCGACGATCTGGTTGCGGGCGGCGTCGATGACGGAGATCGAGCCAGAGCCGCGGTTGACGGCGTAGACCTCGTTGCGAACGGGGTTGATCGCGAGGGCGATGGGGGTCTCACCCACTTTGAGGGTGCGATCGGGACGGAGATAGACCAGGTCGAGGACGCTGACGGTGTTTGCGCCCGCATTGGCGACGTAGGCGAACTCACGGAAGTCGGGGGGGGCGTCGGGAAAGTTATGGCGGCTGCAGCCGGTAAGGAGGGCTGTGAGAAGCAGGATAAATCGCTGGGAGATCTTTGGCACTCCCGTGAGTTTAGAGCAGATGACTTAAACGGAGCGGGGTGGGCGAGCGTGGGCGAACGGACGCGGTGCGGCGAGCTCTCCTGTCAGGTGCTCAGGTGCTGAGGTGCTGCCGAAATCGCGTCGAGCTGACGGGCGCATCTGGCATCTGAGCGGGCCGTGGACATGGCCTTGCTCTGTGGTGAGAACGGACTGTGGACGATGTTCCCCTTGAGGAAGCTCAAGGGGAGAATGGCGCTATGCCGGGGTATGCCGAGTGCCCTCGGGAGCACAAGAACTAACGGGTCTTACGCGCGAAGAAGCTGCGGAAGGCCCAGGTGGCGTAGCCGAGTTGCAGCAGCAGGACGGCGCCGTAGGAAGCAAGGAGATGGCGGTGCTCCATGCTGGAAAGATCGAAGAGTTGATGGAGGGTCAACGCGTGGCCTCGAGGGGAAGATCGATGGAGTGGAGGGCTTCGGCCTCGGCGGCACGCTGACGGCAGCGCTCCAGAAGATAGCGGAGGCAAAGCAGGCAGGTACCCCAAAGGAGCCAGCCGGCGAGGTTCCAGAGAAAGGCGGGGACCATCGAGGAGTCAAGATGACCTTCGCCGGTGAGGACCGGGGCGGGGTGCTGGGTACGCCACCACCGGATGGACATGAAGGTGATCGGGACGTCGATGGCGGCGAAGATGCCGAGCACGGCGGAAAGGGTCGCGGTCTGGATGGAGGTCTGGCCGGTGCCGGAGAAGCGGCGCAGGATCAGATACGCGGCGTAGAGGACCCAGAGCAGAAGGAAGGTGGTGAGACGGGCATCCCAGGTCCACCAGATGCCCCAGACGGGGCGCGCCCAGAGCATGCCGGTGATCAGGCCAAGCGAGGTATAGAGAAGGGTGAGCTCGGCGCCAGCGACGGCGAGGGCGTCGGCCCTTAGCGCCTGGGAGGAGTTCTTGTTGCGAATGGCGAGAAGCCAGACGGAGCCGGCGAGGTTGACGTAGGGAAAGATCAGGGCGCCGAAGTCAACTGGGACGTGCCAGTAGAAGATGCGCTGGACGTTGCCCATGGTCGCTTCGGTCGGAGCGACAAAGAGAGCGAGGCGAGCGCCGTACACCAGCATCAGGGTCGACACGACGAAACCCAGAAAGAGAAGCGGCGGGAGCCTGGGGCGATCGGCGGTTTGGACGGAGGTTTGCGGCACGATGGTTGTTAGTTTATCGCGGCGGCCGGGAGGACGGCTTCGATCGTTCGGAGGACGTTGGTGCGATCGAACGTGAGCGCTACTCGGCGTTGAGGACGATGCCGAAGAGAAGCAGCGAGACGGTGGTGAAGATGATGTCGTAGGCGAGCAGAGCGCGGATCCAGAAGGCGATGTAGCCGGCGTCGAGCTCGTTGGTGAGGACGCCGGTGGTGGCCTGGATAGCGCCGAGCAGGGCCGGAAGTATGATGGGCAGAAGGAGCAGCGGAAGAAGCAGTTCGCGGGAGCGGGCGCGCAGGCTGAGCGCGGCAAAGAAGGTGCCGTTCACGACCAGGGCCCAGGTCCCGAGCGGAAGGATGAGCAGCAGAAGGCGGGTGTCGCCGAGCGGATGGAGGTTGTAGAAGACGGCGAAGACGGGGGCGAGAACCAGTTCCACGACGGAGACAAAGAGGAAGTTGGCGAGGGTCTTACCGAGAAAGAGGGCGGAGGGAGCCGATGGGGCGAGGCGCTGGGCGTCAAGCACGCCGTTGCGCTGCTCGCGGAGCCAGGAGCCATTGAGAGCCGTGACCGAGGCGAAGAGGATGGCGATCCAGAGAATGCCACCGGCGATCTCGCGGGCGAGGGTCGGGTTCGAGGTGGGATCGAAGGCGAGCGAGACGACAATGACGACGAGAAGCGCAAAGAAGAGGACGCCATTGATGCTCTCGCGCGATCGCCACTCAAGACGAAGATCCTTGGCGAGGTGGCTCAGGGTGTGGCGGAGGAAGGTCATGCTCCGGCGGGCGCCTCCGCTAGATCTTTTGTCAGATCAGCGACCGTGCAGCCCGTGACGCAGAGGTAATCGGCGGGGGCGAGAAGGAGTTGCAGACCGCGCTGGCCGGCGGAGATGCTGACGCGGTCGTGAAGCTCGATCGTTTCGTCTGCGAAAGCAGGAAACGGCTTGCGGGGGTGGCGAGGGAGAAAGTGCCGTTGGCGAGGGTGAGGATGGTGTCGGCGACTGGGGTGACGAGGGTGGCCTGGTGCGTGGTGAGGAGGATGGTGCGGCCGGTGGGCGAGGATTTGCTCGGCCAGGTGCGGAAGTCGAGCAAGAGGTCGATCATCTGGCGGACGCCAGCGACGTCGAGGTTCGAGAAGGGCTCGTCGAGCAGAAGGAGATCTGGGTCGGTCTGGAGGGCGCGAGCGAGGGCGGTACGCTGCCGCATGCCTTGCGAGAACTGGCCGACGGGGCGGGTGAGATGGGGGTCTAGACCGACGGCGCGGAGAGCCATCTCAGGTGAGCCAGAGCTGCAGGCGCAATGCGTGCCGGTGGCTTGCAGCGTGGCGAAGTAGCGGAGGTTCTCCATCGCGGTGAGCTCGTCATAAAGCATGGTGCTGTGGCTGACGTAGGCGACGCGGCTGCGGAGAAGATGCGGAGCTTCGCCAAACACGCGAATGGATCCACGTGACGGTGTGCCGAGGCCGGCGATCAGGCGAAGCAGGGTGGATTTGCCAGCGCCGTTTTCCCCGAGGAGGAGGGTGATAGTGCCGGTGGCGATGGTCGCGGAGCAGCGGCGAAGGGCGGCAAAGGAGCCGAAGATGCGGGCGACGTCGGTGATCTCGATGGCGGGGGCGGTCGAGGCTGGGGTCACGGGAGAAGTATAGAGCGACATGGATAGGACCGGCGGCGGAGGGGCATCATGTGAAGTCCCGCGAGTGAAGTCCCGCGAGAAGATACTGGTCCTTCCGCTTTAGTCGAGATCACAGGTTTGTTCGGCTTTGAAGCGTCCCCCGACACCTATGGTCGCGCGGGAAGAACAGCCGTGGCAACGGGTTTCGCTTGTGGCTTTTTCATGTCGGCCGGGGCGTATTTGCTGGCGCATTTGGCCTGAATCTGGGTGGCGTGGAAGACGCCGTCGTGGCCGAAGGTGCCGACGGCGAGCGCCTGGGCGTCATCCTTGAAGGTGTCGGGCGGTGGCTCGGAGCCGCGGTAGTCCACGCGGAGAGTTTTGCCCTGCTCGAGCAGGGTGAACTGGGCGTTGGTGCCGACCCGCGCAATGGATCCGGCGGCGACGTTGCCAGCGACGCGGAGATGGCGGGTGTAGGCCTTATTGCCGAGGGTTTGGAGCTCGGCGATGGTGACGTAGTAGCTCTTGTTTTCGCGTTGGCCGGTGAAGGCGAGCCAGGCGATGGCCACGAGAATGATGACGGTGGCAACAACGATGCCGGTGTGGTTCTTGCGCGTGGCAGAGGCCATAACCATTTCAGTTTACGACGTCTGCCCTGGCGATGCCGGGATAGGAACGGAACCGGCTGTGACGGGACGAAGGCGACAGCATCAAGTTTTTCTGCGCGGGAGCTTACATTTGCGAACGGGAGATCGCACCGGCACGCCGAGCGGCGGGGCGGCAAAGGCGGCTACCCGGCGTGCCGACTCAGGTCAATCACTGCTTTTGGAGACACCGAAGATGCGCGCGAGCAGATCGAGAAGCTGCTGCGGCTCATGGGAGGAGACGGTGTAGTCGGCTCCGTCGAAATGCTCGGTTGCACGGGGGGCGGTGACGATGATGGGGATCTCCGGACTGATCTCGTGAAGCTGCGGGATGAGCGGAAGGTGGTCGAGCACGGAGGCATGAACGAGGATCGCGTCGACGGCGGGAAAGCGGCGGAGCAGGGCGAGGCCGGTATCAGGGCGATACGCCGTAAGCACGTTATGTTTGGCCGTCTCGACGACCAGCTTTCGCGAGGAGATGCCTTCAGGCTGCTCGGATTCGATCATCAGGATAACGAGAGAGGCGTGTTTGGTTGCGGTTTCAGTCGGCATGAGTGGGAGAAGTTTACAGGATCGGCCAGCAAGGGCCACACGAAGCGGCGGTGGTGCGGCGTATAGTTAGAAGACCGCCAATCGCGGGTGATTTTGGCATTCTTGCAGGGGGTCCAGGCGCATGAGCGGCAATGAAAATGGGTTTGTGGGGAACGGAAATAGTCACGCCGAGGGGAACGGAAACCACGCCATGGGTAACGAGTACCAGGTGCCAAACGGGCGGGCGGAGTGGATTGTGGCGCGCAAGCAGGAGGCAGTGCGGACGGGCGACGGCAACATGAGCCAGATGCACTTTGCGCGTAAGGGGATGATCACGGAAGAGATGGCCTTCGTGGCGCAAAAGGAAAACATCTCAGCCGAGCTGGTGCGGTGTGAGATCGCCAAAGGAACGATGATCATTCCGGCGAATATCAATCACCCGGAGCTGGAGCCAATGGCGATCGGCGTCGAGAGTCTATGCAAGATCAATGCAAACATCGGCAACTCGGCGATTGTAAGCAACGTGGATGAAGAACTGCGGAAGTTACATACCGCGGTGCACTATGGCGCGGATACGGTGATGGATCTGTCGACCGGCGGCGATATTCCGATGATCCGGGAGGCGATTTTGCGGCATTCGCCGGTGCCAATCGGGACGGTGCCGCTCTATGAAGCGCTGAGCCGGGTCAAGCGTGTTGAAGATCTGAACATCGATCTGTACCTTGAGGTGATCGAAGAGCAGGCGCAGCAGGGGGTGGACTATTTCACCATCCATGCGGGCGTGCTGGTGCAATACATCCCGATGGTCTCGAAGCGGATAACGGGGATTGTAAGCCGGGGTGGAGCGATCCTGGCGCAATGGATGACCGCGCACCACAAGCAGAACTTCCTGTACGAGAACTTCGACCGGATCACGAAGATCATGGCGAAGTACGACGTGAGCTACTCGCTCGGCGACGGGCTGCGGCCGGGGTCGGTCGCAGATGCGTCGGACGAGGCGCAGTTTGCGGAGTTGAAGACGCTGGGTGAGCTGACGCGCCAGGCGTGGAAGGACGATGTGCAGGTGATGATCGAAGGCCCAGGGCACGTGCCAATGGACAAGATCAAGGAGCAGGTCGAAAAAGAGGTCGAGCTCTGCGACGGTGCTCCGTTCTATGTGCTGGGGCCGCTGGTAACCGATATTGCGCCGGGATATGACCACATTACGAGTGCGATCGGGGCGGCGATGATTGGCTGGCATGGCGCAGCGATGCTCTGCTATGTGACCCCGAAGGAACATCTTGGCCTGCCGAACGAAAAGGACGTGAAGGACGGGATCATCGCGTACAAGATTGCGGCGCATGCGGCGGATATTGCGCGGCATCGACCGGGAGCGCGGGACCGTGATGATGCGATCTCGCATGCGCGGTACACGTTCGATTGGGACAAGCAATTTTCGCTCTCGCTGGACCCGGAGACAGCACGCGGCATGCACGATGAGACGCTTCCAGACGATTACTACAAGGAGGCGGCGTTCTGCAGCATGTGCGGGCCTAAGTTCTGCTCCATGAACTGGTCGAGCAAGGTAGATGAGTTCAACGAGCGCGAGCACGGGCTGAAGAAGCCGGATCTGACGCAGATCGTGACGGAGCAGATGGCGCTGCGAACATAAGTAACAATCAGCGCGAAAAAGAAGGCCGCTTCCTCTGTTGTGAGAAGCGGCTTTGTTCTCAGCTCGTAAGTGCAGTGGAATGAAGCGGGGTTAGGGTGAAGGTAATACGGCGTGTCCCCGGGGAGGAAGGGACGGCGTCGTGCTGGCTTTCTGCCTCATTCAGGGGTCCGATGATGCGATGCGGCAGAACGGAACTAAAGTTGAAGGAGAGACCGGGAACGCGCTGCACGATGTGTTGAGGCGAGGGCCGGCAACATGTGTCCCTGGCTGAAACCAAGGGACGGGGCTGGATCAAAGCGCGTCGTTTTCCTCCCGGGCCGCCCGCATGGCGAGGAGCGCTGGAGTAATGATCATTCCGAGAAAGACCGCGGCGAGAACAAGATCATGAATCATAAGGGGAGTGTCTCCTGGTGGGCGGCTCATGTCGCCTCTACCTGCAATAGTCCGCCTAAGCCAACAGGGGCAACATAGCTAGTTCGCACATGGGCTCTGCCCCGGAAGTTGTACCTGTGGGGAGTGTTCGCGAATCGTATGGTGTCTGGCGCAGCTTCCCTGCCCCAGAGTGCCGCGTGGGGGCGATCGGCAGAGCCAACCCGGATCGGTGTGGGTGCACCCTAACCGTTAGGGTTATACGGGAGGAACAATGAATTCGGACACGATTAAGGGAGTTCTGCAAAAGGTGGCCGGCCACGTCGAAGAGTCGGCGGGGGCGTTGGTCGGGAGCGAAAACCTGAAGGTCGCCGGCAAGGAAGATCAGCTGAAGGGGTCGGCGCGTGAGGCGTGGGGAAATGTGAAGGATGCGGGAGACGCCTTGATCGACCGCGCGAAGGCCGCAAAGTTCGACGCAGCGGCAAAATCGGAGAGGGCTGAGGCCTTCGAAAAGGAGCACGCGATCGAGGTGGATACGAAGCCGAAGTAGGCAGAAATACGTACGGAGTCGATCTGTGCGGTGTCTCCGCTTTCGTCTTACAGGCATTTCTCATACACATAGGCACCGCCGGCGATGTCCCTTTGCTTTCCGTAGAATGCTGTGTCGTGACCAATGCGGACATAGCCTGATGCCTCGTAGAAGGCGATGGCGCTTGAGTTGTTGACATGAACATGAAGCTGCATCCGGTCGGCGAGTGCTTCGTTTGAAAGGCGCTCTGCATGCGCGACGAGCCGTGTGCCAAGGCCATTCCTAAGCCGATCCGGAGCGACATCGAGTGTGACGATGTAAGCGGTGGGGCGGTCCGGCCCTGGTTCCAGGTGGACGATGATGAAGCCAGCGATACCGGTTCCTGATTCTGCGATGACCGAAATGGCCATGGAGGTCTCAGCGAACTGCCGCATGGCTCGTTCCGAAAATCGAAATGGGCGCTCAAAGCACAGGCGATCCAGACGGACGATGGCTTTGAGATCGGAGGGACGATACCGGCGAAGCGAAAGATCGTCCGAGTGGGATGGATGCAGACGAGAGATCACAGACTCAGGATAGCGGGAGCGGCGCGGTCGGTTAGGCACCTCCGGATCTGAGTGAACCTAGGTGTCTGTGCATCTAAAGCTCATGGCGAAGAGTTTGGTTGAGATTGCTCCCCCAGAGACCGAGAAGACACCGTCACCGCTGCGGCACTACCGCGCACCCTGGAAGGGGCAACTAGTGCTGGCCTGTGCGAAGTGCCAGAAGCGGCTTAGGCGGCACGAGGGGAACAGCAAACTACAGAAGTTCAGAAAGGTTCTCCAAGCAGCCGCCGAGCCGGCCCGGGTACGCGTTCTTGATGTGCCTTGTCTGAAGCTTTGCCCGAAAAGAGGCGTGGCGGTGTGTACGCAGGAGCAGATAGGTCGCGGCGAGTGCTCGATTGTTTGGACGGAAGAGGATGTCGAACAGCTTGCACGGGAGTGCCAGCGCGCTGCAAAGGCGACGAGCGATGGAGACGGCGCGTGAAGGTATCGCCACAGGAGAGGTCGCAGCGTGTGATTTCCATGCGGGGGTCCGCAGTTTGTCGTACGCTAAAACGCAACCATTTCCTGAAAGGCACTCCCTAATCACACTATGAAAACTGTTCGGTTCTTTTCGTCCGTTGCCACCTTTGTCGTCGCGGCCCGTCTGTTGATGCCCGCAACCCTTCACGCGCAGACTGCCGGACAAGATATGCAGAATGCGGGTTCCGATACCAAAAGCGCTGCCTCGGACACTGGGCACGCCGTGAAGAAGACCACCAAGCACACGTACCACAAATCCAAGCACGCCACGAAAAAGGCAACGGCTGACACCAAGAGCGGGACGAGCAAAGTTGTAGACAAGACCAAAGAAGGCGGAACGGTCGCCGTCGACAAAACGAAAGAGACCTCCGTGAAGGCTTACGACCGCAGCAAGGAAGGGGTTCAGAAGGTGTTTGACCCCAAGGCCGAGAAGAAAAGCAAAGTGGTCGATCGTTCGCGAGAGGCCAAGACCGACACCAAGGACAAGCTGCATGAGCAGAAGTTGAAGGCTCAGGACGGCGTCTCGAAGTAGATTTCAGCAGGGGGTGCGCGGGTGGCGTGCCCCTGCTGTTTCGCGTTCTTTTAGATGTCGTCACTCTCGACAAGCTTGGTGCGAACGTGGCTTTCCCAATCAACCCGCCGGTCGGTCCTATGCTGGCGAAGCGCGTCGACGGCATTCCCGAGGTTGGGGACTGGATCTTCGAGCCGAAGTGGGACGGATTTCGGGTGCTTGTGTTTCGCGATGCAGACGACATCCTGCTGCAAAGCCGCGACGGCAAATCGCTGAACCGATACTTCCCTGAACTGATTACCGCGCTCGCGCAGCAACTGCCGAAGCGCTGTGTGCTGGACGGCGAGATCGTAATCGCACGCGGTGGCGGACTCGACTTCGACGCGTTGCAGCTGCGGGTGCATCCTGCGGCCTCGCGGGTACGACTCCTGGCGGAGCAGACACCAGCCTCGGTGGTGTTCTTCGACGCGTTATGGCTTGATGGCGAGGACCTGATGGCGAAGCCATTTGCGATCCGGCGTGAGCGGTTGGAGGCGGCCCTCTCGGGAGCGGCCGCACCGGTTCACATCACGCCCGTGACGCGAGATGCGCGTGTGGCCACTGATTGGTTCCGGCGTTTCGAAGGCGCGGGGCTGGACGGGGTGGTGGCGAAACCGATGGACGGCGCGTATGAGCCAGACAAGCGGACGATGTTGAAGGTCAAGCACGAACGCGATTGTGATTGCGTCGTCGCTGGGTTTCGATGGCACAAAGACGGCATGGGAACCGCGGTAGGATCGTTGCTGCTTGGGCTGTTCGACCAGGCTGGTGCGCTGCAACATGTAGGTGTCTGCGCCAGCTTTACGCAGGCCAAGCGACGCGATCTGGTCGAGTTCCTGGAACCGTACCGTACAGGTGCGGCGGAGGGCCATCCCTGGGGCGCCGAGGGCGTGGCGCAGAGTGCGGATGGCGCACAGCGCATGCCAGGTGGGCAGAGTCGCTGGAGCCAAGGGAAAGATCTCTCATGGGTACCGCTGCGGCCGGAGCTGGTGGTGGAGGTCGCCTACGAGCACATGCAAGGAGACCGGTTCCGACATATGGCCCAGTTCCGGCGATGGCGGACGGACAAGCCTCTGAAAGACTGCAACTACGCGCAGCTTGAGGTCGTTCCGCCGCAGGAGCTGATGGCGATCTTCCCCGGCGGGCGGTAGGCAACCAGCCCGAGACTAGTTACAACTTCAGCGCGTAGGATCGTCGTCCGGATCTGGAGCTCCCTGCACGGGTCGATCTGCTTCCGGTACGTGACGAAGGTTGAGGCGAATACGGTACCAGATGTAGGCGCTGCCACGCATGCGGTCCACCAGAACATCGTCCACTGCCAGATGGGCGGCGGCGGCGGGGTGAGCGGCCTTCCATCGCTCCAGACCGGCTTCGACGGCCAGTTTGTCAGGCGAGTTGGCGACGGTGATCAAGGGCTGCTTTGAGATGCGCGGCTTGCGAACTGCCTTTGGTGGAGCCGCCTGCTCCTCCGGCCCGGAGTCGGGGGCCGGTAGCGCCGAAGCGAGCGCCGCCGAGCGCCTGCGGAAGCGATGAGCGCCGAAGCCTTCCTCCATCTGCCCGGAGAAAGGTTTTGCGGCTGCAGAGCGGGCGCGTGATGGAGCGACACGCGGCGCTTCGCCTTCCATCTTGCGGAAGTGTGGTGGCCAGGGCGCGTCGCCTAAACCTTCGGTTTCATCACGGGCGGCGAGATCGAGAAGCTGTTCAAGCGAGCCCGGCGCATCATCCATAGCGGCCTGCGGATCACCAAGCGTGGCGAAGCGCTGGGGCATGGTGAAGACAGTGAAATCTCCAGGCTCGCAGGCAGCGACCTCCTCCCACGCGAGTGGAGCGGAGACCCGCGCATCCGGCAGCGGGCGAACCGAATAAGCCGAACAGGTCGTGCGATCTTTCGCGTTCTGGTTGTAGTCAAGAAAGACGCCGTGGCGTTCTTCCTTCCACCATTTGGAGCTGGCGAGAGAAGGAGCTTTGCGCTCAACCGCTCGCGAAAGAGCAAGCGCGGCGCGGCGAACCTCTGTGAAGCTCCACCGTGGCTGGATGCGGATGTTGATGTGCATGCCGCGAGAGCCGCTGGTCTTGGGCCAGCCGCGCAGACCGACTTGGCCCAGAAGCTCTTGCACTTCAAGCGCGACCTTTCGAACGTCAGACCAGCCGACGCCGGGGCCCGGGTCGAGATCGACCCGCAGCTCGTCGGGATGATCCAGATCTGCGGAACGAACGGGATGCGGATGAAGCTCGATGCAACCGAGGTTGACAATCCAGGCCAGACCAGCGGCATTGTCGACGACGATCTCCTCAGCCGTGCGGCCGGAGGGAAAAGCAAGGGTTATGGTGCGAAGCCAGGCAGGACGGTCAGAGGGCGCACGCTTCTGGTAGAACGGTTCCTGCTCGGCCCCATTGACGAAACGCTTAAGTACGATGGGCCGATCGCGGATGCCGGCAAGTGCACCAGGTGCAACGGCCAGGTAGTAGTTGACCAGATCAAGCTTGGAGAGACGAGCTTCCTTTGAAAAATAAAGCTTCTCCGGGTGGGAGACGCGGACCTCTTGACCCCCAACGGAAAGGACGGCCGCAGTGTCTTCTTTCTTTGGCGGCACGATGCTCCTTCTCCGAGCTGCCGACGATTCGTGGCCCCAAACGAGTGGGCAACGGACGGCGACGCGATTAGCCCACGGTGAGTGTCACGTCGATGTTGTTGCGTGTGGCGTTCGAGTACGGGCAGACCTCGTGGGCCTCGTGAACGAGCCTCTCCGCTTCGGCATGCTCCATCCCGGGAATGTGAACGTCAAGAGCCACGTCGACGCTGAAGCCCTTCTCGCCGCCGGCTCTGGGCCCGAAGGCGACACTTGCGTTGATGGCCGTCTCTGGTGGCAGCTGAATCTGCTGCGTGCTGGCCACGTGCTTCATCGCGCCGATGAAGCAGGCGGCATAACCGGCGGCGAAGAGCTGCTCCGGATTGGTTCCATCATCCTTGCCGCCCATCTGCTTGGGAAGGCCGAGCTTGACGTTGAGCTTGCCATCGTCGGACTTCGCAATGCCCTCTCGACCGCCGATAGCGGTCGCGTGCGCGGTGTACACAATCTTGTCTAAAGCCATGAAGCTATCTCCTCGTTTCCGTCTGCATCCAGTAGGATTCGCCGAACCGTGCCGGAGATTCCTGAGAGCAGTACCTCGCTCTCCCCCATGATGGCAAAGGGCTGACATACGAGTAGTCTGGGAGGCGAAGGAATGCTTGGAGAGATGAGGTCGACCTGCTACTGTCAAGCCATCGTGCGCGATTTGGGCCTGCAGCAATGCACAGCACGATCGGCTCACCGCAAAGTACGGAGGACGGAATGACCGATTTGCGGGGAACAGGCGATTGACGGCGAAGCGGGTGGCGGGACAGGTAGCCGCCGCGGTGTGCGGGATCGTGCTCCTTTTGTCTGGAGGAACTTCGCTGCACTCACAGCAGACACTTCGGGATCTCACAGGATCGGTCGAGGATGGACATCACGAACCCTTGCGCGGCGCCGTTGTGTATCTCGAAAATGAGAAGACGCACGCCGTGGTCACCTACATCACCGACCGGAGTGGGCACTTCAGCTTCAAGCGGCTGCATGGTGACGTGGACTACGACGTGTGGGCGATCTTTCGCGGACAGCAATCGAAGTCGAAGACGCTCAGCCAGTTCGATACGCACACGGACCCTGTGATAACGCTCGTGATCAAGCCCGAGGAACACTGAAAACGAGGACGCACCGAACGCCTGCGTAGAGATCGTGCAATGTAGCTGAGCTATAGTCGAAACGACGTTGAGGAGCAATGACATGCAGTTGGCGATGGTAGGTTTAGGGCGTATGGGAGCCAATATGGCGCGGCGTCTGGCGGCACACGGACACGAGTGTGTAGTGTTTGATCGATCGCCAAAGGCCGTTGAGGATCTCGCGACGCACGACGGCATCAAGCCCAGCTCTTCGATGGAAGAGATGATTGGCAAGCTCCAAAAGCCGCGCGCCATCTGGCTGATGATTCCTGCCGGTGTGGTCGAGGAGACGATCGCGGAGATTGTGCCGCACCTCGAAGCTGGCGACATCCTGATCGATGGCGGCAACTCGTATTACGTCGATGATATTCGGCGAGCGAAGGAGCTCTCGGCAAAGGGTATCGAGTACGTCGATGTGGGAACGAGTGGCGGCGTATGGGGGCTCGAGCGGGGCTACTGCATGATGATCGGCGGCTCGGAGAAGGTAGTTGCGTATCTTGACCCGATCTTCAAGGCGATCGCGCCGGGCAAGGGGGATATCGCGGTCACCCCCGGCCGCGAAACGATGGGCGGCACCTCGGAACAGGGCTATCTGCATTGCGGCGCCAACGGCGGCGGGCACTTCGTAAAGATGGTGCATAACGGCATCGAGTACGGCATCATGGCGGCCTACGCTGAGGGTCTGGGCGTGCTGCGCGCGGCAAACATTGGCAAGCATACGACGGAGATTGATGCGGAGACGACGCCATTGCGCGATCCGGATCTCTACCAGTACGACTTTAACCTACCCGATGTCACAGAGGTTTGGCGGCGCGGCAGTGTGATCTCGTCATGGCTGCTCGACTTGGCGGCAACGGCCCTGGTAGCGGATCCACAACTGACGAAGTTCAGTGGGCGGGTGTCGGATTCGGGCGAAGGCCGATGGACCATCAAGGCAGGCATTGATGAGGGTGTGCCAACGCCCGTGCTGACGACGGCGCTCTACACGCGGTTCAGCTCGCGCGGTGAGGCGGACTTTTCCAACAAGCTGCTCTCCGCGCTGCGGTACGAGTTCGGTGGCCATCTGGAGAAGAAGGATGGGCAGTAGGTTCTTTCCTGCAAGGAGATGCACTTGAATCAGCCGAAATCCGACGCCCTGGTCTTCTTTGGTGCCACTGGCGACCTTGCCTTTAAGAAGATCTTTCCCGCGTTACAGGCGATGGTGAAACGTGGACGGCTGACGGTACCCGTGATCGGCGTTGCCAAGGCCGGCTGGAACCTTGATCAATTCAAAGCGCGCGCGCAGAGCAGTCTCGAGCAGCACGGCGGCCTCGACCCGGCGGCATGGGACAAGCTTAAGTCGCTGCTGCACTACGTAGACGGCGACTACGCGGACGCCGCGACCTTCGAGGGGGTGCGCAAAGAGCTTGGAGCGGCAGAGCGGCCGTCCCATTACCTCGCGATTCCACCGTCGTTATTTGCGCAGGTAGTCAATGAGCTGGTGCAGTCGGGCTCAGCCAAAGGCGCGCGCATGATCGTGGAGAAACCCTTTGGTCATGACCTTGCATCGGCTCAGGAGCTGAACCGGATTCTTCTGGCGGCCTTTCCCGAAACCTCCATCTTCCGCATCGATCATTACCTCGCCAAGGGACCGGTACACAACATGGTCTCGTTCCGCTTTTCGAACTCGTTTCTCGAGCCGCTCTGGAATCGAAACTACATCGAAAGCGTGCAGATCACGATGGCGGAGGACTTCGGCGTGCAAGGCCGGGGTGTCTTCTATGATCAGACCGGCACGATTCGCGATGTCATTCAAAACCATATCTTTCAGGTACTCTGCAACCTTGCGATGGAGCCGCCCGTGGGCAAGGATAGTGAGTCCATGCGCGACGAGAAGGTGAAGGTGCTGAAGGCAACCGCGACGGTCGAGCCGAAAGACTTGGTTCGTGGCCAGTTCGTCGGCTATCTGGATGAAAATGGCGTTGCGCCGAACTCGCAGACCGAAACTTTCGCGGCGATGCGCCTGCATGTGAACTCGTGGCGATGGGAGGGAGTTCCCTTCTACATCCGCGCCGGAAAAAACCTGCCCATGACGTGTATGGAGGTGATCGCCCGCTTTCGCAAACCACCAGCAATCGACGTCGGAGAGACCGGAGCGGCGCAGAACTACATGCGATTCCGCATCAGCCCAGAGATGACGGTGGCGATGTCGATGTCGGTCTCCTCGCCGAGTGGAACAGGGCGACGGGAGGCCGTGGAGCTGGTCGCCAGCCGGCATCCGAGCGCGGATGAGATGGAGGCGTACGAGCGGGTGCTGACGGACGCTCTGGCCGGAGACTCCACCCTCTTTGCGCGGCAAGACTACGTGGAAGAGGCGTGGCGCATCGTAGACTCCGTGTTGAAAGTGCAGACGCCAGTTCTCGACTACCAGCCACAGACTTGGGGACCGGGCAACGAAAGCCCGAACGTGATTCCTCCGGGCGGTTGGCAGGTCCCGCAGCAAGAGGTGCAGGATGATTTTCGCGTGATCGGATAGCCATCGCCCGAGCTAGCCCTTCCGTGCGGAGACAGCAACGGCAAGTGACCCGTTTCGGCTACCATAACTCTCATGACGACTTCGGATAGCAAGCTCCTCGCCGCGGCTCGTGCGGTCGACTTCATTGAAGATGGGATGGCCGTTGGGCTGGGTACAGGGACCACCGCTACTCTCTTTATCCGACAACTCGCACTTCGTGTCAGGGAGGGTCTCAAGGTCCGCTGTGTGGCGTCCTCGCAGGCGAGCCATGACCTGGCCGCCTCGCTCGCTATTCCGATGACAACCTTCGAGAGCACGCCCATCCTCGATCTCGCAATCGACGGCGCTGACGAAGTTGCTCCGGGCCTGGCGTTGATCAAAGGAGGTGGCGGCGCGCTCCTTCGAGAGAAAATCGTCATCAGCGCGGCGCGGCGCTTCCTCGTGATCGTAGATTCCAGTAAAGCCGTTCCTCATCTCGGCCGCTTTCCCCTGCCGGTCGAGGTGATTAAAATGGCTCTTCCTATTGTGGAACACAAGTTGGCGAATCTTGGAATAAAGCCCGTTCTTCGGCGCTTCTCGGACGGCAGCCCGTATCTAACGGATGAAAATAACTACATCCTCGATTGCGCCTGTGGTGAGATCCTCGCTCCCGAGCAACTTGCTGCCTCAATTCGACGCATTGTTGGTGTGGTCGAACACGGTTTATTTCTGAACATGGCAACAGAGGCCATCATCGGCTTCGAAGACCATGTCGAAGAGCGATCGGCTTAGTAGCGTCAAGCTTGCTGCTCGATCAAAGCCCGCAATTGAGTAGACTGAAGCTACTATGTCGAAACGCGAATTTCAGACCGAAGTCAGTCAGCTCTTGCAGCTGATTATCCACTCCCTCTATTCGCATCCTGAGATCTTCCTTCGGGAACTGATCTCGAACTCGTCCGATGCGCTCGACAAGCTTCGCCATCTCACGCTGACCGACGAGGCGTACAAGAACCTCTCCTTTGATCCGCGCATCGCGCTGGAGTTGGACGAAGAGAACAAAACGCTCACCATTTCGGATACCGGTATTGGCATGAGCGAAGACGAATTGACCTCGAATCTCGGCACCATCGCCCGCTCGGGTACAAAAACCTTCCTTTCGCAGCTCTCCGGCGACGCCAGGAAGGATTCGAACCTGATCGGCCAGTTCGGGGTAGGTTTCTACAGCGCGTTTATGGTTGCGGACCGTATTGAAGTGGTGTCGCGAAAGGCTGGAGAGGAACTGGCATGGCGATGGACGAGCGATGGAAAAACTGGCTTCGATATCGAGCCAGCAGAGCGCATGGTCCCTGGAACAACCATCCTGCTGCATCTCAATGAGGAAGGCAAGCAGTACGCGAACAGCTGGCGCCTCCAGGAGATCGTTAAGAAATATTCCAACCATATTGCCTTCCCTATCTTTCTTACCTATGACAAGAGCGAATGGAATGAGACTGAAAAGAAGTCAGAAAAGCTGCGCACAACAGAGCAGGTCAACGCTGCCAGCGCCCTCTGGCGACGGTCAAAGAGTGAACTGACCGACGAAAACTACAAAGAACTCTATAAATCGATCTCAGGTGACTCCGAAGATCCGCTGTTCTGGTTTCATACCAAAGCGGAAGGCAGCTTGGAATACACCACCTTGTTCTACATCCCGGCCAAAGCTCCACTCGACCTTTACCAGGCCGAGTACAAGGTTGGCGTCAAACTCTATGTCAAACGGGTCTTCATCCTGGATGATGCGAAAGAGCTTCTGCCGCAATACCTGAGGTTCGTCCGCGGAATTATCGACAGTGAGGATCTACCCCTCAATGTCAGCCGGGAGATCCTGCAGCAGAATCGTGTTCTAGCCAGTATCCGCAGCGCCAGTGTGAAGAAGATCTTGTCCGAGCTGAAGGGCATCGCAACCAACGAGCCAGAACGCTATCTGCAATTTATCAAACAATATAATCGCCCTCTCAAAGAAGGTCTTCATGGAGACTTCGCTAATCGAGAGACACTGCTTGACCTAGTACGATTCAAGTCAACGAAAGTCGAAGGTCTGACCAGCCTTGCCAACGTGAAATCGCGCTTGAAAGAGGGGCAGACAAGCATCTACTACATCACAGGTGGCGCTGAATCTCTGCTCCGTACATCACCTTTGCTTGAGATTTATAAGAAGAAGGATCTCGAAGTGCTGATCCTCGATGACGACATTGACGAGATTGTCTTTTCGGGGGTCACGAGCTATGGCGATCTGGAACTGAAATCCGTCAATAAGACGTCCACCAGCGACGATCTCAAGGACGAATCGGAACCCGAGAAAGCCGAGCAGCTGCAACCCCTGCTTCATAAGCTGAAAACGGCGCTGGGCGATCGCGTGAAGGATGTCCGGGCGTCGGTACGGCTCGCGGATAGTCCCTCGTGCATCGTCTCTGACGAATCCGAGCCTTCCCTGCAAATGCAACAGATGTTGCGCGCGATGGGTCAAACCGACTTCCCTGCGTTGAAGCCTACGCTCGAGATCAATCCTGATCATGAGATCGTGCGCAAGCTGCTGGCGCGCGCTGACGATATCATTACCGACGACGCTGCGTGGCTGCTATACGATCAGGCTCTGCTGATGGAGGGGGTCTCGCTGCAGAACCCGGCGGAGTTTGTGCAACGCCTCAATCGAATGCTGCAGCTCTCGATCTAGGTTGGCGAGCGGTGACGACGCTGCAGACTTCGTCGCCGTTCCCTCCGTGTGAGATTCCATGCCGAAGCGAAGTGCCGGTCTGATCATGTATCGCACCCAGGGGGGCTGTCTGGAAGTCCTTCTGGTTCATCCCGGCGGCCCGTTCTGGGCCAACAAGGACGCGGGGGCGTGGTCGATCCCGAAGGGGGAGATTGAAGCGGCGGAGCAGCCCCTCGAGAGTGCACGTCGTGAATTCTACGAGGAGACTGGCTTCCCCGCGAACGCACCTTTTGTGGAGCTCGGTGAGGTTCGGCAGAACGGCAGAAAAGTCGTCTTGGCATGGGCCTTTGCAGGCGACTGCGATCCAACGCAGTTGCGCAGCATCCTTTGCGAGATCGAATGGCCACCTCGCTCCGGGCGCATGCTCCAGTTCCCGGAGATCGATCGGGGCGCGTGGTTTTCGATCGAAGCCGCGCGAAGGAAAATTGTTATCGGACAAACTGCGCTGCTCGATAAATTGTGTGCGGCACTCGCCATTTAGCTCAACACAGCTGCTTTCCCTTCCGCAGCTTGCTCCGAGGTTGACGCCGATTGCTTCCATGCCTGAAATTGATCAGCGTAGCCAGATCACGCCAAAGATGCGATCGTACGGACGATGGCCAAGGAACGCCAAGTGAGCATGACGCTTTGGGAGTGGTGGAAAGGTCGGTCGCGCAGTCTGTTACAGATTACCCTGTGCCTCACTCCTGCGTTTCTGCCGCAGCTGCTGCCCGCGCAGACGACCCTGACGATTGCCACGGTCAATAACGGCGACATGGTCATAATGCAGCGACTTTCAAAGACCTTTGAGCAGCAGCATCCGGACATCCATCTCGATTGGGTGATGCTCGAGGAGAACATCCTCCGCGAAAAAACAACGACCGATGCCGCGACGCATGGAGGGCAGTATGATGTCGTGACCATCGGGCCGTTGGAGGCGCCGATCTGGGGCGAACGCGGCTGGCTCCGACCGCTCGGGGGCACACTCGGATCGAGCTACGATCTCGATGATCTGCTCAAACCAATTCGCGATGCTGCATCTTTCCACGGGCAGCTTTATGCTCTCCCGTTCTATGCGGAAAGTTCTCTGACCTACTATCGCAAGGATCTCTTCGCCCGCGCTGGCCTCACCATGCCGGAGCAGCCAACCTATGACGACATTGCCCGCTTCGCCAAGGCTCTGAACGACCCCGCACACGCGGTCTACGGCGTTTGTCTCCGCGGCAAACCTGGCTGGGGAGAAAACATGGCGTATCTGTCGACGCTGGTCAATACCTTCGGTGGTCGATGGTTCGACCAGACCTGGCGACCGCAGCTCGATTCGCCAGAGTGGCATAAAGCAGTGCAGTTTTACGTCGATCTTTTGCGCCTCTATGGACCGCCCGGCAGCAGTTCGAACGGCTTCAACGAGTCCCTCACGCTCTTCGAAAACGGACGCTGCGGTATGTGGATCGATGCGACCGTTGCTGCGGGCGTGCTCTCAGATGCACGGCAATCGAATGTCGCCAGCACCGTCGGGTTTGCGCCCGCGCCAATAGCCGTTACGGCGCGCGGAGCACAGTGGCTCTGGTTCTGGGGAATGGCCGTGCCGAGTGCATCGCGGCATGCCTCCGCTGCAACTGCATTCGTTGCCTGGGCCACGTCAAAGGAGTACATCCGGCTCGTCGCGCAGACGAACGGATGGGCCGCAGTACCGCCCGGCACACGACGCTCAACCTACCAGCAGCCGGAGTATCTGGCGGCTGCACCGTTCGCTGACCTCACCTATCGCTCGATCCTTGCAGCCAATCCGCTTCAGCCAACGCAGGCGCCGGTCCCGTACACCGGCATTCAGCTCGTCGTGATTCCCTCGTTCCCGACCATCGGCAACCAGGTCGGGCAGTTGCTGGCAGCCGCCCTTGTCGGTGACCTCTCAGTCGACAGCGCGTTGCGGGAGGCCCAAGCCGCCGTTCTCCGCGTCGATCGACGCATGGGAGTAGGTGGGCAGCCTTGATCCACGGATTGCTGAAGCGCCTGGCCCTGCGCCCCCCCGCGCTTCGTGACACACGATCTGGACACGGGGTCGCGTTAAGCGCACCTGCCATCACAGCGCTCCTTGTGTGGTCGCTTGTGCCTCTCGGCATGACGCTTTGGTTTTCCTTTCAGCGCTACAACCTCATGGAGCCGGGTCGCACCGGATTCGACGGCTTTGGAAACTATCGCTATCTGCTCAGCGATCCCGGCATTGGGCTGGCAATCTGGAACACCGTCCTTCTGCTTGGTTCCGTGCTCGTCGTCACGATCGGCGCAGGCACACTGCTGGCCGTTCTCTTCGATCAGGAGTTCTTCGGCAGAGGCGTTGCAAGAGTCCTTGTCCTGACACCGTTCTTCGTGATGCCAACGGTCAGTGCCCTGCTTTGGAAGAACATGATGCTGCATCCTGACAACGGCTTCGTCGCCTTCCTGATGCGGTGTGTCGGTCTGAGACCGATTGACTGGTTCGCGGTTATGCCCCTCACGTCGATCATCGTCATCGTCTCGTGGCAGTGGCTTCCCTTCGCCTTCCTTACCTTGCTCACCGCCGTGCAATCGCTCGACGAAGAGCGAAAAGAGGCCGCCAGGATGGACGGCGCCGGACCGATCGCCATGTTTCGCTTCATCATCTGGCCGCATCTCGGGCGCGCGGTGGCCGCCACCGTCATGATCGAGACCATCTTCCTGCTCGGCATCTTTGCCGAAATCTACGTCACAACCGCGGGTGGTCCAGGGTTTGCCTCCACCAATCTCTCCTTCCTGATCTACCGCTATGTGCTCATGGAGTACGACATCGGCGGGGCCTCCGTTGCCGGCCTGCTCGCGATCGTCCTCGCTAATGTGCTGGCTTTCTTCCTCATGCGCTCGTTCGCACGCAACTTGGACACCTAAGGAGCACGGCCCATGACCTCTCGATCATTGCGACACAAGAGCCTGATGACGGTGCTTGGCTGGACCGTCGCCCTTCTTCTGTCGTTCCCTGTCTTCTGGATGGCATTAACCAGCTTGAAGTCGGAGACAGCGGCCATCGCACGCGTCCCGCAGCTCATCTTCCATCCGACGCTGAGTAGTTACAAAGCCGTGGAGGAGCGGTCCAGGTACCTGCACTTCGCGTGGAACAGCGCCGTCGTCGCCTTTGGCTCCACAGCACTCGCTCTGTTGTTTGCCATTCCATCCGCCTACACCATGGCCTTCTCTCCCACCCGTCGCACCCGCGGCACACTGCTCTGGATGCTGTCCACCAAAATGATGCCACCGGTCGGCGTGCTGGTGCCGGTCTATCTCATCTTTCGCGATCTGCAGCTGCTCGATACAAAGACCGGCTTGGTTCTGATCGACGCTCTTGGTAATCTGCCGATCGTGGTCTGGATGCTGTACACCTTCTTCAAAGAGGTTCCGCGTGAAGTTTTGGAAGCAGGAAAGATGGACGGTGCGGGACCCTTCGACGAGATCTATCATCTGCTGCTTCCCTTGTCTTTGCCAGGTATCGTCTCGACCAGCCTGCTCGCGATCATCCTCGCGTGGAACGAAGCGTTCTGGAGCCTCACGCTTACAGCCGCCAAGGCGGCTCCCCTCACCGCCTTCATCGCATCTTTCTCCAGCCCCGAAGGCCTCTTCTACTCGAAGCTCTCCGCGGCGTCCACCATGGCCATTGCTCCCATCCTGATCCTCGGTTGGCTTAGCCAAAAACAACTTGTTCGCGGCCTGACCTTCAGCGCGGTGAAGTAACACAGGAGCTTGTCCATGGCCACCGTGGAATTACGACAGGTACGCAAAAGCTACGGCACCACGGAGATTCTCCGCGGCATCGACCTCACCATTCGCGACCAGGAGTTCACCGTCTTTGTCGGCCCTTCCGGCTGCGGCAAATCCACCCTGCTACGTCTGATCGCCGGTCTTGAGGACATCACTGCTGGTGATCTTCTGCTCGATGGAGTGCGACTCAATCACGTTCCGCCCGCACAGCGTGGCCTGGCGCTTGTCTTCCAGAGCTACGCTCTCTATCCGCACATGAGCGTTGCGGAAAATATGTCGTTCAGTCTCAAGCTCGCCGGCGTTCCAAAGGCTGAACGCCAGAAGAAAGTCACAGAGGCAGCGCGCATCCTCAACCTCGAGACCTTGCTCGAGCGAAAGCCGAAAGAGCTCTCCGGCGGTCAACGGCAACGGGTCGCCATCGGTCGCGCTATCGTCCGCAACCCCAAAGTCTTCCTCTTCGATGAGCCGTTGTCGAACCTCGATGCCGCCCTGCGCGTCCGCATGCGCCTGGAGCTTTCCACGCTGCATCGGCAGCTGCGAGCTACCATGGTGTACGTCACCCACGATCAGGTAGAAGCCATGACCATGGCAGACCGCATCGTCGTCATGCAGGCCGGTGCGATTGAGCAGGTCGGGTCTCCGATGGAGCTTTATCGCCATCCTAAAAACCTCTTTGTAGCCGGTTTCATTGGATCTCCGCGCATGAACTTTCTCCCGGCAACCGTACATCAAAGCACGCCGTCCGGAGTTCTCGTATCCGCAGGAGAGTCGACCCTGCTGGAAGTTCCCTCGAGCTCCGCAAACCTCAGCGAGGGTGACCAGATCACCCTTGGCGTTCGGCCGGAACACATTGTTCTCGGCAAGCTGCAGGGTATCCCCGCTATGGTTCAGACCGTGGAGCATCTGGGCTCCGAAAGCTATCTCTACCTGCAGGCGGAATCCGGGGAGAGCCTTATCGTCAGAGCCAATGGGGAGACAGAGGTTCGCCCGGATGACCCCGTTCATCTGCAGTTTGATTCAAAGTTCGTCCACCTCTTCGATCGCGATGGCGCGGCCCTCGAACAAGCTGCGTCCGCCCGGGCATAGCTCCCTCGTCGCACGCCGTCCCCTCCGCCCACGGTTGGGCTTCGTTCCTTTAAGCCTCTCTCGCATCCGCTTCCGAGAGAAGCTCCGCATGCGACGATCCCCCGCTCTCTGGAGGGTACTTCAGCAGGGTTGCGTACCACATCGAGCAGCGCCGGGGGTAAAGATTGTTGTCACGTGCGACTCGTCATATTCAATAGGGGAATAGTTCTCAAATGCCTTGACAGTGCCATCTACTCGGCTTACTGTTTCTTGCGAATTGATGACTTTGATTTCGCCCACACTGAGCGATCAACACCATAGCTGTATGTCACCTGATGCATTGAGCTGAACACGAGCGAGGGAGACGGGTCGGCAGCTTTGCGTCTGTACAAACCCATTTGCGGAGGCAATTTAATGGAACGAAGACGGTACTTGGAGAGGCACCCTTTTCTGACGTTGCCTGCGGCCCTCGTCCTGCTTGCAGGAACGACGCTGGCCCAGGGCAATCAAGGATCGATCCGTGGCACCATCAGCGATGCAACGGGCGCTGCCCTCGCGGATGCGGAGGTCATCGTCACCAGCGAAGCGACCGGAGTTGCAAAGACGCTCACCACCAACGCAAGCGGCTTCTACAGCGCCGACGCGCTCATTCCGGGTGACTACTCGGTCCGCGTCAGCAAAGAGGGCTTCTCGCAAACTACTGTGCAGCACGTCGCTCTGGATCCAGGGCAAACGCGGGAATCGAGCCTCAGTCTCAAAGTAGGAAGTACCAATCAGCAGGTGGAGGTCACAGCCGATCAACTCGCGGTGGAAACGCAGGACTCCGGCTCCGGTGGCACCATCACGTCCAAGCAGGTTGAGAATCTCATGCTCAACGGCCGCAACTTCCAATCCATGGGTCAACTCATTCCCGGCGTCAGCAGCACTGCCGGTAATAATCAACAATCTGCCGGCGGACTTACCGGTGGAACCACCCTGATCGTCAACGGAGCCTCCATCGAGTACTCCGTGTACACCCTCGATGGCGTGTACAACATGAACACCGGCAACCTCGCAAATATCAACGTGCTTCCCATTGTTGACTCCATTGACGAGTTCCGCATTCTCAAGGACAACTACAGCGCCCGCTACGGCCTTGCTGGTTCAGGTCAGGTCGTCGTCCAGACCAAGTCCGGCAGCAACACCTTCCACGGTAGCGCATGGGACTACTTCCGGAACGATGCGCTGGACGCAAATCCTTACTTCGCAACTGTTAAGACCAAGCTTCGTCAGAATATCTTCGGCTACTCCTTTGGTGGGCCAATCACGATCCCGCATCTTTACAACAGCGATCGCAAGCATAAGACCTTCTTCTTCGCCTCGAACGAGTGGCGTCGCATCACCACTGGATCCACAGCGCAGGGCTTGGTCTTTACTGCGGCCCAGCGTGCCGGCACACTCACCAACACGGCTCCCCTTAGCTTCAAAGACGCTCTCGGTCCGGCGCAGTTGGCCGCCCGCGGCGCGACAAATTGCATCACCGGCCCAAACACCCTCAATCCCGCCTGCATTGATCCAAACGCGATTGCACTTCTCAATAAACTAGGCGAGCTTCCCAATAATCCGAGCAGCACCCTCAATTACATCAATCAACAGTCACAGACGCTCGGCCAGGATAGTTACAACTACCGCGTCGATCACTACATCACCGACAATGAGGTTCTTACCGGCCGTGTCACCTACGAGCAGGTCAAGAATGGAATTCCCTATAACTCCTTCGGTGGTGGCATCTTCTCGACCACGCCGACAACCTACTACACCACCGGCATGAACATGATGGTGCGACTCAGCTCCACCATTACACCTCGCCTCATCAATACCGCCACCATCGCCGAGACCTACGACAAACCCCGCATCAACACCACAAACTATCAACTACCTTCGGGTGTAACGATCAACCAGGCCTTCCCGAACGCCAACGTTCTAAATAAATCTCCGTCCATCTCCTTCAGTGGTGGCTATAACGGCTTCGGCGCTGGCACGCCACCGATCCATGCCTCTGATGGCGAAGGCATCCTCCAGGATGACGTGAGCTGGTCCAAGGGATCCCACGTTCTCCAGTTCGGCGCCCTGTATATTGCCGGCATTAAGAATCAAAACGTCTTCACTCTTCCCGGCGGTTCTTTCGCTTTCAACGGCACACGAACCGGCGATCCAGTGGCCGATTACCTTCTCGGCCTCGACTCCGCCTATCACCAGGACAGCGGCCAGCGCAGCGGTTCCTTCCACTATCGGCAAGGCGAGGTCTACGCGCAGGATGACTGGCGCGCCACCCGAAAACTCACGATCAACGCCGGTCTGCGTTGGATCTACTTCTCCCCGAACACCAGCTCGGGTGACCAGGTCTCGTCCTTCTTCGCCTCCCAGTACAACGCCGCGCAGGCACCAGCCGTCACCGTCGGCGGTGGCTTCATCAACAATGCCGCAGGTGTTCCCGTAACGTCGACGGGAACTTCGGCCAATCTCTCCACGGGGCTCGTCTTCGCCGGTCAGAACGGTACGCCGCACGGCTTCTTCACCGCCAAGAAGACCAACGTCGCACCCCGCATCGGCTTTGCTTACGACCTCACCGGAGATGGCAAAACCTCCCTCCGCGCGGGCTACGGAATCGGCTACTCGCGCCTGGCGGTGGAAGCCATCTACAACGCGTTCGGCCAGAATCCGCCTTATACCCAAAGCTCCAACATCACCTCCGGCACCCTCGAAAACCCAACCTCCGGTCTCGCAACTGGCCTTTCCCCACAGACTCTCAACGCCGTCGGTCCAACCTTCACCCCATCGCAACTGCAGTCCTACAGTCTCTCCGTCGAGCGTCAGCTCTTCCCCAGTGCTGTCCTCAGCATCGCCTACGCCGGAACCCAATTCCGTCACCAGGACACCTTCGGCTACGACCAGAATCAGCCGCTTCCCGTCTCCGCTCCCAGCCAGTTCACCGCAACGACAAACTGCATCGCCTACCAGCCGATCGTCAGCCACTACGACTTCGATCCCTGCATCAACACCAATGCCACCAGCCCCAACTTCACCCGCCCCTATAAGGGCTACTCCAACATCTACACCGAAGCCGGCATCGGCTCCGGCAACTACAACGCGCTCCAGGCCGGCTTCGTCTACCGCAAAGATTCCGTCAACGCCACCGTCGCCTACGCCTACGGCAAATCACTCTCGCAGTTCGGCCACTCTTCGAATGGCGGCGGTGGCGGCAGCATCGCCGGTGGCGGCGGACAAGGCATTCAGGACTGGAGAAACCTCGCTGTCGAATATGGTCCATCCAACTTCGATCGCACCCACGTGCTCACCTTCTCCGGCGTCTACGACATCCAGGCCTTCCGCCAGGGCGGCAATGTTCTCGAGCGGCAGGTACTCGGCGGTTGGAGCCTCGCAACGCTGAGCGTGCTCGAGAGCGGCTTCGCCTTCACCCCCGGCATCTCCACCGGCGTCAACGGTCTCGCCATTCGGCCCAACCAGGTTGCGCCCATCCATCTCATCAAAAACAAGACGCAATGGTTCAACGCCGATCCAACCGTCCCCGGTCACGCCTTTGAAGCTCCGGCCAACGGCTTCTACGGCAACGCGCGCCCCGGCACCATCCGTGGCCCACGCGAGATCTCCTTCAACATCGCCGGCTACAAGACCTTCCCCATCTACGAACGCCTCAATCTGCAGTTCCGGGCAGAGGCTTTCAACTTCCTCAACCATCCCAACTTCGGCAACGTGGATACCACCGTCGGCGATACACAAAATTACGGCAAGATCACCTCCGCGCTCGACCCGCGCATCCTCGAGTTCTCCGCGCGCGTCAACTTCTAATCACCGGGCTGCCGGGCGTCGATCGCGTTGCTGCACCCTAAGCAGAGCGATCGACGCCGCTGTTTTCGCAGCTCAGACCCATCTGCTTCCCGTCCCCACCGCTCATTCGCCGCCGTCTTCCCTTCCTCTTGGCTACCAAGCTCGATCTATCTCGTAGCGCTGTCACAGCACACCTGGATCACCGTTAACGGCAAGCCCTTCTCCGCAAGCTCGTTCAAGCCCGGCCCCGACCCCGGCGACCTCAGCCTGCCCGCCGGCACCTTCACCGCCACCTTCACCGCCACCTTCCAGCCTTCTGCCACCACCACCAGTACGGAGACCGCCGATGCCCGCCGCTAATTCCCTCTTCCACCGCGCCTCCGCCCTTGCCCTCGCCGCCTGCCTTCTCAACCCCGCCATGACCTCCGCCCAACAAACCAAAGTGTCATCCCGACCGCAGCGCAGCGAAGTGGAGGAACCCGCTTCTTCCGCCACCGATCCCCTAGCCGCTAACTTCGCCAACCCACCCGCCGCCGCTCACCCGCGCGTCTGGTGGCACTGGATGAACGGCAACATCACCAAAGAGGGCATCAGCCAGGACATCGACTGGATGCACCGCGTCGGCATCGCCGGCTTCCAGAACTTCGACGCCGCCCTCAACACCCCCAAAGTCGTCGATCAGCGCCTCATCTACATGCAGCCCGGCTGGCAGGAGGCCTTCCGCTTCGCCATCGAAAAAGGCGACTCCTATGGCTTCGAGATGGCCGTCGCCGGCTCACCCGGCTGGTCCGAAACCGGCGGCCCCTGGGTCAAACCCGAGCAGGCCATGAAGAAAGTCGTCTGGTCCCAAACCACCGTCCAAGGTGGCAAGCCCTTCACCGGAACCCTCCCGCCGCCACCCCGCGCCACCGGCCCCTTCAGCAACCTCGCCCAGCAGGACCTCATGGGTGCCATGGGCGGCGGCGAAGCCCCGCCACCCGCAAAAGACTTCGGCGCCGATACCGTCGTCCTCGCCATGCGCGAGCCCGCCATCGAACACGCAATGGTCGACCTTCATCCCACCGTCACCACCTCCGCCGGCACCCCCGTCCAGAACCCCGCACAGCTCTTCGACAACGACCTCAACTCCGACGTCCGCTTCCTCGCCGCCAAACCCGGCGAAACCGGCTGGATCCGCTACGAGTTCGCCGAACCCACCACCATCCAGTCCGTCACCTTCGCCGCCGGCGGCCCGCGCGATCCGCTCTCCATCTTCCTCGGCGAGACCAACGACGGCCCCGTCCTGCAATCCAGCCAGGACGGCACCACCTTCACCGATGTCGTCCGCCTCCCCACCTCTGGGGCTGTCCAGCACACCATGACCTTCGCCCCTGTCACCGCTCGCTTCTTCCGCATCGCGTACGCCGAAAAAGCACCGCCCTCGAACATGCAGGGCGACATCGACATGAGCGATTTTGGAGGCCCGCCACCCTCCGGCTCACCCTCCCATAGCATCGCCGAGTTCCAACTCCACACTGGCCCCCGAATCCATCGCTTTGAAGAAAAAGCCGCCTTCGCCACCCTGCCCGATCTCTACGCCTCCGCAACCCGCGACGTGCCCGCCAACGCCGTTATCGCAAAATCCGACGTTCTCGACCTCACCTCAAAGATGAAGCCCGACGGCACCCTCGACTGGACGCCGCCATCCGGCAGTTGGACCATCCTCCGCATGGGCTACTCGCTCACCGGCATCACCAACCACCCCGCCCCACCTGAAGCTACCGGCCCCGAAGTCGACAAGCTCAACAAGGCCGATGTAGAGAGTTACTTCAGCCACTACCTCGACAACTACAAGCAGGCCACCGGCGGAGACATGGGCTCAGGCAGTCACGCCAGCAGCCTCGCCACCCCCGCTCCCGGCGGCTCTCCCGGCAAAGTCGGCCTGCAGTTCGTCATCACCGACTCCTGGGAGGCCGGTACCGAAAATTGGACCAATGACATCCTCGCCGAGTTCGGGCACCGCCGTGGCTACGACGCCCGCCCCTGGCTCCCCACCATGGCCGGCCGCATCATCGGTTCGTCTGCCGACAGCGACCGCTTCCTTTGGGACTATCGCCGTACCCTCGCCGAGCTCCTCGCTGAAAATCACTACGCCGTCATCGCCGACATGCTCCACCAACGCGGCATGGGCCAGTACGGCGAATCGCACGAGGCCGGCCGCGCCACTGTCGGCGACGGCATGGAGATGAAACGCTCGGACGACGTCCCCATGGCCGCCATGTGGACCCAGCGCCCTGGCACCAACGAAGACAAGCCCGGCTACAACGCCGACATCCGCGAGTCCGCCTCCGTCGCCCACATCTATGGCCGCCCCTTCGTCGCCGCCGAATCCATGACTGCCTCCGCCGCTCCCTGGGGCTGGTCGCCCGCCACCCTCAAGCCCACCGCCGACAAAGAGCTCGCCATGGGCCTCAACCGCTTCGTCATTCACTCCTCCGTCCATCAGCCCCTCACAGGGCCCGGTGCCGCCGACGCCGGCTCACCCGCCCCCGGCCTGACCCTAGGGCCCTTCGGCCAATGGTTCAATCGCAACGAGTGCTGGGCCGAGCAGGCCAAGCCCTGGATCGACTATCTTTCCCGCAGCTCCTTCCTTCTCCAGCAAGGCCGTTTCGTCGCGGACATCGCCTACTTCTACGGCGAAGATTCAAACATCACCGCCATCTTCGATCAGCACAATCCGGCGATCCCTTCTGGTTACAACTTCGACTACGTCAACGCCGACATCCTCGCCCACCAACTCCGCGTCGATCACGGCGATCTCGTCACCCCCTCCGGCATGCGCTACCGCATTCTCGCCCTCGACCCCTACGCCGCGCACATGTCGCTTCCCGTCCTCCGCCGCATCGCGGAGCTCGTCCATCAGGGCGCCACCGTCGCCGGCAACGCACCCACCCACGATCCCTCTCTCTCAGACGATCAGGCCGCCTTTACCAAACTCGTCTCCGATCTGTGGGGCACCGCCACACAGCCCTCGCGCAAAGTAGGCAAGGGCCGCGTCGTCTCCGGTGCCACTCTCGACGCCGCGCTCAAGCCCCTCGCTCTCCAGCCCGACACCACCTACACCAAGTCCTCGCCCGAAACCGAAGTCCTCTTCGTCCATCGCACCCTGCCCGACGCCGATCTCTACTTCGTCGACAACCGCTCCGCCCGCCCTCTCGAAACCGAGGCCAGCTTCCGCATCACCGGCCGCACCGCCGAGCTCTTCCACCCCGACAACGGTGCCATCACCCCCGCCGCCTTCCAGTCTGCCAACGGCCGCACCTCCGTCCCCCTTTCGCTCGAGCCCTGGGGCACCACCTTCGTCGTCTTCCGCCACCCCACCAAAGAAACCTCCCACACTCTTCCCAAGCTCACCGAAACCAACCTCGCCACCGTCGATGGCCCGTGGGACGTCGCCTTCGAAGACCGCACCGCCAAACCGGAAGGCGAACCCAAATCGATTCACCTCGCACATCTCGCCTCCTGGTCCGACAACAGTGACCCTGCCGTCCGCTACTTCGCCGGCCACGGCACCTACACCAAGCACATCGACGCCCCCGCCGCCTGGTTCAAGACCGGTGCCCCCGTCCTGCTCGATCTAGGCGACGTCGCCAACCTCGCCGAGGTCTCGGTCAACGGCAAACCCCTCGGCACTGTCTGGAGAGCGCCTTATCGGCTCGACGTCACCTCCGCCATGCACCCCGGCGACAACCTCGTCGAGATCCGCGTCGTCAATCTCTGGGTTAACCGCCTCATCGGCGACGCCCAGCCCAATGCGCAAAAGGTCACCTTCACCGCCCGCAACCCCTACAAGGCCAACTCACCCTTGGTTCCCGCCGGCCTCCTCGGCCCCGTCCGAGTCCTCCGCGAAGAGACTGCCACGTCGGGAGGAAACTAGACCAATCAGCTCAGCAGGGCAAAGCACCCGGTCGTTGCGTTGTCCTTTTTTGTTGTCCATTCCTTTGTTGCCCGTTCCTTTGTTCTCCGCTTGTTGTCCTTTTTGTTGTCATCCCGTAGGGATCTGCTTCTCTACCGCAGTCCGTCGAAAGTAAATCCCAAAACTGCCACTGTGGGATGCCGCCTCACCCCGTCCGTACGCCAGACCGGGTGAGGCGGCATCCGAAAAATCGGAGCAGCTCGCCCGCCAGTCTTCACCCCCGCATAGAACCTGCGCAGAATCTCATCCAAACCGCCCTTAACCTCAGCGAAAACAGCTCGGACCTCAGCAGAAATACACACAGATGACCACAAACTCCACCCGCCGGCGCTTCCTTCAAGACACCGCCGCCGTCGCCTGCACCGCCGCCCTGTTCCCCTCCGCAAGCGCCCTCGCACCCCCATCGTTCCCCATCTTCGACGCCCACATCCACCTCTTCGACCCCTCTCGCCCCGGTGGCGTCCCTTGGCCCCAGGCTTCCGATACCGTCCTCTATCATCCTGCATTACCAACGAGATACGCCGCCCTGGCAAAGCCCCAAGGCGTCCTCGCTGCCATCGCCATCGAGTGCAGCCCCCTCGCCTCCGACAACGACTGGCTCCTCCAAACAGCCGCCACCAACGACCTCATCGTAGGTGTCATCGGCGACCTCGACCCCGCCCAGGCCGACTTCCCCACCCATCTCGACCGCCTGGCCGCCAACCCCCTCTTCCGCGGCATCCGCTACGGCAACCTGTGGAATCGCGACCTCGGTCAACATCTTGATAACGCAAGCTTTATAGACAACCTACAACGCTTGGCACATCACGCCCTCGTCCTCGAGAGCGCCAACCCAACTCCACAATTAATCTCCGATCTCCTCCGCCTCTCCACCAAAATCCCCGACCTCCGCATCGTCATCGATCACTTACCGCAAGCCACACCACCCGCCGATCCATCAGCCCGCACCCGCTATCTTGGTACACTCAAACAACTTAGCGAGCGTCCGAACATCTTCGTCAAAGGCTCTGAAATCTTCCGCAGCATCGATGGCCACATTCCGCTTACCCTCGCCTCCTACACACCATGGCTGAACACCCTTTGGCAACTCTTCGGAGAAGACCGCCTCTTCTTCGGCAGTGACTGGCCCAACAGCGACCACCTCACACCATTCGCAGATGTATTCGCGTTAGCAAGGAGCTATCTCGCCACCCGAAGTTCAACCGCAAACCGAAAGTTCTTCTGGACGAACTCCATTGCGGTCTACGGTTGGCGACCGCGTACGAAAGAGCAGCGACGAGCGTAGGCGTCAACCTCGTCACCTCTCCCGGTCGCCCGCGTTGTTACACACGAGACGCACCTCGACGACACGCCCCCAACGCCTTGTGCGTTCCGCATCTGTACAGAGAAGTCCTTCGGACAATAACTCGCCTCACTCACTCCACCTCAGTCATGGACAGCTCAGGATGGACAACAGAGATAAGCAAACCAGCCCACGCGGCCACACGCTCCACATCAGCGCCACTTTGATCACTGCGCCAACCCTCAAGCGTTGCCAGCTGCACTGCGAAATTACCAAGTGTAGAGCTCTCCGGTGCGCCGCGAATCACCTTCAATCCCGTAGCCTCCGCCGTGAGCCGGTTTAGCAGCGTATTTTGACTCCCGCCTCCCACAAGGAAGAGCCGCTGCAGTGTGCGGCCGCTGTGCGCCTCAATTTGCTGAAGCACCTCCGCATACCGCGCCGCGAGACTGTGAAAGATCAGACTTGCGATCGCCGGCGCGCCGGACGAACTCTCATCCAGGGCCGGCAGACCGGCTTCGCGTCGAAGCCGATTTAAACGTGTCGGCATCTCTCCGGCGAGCCAGAGCTCCGGATCATCGACGTTCAGCAAACCATCAGGTGCAGCGACTGTCTCCGCAAGCCTGATCAGTTCCGCAATCTGCCACGGCTGCCCCGCCTCGCTCCACGCCTCCATGCATTGTCGCAACAGCCACATGCCGTTCACATTGCGATGAAAACAGAAGCGTCCACCCGCACCGGCGAGATTGGTAAAGTTGTGCTGCGCCACGTCCCGGCCGCTGAGTGGTCGGTCGAGCGACGTACCTACCAGTGACCATGTTCCTGAGCTGATGTAAGCCCAATCATCTCCGTGGGCGGGGATCCCGGCAACGGCAGAGGCCGTATCGTGACACGCCGGCGCAATCAGCTGCACATCGCTCAAGCCAGTCAGCTGAGCGAGTGGCCCGATAAGCCGGCCAAGCACTGTTCCTGGCGGAACAAGCCGTGCGGCACAGCGCATCGAGAGACCCGCCGCTTGCAGAATCTCCTCACACCACCGCATCCGGCCGATCTCCACCATCTGCGTATGGGTGGCGTTGGTGTACTCGGCCACCGGTCGCCCACCCCAGCGATGCATCAGGTACTCCGGCAGGTTGAGCCAGAGCTCACCCTCCGGCAGTTCCATCTGGCGGTCGGCAAACTGCTGGTAAATCGTATTGATCCGAAGGATCTGCACGCCCGTAAGATCGCGCATGCGCTCGGCAGAGATGCGCTTGTGAAGCGCCGTCTCAGAAGGAAGGGTGCGTTCGTCGCGATAGCAGAAAGGGTCTCCGAGCGGAAGGCCAGCCGCGTCCAGACGAACGTAATCTACGGCCCATCCATCAACCGCAATTGCGGCAATACCTTCCGTAGCAACGCCAGCCGCGCGTCGGACACCCGCTTCGACACCCGCAACGATCGCAGCGAGATCCCATTGGAGGTGCTCGCCGGCCTGGCGCGCCCCGTTTGCAAATCGATGGATCAGAGATACAGTGGGGCACCCATTCATCCATCGCAACAGCGAGACACGGCAGCTCTCCGCACCAAGGTCGACCGCGATCAAAGCACGAGCGTCCGGAGCCACTAGTGGCGCGGCATCATCAGCCCGGCTCATCGCAGATACGCCTCCACCAAGCCGCCGTCTACCGGGATCAAATGGCCTGTGGTACAGCGTGCTGCCGGCCCGGCGAGAAATAAAATGGCCTGTGCACAGTCCTTCGGATCAATCGGCTGGTGCGTGAGCGTGCGCTTCGCGTAGAACTGCGCCAACTCATGGCGAAGCTCATCATCAGTCTGCGACTCATCCGCGGGTAGGTCGTACTTCTTGAGCGAGGCGAGCACGCGATCGCGCGGAAACATGGTTGAGCCCTTCACCACAGTCGCCGGACTGATGCCGTTCACCCGTACCTTCGGCGCCATACCAACAGCGAGTTCGCGCACCAGATGACTGAGCGCCGCCTTACTTACGTCGTAAGCCTCACTCCCACGTTTCGAGACGACCGCATTCGCCGAGCTCGTCAGCACAACGCTTGCATCAAGTCCCTGTTCCTGAAAGTACACCTGTGCCTCATCCACAAGGAGGTAGTTGGCCGTCACGTTGACCTCTAGCGTGAGCGCCCACTGCGCATCGCTGATGACACCGTCAGAAGACGACGGGAACAACGCTGCCGTATTGATCAGAATGTCGATGCCGCCGAACTGCTCGATGGTGTGCGCCAGCGCCTTGCGGATGGCAGCACGGTCACGAATATCTGTCGCCGTCCAGCTCACCATCTCTTTGCCGAAGATCGCCTTAACCTCCTGGGTAACCTTCTCCGCACCAGCTGTATCGCGGTCCGCGACGACGACGTGCGCTCCGCGTTCGGCCGCCAGCAGTGCTACCTCGCGGCCGATGCCGCTACCGCCACCCACAACCAGAGCCACCCAGCGGCTAAGCTCCTTTTCTGGTGGCTGTCGGCGAATCTTCGCCTCCTCAAGCTTCCAGTACTCAATACGAAACGCCTCGCTCGGCGGCAACGCCACGTAGTTCGATTCCGTGCTGAACTCGTCTGCTGAAGCCGCAGGTCCAGCCTGCGGAACGTCCGTGCAGTTCACGCCCGCACCAAGCGAGCCCGCGCCTTGCATCACCCCGATCGCGTTGACGTAAAACTCACCCGTAATACGCGACTCAGTCTTGTTCTTGCCGAACGAAAACATGCCGACACCGGGAACCAACACCACCGTCGGGCTCGCATCCCGCACGGCCGGTGAATCAGGCAGCGCATGCTTCCGGTAATACGCGCCATAGTCTGCGCGGTAGCTTTCGAGCGCCTGCTCGATCAGCTCCTTTAGCTCCTCGGGTCCACCCTCAGGCACCCACTTCAGGAACATCGGTCTGATCTTCGTTCGAATGAAATGGTCCGGACAGCTGGTTCCCAGCCGAGCCAGCTTCTCCGCATTTTCCGAGTTCACAAAGCGCAGCACCTGCTCAGAGTCAGTAAAGCTGCCGATCCATCGTTGCTTGCGGGAGACTGCGCCACGCAGGTAGGGCATGATCGACGTGGCGATCTGCTTGCCATCCTCGCGTGCGATCACCTTCGATCCGCCGAAGTGTTGATGTCCTGCTACGGTGCCATGCCGCTCGATAAATTGCCCAAGTTGATCGATGATTGTGATCGTGTTCAGGTAGCTTTCACGCTGCGTTCCGCCCCAGGTAAATAAGCCGTGGCCGCCGAGCACAACGCCATCGCAGCCCGGTGTCTCTTCCACAATCTTCTTGAGCATCATGCCGAGTTCGAAGCCAGGCCGCTGCCATGGAAGCCACGCTAACGTATGGCCGAACTCCTCATTGAATTCCTCCATCTTGAGCTTGCCGTTCGCGGACGCAGCCAGCGCGATGCCCCAGTCAGGATGAAGGTGATCCACGTGCAGAAACGGAAGAAAGCCGTGCAACGGCGTGTCGATCGACGCCGCAACGGAATTGTTGCCGAAGGTGCAGAGCGGGTACATATCGACCATCTCGTCCTCGAGCTCCACGCCGCGATATGCCTTCTCAAGCGCCAGCAGTTTGTCGAGGTACAACGTCGCAAACCCCGCCCGCCGTATGCTGCCAAGATCGCCGCCACTGCCCTTCACCCAAAGGATCGTTTTGGTTAGTTGATCAATCGGGTCGATTTGAGAGAGTTTGGAGCTGGTGTTTCCGCCGCCAAAGTTCGTAATGCGCAGATCTGACCCCAACAGGTTCGATCGGTAGCGAAGCAGTTCTGGCTCATCCAGCTTGGACGCAACCGCATCATCCCATCGATCTTCGAGATACTTCAGCTGCACCTTCTCTCCCATTGTCTGCACCCTTCCTGCTTCAACTGCCGCACCATCATTCCACACTCATCACCAATACGGCAACGGTTTCTGATGAGGAACATTCGGTTCGGAGCTCTGGTACCGGAGGCTTCAATCTTCCGAGGTACGCTTGACCAGCTTGTGCGCAATGTAATTGTAGGGCGGCACCGTTTGCCCTCGTAGGATTGACAACCCCAGATGCACCAGGCTGGGTCCATAGGTTCCAGTTTCGTGCGAAACCGACGCGATGAAGGGCGAGCGGGGTCGCTCCAACTCGCGCCTGGCCTCTTCAATGCAGTCCTGTCCCACGATCGCCACATGTCGCCCCCGCTTGCGCTCGCGCACCGCATCCAACGCGCCGAGGGCGCTCGTATCATTCGCCGCGGCAATCAAAATATGACGATCACTTGGATGACGGTCAAGGAAATCCCCAATCAGCTTGCGGCTTTTCTCACGCATACCTCGCCCGTCCATGCGAACAAAACTCTCGAGCGGAGTCTCCGGCATGGCGGTCCTCACTGCCTCGAAGGCGCCCGTAATGCGGCTCTGTACCAAGGTTCCTGCCTCCGGAAGGTCCAGCCCCAGAACCCAATCCACCCGGCCCTTCCAGCACTCCATCGCATGTGTTCCCAGAACTTCGCCTGCCTCATGACCGACACGGTAGTTGTCCACGCCGAAGTAGGTCGCGTTCGGATGCGGAATATCGATTGCAATAAGCGGAATATTGGCCGCCGCTATCTTGTCTCCAATCATTGGCGCGACCTCATGCTCCACCTGAAACTCGATCACGAGATCCACCCGGCTCCGAACAAACTCCTCTGCGTTCCTTACCGCGGTCGCCGCGTCATAGCAGTTATCGAGCACCAACAAATCAATCCCTGCTGCGGCAGCGGCTTCCAGAAGGCTTTTTGTAACCTCAACCGAAAACGGCATATCCTCGCTCTGTCCACCAAAACCGAATCGCATCTTCTTCGGTCGTGAGACCTGCCGATAACTTCCATCAGGCAACTGCGACAGATACCCGCGATGAACGAACGTCTTCAACACGCGGTATACGGTCGTCTTCGAAATGCGTGTCTTGCGATGAATCGCTTCAAGCGTCATCGACTGCTTTTCTGCCTCAAGCAGTTCCAGTATGTCGAGCGCTTTCGATAGAACGGGAATGAGATAGAGCCGTTTATTTGACGTGCGCACTGAGGCTCCTCGCAAGCTGCCGTGAAGTCTTCATGGGCCTGACTCGCTGTTTCGGTATTGAGACCGAACATGCGCTCAATAGCAAGCGCCTCAGGCGTAACTTCCAACAGCGGACGTGTTCTTCGCTCTGCGTTCCGCCGCTGTCCGCTCCACGTATCCACTTCGCCGCAGTTCTGACAAAGGGTTCGCGGGCAGGCCACGTGCCTCGCGCCACTCCTGCACCAGCGGCCGTACATCCTGCCAGAAGCTCCCGCGAAAGCACTCTTCCGCTTCGACCAGATCGCAGCCATCCTGCAATGCTTCGAGTTGCTCAAACGGGATCAACGCAGCCTTTGCGTAAAGTTCCTGGGCCGTCATTACCGTCTGCACCATGGCTTCAACTTTGCCTTTAAGGTTATGACTCTGATCGATCATGAACGCCACCTTGGCGGTGGCCTGCTCACCCGCTCCCACAAGCTCCGCGAAAATGCGGAAGACCTGGTAGGGGTCGATCGAGCCAAGGGTCAGATCGTCATCCGCATACTTCCGGTCGTTGAAATGAAACCCGCCAAGCGCGTCCAGATGCAGCAACCATGCGACGATCTGTTCGATATTGGTGGATTGGTAGTGATGGCCCGTATCAACCAGAACCTTTGCCTGCGGGCCAGCGCGTCGCGCAAACTCGAGCGCCATGCCCCAATCGGCAATATCCGTGTGGTAAAACGCCGGTTCAAACGGCTTGTACTCCACCAGGAGTCGCTGCGACGGTGAGAGCACCGCATGCGTCTGATCAAGCGCGTCTTGCACCCACCCGATGCGGCGCCTTATGCTCTGCGTCCCGGGATAGTTCGATCCGTCCGAAACCCACAACGAAATGTCCTGCGACTCGAGTCGCTTTCCTATCTCCACCGAATCCAGCAGGTGTCTGACCGCTTTTGCTCGTATCTCAGCACTAGGATTCGCAATGGATCCATACTTGTACTCCTGCGACTGAAATAGATTCGGGTTGATGGAGCCTGCGCGAACGCCATATTTCGTCTCAAGCATCTTAATCGCCGAAACGTCATCCAAACCGTTCGGTAGATCCCAAAGAACGTGCAACGCAACTGTCGGACTTGCCCCGGTGAGCAGGTTCACCTGGCCCGCATCAGCAAACTTCTCCTTAACCGTGCTTGCAGCAGCAGACTGCACATACTTGCCAAAGCGAGTTCCAGTATTGGCGAAGCCCCACGAGGGAAGCTCGATTCGAAAGCCATCAAGTGCGTTCCAAACCTTCTGCTTGTCCGCTGCTCCAGTGTGCGCGACGCTCATCTCGGACGGCCTCTTTTCGGATACATTGTGTTTGGTAAACGCAATCTCTATTGAAACATGAGCGAGACTGCACGTGGAATCACCTCCAGGTCAAAGCTTTCGAGACCGCGATCTTTTGCACCGAGTCGCTCTGGTGTGCCTTTCGACGCAGTCAAGGAGACAGCCTGTTTCCCCAATCCAACTCCGCTCCGGTAGGATGATCGGGCCGCACGCAGCATCAACCGCCAACGAGGCCATACCTTGGGAACCAACCCCTTTCTCGGCGTCATCTTTCACTGGATTGGCGGCTTCGCCTCCGCGACGAACTTTATCCCTTTCCGCGGCATCAGACGTTGGTCCTGGGAGGTCTACTGGATCATCCAGGGGTTCGCCGCCTGGATCGTCGCGCCCCTCGTTCTTGCCAGCATCTTTGTGCCGCACCTCAGCCAGATACTGCGAAGTGCCCCACACGCCGCAGTCGGCTACGCCATCGTTTGGGGAGCTCTTTGGGGCCTTGGCGGTCTCACCTTCGGGCTCGCCATTCGATATCTCGGTATCGCTCTCGGCTACGCCATAGCCCTTGGCCTTTGCACCGCATTCGGAACTCTAATTCCACCGATCTACTCCGGCCAGATCCGCACCATTCTGCATGAGCGCTCGGGTCAGATCATTCTTTTCGGCGTCTTCGTCTGCCTGCTCGCCGTCGCGGTAAATGGCGCCGCCGGTCTCTCCAAAGAAAAAGAGGTTACGCCGGAGGAAAAGGCTGAAGCGGGCGAATCCGACTTCTCCTTCGGGAAAGGCATTGCCGTCGCGATCTTCGCCGGCGTCTTTAGCTCCTTCTTCGCCTTCGGCCTCACCGCCGGCGCTCCCATCGCTGTGATCGCAAAAGCGCATCTCCTCGCCGATGGCCGCCTCGATCTATGGCAGAACCTTCCCGTACTCATCGTCGTTCTATGGGGTGGCTTCGTGACCAACTTCGTCTGGTCCCTGATCCTGATCCTGCGCAATCGTTCCTTTGCCCAGTTTGGCGGTGTCCCGGGCTCTAACCCTATGCGCGCCACAGCGACTACGGGCGAGACCTTGATGGATTTCGACCCACGAAATACTGGTGCCGTCCAGAAGCTGTCGTCTTCGACCCTATTCGCAAACTACTTTTTCGCGGCGCTCGCCGGCGCAGTCTGGTACTTCCAGTTCTTCTTCTATTCCATGGGCCAGACCAGGATGGGTAAGTACGACTTCTCCTCGTGGGCACTCCACATGGCCTCAATCATCATCTTCGCTACCTTGTGGGGAGTTGTTCTACGCGAGTGGCGCGGTACCAGCAGACGCACACGAGGTCTGGTGACGGCAGGTCTCCTTCTCCTCGTCGGCTCTACCCTCATCATCGGCTACGGCAACTTTGCGAAAGCCACCCAGACGAGCACCTCATCGGCAGCGTCTACCGCCCATTCCGAGCGATAGATTTCCTAATGAGCTTGCGCCGCCAGCGCCCGTCTTACTCTCGCGGACCTACTTCCACATGAAGTAAAAACCCGGGGCGCGATCCAGAAGCTTCGACGGGTTCGGAAAGAGATCCTCTGGATCGGAGTTCAGCAATCCAAGCAAACCGCGCTTCTGGCTTGCCGGGCGAGCAATCGCGGGTTCACCGGAGATACCAACGGAGCGCGCGGTCTCGGTGAGCGCCACACGGAAACCGCCTACTTTATCGATCAGACCCAGCGGCAGTGACTGCTGCCCCGTCCAAACCTGACCCGTGGCGAGGGGCCTGATCTTGTCGTCCGACGTGTGACGGCCAACAGCGACGTCGTGAACAAACTGCGTGTACATGTTGTCTACCAGCGATTGGAAATACGCTGCCTCTTTTGGCGTTAAATCCCGGCTCGGATCGCCTGCATCCTTCAACTCGCCTGCGTGAATGACGATGTTCTTCAGCTTCGCCCAGCGCAGCAGATCGCCATAGTTGGTCCATTCCATAATCACCCCGATCGAGCCGACGACCGAAGCATCGTTGGCATAGATTCGATCGCAGGCAGACGCAATGTAGTAAGCGCCCGAGGCCCCGACCGATTCAACCGACGCGACAATCTTCTTATGGTTCTCCTGCCGAACGCGCAGGACCTCGTGGTAGATCTCCTGCGAGGCCGCCGCGCCGCCGCCAGGGGAGTTAATGTGCAGCACAATGGCTTTGACGGAAGAGTCTTCCCCAAATTTACGCAGCTGTGTATCCACCTTATCGGCGTCCAGGATGACCCCCGTGACGTCAATCACCCCAATCTGGCTGGCATTGAAGCCACCCGAGGCCGAAGTGTCTGACGTGCTTCGCATCATCGCCCAGATAAACAGCCAAAGCACAAAGAAGATCACAGCCACCGAGCCGCCGATACTGGCGACGTAGAACCATGCCGATCGACGACGCAAAGGCATCGCCGCCGGGTAGCCGCCGAAGCCCGGATATACAGGCTGCGTAAAGGGAGCGGGGCGGGGCGGCGGACCTTGCGGAGCAGGCGGCGGGGGGGGGATAAAGTCTTCCGGCATGTCGGGAGTGTAGCAGGACGGCCGCCCTGCAAAGAGCGGTCCGTGCGGTTCCTGAAAGGAACGAAAGCCGCACGCTAGTGTCACGGAGATGGAATGGACGTTGCGTCGCGTAGGGTATTCGAACGTCTAATGGGTAACGTATTATGAACGCCGGTGACACGCGGAGTGAACGCGCTGCCCGCCGACAGGTTGCGGCAGTCGAAAGGCGGTCGCCAACGAAAGAGGTCGATGGCACATCCGGAACTCAGCATCGTCATTCCTGCTTATAACGAAGCGTTGCGGATTGACGCGACAATCACCCGTGTTCTGGAGTGTGTGGCAGCGCAGGGCTGGGATGCGGAGGTCCTTGTCGTCGACGATGGATCGACCGACGAGACATCGGCGATCGTGGAGCGCTGGATGCAAGAGCCCCGGGCAAACGGGCGCCTGCACCTGATTCAAAACCCCGGCAACCGCGGCAAGGGCTACAGCGTTCGAAACGGTCTGCTGCAGGCCGCAGGCGAAATCGTCATGTTTACGGACGCGGATCTGTCGGCACCCATGGAGGAGGCAGAGCGGCTCTTTGCGGCTCTTCACCAGGGTGCCGACGTGGCCATCGGCTCTCGCTGGTTGGAGCGGCAGCGACAGACGATTCAGCAGCCCCTCTATCGACAGATCTTCGGCCGATGCTTCAACTGGATCACGCGCCGAGTGATGAACCTTCCCTTCCGTGACACACAGTGCGGGTTCAAGGCCTTCCGGCGCGAGGCCGCCCAGGTCATCTTTCGTCTGCAGACAATCGAACGCTGGGGCTTCGATCCCGAAATTCTGTTTATCGCGCGCAAACTGAAGTTCTCCATCCAGGAGGTACCGGTCACCTGGGGACACGATGAACGAAGCCGGCTTTCCTATCTCAAAGACGGCATGAAGATGTTGGAAGAGATGGCCATCGTTCGCAGAAACTCCTTGGCTGGCCGCTACGACGAGGCAATCGCGGCGATGACCGACACCAGTGCCATGGTGACGCCGCAGGTGGAGCGCGCAGTGAAAGCTCCGGCACGACAACCAACCGTCTAATCAACTAGTGGTTCGTACAAGCCTCCTTCGACGTATGTGCAGGGCGGAGGCTAGCTTCCGCGGGCTCCCTGCCGCTGGCTTGAAGAATCGGTGCAGACCTTCCTGTAAGCATCACGGCTGTGCTCGCTCCGCGCACGCCCGCTCCTTTGACCGGTGCACCGGAATTGCAATGCCAGGGCACTCGGTTCCAGTCCAGCCCTCAAGCCAGAGGCGTCTTCGACATGGGAGAATGAAGTGCTCCAGCCGGCGGCTCAGGCACGTCCGGCGAGGAGCCACGCGCACCACCTCCCTCAACAAAGGTGTGCGCAGTGTCTTCTCTGAAAGGTACTTCTCGGTGCTTCGATCCGCGTTCCTCGCCCTCTCCAGCAACGCCTCCTTTCGCCACTTCTCGGAGCAATCCGCCGCCGGACGCCAAGTCTCGCAGCGATTTGTCGCGGGAATGCAGCCCGTAGAGGCCATCTCTGCTTGCCAGACCCTGAATCGCGAAGGCATGGCGGTTACGCTCGACTCACTGGGCGAGAGCGTCCTCGAGGAGCGTGCCGCGCGCGCGAGTGCGGATGTCTACCATCAACTCCTCGACGCGATCGCCGACCGCAGGCTCGACGCCAATGTAAGCGTCAAGCTGACCCAGATAGGCATGGACATCGAGACAGCCATGGCCGAACGCATCGCCGGCGAGATATTGCAGCATGCCACCGCCGTCGATTCCTTTGTGCGTATCGACATGGAAGGCTCGGCCTACACCGAAGCCACTCTGGCCATGACCGAACGGCTGCATGCTCGGCCAGGAATGAAAGGACGTGTCGGCACGGTTCTGCAGGCATATCTTTATCGCACCGCGGATGATGCAAGGCGGCTGGTAGAGAAGGGCATCCGCATCAGGCTCTGCAAAGGTGCCTACAAGGAGCCGCCAGAGCGCGCCTTCCCAGAAAAGCGGGATGTTGACGAGAACTATGTCGCGTTGATGACCTACCTGGCAACTAGCGGCGTCTTCTGCGGAATCGCCACCCACGACGAGCGCATCGTGAACACCATGCGAACTTTTGTCAGAACGCATAGCTTGCCAAAGCACATGTTCGAGTTTCAGATGCTCTACGGCATCCGACGTGATCTGCAGCGCACCCTCGTTCGTGAGGGCTATAAGGTCCGGGTCTATCTGCCGTTCGGCACCGAGTGGTACCCGTACTTCATGCGTCGGCTCGCCGAACGCCCCGCCAATGTCTTGTTCTTGGCAAAGAACTTCCTGAAGCGCTAACGCGGAAGCCCACCCGCATCTGGATAGCGTTGCGCCGGTGCCGGCGGAAGCAGCGGCTCAACCTCGTTCAGCCGGTTCAACGTCGAGCGCTCCTCCGGCGAGAAATCAGAAGAAAAGCGGCCGCTTGCAATGGCTTCCTGGCGCTGCTCGGGCGGAAGATTCCGTAGTTCACGAAACGCCCGCGACACTGCCCGCCGTCGATCTTCGGGCAAGCTCGAAAGCTGCTGCATCGTGCCACGAACACGTTGCCGCTGCTCCGGGGCCAGATGCTCAATCACCTCTGCCCGATCGAGAACGCGTTGCCGTTGCTGCGGCGGCATGTTGTTCAATTGCGTGAGCCGCTCGCGCATCCGCTGCTGCACCTGTGGTGAGAGATCGCGAAAGCCAGGCTCACGTTCCAGCGCACGTTGCTGGTCCGGAACCGGCAGGCTGCTATGGTGATTCATCCATTGCGAAAGATGTTCCTGCCCGGGTCGCAGACCGCGTGTGGCACGACCCTGCTCCTCGCCACGCTGTCCATATCCACCACGCTGTGCAGGCGGCGTACCACTCTGCCACCCGCGCGGTGCTGCGGGAAGCCGCACCGCCAGCGCACACAGTAAAACTCCACTGACAAGTGCGGAGCGCAGCCGTCGGAATTTACCGAAGCTATCCATGGTGTTCACTGGGAACGGCTCAGGAAGCATCTCCGGCCGATCTCCACTGCAAGCATAACGACATCGCCCAGAGAAGACTATGGAGGGTCTTGCCATTAACAAGCATGGGCTTAACTTGCCGGTGGTGCGTTCCCCCCATCATCGGAGATATCATCCTGCAAAAGCTGATCCATAGTCTGCAACGCCTGATCGTTATGGTCGATGATCTGCAGGTCCTGAACCGTCGCGGAAGCCTCCACCGTTCCCGGATGCAGCAGATGTGACACCGTCAGTGCGGTCCCGCCACTCACAGCCAGCGCAATCGCCAGGGCCCCGGCCAGAACCGGCCGAAGCTGACGTCCCGTAGAGAACAGCAGCGTACTCCGCAACCTTTCCAGAAAACTCTCCGGCGCCGCCGCCTGTTCTTCCCGCAGGCGCGCCATCAAGCGGCTATCAAACCATGGGCTCGGATCGGGCGCCGCCCAGCTATCAAGAGCCGCAAACGTAGCTTGCATCGCCTTCAACTCCTCTCGGCAGCTGCTGCAGGCCTCAAGATGGCCCTGCGCGGCACGCGCCTTGGTAAACGAGGGGTCAAGGAGAAGGTCAGGCAGCGCAGCTTGGCAATCGGTGCAGTTCATACGGTTGATCCTTTCTTCTGCGACCGCCAATCAGGCCGGTGCAGACGGTGTGACCGGAACGGTCTAAACAAAGTCCTTCAGCTTGTCGCGCAAGGTCTGGTACGCGCGGAAAAGCAACGATTTCGTGGCGGATTCAGAGAGCTTCAGAACCTCGCCGATCTGCTTGTAATCCATGCCCTCGTACTTGTGCATCAGCACGGCCGTTTTCTGCCGCTCCGGCAACGCCAGAACATGATCGCGAATCGCGGCCATGCGCTCGTCGTACACCATCCGGGTCTCAACGCCAGGCGTTCCATCCGCCACATCCGGAGTCGATCCCGTCTCGTCGTCCGTCTGGTCGAGGTACACCGTCGACGCAGCGCGTTCATGACGGGTGTCGCGCGCATGGTTCACGCCAAGATTCGTCGCGATCCGGTACAGCCATGTCGAAAACCGCGCCTCCGCCCGATAGGTCTCACGGGATCGATACACCCGCAAAAAGACTTCTTGGGCTAGCTCTTCCGCGACCGCCTGGCTGTGCACCATCCGGAACATAAAATTAATAATCGGCTTGCGATACTTCTCTAGCAGCACATCAAAAGCGGCCATGTTGCCCGCCCGCAGCTCCAGCATAATCGCCGCATCATCCATCCCGGCAAACCCATCACTACGCGCGGTCGCGTCGGCTGGGGAGGAACGGACATCGACGGGAACAGGGTGACTGCCGTGTGAGCTATCTGGAATCAACGCGGGATGGAACGCCAGGGTCGCCATACGTGTGGTAACCCGAAATCGTCTGACTGGTTGCGGTACGCCCAAGAAACGCTTTGCCGAAGAAACGATTGGCCGTATCTGAGGTCATGAAGGCGCATGCGGCTGTGTTATTGTACCGCCGGAAAGCAAAGGCCCCGAAAGCCTTGCGGCCCGAAGACAGAATCACCCTCCAAGGTAATGGTATGCTGTTGATCGAGTCGCAACCGCGCGGGTAAAGCTCAACCCCGGTCGCCACCTCAGCACGATCAGCCAGAAGCCGATCAGACGGGCGCATAACTCAGCGGTAGAGTGCCACCTTCACACGGTGGAAGTCGTAGGTTCGAATCCTGCTGTGCCCACCATCAAATCAACAACTTAGAGACGGTGCCTCGGAAAAGTTTGTGGCATTTTGTGGGAAATCCGGAAAAGACTGTTTTTCCTCTCCTCCTTTCATCAGCATTAGGTACACCGATCCGACCATCTGCTGGACGCTCGCCGGCAGCGCCTGCATGTACTCGTTGGCCGTCGTATCCGGCCGCGAATGCCGCAGGTGTGCCTGAATGTCCTTGACCGAGCCCATGCTCTGGGCCTGGGTAGCCATCGTGCGCCGAAGGATTTGGAAGTTCAACCGCTCGATACCGAGTGCTTCGGCCAGAGGCTTAAGCACTCGGAAACGATAGTTGGAGGCGTCCATGAAGCCGCCGTCTGCATTCGGGAACATGAAGTCGTCGGGGGATACGTCCCCAGACTCCAGCTTCCAAGCCCAGACTTCGTTGGCTAATCCGTCCGGCAGGTGGACCTTGGTCATGCTGCCGGGAGTCTTGCCATACGGCCTGAGATTGCGGCGGTAAATGGTTTCGGTGATGGCCAGGGTGTTGGCATCATCGAACGAGCGCCAGCGTAGAGCGAACAATTCGCTGGGGCGCAGCGCCTCCGTCATATCGAGGGCAAGCAGAACGCGATCTCTTCTGGCAGCAATCTCCAGAATTGACCACAGTTGTTCCCAGCTCAGCACCCGTTTGTCCTTGGGCCGCAGATTTTTTGGCATCTTCAGCTTTCGGGTTGGGTCTTTCACCAGGTACTCCTGCTCCATGGCCTCATCGAAGATCGACTTCATGTAGGAGCGCGCCTGTTTCACGCGATCCTGACAGTAGCGTGTTGCAAGCGCTGTTAGATGCGTTTGCAACACGAACTTATCGAGTGCGTCCAACGGATACTCGCCGAACTTGCCAGTAAGGTCGATCTCGATCTGATCCATCTTGGTCACTGCCGTCTCCGGGCGCCAGTCTCCCTTGCGAAGCGGAAAGTAGCGGTTGCGGACAAACCATTCGAAGGTGACGGAGCTGTCTTTGAGGACCCGGCCTTCAGGGACTTGTCAGTTGCGTTTGGTGAGTGCCTCTCGTAGCAGATTGCGTGCTTTGAGTTTGTTGAGTTGAGTTTTGAGACCAAGTCGTATGGGGATCTTCTTGACTCTCGGTTCGTTGGTTTCCGGATCAAGCATCGTCTCGCGGTAATACCCATACCAGTATTTGCCGCGAATCGAGACCCAACCGGCTTGCTGCGATTTACCCATGATTCCTCTGTTTCTGCGGGGAGACAGTGGGCTTCTCCATTTTATCCGGTGCGCCGCCGAAGTGCCGTCAGTCGCTCATGCTCGTCAATGAACAGCTCTATGCCGCTCGCTCGATAGCGAAGCGTCCCGTCCCCCATGCGGATCACAGGCAGGAGAGATTTCTTTCTGGAGGAGTGGTCCCATACCCAATCCGTGCTGACGTTCAACCGCTTAGCTACGTCCTCAGCGGTAAGCAGGGGTTCAGGCTCGATTGATCGTTTCGGAAGCTTTCGAAGGAGAGGAGGTGATGAAGTCTCAGAGAAACGTTCGAACTCATTCGGAGTCTCAGCTCCAATCAACGGGAAAGCCGAAGATTTGTTATCCATAAAGAAACTCATGCTGCTTGTTGCCTAGAGCCTGAGGTCTTCTCGTTATCGAGTCCAATACTTGTTCCCTATAACGCCCAACGTTTTATCTATGGCGCATGAAAACCGCGAGGATTCGGCCACGGTTACCTTTAGGTTCCCGGATGCGAACTGGTGCCTTATTGACAACCTTAGTTCTGTTTCTGAAACATGTTTGTCACAGTATTTCCACGGGTTAACGTACAACAGGGCCAGTGGAATCGACGGCAGCCGAGCGGAGTACCAAGGCCATGTCCGATTCCCTTACATTTCGTCTTCTGGTGTACATCAGGGCAGTCGCAGAGGCTCAAAACTTTACGCGTGCGGCGAATCGACTCTATCTTGCCCAGCCTTCTCTGAGTCATCAGATTCGGGAACTCGAAAGCCAGCTCAAGCTCCAGATCTTTGAGCGTGGTGGCCCTTCCATTCGCGTGACCGATGCAGGACGCCTCTTGGTCGCCTACGCGGACACAGCCTTACGAGAGCGCGATGAGATCGTGGCGATGGCTCGCGCGATTTATCTTCACGATGTTCCGCCTCTGCGCCTTGGTTTCTCCTCATTCATCCAAGTGAGCCTCTTGCAGACTTTCCGAGAATCCTACGCGGAGCTGTTCCCCGGTTGCGAATCCGGCTTTCCGGAGGCGATCCAAGCCTGACATTACAGAGATTGAACGAGCGGCTTTTGGACTGTGCCATCCTCCCGATGCCCATTGATGAAAGCCTTTATAGGGTGCAGCAAATTGCGCGGTCGCCGCTTGTCGTTTGTATGCTGGCCAATGATCCTCTCGCGAGTCATGCTCAGCTCGACATCAGGGAAGTTGCTCCTCGGCTCAAAATCTTCCGTGATCCAGAGCTCGATCCGTTGGCACATGCGCGCTTAGTCGAGCTATTCAAGGAGGCGGGGTGCCCCTTTATTAGGCAGCTCCGCCCGGACGCCTTCTGATATGCAGTGGATGGTTAAAGCAGGTTATGGCCTTGCTTTGATCGACCAGCTCTTGCCCGTAGAAGCAGGTCTCGTCACTCGACCCATTGCCGGCGTCACCTGGACCGTTGACACAGCGTTTGTGCATAAGGATCGCGCAGATCATATTGCCTTGCCGTACATTGAACGTTTCTTTGAGGATCGCTGGCAAAACACTCCACGAAAGAGGCGTGCCGGGAGAGTTCGACCGGAGCAGCTGAAGCTGCTTGCCTGAGATAAATTGCCATAGGTAAAAGCTATGGCGGAATAGGAAAGAAGTCTTGGACGGCACTCCCGATCGCCACTAACTTCCAACTCATGACGGCGAACATTCCAAGCCGTCGGGAGGGTAAATGTCCATGATAAGCAATTCTCTTTCTTTGCTCCATAGAGCACAGCGCAAACGCCTTTCCAAACAGCAACTCGCTCATACTCTTCGCATGATGGCGCCGACTTTCATAGCACTCACCTTCGCCAGCATCGCTCATGCCCAGGGCACGATTGATTTCACTGGCGCTCAGGGCGTGATGAGCTCGTTCAAAACCTTCGCCCTCTACGCTGGCGCGATCATCTGCTTCGGCGGCCTGATCTTCGCCGGCATTCGGATGATGTCGGGACGTTTCCAGTTCACGGCGCCAGATAAGCAATTGGGCGTCGTACGGCGCGAACTAGGCACCATCACAAAGCTGAGCCGCAGTGAGATTACGGTAAAGTTGGACGGCAAAGACAGCCGCACGATCACCTTCCATCCGCAAGAGTTTCGCTCCTTTGATCATGGCTACGCAGTCACGTCGCACAGCGCCCAAGGGCTGACAACCGACCGCGTTCTCATCAATATCGACGCGGACGGACCGCGTGGTCTCATCAACAGTCGACTCGCCTATGTTGCAGTCTCTCGCGCCGCTCATGAGGCACAAATTTACACGAATGACGCTCGCGGCCTCGCCGCCGCGCTCAGTACCGAGTACAGCAAGACATCGGCAGTGGAGTTCCGGCCTACTCCCCAGCCGAAGGAGCCTCACCAGCACGCGCACGAACAACACAAGCCGGAACCGGCAGCGGTGAAACAAACTCTGCCGCTGCAGCAGCCTAGCCCAGGTTTGGGCCTAGGACTCGGACTCTAATAGAAGTCTCTTCATCGGGGCGCTATACGGGGTCACCACACCAAACGTCAAAATCGTACGCAAGGCCCTTTGCGTAAACCTATTGCCAGAGGAAAAGCTATGGCAACAGGCTTTTGCAACGACGATTTCAGGGCTTTCGTTTTCTGCTCTCAACCGTGTGTAAACGTTTGTTTCTGCAAATTAGGAGCCGCAACCGATTGGGTGCGAGAAGCCGACTTATCGAGACGAATCGTGCTGAGCAGGAGGAAGGCACGCTCGATTTACGGACTTCTTGGAGTTATCAGGAGTCTTTGCATGATTGCTGGATCGATCGTTGGGGCGTTGCAGGTGTAATTTTGCAGATGTACGCGGTTGCGTTCCCATTCTGCTGACGCAGGGTTGTAACCAGAGGAAGCGTCTTGCTAAGTTGCTGCTGAGCTGGTCCACCGACAGCGTGGATCAGGATCGCGTTGGGGAGGTAATCCCGCCAGAAGATGACCGTCATCGCCTTAGAGCCTGGCGTTTCCGGTGTGCCCGCAATCGCCACCTGGCGGCGTTGTGCTGTAAGCGCTTCATAGGCCGACATCATCGCGGGCATCGAATCCGGGGAAGTCTTGAGTTGCACTCCGAATGCGTTTACGACCGAGAGCGCGCGCTTCCGGAGGTGATCATCTTCGGTCATTTGCCAGAGGCGGACTAGGTTCATGGCAGCGACGGAGTTGGCGGACGGCTCCGCTCCGTCGTAAGCTTCATGATCCTTCCACAGTAGCCCACCCTACGCCGGCGACGACGCGGCCAGTGTTTCCGTGGTGATGTATGCCCCTGAAACTTTATCGGTAAACAGGGCCGCTTGTTCTTTCTCAAGCCGCATCCCCCAGGTCAGATCGTCGTTGTTCGCTGAAGCTTCAAAGAGGTCCAGCAGGCCAGCGGTCATGCCCGCATAGTCGCTGAGAAAGCCGTCGATCTCAGCTGACCCGTCGCGGTAACGCCGCTTCAGCCGACTGGTCTTCGGGTTATAAAGTTTGGTCCTGACCAGCTTCGCTGCTGATTCTGCTGCCTGCAAATACCGAGGCTCGTGCAACACCTGGCTTCCTACCGCGAGCGCGGAGATCATCATGCCGTTCCACACCGTGATGACCTTGCTGTCGACCGGTGGCGGAGGCCGGTGGGAACGCACGGCGAGCAGGGCGGCGCGCGATTGAGCCAGCGAGTTGCGGACAGCACCCAAGGAAAGGTGAAAATGTGTCGCTGCTTCGTCGACGGAATGCGTTATATAAAGGACGTTCAGCCCTTTCAAGTCTCCCGCTGCATCCTGCTGCGCGGGGATGTTCCCGTTTGGCTGAACTCCAAAAATCCAGTCGAACAGATTCACCGCATTCGTATCGTGCACCACGTTGGCGATGTCACTGGCGGACCAGAGATAGTAGGCACCCTCCACGTTGTGTGCAGGGTCGCCCGGCATCGGACTGTCTGCGTCGAGAGCCGAGTAAAAGCCTCCGTCGGGACTGCGCATATCGCGCAACACAAAGTCCAGCGTATCGCGCGCGGTTGCGGCAAAGGCCGGATCGCCGGAGATCTGGTAGGCATGCAGGTACGCCATCGCAAGCTGCGCCTGGTCGTAGAGCATTTTCTCAAAGTGCGGCACACGCCATAATGCGTCGGTGGAGTAGCGGTGAAAGCCGCCGCCGAGCTGGTCATGCAGGCCGCCCGCGGCCATCGCTTTCAGCGTTGCTCCTGTCATCGCGAGCGCCTCGGGGCTGTCCTGGTCGTTGCCGTAGCGCATCAGGAACTCAAGAGCGACGGGCCTTGGGAATTTGGGCGCGCCACCAAAGCCGCCGTGCTCAGGATCGAAGCTGCGCTGTATCCGCTGGAATGTCTGCTCCAGGACGACGGGTTGCAGCGAGGAGGCAGCGTCGCTGCCTGACGCGCTTAGTTTTGCGGTGATCTGATCTGATCTCTGGATCAGTTTCGCCCGATCGTCTTTCCAAAGTTCCGCGACCCGCGGAAGCAGCGTCATCAGTCCAGGCATGTCGCCGCGATCCACTGGCGGGAAATACGTGCCGCCGAAGAACGGCTTGAGGTCCGGCGTGAGAAAGACGTTCATGGGCCAGCCACCGGATCCTGTGGTTGCCTCCACAAAGCGCAGGTAGACGGCGTCGATATCCGGCCGCTCTTCGCGATCAACCTTTACGGCAACAAAGCTCTTATTCAGCAAGCCTGCAATCGCGGGATTCGAGTACGACTCGCGCTCCATCACATGGCACCAGTGGCAGGTGTAATAGCCAACAGAAAGAAAGATGGGCTTATTCTCTGCACGTGCCTTGCGGAAGGCATCTTCGCCCCACGGATACCAGTCCACGGGATTGTGCGCATGGAGGAGAAGATATGGGCTCTTCTCGTGGATCAGATGATTGGTGTAGCGCGGTGCAGTCGTCTGCGGCACGGCCACCGGTATTGCCATGGCAAGACAGACGAGCGCGGTACACAGTCTGACGAATGTTGTCTTCATGCAGGGAGCCTCTTTGGCGGGACGGCGTTCTGTTACTGTCATATGCCCTATGCGAGCACGCAAGAACCGCCATTCCCGAGGATACAGACACCTCAGCGGTAAAGCCGGGACAGGGTGCGCAGGATGTGGCCCTTTGTGCTGTTGAAAGTCTGTTGCATGGCCATGTCGGTCGCCAGGAACTGCAAGCCGATTGCGTAGGTTGGATAGGGATGCACCACTCCGGCAAGCTGCTGCAGCGTGATGCCGCGGTCGATCGCGATTACGACCTCCGTAATCGCCTCGCTGGCGCGTTCGCCCACATACGTGCCGCCAATAATTTCGCCGCCACGCAGAGCAAGCAACTTCAGGAAGCCGTGGGTGTCGTCTTCGCTGACCGCACGGTCGACCCGGGAGAGAGGCAGCGTGCCGACTCGAAGCTTATCTGCGTATTTGCTGCGTGCCTGCTGCTCTGTCAACCCTACCTGGGCGATCTCAGGAGAGGTGAACGTGACGCGTGGCATAGCGCGTGGTCTTCCTGGACTGCTTCCCGGCATTCTTCGTGGTGCTGATCTACTCAGGAGACCGCGCCAGATCCAGCGGATGGAGACGCACATCCAAGATCACCGCCTGTTCCCTTGTTCCGGCTACATACGGCTGTCCAGGAAGGCATGAAGCCGTTCCTCATAACCAAGGGGCAGCTCAAATGTACGGTCATCCCCTGAAATGATGACAACCTTTCTGACACTATCGAGCAGGACCGAGCAGCGCCGGCAGAGCGATAGATGCTTCTCGATCTCCTGGGACAACTCGTAGTCCAGATCGCCATCCATGTAGGCCGACAGACTCTGGGCTAGTTTTTTACACGAAACCATGGATTCATCCCTTTCATTAGCCGGATGCGGTCGGCGAACTTTGGCTGGAACACGGGCCTGAGTTGTTCCTGCAGCTTCATTCGCGCTCGATGCACCCTTGTTTTCACCACACCCACCGAAACCCCGAGAGCAATCGAAACGGTGGCGTAATCCAAGTGTTGGTTGTCGACCAGGGCGATCACTTCTCGGTAAATCTCTGGCAGATTCGCTATTGCCTTAAAAACTTCAGTTTTCAATTCGGCTGCGCCAAGAGCCTCATCGGGTAAATCATGCCAATCGGCAAACTGCCGTGGGACAGAGTCAGCCTCGCCCTCAACAACACATCCCTCGATCGGCTCATACAGCGAACGTCTCAGTTTGCGCCGGTACATTCTGGCTTCATTCACGACGATCTGCAGTAGCCATGCCCGAAAGCGCCTCCTATCCTTCAGCTTGGGAAGGTTGATAAAGACTTTGAGAACTGCTTCCTGAACTGCCTCTTCGGAATCTGCGTGATTGCGAAGAATCGAATCCGCATAGCCGAACATGAGGCGGGTGTAGGGTCGGATCAGGTCATGAAAGCATGCCTTCTCACCGGCGCAGACGCGTCCGATCAACTCCTCTTCGGAGGTGGCGATGGGGATCAACTTGTCAATCACTCCAGGAATCGCTTAGGTTATCCTTCCGAATCGTGCGTCCTAAAGGCAGGATGCGCGACAGGGCGACAGGTTACAGGCAGACATTCAGCCAAATTCTTTCTGATCGATCCGTAACCTTTGTACCCTAGGTCCATCTTGTCTCCAGTGGATGGTCGGGCTGAGAACACCCGGAAGCCGGTCTAACACCAGGAGAAATCACCATGACCAAATCGATGAAGTCGCTTTGTCTTACCGCGGCTGTTGCCGGAATGCTCGGTGGCACCACGGCAACCGTGAACGCCCAACCTGCAGGTGCATCCAGACTGACCGCTGACACCGGCATCGCCGGCGCTGCTGCCTTCCAGTCGAAAGAGAAGCCCAAGCACGCCTGCAAGGGAATGAATGCCTGCAAGGGACAGGGCGCCGATGGCAAAAACAGCTGCAAGGGAAAAGGCAGCTGCGCAACGGATGGCTCGAAGCCCATGCCCAAGATGTAATCAAGACACTCTTCGTGATACGGGACGACCCAAGGGTCGTTCCGCCACGTCTTTCCAACTTTTGACGATATGGCGCTAAGTACAGACCGCGCCCCCCGCGAGCTCAATCATGCCGGCAAATCGCTTTAACAACTTCACCGATTACGGTGTGGGGATAGGGCTAAGAATTCCTCATTACGAACACATCTTCGATCGCAAGCCGGTTGTCGATTGGTTCGAGATTATTTCTGAAAACTACATGGTTGACGGAGGAAGGGCGCTGCAAGTGCTTGACCAGATCCTCGACCAATACCGAGTCGTGCAGCACGGCGTGTCGATGTACTTTGGCTCCGCAGAGCCTCTCAACCGTGAGCACCTGCGCCGATTGAAACAATTGGTGCGACGGACAAATACACCGTGGCTTTCCGATCATCTTTGCTGGGGAAGTGTGGATGGCCGCTACACTCACGACCTGCTTCCAATGCCATACACTTTTGAAGCAGCTCGACTCACGGCCGAGAAGATACGGCAGGTCCAGGACTTCGTCGAAGTTCCTGTCGCAGTCGAGAACGTCAGCAGCTACGCTGAGTTTCACGTCTCCGAAATGACCGAATGGCAGTTCCTCAACGAAGTTGTGGAACGTGCGGACTGTGGTGTCTTACTCGACGTCAACAACATCTATGTCTCATCCCGTAATCACGGCTTTAACCCAATGGAATATGTGAATAGCGTTCCCGCCGAGCGAGTCGCGCAGATTCACATTGCCGGACACTCAAAGTTCGAGAAGTACACCCTGGACACCCATGACCATCCAGTGATCGAGCCGGTGTGGGACTTGTACAACCGCGCGATCGAGCGCTGTGGGCCAACTGCCACTCTCCTTGAGTGGGACGACAATATCCCTTCTTTCGAGGAGGTACATCGCGAAGCGCTCAAAGCCCATTGCTTCCTGATGAAGCAATCTATGACGGACTCTCCGACGCTTCCACAGGTGCAACTCGCGGCAACAGGGTTGCAAGAGGTGTCACGGTGAGCACCGCTTTGGTAGAACTTCAAAGACGAATGGCTGCCGCTGTGATGGAGCCACTCGCGCACGATGATGTCATGCGCAAGAGCCGGCGAGACGGAACCAACATGGCGGACGAAGCGGCAGCTTTCATCAAGCCGAGCGACGCGCTCACGTCCTTCGAGAGATTGGAAATCTATAACCGCCAGTATTGGTTTCGCCTGTTCGATTCTCTAGAAGAGGACTTCCCAGGCCTGAACGCCGTTCTAGGCCCGGAGAAGTTCGATGCAGTCGTGCGTGCGTACCTCACCGCCTTCCCGTCAGCCTCATACACATTGCGGGATCTTGGTTCCCACCTCGCCGGGTTCTTGCAAGAAGAGGCTTGGCTGGTTGGCGAACAGAGTCAGCTTGCGATCGACGTGGTTCGGCTCGAATGGGCTCATATCGAGGCATACGACAGCGCCTCCTTCCCGTCGCTCTCGCCGGAGTTTTTGGCAGCCGTCAGCGAGACGACAGCAATCGGTCTGCAACCGCATGTCAGGCTCCTCCAACTTTCCTATCCTGCTGACGAGTTCATGATTCAACTACGTCCTCAAGGTGAGGGCCGCGATTCCTCCAGCAATAACGCAACAACGCAACGGCGGATTCGGCCGGATGGACCTTTGATCGTCGTTCTACCCGATACGGTCTACCTCGCGGTACATCGTCAGGAGTTCACCATCTACTACAAGCGGCTCGAACGCGATCAGTACCGGATGCTTCTTGCCTTGCAGGCCGGTGGCACGCTGGGAGATCTATTTTCTTTGCTCTCCACGGAAAGCACTCTAGAAGAAGAGGACCAACCCGGCTTCTTCCAAAGCTCTTTCGCAGAGTGGAGCGAGCTGAGCTGGCTGTACGATCCTTCGTTAGCTCTCCAGCCATGTCTTTAGGAGGCTTTCCGATGATGCTTTCAAAGCCCGCCAGCACATTCTTCGACATATACGTCTCCTTCGGCCGGATCATATCCATGGGGCAGTCGCCATTTCTTCTGATCGTGCGACTCTACTGGGGATGGCAGTTTGCTCAAACAGGTTGGGGAAAACTGCACAACCTGCCCAAAAATTGCCGAGTACTTCGGAACCTTGAATCTGCCATACCCGGCGTTCACGGCGGCTTTTGTGGCCAACATCGAATTCATTGGCGGAATACTGCTCATAGTGGGTCTGGCGTCCCGCTTGACCGGATTGGTTCTTGCCATCAATATGTTCGTTGCATATTGGACGGCAGACCACGAAGCGTTGAAGTCCGTCTTTAGTAACCCCGGAAAGTTCTACGTCGCCGACCCTTATACGTTCTTGTTCGCCTCGCTATTGGTTCTGATCTTCGGAGCGGGATTGTTCTCGCTGGATACTGTGATCGCCCGAAAGCTCAAACGTCAATCCTCGAAATAATATGAAGCCGCTGGAAGCTCTCGACGTGGCCGTTCTGCATCGGCCGCCCGGGCTGGATATGGACCAGCCCGACCTTCCAGTCCCAGCCCAGGCCAGCATGCACCGCGAGGTGAACTCCGAACCGTTGTCCGAGCGCACGTCGTCGGGCGGCCACGCTCGGCGATCACGCGCCCCAGCACCCGTGTTATCCGGCAAGGGGCAATATGGGAGGCTCGCCGCATGGGGTGTGAGCCGGCGTGTTGTGCGCCGCTCCGTCCATTCCTGCGCGGGAATCTCCACTTCTGCGGTAGATATGGCTGTTTTATCAAATGCCCTGAGCGGAGGTGTAGCTGGCGGTCGGCGCATTCTCAAGACGTCCAGCATTGAAGTAGCCCGAACTCCATCGTGTGGCGGAGAGTTCAACAGATGCGCCAGAAAGCCCATCCGCTGGGCAGATTGGACTTGGACGAACAGAATTTGAGGATAGGACATTCCCTGCAACCACCCGGCGATTTTCTAGTTTCAACTGATCACTTCAGGCCAATGCACTTATGAACACGGTGCTAGGCACCCGGAACATTGGTCCTGTGAAACGCGTTCTCGTCACTTGTGCGCGAACTCAGCATCCCGGACAGGTGAAACAGAAGAGCGGCAAGTGCAAACGCGGGCGCGACGACCGGCTATATGGAGCAGCACGGCAAGTCACTGGGAATTGGGATCTGCGCGACGCGGGCGGTAACGTATTGATGTCGGGTTCAAACTATACCGTGTATGGAGAAGACCGTCGTATGGTCCAGATCGCGGGCTTCTGGAAGGCTTAGGGTAGATCTCGTCGCGAATCTGCTCCCGGCTATTTTCGAGGTACCAAGTCTCTCCTGTGGACGAAAACCCGGCTTGAGCGACTTTCCCGCATACGACAATCGTTCCTGCTCATCCTCGAGTTCCGCTTGGGTAGCCTGCAGACTCCTGCGGACGCTTCGCCTTGCACCTCGCGAGGCACAACGCATGACTCGGTTATTGTGGTTTGCGAC
>JAABUO010000595.1_pt1 | contig 63835 bp, 58 predicted proteins | sample 5559291 | NCBI WGS metagenome assembly JAABUO01 (sample SAMN10711878, study PRJNA513372) | rock metagenome | isolation source: Antarctica rocks | place: Antarctica: Victoria Land, Finger Mt sud | reverse complement strand
CATGACCAAACTGGCGATCATTGCGGCCGCAATGCGGAAGCTCCTTACGCTCGCTTACGGAGTCCTCAAATCTGGCCGCGCGTTCGATCCGAGCTATGGTATCGCTTGACAACGAACACCGTATCTACCGCGTTCCATCTTAGGACGGCGCCCCACCAATGTGAGTCGCCTCGGCTTCCCACTTCTGCACGTTCACGCCAATTATCAGAAGCCACAGCGTAAACAAGATTTCTCCGATGCCATCGAGGCTAAAGCCGATAGTCGAAACAACATGCATCATACCGGACGGAAGCAGATTCGAGAGATTGTTAACCAACAGGCCCAAGCCCGCGAGCGCCATGAGCACACCTAACGCTCGCGGAATAAACGTCGACCGATAGATAAGACATCCAAGCAGAATGCAATAAAACCCGAAGAAAAAGATGCTGTTATCGGTGCGAGCCACCCCCACAACGCTGAAGAGCGCCGCTAGCGATGAGAGAGTTCGACTCACCGGTTTGAACAATTCGTAGAGAAGGAGCGTTACGGCGAGATAAGCCCCGCCTGCTATGAGACCTGCCGCGTGACCAAGGTGAGTTCCGCGACCGGGAAAATACGCGTACAGGGATGTCAGCACGGTGACCGCGTAAAAACTTCCGGCGACTCGGGCCCGAATACGTGGCGAGGTCTTTTCGGTCAAGTCGGCGGCTCTAGAACCGGTCAGTAGAACTGAGGTCATTCGATTTCTCCTGACACCCTAGAGAGGAAACAGCAGGGCACGCGGATCGCTGAAGCATCTCGTCACGTTCCGTACGCCTCAAAGCCTCAAAGGTTTCGTTTGCCCGTCGTCTCGTAAACGACCGACGCTGTGAAAAAGCCGCGATCGGCGCTTTTGAGATGAGCGGGTTGCGAAAGCCAGTGGAAAACTTGGTGAGCCGCTATGCAGGTTGACCGCGGCTGCTACGCCAGCTCAGGGGCCGGCGTAGCGAGTAAGGGGATCAATCGAATGTTTCGCGCCATAGCTGCCATCAACGTCCGTTCAGTCACGTTCCAGAGTCTTCGTAAGCGGAATCGGCGCAACTTGATCACGGTTTTGAGCTCCGCGAAGAGCACCTCGACTTTCTTGCGCTCCCGCCATGACCGCCAGTATGCTTCGGTTTGGCCCAGCTCCTTAGCACGCTGGCGAGCGGGTTCGTCAAAGTTCACAACGAGACGTCGGCCGCGACCGCCGTGCAACGTGATTTGAACGGGCACGCTGCGCAGTCTTTTGGCGAAGCGTTATACGTATTCACTCTCGATGCTCGGCCGATGCCGCGGTATGTCAGCAGCTTGCCAGTCGGGCAGCGATACGCGTTGATCTTGGGCTCGAAGACGAAGTCGTCGCGCGTTAAGAATTCGGCATTTTGCCGCGTCCGAAGCCCAGACCGGTAAACCACCGGTACGCGAGGTTCATACCGACTTCGTCAAGCAATCGCCGTTCGCTCGTGATGCCGTAAAGATACCCGATCAGCAGAATGCGCAGCAAGATTTCCGGATCGATCGACGGCCGGCCGATCTCACTATAGAGACCCAATCATCGAGACAGAAATACTGGAACATCGCGGTCGTCTGTAATCGACTACCCATCATCGCGTTGCGTTGGCCTCCGCAGCGTCGCTTGTTGCGATGATTATAGCTTACACTGCATCAACACCGTCGGCTGTCGTCAGGACGATCTGACGACCTAAGTACGAAGCGGCTTGGCGCGTCCCGAAAGCCTATCCGGAAATGGGAACGCGGAATCCCGCTCGCCGAGCTGCCCGCCGCGCACGTCGCCGGCGACGATCTGCGTGATAAATGTTCGAGCTTTCAATCTGCTTGATTTGCGAAGTCGATTGCAGAGTCCGCGGCATGTTCGAGGTCTTTCGTGCCCGCCGCCGTCTCTGCCGTCAGAACTGAAAGGGGCGCTTCTTCTTCGTCGAGCCGTTCATTCTCGGAACTCAGAGCGCTGTTACGTGCGCAACCGTGCCAACATGGAGCGCCGTTCACGCGTGAATCGATGTCGGCAAGCGCTGGTCCGTTTCCTCTCCGGCGCCTCTGCGCTAAGAGAATGCCGGGACGTAGGGCGGCCGGGCGGCCAGGCTTTCCCGCCGAAGGGATGCACCGCTGGCCAGGTCGAGGGCGCGAGGCCACATCCCCGTAGCGCCCTCCCCACCGGCGCAACATGAGCATGCAAGGGGCTTGAGCGCAAGGCACGACGCGGTGGAATGCGGGCGCTAAGGCGGCCGCGAACGCTGCGAAACCTGGTGGCGGCTCAGTAATGGCACGACGCCAATCGAAAACACTTGAGATGGGAGATTAAGAGTGACCGTTATCGAGCGGCTGCGAGCCGTCGGCGCGGCGGAAGAAGAGGCGCACGAGGCGGCGGCTACGATTGCCTCTGTGTTGCCGGTGGGGCACGCGGTCACAATCGACGACGCCGTTCTGCGCGGCTCGCGACGGAAATCTCGTTGCCGTACAGTCATATTTCGCGGAAGAAGACGTCGCGACGCCCGACGAGGTCGCAGCGCTTGCGGAGCTTGAGCGTGAACCCAATCGGCGTAGTTGTCGGCCGAAGAAGTTCGCGCACGCTTCGGACCGTGACGTTTGGGTTAGGGTGTCATTTTAATCACGTCGTTCCCCAACGCCCTAAGGAGGCGCGACCAAACTGTCGAGTCCCTCGGCGGTAAGGACGGGCGCATCATTCCGGCTGCAAAGAACTGCCACGGGCCGAGATGGCGCTCGACTACGGTTTCGCCATGCACCTTCGTTATGAGCCCCGCGCGGAGCGCGAATTAAAAAACTCGCCGCACGCGATCGCGCGACGATCATTTCCACGCTCGAAGCCTTTGCAGGTGGAGAATCGCCAACGGCCATCGACGACAGGAAAGAGGCTTACCGGTGATTCACCCTCGTGTAACGAGTGCTTTTGTAGGCTAGAGGGTCCCTCCGGTTGATTGCACCGCGGCTCGTAGGAGATAGGCGAGTTCGATTTCGAGTTTTCCGAGCGGATCGAGTACCGTGTCGGCGGCGAGTTCCTTGAGCGTCGGGTTGCGCACGAGCATATCGCGTTCGGGAACGCGGTGCCGCGGATTGATCTCGCGCATGTAGATGCGCGCGTCTTTGCGCACGCCGCCGAGCGGCAAGAAATAGAGCGGATCGAGCCCTAGCGCGTACACTTCGAGCGACAGCAAGTTCGTGCGCTGCATGAACTCGATGGCGCGTACGCGCAGCGCCTGCGCCATGCGCGCAAGCTCCGCGACGGTCACGCGCTCCTCGCCCTCGAAAATGCGCGCACAACGCCGCTGGTCGAGTTCAGTAGCGGTCGCGAACGCCGTCTCGTCGAGTTCGCGTTCGAGCGCAAGGGCGCGCAACGCAGCGCCGAATGCGGGGCCGCCGGCCTTTCCGGCACGGCCGTCCCAGGCGGGAACGTCCGAGGTCGTCACGAGGTCGTCATAGGAAAAGCGGCATGATGGCTCGGAGGGTTTCGCCGATGCGTAACGACACGCCCGCGGCGCGCGCAATCGAAGCGCGCAAATCGCGCCACCTCGACATCTGTCTCGAAGACGACGTCGCATCGCCGCTCGATGCCGGCTTCGGCGCGGTGCGGCTGCGGCATGAAGCGCTTCCCGAGATCGCGCTCGAGGACGTCGATTCATCATGTTCGTTTCTCGGTCATCGCCTCGTCGCCCCGATTTTGATCTCATCGATGACGGGGGGGCACCGAACGGGCCGGCGCCATCAACCGCAATCTCGCCGTCGCAGCGGAACGCAGCGGCGTCGCACTGGCGCTTGGAAGTCAACGCGCCGCACTCGCGGACCCCGCGCTGCTTTCCACCTATCGCGTGCGCGAGGTAGCGCCCGACGTCGTGCTCTTTGCGAATCTGGGCGCCGTGCAATTCAACTACGGCGTGACGCTCGACGACGCGCGCCGCGCCGTCGACGAGATCGGCGCAAACGGCCTCTACCTGCACCTCAATCCGTTGCAAGAAGCGCTCCAACCGCGCGGCGATACGAATTTTCGCGATCTGCTGCCGCAGATCGCCGCACTGGTTCGTGCGCTCGACGTGCCGGTCGCCGTCAAGAGCGTCGGGTCGGGGATCTCGGTTCGAACCGCGCGACGGCTGCTGGAGGCCGGCGTCGCGGCGCTCGACGTCGCGGGCGCCGGCGGTACGTCGTGGGCGCGCGTGGAGGGCCGGCGCGCGGGATCGGGCGAGCACGAAGCCCTCGCGGAAACCTTCGCCGGCTGGGGCTATCCGACGCTCGAGGCGACCGTTGCCCTGCGCGCTGCTTTCCGCGACGCGACGCTAGTCGCAAGCGGCGGCGTCCGCAGCGGCGTCGACGTAGCCAAGGCGCTTGCGCTCGGCGCGAACGTCGCGGGTGCCGCACTGCCGTTTCTCGAGCCTGCGACGCGCTCGGCGGACGCCGTCACCACGACGCTCGAGAACTTCGTACGAGGCTTTCGCATCGCACTATTCGCGAGTGGTTGCCGGGGCGTGGAAGACTTACCGGGCGCGCTTCAGTCGCGTGGCTCCACGGCAACCGTAATCACCGAGCCGTCGATTTGAACGTCGAACGCGTCGACGGATGAGAACCCCGCCATCACGGCCATCTGACCCGTTCGTACATCGAAGGACCAACTGTGCCAGGGACACGTGACGACGCACCCCTCGATCCACCCGTCGGCCAGCGGGCCGCCCTGATGCGGACAGGTGTTTTCGATCGCATAGAACGTGCCGTCGACGTTGAAGATGCCGATCTCACGGTCGCCGACGACGAACGCTTTGGCTTGGCCGGGCGGGATGTCGGCGGTCGAGGCAACCGCTACGAAGCGCGGCATGGCAGCCGCCCGAGTTCGACGCAGGCGACCGGTCTTTCATGCTTGCCGAACGTCGCGCTTGACTCCAACGATATCTCATCTATGAACGCGGACATCGTGTGGTCTCGCCGCATCGGCCGGCTCGGCCGCCGAGCTTCTTTCGATGGAGCTCGACAGCCGCGCCATTAGTTCACTACTTGATGGTCCCGTTGAGGCCGTTCGGGAAAAACGGCTTTACGATCGCAAGAACCTCTGCCGGCGTTCGCACGATCGCGAGGGCATTGTCGTCGAGTGAGAAGAGATTGCTTCCCGACGGCGGCGGAAGAACGTCCTTGGAATCCAACGCCTTCGTCTGAACGCCTTTGAGGCCGACCAAGAGCCGAATGTTGCCGGCGTGTTGGGCTTCCGCCGCGAGAATGCGGGCCGCAGTGCCCAAGACGTCTTTGGACTTAATGAGCGGCGCGGCTCCGCCGTACGCGCTGACGCCCGTGTCTTCGAAGGCGCGCGCCAACAACAAGAATTGCATCAAGTTGTCGAAGCCCACGCCGAGTGCGGCAAGATTGATCGCCGGTTTTGCGACGGCGTCTTTGCCGAGCGCTTGGCGCAGTAATTGCACGTGGGTCAACTCATCGTGGGCGAGCTGTTGCGCCGTCTCGGTCACCAGCTTCCCACTGAGGCTAACTTTCTTGCCGCCCGCCGTCTGACCGCCTGAACCCGAGCCCGTAACGGCCACCCCAAGCTCGCCGATGCCTTTTCCGTTGACGGCGTAGTTGTAGAACTCGGCTTCGAGATATTCCAAGTTCAATGCGAAATTGAGGATGTCCGTATCGGTTACATTTTGTGCGTTGACGATTGCGGGCTTCGTGCCGAGCGCGGCAAACGCCGTCCCGAGCACGGTTCCGACCGCGAGCGTTCCTAATACCTGTTTGCGCGTCGTGCGGGGTTGGCCCGCGGCCGCTTGAGGCTCATCTGTCATTCCAATATCCTCCTGTACTGCTGCTGAAGTCCGGTAAATGCGAAGCATGCCGATGGTATGACGGATATAGCGGTCACTCGGTTTGGCTCGCTCGCCGTCTGGTCGTCGGCATCACAGTTCTCCGACTTCTTGTTGCGGCGGGTTCGCGCAAAAGGAGCCTGGGCCTACGCTCGTTTTGCGCTCTGCAGTCCGGCATGCTATGATCCGGCGGTCGCCGGCCCGGAAAGCGTTGCGATCTGGAGCCGAAGCGAGACCATCCTGTGCAAGGAGCCTACCTCGTGCCCATCTCCAAAGAGCAAAAGCAAGACCTCTCGGTCAAATACGGCCGTGGCGCGAACGACACCGGTTCGGCCGACGTACAGGTCGCCGTCCTGACGGCCTCGATCAATCAGCTGACGGAGCACCTGCGGGTCCACAAGAAGGACCACCATAGCCGCCGCGGCCTTTTGATGCAGGTCGGCCAACGCCGCCGGCTCCTCGGCTATCTGCAAAAAAAGGACGTCGAGCGTTACCGTAAATTGATCGCCGACCTCGGGTTGCGCCGCTAGCCGCTCGTGCCGTTAGGCGGCTCGCTCGGTAAAGCCGCGATGGCCGACGCTGCGCCGAAGGCGTCGGTCGGCCCGAATTGCGATACTGCGGCAGCATGAACGATGACGCGCTGGGCCGTCTACGGGCCGCTTGTCCGCGCGCACTGACCCATCATCGTCCGCAATCGCCGCGCGCGGCGTTCGAAGCCCTTGCGGCTGCTACGCCGCCCCATCTCGTCGCAGACAAATACGGCTCCGCGGAGTGGCTCGCTGCATTCGAAGCGCGCGTCGCTTCGGAACTTGGTAAACCGGCAGCCGTGTTCATGCCGTCCGGTACGATGGCGCAAACGATCGCGCTGCGGATATGGTCGCAGCGCCGTGCTTGTCCCAACGTCGCATTTCATCCGACGTGTCACCTTGAGATTCACGAATCGCGCGCGTATGCGTTCCTGCACGGCCTGCGCGCGATGCTCGTCGGCGCGCCGTCGCGCTTGATGACGCCGGGCGATGTCGGAGCCGTTGCCGATCCGCTCGGCGCGCTTCTAGTGGAACTGCCGCAACGCGAAATCGGAGCCCAGCTTCCGGCGTGGGACGATCTGATCACGCTGCTCGAAGCGGGGCGCGCAAAAGGCGCCGCGCTTCATCTCGACGGCGCACGACTGTGGGAAGCGGCCCCGCATTACGGACGCTCCCACGCAGAAATCGCGGCGCCCTTCGACAGCGTCTACGTGTCGTTCTACAAAGGCCTCGGCGCGCTCGCCGGTGCGGCGCTCGCGGGCGAACGCGATTTCATCGACGAAGCGCGCGTCTGGCAGCACCGCCAGGGCGGACGCTTGGTCACGATCGCTCCGCTCGCGCTATCGGCGCAGTTCGCCTTCGAGCGCAATCTGCCGAAGATGGCCGCCTACCGCATCCGCGCGCGGGAGATCGCATCGGCACTCCGTGCGCTCGACGGCGTCGAAATCATGCCGGATCCACCGCATACGAACACGTTCCATATCTTCTTGCACGGCAACCGAGAAGCGCTCGAGTCGCGGGCGCACGCTTATGCACGCGAGCACGGAACCTTTGTCTTTTCGCGACTCGCACCTACAAGTGTGCCGCTGCAGCAAAAATGGGAATTCGTCGTCGGTGATGCGACAATGACGCTAACGGTCACGGATGTCGTTACGGCGGTACGTCATGTCGTCATGGCTGCGGAACAGAACACGCAAGTCGAAGGACATCCCGGTCGGGACGCTTGAAAACGCTATGAAGATCATTCGGGGGAGAAGCCGTGAAATATGCGGTTATCATCGAACAGGGGCATGACGGCGGCTGGGGTGCGCACGCGCCTGACATGCCGGGACTGGTCGTGGCGGCTGAAACGCGCGACGAAGTATTACGCGAGTTGCCGATCGCCCTGGGGGACTACATTAAAGTGCTGCGCGAGACGGGGCAATCGATTCCCGAGCCCCATACGATCGTCGAGATGATCGAGGCCCCTTAGCCGCTGCTCCCAACCGGGCCAAGTCAGCGCCCATGGCGGGCGCATTACGCGTCGAAGGCCGCCTTGCGTAAGGCGGCCTTCTCTTGCGCGCGTGGCTTGCGGCGCTTGTCGGTATGCGCGCCTCCCGGCCGGAGGTTCATGGGCGGCCCGAGCCGCGGCACGTCAGCCGGCAGAAGGCGCTTCGTGCGTTTTTGCATCGGCTTTCCTCCGGGTGTGTGAACGCGCGAGCGGCGGAAAGCGTTGCGGCCCGGCCTTTTCGGCAGGTCGGGGCCGGCACGCGACCGCAAGCGGCACTGCATGATCGTCGTTCGAACCTTGATTGCTACGCTCGTTTGCGTGTGCGCGCTGCTCACAACCGCCCGCGCCGCCGAAGTGCAGGTATTGCCGACGCCGGTTCCCTCGGCACCGCCGTTGCCTTCGCAGAAGCCGGTCGTCACGCATCACGCGATGCAACTCGGCGCAAGTCGAATCGCGTACACCGCGACGGCGGGCGTTCTCGTCGTTCGCAATGCCGAGGACAAGCCGCTCAGTTCGATGTCGTACGTCGCCTACACGATGGATCACGTTCGCGATCCGGCGCACCGCGCCGTCAGCTTCGTCTACAACGGCGGTCCCGGCTCATCGACGTTCTTTCTGCACATGGGGGCGTTCGGACCTAAGCGCGTGGTGACGGCAAACGGGATGACGACCCCGCCCCCGCCGTACCGGCTCGTCGACAACGAATCGACTTTGCTCGACGCAAGCGACCTCGTCTTCATCGACGCGCCGGGAACCGGTTACGGGCGCGTCCTCGACGGCCACGCGAAGGATGTCTTCGGGATCGATCAGGACGCGGCGGCCTTCGCCGACTTCATACAGCGGTACATCACGCGCTACGAGCGCTGGAATAGTCCCAAGTTCTTGATCGGCGAAAGCTACGGAACCACGCGCTCGGCAAACCTCGTCAACCTGCTGCACCAGCGCGGCATCGATTGCAACGGCGTCGTCCTGCTTTCGACGGCGCTCGACTATAAGACGATCGTTCCCGCCCCCGACAACGATCTGCCTTTCGTGCTCTTCCTTCCTTCGGAAGCCGCCGCCGCTTGGTATCATCACGCGCTGCCGACGGCGCATCCGAGTCTGCCGGCGTTTCTCGATGACGTCCGCCGTTTCGCGCTCGGCGAATACACGATGGCGCTGGCGCAGGGCGACCGGCTCGATCCTACCGAGCGCCGCCGCATCATCACGACGCTGCATGCGGACATCGGTTTGAGCGAACGCTACATCGATCTTGCGAGCTTGCGCGTCGGGCCGGACTACTTCGAAAAGGAATTGCTGCGGGACCGGCGCCGCACGATCGGCCGGCTCGACGCGCGCTTCGTCGGCATCGACGCCAATCCAAACGACGCGCAGCCCGAATACGATCCCACCGACAGCGCACTTACGCCGATCTATACGGCGCTCTTCAACTCGTACAGCCGTACGGAACTGCGCTGGAATCCGCCGATGCCGTACCGAACCAACGACTACGACGAGGTCTTCAAGATCTGGGATTTCCGACGCGAGAACGGCGGCTTTGAGGGGAAAGTACTGGCGCCGGCCGTGACCGAAGACTTGCGCCAGGCGCTCTCGCAAAATGCGTCGCTGCGCGTGTTTACCGGCAACAGCTATTTCGATCTCGCAACGCCCTTCGCCGGAACCGAATACACGATCGGGCATCTGAGTCTCGACTCGACCTTACTCGGCCATGTCGAGTTCCACTACTACGACAGTGGACATCTCATCTATGAAGACCCCGCATCCCGCCGCAAGCTCTCAGGCGACCTGCGCACCTTCATCGATGGGCTAGCGCGTTGACCGTGATGCCGAGCACGCTAGCACGGTGCGCTCTTTTAGCAGAACGCTGCATTAGCCGATCTAAGCTTGCGGCTCGTAAAGCATCTCGTCGCGTTTGGTGACGAAGCCGAGCGACTCGTACAGAGGACGTCCCATTGCCGACGCGCCAAGCGAGAGGCGGTCCATGCGCAGGCCGAGCGCTTCGTCGAGCACGAGCGCCAGCAAAGCCCGCGCGATGCCGCGACGGCGATGCGTCGGAAGCACGTAGACGTCGCGCACGCGACCGTCGACCGCGCCGCCCAGCCGTGGTAAGGTGGGCAGGATCATCAGCACTGCGGTTGCGACGATACGCTCGGCGTCGCTTGCAACCCACGCGCGAAGATTCGGCTCGGCGCGTGAGAGATCGCGCGTGAAATACGCTGCGCACGATCGTTCGAATGCTTCAACGATTTCGGGCGCATGCGTGCCGGCTTCCGCCCGCATCATGGCGCGGAGTGCGCCGAGCATCGGCGCATCGGCGAGCGTGGCGCGCCGAAGCAACGTGCCGCCGACCGACGATGGTAAAGGCCGGTTGCTCATCTGTGGCGAACCTCCCAGGCTTACAAATATACGATAAGAACAAAAGAATCAGGAGTATACGTGCCAGAAACCGTCTCTCTCGAGATCGGTGGGCGGACGCTGGTCATTGAGACCGGTGAGTTGGCGAAACAAGCCAACGGCAGCGCCCTCGTTCGCTACGGCGATCAAAATGTCGTGCTCGCCGCCGTCACCGCCTCCGAAAAACCTCGCGAAGGCATCGATTTTTTTCCGCTGACCTGCGACTTCGAAGAGAAAATGTACGCGGCCGGCAAGATACCGGGCGGCTACATCAAGCGCGAAGGCCGCCCGTCCGAACACGGCGTGCTGTCCGCGCGGCAGATCGATCGTCCTATTCGGCCGCTGTTTCCCGACGGCTTCCGCAACGACGTACAGATCATTACGACGGTGCTGTCGATCGACTCCGAACTCGACGCTGACGTGCTCGCCGTGTGCGCGGCCGGCGCGGCACTGGCCGTGTCCGACATTCCGTTTGAGAAAACGGTCGCCGCCGTACGCATTGGCCGCGACGATGGCAAGAATTACATCGTCAATCCGACCTTGCCGCAGTACGAAACGGGCGGTATGGACATCGTGGTCGCCGGCACCGCCGATGCCGTCATGATGGTCGAAGGCGGCGGACACGAAATCTCCGAGGACGATTTCCTCGGCGCCGTTGCGTACGCGCACGACGCCATCAAAGAGATCGTGACGGCGATCGACGAGCTTGCGAAGAAAGTCGGCAAAGCAAAGCGTTCCTTTCCGTTGCTGGGGCACGATCCCGAGCTCAAAGCGTGGACGGAGAAGAACTTCAAGAAAGACGTCGCCGTCGCGATGCGCGTCACGGAAAAGGGCGAGCGTAACGCCGCTTTCGCAAAGCTGACGCGCGCCGAAGCGATCGCGCGTTGTTCGAAGAAGGACGACGCGGTCCGGGTCAAGCTCGAAGATCCCAGCAGCAAAGACTTCGAGAAGATCATCAAGTCGATGGAGGAGGAAGAGCTCCGCGTCATGGTCGTCAATGACAAGATTCGTCCCGACGGCCGCAAACCGGGCGACATTCGGCCGATTTGGTCGAAGGTTCACTACGTGCCGCGCGTGCACGGCTCGGGCGTGTTCACCCGCGGACAAACGCAAGTGTTCTCGGCCGCTACGCTCGGCAGCATCAGCGATGAACAGCGGCTCGACGGGATCATGGCGATTCCGAACAAGCGCTACATGCACTACTACAATTTCCCGCCCTACTCGACTGGCGAGACCAAACCGATGCGCGCGCCGGGACGCCGCGAGATCGGTCACGGCCACCTTGCCGAACGCGCGCTCGTGCCGGTTCTGCCGGCGGTCGACGATTTTCCCTACACGCTGCGCGTGATCAGCGAAGTGCTCGAGTCCAACGGCTCCTCGTCGATGGCGTCGGTGTGCGGTTCGACGTTAGCGCTCATGGACGCGGGCGTGCCGATTACAAAGCACGTCGCCGGCGTCGCGATGGGCCTCGTCCTTGCCGGTAAGAAGCACGCAATTCTCACGGATATTCAGGGTCTTGAAGATTCGCTCGGAGAGATGGACTTCAAAGTCGCGGGAACGGTCGACGGAATCACCGCGATTCAGATGGACATCAAGGTTGCGGGCATCACGATCGACATCATGCGCGAAGCGATGACCGAAGCGAAGAAGTCACGTCTGTTCATCATCGACAAGCTCAAAGAAACGATCGCGGGACCGCGCACCGAACTCTCGCAGTTTGCGCCGCGCATGATCGTGTTGACGATCAATCCCGATAAGATCAAAGACGTGATCGGACCCGGCGGCAAAGTGATCAACAAGATCATCGCCGACACCGGCGTCAAGATCGACATCGAAAACGACGGCCGCGTCTTCATCGCGTCGCCCGACGGCGAGGGCGCGGACAAGGCGAAGAAAATGGTCGAGGCGCTGACCAAGGACGTCGTCGTCGGCGAAACCTACATGGGCACCGTCACGCGACTGATGAACTTCGGCGCCTTCGTCGCGGTGCTGCCGGGCAAGGAAGGTCTCGTGCACATCAGCCAACTCGCGCCACAACGCGTCGAGAAGGTCGAAGATGTCGTGAAGATCGGCGACGAGATCATGGTGAAGGTCATGGAGATTGACTCGCAAGGCCGCATCAATCTTAGCCGCAAGGCGGTTCTCGGTGGCGGAACCGAACCCGAGGAAGAGTACGTGTCGCGGCCTTCGCGGGGCAACGGCGAGTTTCGCGGTGCGGCCGGTCGCCCAAGCGGCCCACCTCGACGTCGGCGGGAGTGACGATTCCTGTGCTCGGGTTGCGCCGGCACGGCGTACAGGATATACTGGTCACGAAAGGTGACCATGAGACCTTCAAGTGACGTCAACAGGAGACAGATGATCCCGGCGGCCCGTTTCAAGGCTACGTGCCTTGAATTAATGGATCGCGTTCAGCAAGAGCGCCTAACGGTTACGATCACGAAACGTGGGAAGCCCGTTGCGCGTCTTGTGCCGTTCGACGATGAGCTTCCACCGCTCTTCGGCTCGGGCCCGGTGACCATCCTCGGTGATATCATTGCACCAATCGATGAGGAGTGGGAGTCGCAGCGCTGATCTTACTCGATACGCACGTGGTCTTGTGGTTTCGCTCCGGCGTCACCCTACGATCCGAAGCGATGCGTGCAATTGAGCGTGCGTCGCGTGAACGCGCCATCGCTGTCTCGGCAATCAGCGCGTGGGAAATCGGGATGCTCGTAAACAAAGGCCGGATATCAGTTGAAGAATCGCCTGAGGCTTACGTGCGAGCGCTGTTCGCGCGGGCCGATATTTTGGAGGCACCTGTCTCCGCCGAGATCGCCGAACTTGCGGCGCGCTTACCAAGCGCATTCCACGGGGATCCGGCTGATCGGATCATCACCGCCACGGCCGCGAAGCTCGGGTGCCCTCTCGCGACCCGAGACAAGCGCCTTCTTCGCTACGGGCAATCGACGCGCTTCATCGGCATCGTCGCGGCATGAGACGGTAGATCTCTTGTTCAAGCCTTACGATTGCGGCTCGTCGGCGAGAACATCTTCGATCGCGCAGTCGAATAGTCGCGCGATTCGGAATGCGAGAGGAAGGCTCGGATCGAGGGGCGAGTTATCCGCGCTGCCGTCCTTTCCAAGAGACGCGCCGTCCCGGATACCACTGCACGTAAACGCCGGAATTGCCGGAGGAAAGGGCTTTCCATGATAGGTCTATGTCGCGGTTTGGGGACCACGATTTCCATGACGGTCTGCGCCTTCGCTTTTGCGATGCCGGCAAGTGCGGCACCGCTCCCGCCGGCGCCCGCCGTAGCCGAATCGTTCAACGTCGGTACGCTGCACGTCGACCGCTACGGCACCGCAAAGCAGGCGATGGTTCTCATCCCGGGTCTTGGCAGCGGACCGTGGAGTTGGTACGGAACGATTGCGCACTTCGAGCCGCAATACACGGTCTACGCGCTCACGCTGCCCGGATTCGATGGGCTCCCGCCGACGGCCAAGACACCGCTCTTCGCAACGTTTACAAGCGATTTCAGCGCGTTGCTCGATCAGCGTAAGATCGACAAGCCGATCGTCATGGGACACAGCCTCGGCGGGACGCTCGCAATCATGCTCGGCGAACAACAAGCGAGCCGCCTGAAGGCAATCATTGCCGTCGACGGCCTGCCCGTCTATCCGCTCACGGCGAACATGACGCCCGAACAGCGCAAAGCTGCGGGCGCACAAGTTGCCGCGCCGATCGCATCAGCGGATCCCGCGACCGGGCTCGCTTATGAAAAGCGGTTCATGAGCACGTTCGGCACGAACGATCCCGCGCTCGTCGACCCGACCGCTGCCCTTGAGGCCAAGAGTGATGCGAAAGCAGTCGCCGCATGGTTCCAAGAAGATATCACAAGCGATCTGCGCCCCGATCTCGCGAAGATCACGATTCCGCTGCTCGAGCTTATGCCGTACTACGCACCCGACCACACGCAGCCGCCGCTCAAGTACACGCAAGCGGAAACGCTCGCATTTTATCAATCGCTGCTGACGGGCGCCCCGCAGGCACAGGTCGTGCCGATCCCCGATGCGCGGCACTTCGCCATGCTGGACCAGCCGGCAGCGTTCTATGCCGCCGTGGAGAAGTTTGTAGCATCACTGAAGTAACGCCGCATACCACGCTGCTCGACCCCGTTGTGGCGGATGCTTGCGCTCGCTGCCATCGGGGTCGCGCTCGCTCTCATCGTCGGCGATCTGCTCCATCTCGGCCCATCGGGTCAGTTCGGCATAGCGACAGCGCCGCTCGGACACGGCAGCTACCGCATCGTTCACGTCGACCGCGACTCTCCGGCAAGCCGTGCCGGGATCGCGGTCGGCGACCTGGTTGCGTTACCCGAGGATCGCATCACGCAGCGCGAAAACATTTCCTTCGAAGCACCGGCACCCAACGGTACGCTTGCGCTCATCATCGCGAAGCCTCACGAGCGCCGGCGCGTTCTCTTGCGCGCTTCGCGGTTTGCGGCGACTCATGGACTGCTCGTGGCGGTTTACGGCATCGCCGCGACGTTCCAGGTAATTCGTATCGTCTTCGTTCTTGTAGCGGGGCTGATCGTGCTGCGTCGCGCCGACCGCGCCGAGGCGCGTGCGCTCGCGACCTTTCTCATCGCGTTCGCCTTCGCGTTTACGCGCTGGCCCTGGTACGGACTGAACGTCGCCACTATTCTGCAGATCGGCCGCCCGATGATCGTCATCTTCGGCATCATGCAGGCGGTCCGATTTGCGGCGATCTTTCCTGAGCCCAGTCGGTGCGGCATCCGGCGCTTCATCGTGCGCCTCAACCCCCTGATAACCGCCTGCGCCGTTTTCTCCGTCCTGTATGAGCCGTTCACGACACTCGTTCTCGACCGCGCGACGCCACTCGGCATCCTCGGCCGCGTCCGCGGTGTCGCTTTTCTTCCCGGCTTACGCGGCCGCCGGCCTCGCGGTCGGCTTCGTCATCAGCGCACGGGAGGGCCCCCGAGCGAGCGCCCACGGTTGCGCTGGGTCGCGATATCGATCGGTATCGGCGTCACCGGCTTCCTTATCGTACTCGTCCTCGAGGCGCTGGGGCTCTCGGACATAGTAACGGCGCCTTTCGCCCTTCTGATCGTGGCGATTCCACTAGGAACGGCGTACGCGATCCTGCGTCATCGCATGCTCGACATCGCGTTCGTCGTCAATCGCGCGCTTGTCTTCGGCATCATCTCGGCACTGGTCGTGGCGGCGTTCAGTCTGCTGGAGTTTTTGCTCGGCAAGTATCTCACGTCTCTGGGGCATGTGCAGAGCGCGCTTCTGGAAGCACTGCTCGCGCTTGGCATCGGTGTATCGCTCGCGCGCATTCACGAGCGCGTCAATCACATCGTCGATACCGTGTTCTTTCGCGAGCGGCATCGCGCGGAAGCGGCGCTGCACCGCCTCTCGCGCGAAGCGTCGTATGTGGATGATCCCGCGGTGCTCGCTGAGCGCATCGTGGTCGGCGTGGACCGGCATGCCGGTGCGAGCGGAACAGCGCTCTACCTTCAGGACGGAAACAACTCGTTTCGGCAACGGCTCACGACGCTCGCCGGCGCGCCGACGACGCTCGAGCGCAACGACGCCGCAATCGTGCGCATGCGCGCCTCGGGCGAACCGTCGATCTCGATGAACTCTCACGTGAAGTCGAGAAGCCGGCCGTACCGGGCAAGATCGCGTTTCCGATGGCCGTACGCGGTACTCTCGTCGGCATGCTGTGCTGCGGCCCCAAACGAAACCTGGAAGACTACGCGCCCGACGAACGCGCGACACTGGCCGAACTGACGCATGCCGCGGGAATCGCACGCGTTCGACACCATGCAGACGAATGCGCTGCGCGACGCGGCAGCACGCGCTGTTGCCGAGCGAGACCTAGAGCCGCTGCTGCGCATCGCGACCGCGTTCGAACGGCCGCTGATTCAATGAAGAGCGGGCTGCCGGCGTGGTTGTGGCAGACCTTGGCGCTGCTCGAAATTGCGGCGTCACTCGCGCTGATCGCGGGCGATGCTCTACACCCCGCAAACCCGACGAACTTTGGCTTTCAGGCAGACGCGGCCGGCAAGGTCGGTGCGGTCACGCGGGGCTCGGCGGCCGCCCATGCCGGCATCGTGCGCGGAGATCGAATCTCGCTCGTCGACAACACCCTTGCCGATCGGCTCAGTTACAACGCGGACGCCGTGGCGGTGGGAACGCGCCTCACGCTTGGGATCGAACACCTGGGACGTTCGCGCACAACGGTTTTAATCGCGCGCCCATCGGCGGCTGGTATCCCGACGGCGGAATCGATTGCCGTCCTTGCCGCATTCGAAGTCATCCGATTCGTGTTCATCCTTGTCGCAAGCATCATCGTTCTGCGCCGTCCCGAACGCGCCGATGCGCGGGCGCTCGCGACCTTTTTCATTGCCTTCGCGGCGGCCGTTCTGCAGACGTCACCCTGGTATCCGACTCCCATTACCGCGCTGCTTTTCGTGCTGCGTACCGTCGTTCTGACGTTTGCCCTCGCTCAAGCGGCGCGGTTCGCGGCGCTCTTCCCGAGCCGCAGCGAGCGCGGCCTCCGGCGCCTCATCGAGCACACGATAACCTGGATTGCCGCCGTCGGTATGGTCGCTGCCGGCGGCACCAATCTTGCGAGCCTCGTGAACGTCAGGGCTCCGGGTGATGCGGTCAACGCGGTCGCTTCGGTCATATCCCTGGCGGCAATCATCATCATTTTGATCGCACTGGCCGTCGGATTCGTCCTCGCGCGAGGGAAGCGACGCCCCAGGATCGTCCGCGTCTGCGTTGGGTCGCGCTCTCGATCGCGGTCGGGCTCGGCGGTCTCATTCCGATCGCCATCCTTCAGTTATTGAGCGTGCAGGCGGCATACGTGCTGCCGCTGATTCTCTTGGTCGGAGCGATTCCGCTCGGAACCGGCTACGCGATCCTGCGGCATCACATGCTCGACGTCGGATTCGTCATCAACCGCGCGCTCGTCTTCGGGGCCGCGTCGGCACTGATCGTCGCGCTTTTCACCTTGCTCGAATTCCTTATCGGGAAATCCGTAACGACGCTCGGCCACGTCCAGAGTTTCGTTCTTGAAGCGCTCGCGGCACTAGCGATCGGGGCATCGCTGCGCGGCATTCACGATCGCGCGGACGCGTTCGTAGACAACGTCTTCTTCCGGGAACGGCATCGCGCCGAACGAGCGCTCCGCCGGCTCGCCCGCGAAGCCGCATACATCAACGATCCCCAAACGCTGGCGGAGCGAATCGTCGCAGCCCTCGAGCGGCACGCGAGGCAAATTCAGCGGCCCTTTACCTGCACGATGATCGCGGCGGATTCACTCTACGATGCGCTGCCCCGAAACATTTGGCGTCGGCCGCGATGAGGGTTGACGAGGACGATGCCGCCATCGTGCGAGCGCGCTCCGGAGGCGAGCCGGTCGAGCTCGATGAGCTTGCGACCGAGGTCGCGCCAAGCGCACTGCCCGGCGTGCTCGCCTTTCCCATGATCGTGCGGGGCGATCTCGTCGGACTGCTCACCTGCGGCGCTAAACGCAGCGCAGAGCGTTACGCGCCCGACGAACGCGCCGTCCTCACCGAACTAGCGCACAATGCGGGGATGGCGTTCGACACGTTGCAGACGGCCGCACTGCGCCGCGCTGTCGCCCGCGCACTCGAAGACGGCAACATCGAGCCGTTGCGCGGCAGCCATTCTTCGTTCGCCGGAGGCTGATTCGCAACCGACTGCCAAGTGCCACCGGCAGAGAGAAACGTCGGCAGCTCGGGTACGACGGTAGCATGGTTTCGTCCCTTACCAATCCGCTCGGCCTTTCGCGTATCACCTCGCACTGGTGGGTGCCGCTCTTGCGCGGCATCGTCGCGGTCATCTTCGGGGTCGTAATCTTGTTGTATCCGATCTCATCGGTGTTCGTGCTCGTGGTGCTCTTCGGCGCCTTCATGTTCGTCGACGGCATCCTGAACATCGTTACCGCGCTGCGCTTCGCGCATCCGACACCGGGCACTGGTGGGCGATTCTGCTCCAAGGAATCGTCGGGATTGCGATCGGCTTGGTCACGTTCTTCTGGCCGGGCCTCACGGCGGTGACGCTCGGATACTTGGTCGCATCTGGGCGATCGTCACCGGCGTGCTCGAGGTCGTCGCCGCCTTCCGTTTGCGGCGCGACGTGTCCGGCGAGATATTTCTGTTCATCGCCGGCCTGCTGTCGTTCGTCGTGGGACTGTGGCTCGTCGTCCGGCCGATCGCGGCGCTCGTTGCGCTCGTGTATCTTGTGGCAATCTACGCGATTATCGGCGGCGTCGCACTGATCGTGCTCGCGTTGAGACTGAGAAGCCACATCCCGCCGGCAACGGATTTAATTCGCACCACGAACCGATGAGCGTCCCGCTAACTGCACCGCCGCGACCCGCCCGGCAGGAACGAAACGTTTGTGACTACAAGAACTACCTGATATGGTTCGCAAGAGCGCAGGCGTGCGTGAGGCAAAGGCGCGTCTCAGTCAATTGCTGCGTGATGTGAAGCGCGGCCGTGAGTGGATCATAACGGAGCGCGGCAAGCCCGTTGCTAAGTTAGTGCCTGCTGGGGAGGAATCGCTGTCGTTCGATGAGCGGCTGCGTCGGCTGGAACAAGCCGGAATCATCGGGCCTGAACCGCCGGGAGGTTACGAACTTCCACCTCTGCTTCCCGTTGAGTTCGGCCTCGCTCAACGTATGCTGCAAGAGGACCGTGACGGATAGGGCGTGCCCGCGACGGTTGGGGCCGCCACGTATTGGGACGCTTCGGCGATCCTTTCGGCGTTGATTCCAGACGCCCATAGCGACGAAGCTCGCACGCATGCGAAGAAAGGTGGGACGCATGTGGTGTCGTCACTCGCGTGGGTCGAAACGCTCGCCGTCCTGGCGCGAATGCAGCGTGAAGGTATGCTTTCGAGCACCTCGAGCGAGAGCGCCCATAAGACGTTATCACGGGCGCCATGGCGACCGGTCACCGCTGCACCACGATGGGAAGTCGTCCGCGGCCTGGCCGCTGCCTGGAAGCTGAAGGGAGCGGACCTTTGGCATCTGGCGGCGGCGAAACACCTGCAGGAAGACCTGCCGGAACTCCGCCTCCTCTCCTTTGACGCCCGCCTCAGACTCGCGGCGCAGGGCGAAGGCCTGGCATAGCGTGGCTTTCGATTCGCTTGGGCAGTTCGTGGCGGCGCTGCGGCGGGCGGGAGAGTTGGTTGAGATTCGGGCGCGCGTCAGTCCGCATCTGGAGATTGCAGAGATCAGCGATCGCGTCGTGAAAGCCGGCGGCCCGGCGTTGCTGTTTACGAACGTCGAGGGGTCGGCGTATCCGGTCTTGATGAACCAGTTCGGCAGCGAGAAGCGGATGGCGCTCGCATTCGGAGCGGCGAACCTCGGCGAGGTTGCGCGTCGTGTCCGCAACGCCGTTCGACTCAACGTGCCGACGACTGTTAACGGTAAGGTTGCAAAGTTGTTTTCCGTCGGTTCCGCGGCGTTTGCGGTGCCGCGCACGGTCAAGAGCGCGGCGTGCCAAGAGGTCGTCGAGCCGGACGTCGATCTGATGAAACTGCCGGTCCTCACGACCTGGCCGCTCGATGCGGGGCCGTTCATCACCTTGCCGCTCGTGTTTACCAAAGATCCCGACACGGGACAGCAGAACGTCGGCATGTACCGTTTGCAGCGTTATGATGCGACGACGACCGGGATGCACTGGCAGAAACACAAACAGGGCCGCGCCCACGCGGCGAAGTGGGGACGCCGCGTTCCGGTCGCAGTCGCAATCGGCGCCGATCCCGCGATCACGTACGCCGCCACTGCACCGCTGCCGCCGATCGTCGACGAGATCGCGCTCGCCGGGTTCTTGCGTGGGCGCAACGTTCCGATGGTGCGCTGCAAAACGATCGACATGAAGGTCCCGGCCGGCGCCGAGTTCGTTCTGGAAGGTTACGTCGACAACGACGACATGCGCGTGGAGGGACCCTTCGGCGACCATACGGGCGTGTACAGCCTCGCCGACCAGTATCCGACCTTCCACGTGCAGTGCATCACGCACCGGCGGGATCCGATCTATGCGGCGACCGTCGTCGGCAAGCCGCCGATGGAAGACGCGTGGCTCGGCAAGGCGACGGAACGCCTTTTCTTGCCTCTCTTGCAGATGGTCGTACCGGAGATCGTCGATTACAACTTGCCGGTCGAAGGCGGTTTTCATAACCTGTGCATCGTGTCGGTCAAAAAGTCGTATCCCGGGCAAGCCAAAAAGGTGATGAACGCGCTGTGGGGTCTCGGACACATGCTGATGCTGACCCGCACGTTACTCGTGGTCGACGACGACGTCGACGTGCACGACGTCCGCGCAGTCGCCTGGTTTGCGCTCAACAACGTCGATGCGTCGCGCGACCTCGTCGTGATGCCCGGACCCGTCGACGACCTGGACCACAGCGGCTCGCACCTCGTCTCGCTCGGGCACAAACTGGGCATCGATGCGACGCGCAAACGTGCGGACGAAGGTTACGAACGGACGTGGCCGCCCGACATCGTCATGGACGCGCCGACCCGCGAACTCGTGAGCCGGCGCTGGAACGAGTACGGCCTGGCACGTATGGCCACACGGAGTGACGCGTGGTCCGGGCAGGGCGAACGTGCGCTCGCGACGCTTCTGGGGTCCGTTGCGGAGCGCAGCGCGGGAAGCCGGACGCCGGCCATACGCGGCAAGCACGATGAGCGCTAGCCGCCCGCGCTCTTGGACGGCGCCGCTCGCGCTCGTGCTGCACGAGATTCGCGTCGCGCACACGCTCTTCGCGCTGCCCTTCGCGTACGCCGGTGCGGTGCTCGCGGCGCGCGGCGTGCCGACGCTGTACCAAGTCTTTTGGATCACGGTTGCCGTCCTCGGCGCCCGCACGGCCGCGATGGCGGCCAATCGCTATTTCGATCGCCAGATCGATGCGCGCAATCCGCGTACCGCGCGGCGCGCGCTTGCAAACGGGTCGCTCGCCCCCGCTGCGATGCTCGTTACAACGGTACTCGGGCTCGGGTTACTCGTCGTTGCAGCGGCGGCCCTCAATCCGCTTTGCCTGCGGCTGCTGCCGCTTGCGGCGGTCGGCATCATCGCGTATCCCTTGTGCAAGCGCTACACGTGGAGCGTCCACTTCGTGCTCGGGGCCGTCGACGGGCTCGCGCCCCTGGGCGCCTACATCGCCGTCACCGGAACGGTCGCTTGGCCGGCGGCTTTGATGTTTCTGGCGGTGACCGTCTGGGTCGCGGGCTTCGACATCATCTACGCGCTCATGGACCGCGATATCGACATGGCGCAGAACCTGCGCTCCATTCCGGCGCGTTTCGGCATGCGCAGCGGCCGCGTGCTACCGCTCGCCCTGCATCTTTTGATGGCGGCACTCCTGGCAGGCGCCGGCCGGCTGAGCGGGGTCGGTCCGCTTTACTACGCAGGCGTGATCGCGGCGCTCGGCCTCACCGCCTACGAAAATCGCCTGTTTGATTCGGCAAAGAACCTCTTCGTGCTCAACGAATACGTCTTCGTGAGCAATATGGTTTTTTCAATCGCCTTTATGGTGACCACGTACGGCGGCTTCGCATGGCGCTAACGCGACGTGACGTACTCGCCGCCGCCGGCGCACTGCTCGGCGCAGCAGCTACGACGCGGCCGGCACTCGCCGTGTACGGCGACACGCCGCTCGGCGGAACCATCACGCTCGGCATCGTCGCGCCGTTCACCGGCGACGACACGCGGTTCGGCGAACAGATCGGCAACGGCGTGCGGGCGGCGACCGACGACACGAACGCCCGGCGCGGCGCGCTCGACCGCCTGTACTCCGTGCGCACGTTCGACGATCAGAATCTGCTGGCGTCGGGCTTGGTGAATGCCGAATTCGCCTGCGACGATCCCACGATCGTTTCCGTGATCGGGCATCTGAGCGGACGCATCACCGAAGGCGCGCTGCAGACGTACGTCAACAATAAGATGCCCGTGATCTGTCCCGTCTCGACGTACGATCGACTCACCGCGCACGGCTACGGGAACATCGTGCGGCTCACCGCCAAGGATACGGTCGAAGGGCGCCTAGCGGCGCACTACGTGCGTGACCTGGTAAAACCAAAAACGGCCGTCGTGCTGACGCAGGACGGCGATTACGGGCCCGACGTCGCCGACGGGTTCCAGGAAGAAATGCTCGGCGATAAGATCAAGTCGACCGAGCTGCAGTTCGGTTGGGAGAAACCGGACTTCGCGGGGGTCACGAAGGCGACGCTGGCCGCGACGCCCGACGTCGTTTTCCTCGCAGGTCTGACGAAGGACATGGGCCCGATCGTACCGCGGCTACGCGCCGCCGGCTATGCCGGGCCGCTGTTTGCTTCGCAGGGCTTTTTCGATGCACCGACGATCGACAAGTACGGCACGAACGTTAACGGGTTGACGATCTCGACGTCGATGCCGCCGCTGACCTTGGCGCCGGGTGCGTTTCGCATCAAGAACGACTTCGAGCGCAAGTACGGTCCCATGACCCCCATCTCGACGTTCTCCTACGCCGCAGCGCAGATCGTAATCGAGATCGTCCGGCGCACCGGCGCGAACGATCGGCTTGCCGTCGAACGCGCCCTCAATACGACTTCCACCTACGATACGGTCATCGGCCCGGTCACGTTTGCCAACAACGGTGACCCCCAGAATCCCAACGTGTACTTTTACAAGGTCATGAACGGTGCATGGAAATACGTCGGGTCTGCGTATCCGAGCAGTTACGTCGTGAAGTGAGCGGCTCGGGCGCATCCTCGACGTCGTCTTCGAGCGCGAAGGAAATGCGTAGGCGCCATGCGCCGAGTACGAGTGAGAAGTTCGATCCGAGGTAGCGCATCCGAGTTAAACCTCCACGCGGTTCCAGTTGACGATGGCGATGGCGCACGCGGCGATGCCGAGACTGAAGCCGAGCAGCGCCGTCGCTTCGTACGTTCCGCCGACGCCCCACACCGCCGTCTGGGCGCCGTACGCGGCGGTCGATCCCCACGTATAGACGCCATGGCTCGCGTTCATTGACAGATACCGCATTGGATCGAGCGGCCATAGCGATCGCGCGATAGTGTTGAGCTGCACGAGCGACGTGTTCATAAGGCTGGGCACCGCGACGAAAGCTACCCACAGTGCCGCAACCATGCCGCCTGCGCCGCGGCGCAGCCAAGCCGTTGACGCCTGCATCAAACCGTAGAGCAGCAGCACGCCGGCGAGCGGCACGATAGCGCCTGGATTCGGTGCTACGATGCGATTGAGGGCTCCGAAGGCTGCGATCGTGAAGAGTCCAAGGGCGATGACGAACGCATAGAGCACAGCGATTGAAGCCAGGTCGACGGCGAAAAAGTTCAGCGCCAAACGTGTCCGCGAAAGCGGCTTCGTAAACGCCAAGTGCAACGATTCACGTTGAGCGTACAAGCTCGTGTAAAGGCTAATGGTGAAGATGAACGCGATTATTGACGCGGTCATGAGAAAGGGGTCGAGCGGAATCGTCGACTGTTGCAGCATGTCGTGAACGGCGACACGCGCCGGCTGATCGGTCGGACTCTTTTCGCTGCCCGAGGACAAGTAGAAGTAATGGTTGGGGCCGTGTGCGTTGACATCCGAATGAACGTATCCGAACTCTACGCACAGGATGGCGAGCACGACCAACGTCGCCAATACGCCCGCGAAGATTACGAGCCGCTTGCGCGCCCGCAGCCATTCAACGTAGATCACGATTCAACTCCGATCGGCGGTACGACGCCGTCGCCGACAGCGCCGAGGAAAATGTCTTCGAGGGTGAGGTCGACCACGTCCAGTGAACGCGGCGCAAATTGCGCGACCTTGCCGGCGATCCGATCGCTCTCGCCGTCGGTGTAGAGCCGGACGATGCGGCCGCCGCGTTCGATGCGGCGCACGTTCGGGTCATGCGCAAGGTCGGGCATGTCGGGCACCATCGCGTCGAACGCGGCGACGACCACTTTCTCGTCGCCTTTGAGCGTGTCGATGTCGCCTGCAAGCACGAGCTTGCCGTCACGCAACACCGCGATCCGATCCGCCGCGCGTTCGACCTGCCCGATCTGATGCGATGAAAACAAGACTCCGGCGCCGCCGGCCGCCGCGTCGATGATGAGATCGAGTACGGTGCGCTGGAAGATCGGATCCAGGCCACTCGCGGGTTCGTCTAACACCAGCACGCGCGGCCGAATCGCAAAGGCAATCACGAGGGCGACTGCGGTCTGTTGGCCTTTCGAAAGCCGCCTCACGAGCTTCTTCGGCGGCAGCTTGAAAAGCGCGAGCAGCTCGCGGCCCCGTGCAACATCGTAGCGACGGTACGCGCGGCGTGCCATCTCGAGATGCTGCTCGACCGTCATCCACTCGTAGAGTGCGCTCTTCTCCGGCACGTATGCGAGATAGTCGAACGTCTCGGGCCGCAGCGGCGCGCCTTCGATCGTTATGCTGCCTGATGTCGGCCGCGCAAGTCCGAGCACGCACTTGAACGTGGTCGACTTGCCGGAGCCGTTGGGGCCGAGCAACCCGCAGACGCTCGCAGGCTCGACGTCGACGGTTAGTCCGTCGACGGCGGTAAACGCTCCGTAGCGTTTGGTAAGGTCGTTAATTGAAAGGGCGGTCACGCTCGCTCCTGTTCATCGTGAGGAAACCAGTGGTCGAGTGCGCGCTCGATGAGCGCGGTGACGGTTCGCCGGTCGAGTCCGAAGCTGCGCGCCGCACGCACCGCGTCGGCCAGTCCTTTTTCGGCGACGTCGTGCGCCGCGCGCCGGGCGTCGGTCTGCGCGTCTCCGGCGGGAACGAAGGAGCCGCGACCGGGACTGGTTTCAATGACGCGCTCGCGTTCGAGATCGCGGTAGGCGCGCGCAACGGTATTGGGGTTGACGGTCAGTCCGAGAGCGAGCGCCTTGACGGTCGGCAGTTGTTCGCCCGGCGCGAGGGTTCCGAGGGCAATCGCCCGCTTCACCTGTTCGATGACTTGCAGGTAGATCGGAACCCCGCTACGCGGGTCGACACGGAAGATCATGGACACGTTCGTTCGCTCGGTGGCGCTCGGCGGCTTCGGTGCGGGCGCCGGCTTAGAGCCGGACACCCCAGCCGTTGAACAGGCGCTCGGGCGTACGCGGCGTCGGGATAACGGTCGGGCGACCGAAGAGGTGGTTTGTGTCCTGGTCGGGGTTACGGTGCTGCAGGTTCATCCTAATCTCCTATCGTGCTGTCGCACTGGCGTATTAGTACAATAGCGCAATAAAGTCACGGTGTCAACCCTCAGCGGGCGAGAAAGATAATCCCGCGAAAGCCCCCTGCAACGATGGCCGAGCACTACGCGGAAGGGACCGGCACCGTCGCGTCGACGCGCCTGCCGTCAGCGGACCCGACCGGTCCTGCGATCGGACCCGAGGACCTCTTCACGGGTCGCGACAGCCTGCGCGTGCGCGGGGAAGGCAAGGCCCTGTGGTTGTGCGCGCTGGCTGCTCCGCTGACGATCGCGCTCGTCGGCGCGTTCCTAGAAAGCGTCTCGGTGTCGGGCTTCGTGCTCCTGGTCGTCGCGGGCATGGTGTTCGTGTCGGTCGGACGCGGCCGACTGCTCGGCTCGAGCATCCGCATCGACGGTCGTCAGATGCCGGAAATCGACGAACTCGTGCATACGCTTGCGGCCCGGTTGGGCGTCGAGCCGCCGCAGATATTCGTACGCGACGACCTGTTTCTGGCGACCACGGCCGTCGGCATCGGTGAACCGTACGCGCTCGTTCTCTCGAGCCAGTACGTGGACCACCTGCGGCGCGGCGAGCTCGCCTTTCTCATTGCGCGCGAGCTGGCGCACATCGCCGCAGGGCACACGCGACTCGCGTCGCTCCTATCCGCGTCCGGACGCGAAAATCCCGTGGTGGCGCTGGTCTTCGGGGCCTGGCTACGCCGCACCGAATACACGGCGGATCGGGTCGGCTTCCTGTGTTGCGACGGCCTCGACGACGCACTCGGCGGGATCTCGATCGCGACCTTTCACGCGATCGGCCGGCGGGTCGACATGAACGCGCTTGCGGAACAGCGGCGCGAACTCGAGGCCGAACCGACCTTGCGCATGGGTGAATGGATCGCGGCGGTCCCTTACGCGACCAACCGCTTGACCGCGCTTCGCGCCTTCGCTACCTCCCCGCCGGCGGCGACTTGGCGCGCCAAGCTCGACGCGCCCCACCGCCGTCCGGTCGTCGCGATGCAAGCCCACGCGGCCGCGACCGTCAAGCGCCGTGATTGCGCGGGCTTCTGGCGGCGCAGCATTGCGCTAGCCATCGACCTGATCGTGATCGCCGCGATTCTCAAAACGCCGACGGGCGAGGCCATCACAAATAACGCCAAAGGGGTGTCCGCCGCCAGTGCAACGCCGATACTACACTGGGTGCTGCATCATCTGCCGCTCGTTCAAGCCGGTACCGCCGTGGTCGCGAGCCTGTTTGTCTATTTCTTTTACAGCGCGGTGCTGGTCGGGGTAGCGGGCCAGACGCTCGGCATGATGATTTTCGAGCTACGCGTCGTGACGACGCGCTTCGCGCACCCGTCGCTTGCGCAGAGCGCTTGGCGATCCGCCGTCGGCCTCGGATCCGCGCTCACGACAGCCGCGCTGCTCGGCTGCTTCTTCCGCGTACATCCGCACGACCGGCTGTCGCGCACACGGGTCGTGCAAGGACGACGCGCGACTTAATGCCGAGGCCGCGCCCGACGGACGACTACCGTACAATCTTCGTCGGTCATCCTCTACCCATGTGGATTTTCGAACTCGCGACGTTGCGTTTTCTCGATGTCAATGAGGCCGCATGCCAAGCGTACGGCTATCCGCGCCGCCGCTTCCTGACGATGACCATCAGCGACATCCGCCCGCGCGCCGATGACGAGCGGCTGGCGGAACACTTGAACGAACTTCGCCGCGCCGCATTGCCAACGACGGAGCAGACGCTGTGGCGTCACCGTCGCGCCGACGGCAGCGTCTTCTATGCCGACGTCATGTCCAACGGCATTACCTTTCGCGGCAAGAATTCGCGAATCGTGCTCGCGCTCGACGCGACGCCCCGGCTTGCCGTCTCGCGCGCGCTTGGCGAAAGCCGTGCTGCGCTTGCCGAAGCGCAAGAACTCGCACATCTCGGAAGCTTCGAAACCAATCTGCTATCGGGTGAGATGCGCTGGTCGACGGAACTCTATCGGATCGTCGGCGCCGATCCCGCCATCGAGCGGCCGACGCTGCTTTATCAATTCGATCATCCCGACGACGCAGCGGACATCGCACGTGAGGTCGACCGCGCGCGCCGCGAAGGCGGCCCGTATACGACCGAACACCGCATTTGCACGCGCGACGGTCGCGAGCGCTACGTTTACGAACGCGGGCAGTTTTGCCATGAGAGCGGTGAGCCGCGCCGCGTCATCGGCGCGGTCCTGGACATCACCGAACGCAAGCGCGCCGAAGAACGGCTGCGCTTTCTCGCACATCATGACGTTCTCACGGGATTGCCCAACCGCACGCTGCTCAGCGAACGACTCGTGGCCGCCGTCACGGGCGCCGCAGCGAGCGGCGAACCGCTCGTCGTCTTCTTTATCGATGTTGATCGCTTCAAGGCGATCAACGACACGATCTCGCACGCGGCGGGCGACCATGTCTTGCGTGAATTGGCTGCGCGCCTTGCGGGCACGGTGCGCGAGGACGCGATGGTGGCGCGTCCCGGCGGCGACGAATTCGCAATCGTCTTTGACGGCAACGAAGACGACGCGCTGGCGCTCGCGGACCGCTTGTGTGCAACGCTCGCGCAGCCCGTCGCCTATCGCGATTCTGTACTCTGCGTCTCGGGCAGCATCGGTCTCGCGCTCTATCCGCGCGACGGCGCGACGCCCGGCGAACTCTTGCGCAGCGCCGACGCGGCGATGTACGCGGCCAAAGCGCGCGGCGGTAACGCCGTCGCCGTGTACGTTCCCGAATTACACACGCGTGCGCTGCACGAAGTCGAACTGGAGCGAACCTTGCGACGCGAGATCGAGCGCGAAGCGATCGGCATCATCTACCAACCGATCGTCGATGCAGGGACCTGCTTGCCGATCGGATGCGAAGCGCTCTTGCGTTTCGAAAGCGACGGCCGCGCGATTGCACCGGCCGAGTTCATCCCCCTCGCCGAAGCGACCGGACTGATCGTTCCGCTCGGTGAGTACGTTCTCTCACGCGCCTGCGCCGAAGCCAAGCGCCTTGTGCTCTCGGGCCACGGCACAGTTTCGATGTGCGTCAACATTTCCGCGCGGCAAATTCGCGATGCAGACTTCATCGAGAGCGTGCGCGAGGCGTTAGAGAGCACGGGTCTCGAACCGCATCACTTACAGCTTGAGATCACCGAGAGCGCGTATGTCGGGGCCGACGCCGCGGTGGAGAACCTAAAGGCACTCGCGAGTCTGGGCGTCGGGCTTTCGATCGACGACTTCGGCACGGGTTACTCGTCACTAGGTTATCTCAAACGGCTGCCCGTCGACACGCTGAAGATCGACCGCTCGTTCGTGGCGGACATCCTCGTCGACATAGCCGATCAAGCCATCGTGCGCGCGATCATCGCCGTCGCCCAAAACCTCGGATTACGCACGGTCGCCGAAGGCGTCGAGACGCTCGAACAGGCGACCTATCTACGGCAGATCGGCTGCGAACGGTTGCAAGGTTATTACTTCGCGCGGCCCCTTGCCGTCGAAGCATTGCACGCCTATTTCAATCGACCGGTGAACGCCGAACGCGGGGCGTGGACGGCGTAATCCTGCGCCGAAGTTTGATAGTCGTCATCTGCACGCCGCAAGCAGATCATCCCAGCCGTCGGGGGGATTCCCAGACTTCAGTTTCTGTTCAAACATCGTATAGACATCGTTCCGAGCCCCGCGAGTGCGCAATGTGTTCTCGTCGTTCATCCAAGCATACACGATTATTCGCGCCTTCGAGTGAAAGCGAAAGAAAAGTCGGAAGCGCTGGTTGAATTTTACTCGGCGCCAGTGACGCCGCTCCGGTCCCAGCGTGTTCCCTTGTTCATACGACTTTGAAGCCGGATCGTTCGGGACATCGTCGAGGATAATCTTCCGAACTCGAGCCAGGAATCGCACCTTAGGGTGCTTCTCGTACTCGATGCGTCGCAGCGTTTGAAAGAGATGCTCCACCTCTGCAACAAGCGCGTCGAATTGCTCCTGAAACGCGGGGTGCCAGTAGAGTTCCCAGCCGTTGCGCGTATCGAACGGCCGAGGACTCAAATCGTGACGTCGTTCGGAAATATCTCGTCGTCATCAACGACGATGCCGGCGGTGAGTTCGGCCGCGTGCACCATGGAGTCGGTAGACAAACGTTCAAGGCGTTCGGGGTGGCGCTCCATATCGTTTGCCAAGAAGCCTAAAAAGGCGTCGATGATGGGATCTTCGTCCGTTCCGGTGACCGACTCATCGGCAATCGAAACTAGCATTTGACCCGGCGCAATAACGGTTGCGGTGACTGCATGCCCCTGCCGGAATTCCGGATGGGCGCGAAAAAGCGACTTGGACAAGCGAATCGCTTCGGAGTTTCCGCTTGTCGTCACGGTACCCTCATACCGCGCTATCGTAGCCATGTACGCATTTTAGTACGTACGGAAGCATTACGCAAGCCACTCTTGTTTACGAACACATGTTCGATTATCATAGCGTTCCCATGTCGGCCGTTCCTCCCCTCGATTCACGCCGGGTCGCCTTTGCCGGACTGCGAGCGGCGTTGTCGGCCGAGCAGCGGAGCACTGCGCCCGAGGCGTTTACGCTCGCCGAAGAGAGCATCGTACGTTCGGGGCTCGGCGACCTCGATGTCGTGCTCGGAGGAGGCTTCCCGCGGAGCGCGATCGTCACGCTCGAGGGCGCGACCGGGTCGGGGCGGTCGGCCGTGGCGGCTCGGCTACTCGCTACGGCGACCGCGAACGGCGGCCTCGGTGCGCTCATTGAAACGCCTGCCGGCTCGGAAGGCGCGTTCTATCCGCCGGCGCTGGCAGCGGCGGGCGTTGATCTCGACCGGCTGCTGATCGTGCATGCGAACGATGCAATGGCAGTCGCAAGGGCGGCTGATATCGTACTGCGCTCGGCCGCCTTTGGGGTCGTCGTCATCCCCATGATTACACTGCGGGCAACGGCCTGGACGCGCCTGGGAAGTCTAACGCATCACGCAAATGCAGTCTTGATTGTGCTCGGCGAGGCGGCGTCGGACGAACTGCGCTATTTTGCGTCGCTGCGCGTGCGCGTCCGTGCGGCGAGCGTGCACTTTGCGGGAAGCCAGGGACTCTTTTGCACCCTCGCGGGCATCGGTAGCGAGGCAACCGTCCTCAAACACAAGCGCGCCGTCCCCGGCAAACACGCGCGTTTCGTATGCACGACGTTTGAAGCGGGAGCGCCGCTCGGCAGCGTGCGGGAACGTGCAAGCATTGCAGTCGTGCACGAGTCCGGACACACGGAACGGCAGCTCGCGCTCTGAAAAGCCGTTCGTAGAGTCGGTCAGCGAAAGCACCGGTCGAACAACCGTAAGCTACCGTAACGACGCAGCCAATCGCGACGGCGCGGGCGGCCGCGAGATTCGGCTCGTGCGGATACCTTGCACGAGCACGCTCGCAAGGGCTGCCCACACGATGAGCTTCCCGATTAGAAGTTGCACGGTCGCACCGGACGCTTCGGAACTACCGCGGATGAGGGCTCCCCAGTTTAGGGCCGCCTGCGCGCTTGGTACGAGAGCAGCGCGTGACGGCCAGGGCTCCGCTCCGGTCAGGATGGCGGTGTGCGGCAGATGCACGTAGACGGCGAGCACGAGTAGGTATGCGATGGGCGCAAGGCACGCCAGCGTGACGCGCTCTCGCGGCGCACGTTCGCGCATGGCAGCCCAGGCAATGGCGGCAACGGAGAAGATCGACAGCACGACGACGACGCGATCGGTCTCCCACCACGTGACCCATTCGAGCGACACCACGACCATCGCAAACCACACCCCGCGGCCGGAAGCTCCAAGTGCAACGGCGATGACCAACGCTGCCGGTACCGCGGCCGGCAGTTGAAGATCGTGAATGAAGACGCCGAAGAGCGTCGTGGCGGCAACGGGAAAGAACACGAGCAGCGCCGGCGCATGCAGCTTGCGCGCCACGCGCGGAGCCGCGAGCACACCGAAGAAGAGCAAGGCGATGTAACTAAGCGAGCCCAGTTGTGAGGCGAGCACATCGTCGGCACCGGCGAGATGCGCAAGCCACGTCAGACTGTATTGATCGGCCGCAGGCACCTCGGCCCTAGACTGCAGCGGTATGACCTGCGTGAAATATTCCGGCAGGTTCGGCAGCGAGAGAAACACGATCCAAAGAGCCCCGAACAGAATCGCGGCACCCGCGAGAACGATACGCGCGCGCGGCCGCCACAGGATGAGCGACAAGCACGCGGCCAAGCCTAAATGTGGTTCGATCATTGCCGCGGACGCCGCAAGTGCCGCGAGCCGATCGCGCCCCCGGGCCGCGTAGACTCCCGCAACGCATAGCGCTGCAATGGCGAGCGGCGGTATCTCACCGTAACTGACGTTGACGAACCCGTCGACGACGAGCAGCGCGCCGAGCGGTGCCACCAGCGGCAGTCCGGTCAACTCCGATAAGGCCACGGCGGCGATCGCGACCGACGCAAGCGACGCGGCGACGAATACGAGCGCCGCGGGCCGATACGGCAGCCGCGCGAGTGCGGCGAAGGCGACGAGCGCATACCCGGGCAGCGGTGCGGGCTCGACGACGTCGGGCGGATTGGTCTGCGGAGCGACGCGGTGTTCGCAGCTCCGCAGCGGCTCGATGCGGTACGGATTCGCGCCGTGCGCGACTGCCTCACCACCGCAGTAAAATGCGGAAAACGCTTCGCCGCTCCATCGATGTTGATAGACGACGATCAATGTGAAGCCGGCGACCAGTGCAAGAAACGTAACGAGCGCCGTTCGCCGATTCACGCTCATCGAAGTTGGGCCAAACGTTTGCTCAAACGCTTCGCCACCAACTCGGCGACGGCGCTATTTCCTTGGACAGTGAAGTGCATGTTACGCGGCATGTATGGACACGGGGAAAGTGCCCGCAGTCCCGGCAAAAGATCCCAGAACGGCATTCCGGCCGCCGCCGCGATCGCGCGACCGCGCTTCTCCGGTAAGGTGAGGTCGTATTTGGCCGCGTCGCCGACGTCCGTGAAGCGCGGATAGTACGCAAGCGAACGCCGGTCGCAGACCTCAGCGGGCGCCGGCACGAAGGCGACAATGGCTTTCGCGCCGACCGACCGTGCCGCACGGGCGATCGCATCGTAGCGCACGCTCGAGCGGCGCACTCCGTCGCGATCCCACTCAGGATGTCCGCGCTCTAAGAAGGCAAAGTTGCCCAGGAAATAACCTTCATCCTCAGGCTTATGCCGGAGGCGCGAACGGACCGGCTCGGCGATCCTCACCCGCATATACGCGCTCAACTGGCGCAATTCGAGGATCGCGCGGAGGCCCGTTCCCGGCGGATTTCCGAAACCGATGCTCTCTCGAAATGCGGCGTCGGAGGTGCGCGCATCCTGGACGTCGTTTGCGAACATTTCGATCAAAACGACGTCGGGATGGAAGCGCGGCGCAAACGCTGCAACGACGGCCGCTTCCTGGCTCGGCCCGTAACCCGTGATCGAGAAGTTCATAACTTGAACGTTTCGATGATCACCGGAGCCGGCGAGATCGGCCTGTAGGAGGCGCGGCCAGGCCCGATCGGTATCGACGCCTTCCGCGCTGCTATAGGCGTCGCCCGTAACGAGGATGCGCAGCGTATTCGGTGGTTTCGATGCTGCGAATTGCGGGCCGGGAAAACCGAGTGCATTGGCCGTAACGCGATAATCGTAGAACTCCCAGCGCAGACGCGTCGTGCGCGAGGGAATGAGTTTCCACCCGAACTGCGCGCTCGGCTCGAGCGACGCGCGTTCTCCCCAGCCGAGCACTTCCTGCGGCGCGAAACGCTGCACCGCAAGATCCGCTGCGACCGCCCCTCCCAGCGCGAGCGCCGCCAAAAGCGTGATGCCGCCGGCCGTAACGACGCCTCCGTAGCGCGCCGCTGAGCGTCCGATGAAACTCTCGACTGCGGCCGTTCCGCGTTCCAGGATCCAAGCCGCCACGAGCGTTGCAATGAGCGCAGCCGCGATTCCGAGCGCACTTTTCGCAACGACGAGCGAAGCCGGGACGAGTACCGTAATCAGTGGATCGTGCACTAGGTACAGCGAATATGAATGCCGCCCCACGCGCTGCACGGGATCGTCGCCGCGCGCCGGCCGTGCGACCACCGGGAAAAAGATCGCAAATGCGCCGGCACCCAGCAACAGCGGCGCGACGATCATGCCGGAAAGCGTGAACGAGAGAGCCGTCCCCACGCAATAGACGAGCACGCCGGCGAGCGGCGTAACGGGCGCACGGAAAAACGCCTGAGCTTGCAGAGGGCGCCGGAACCACCACGCGCCGAGCGCCATTCCAAGCGTGAACTCCGGCAAGCGGGTAACGAAGAATGCGCCGCGCTGCCATGCGTCGAGGTAGCCGTTGTGAAAGAGGTGCGGTCCCAGGGCGATCGCGCCGAACCCAAGCGCGCAACCCGTGCCCAGCAGCGTCGTCGCGCCGCGGGCGCGCAGCAGACGCCATAAAAACGGATAGACGAGATAGAGTTGAAGCAGCAGTCCGATGTACCACCACGCGGGCGAAAAAAAATAGAAGACGCTCGGCAAGAAACGCAGCCCCGCGAGGCTTGCATAAAACTGCCAGTTTCCGGGTGTCATCGTTCCGGCTAAAATTCCGAGCGGCAAGAACAGCACGTGCGCGCCCCACCACAGCGGCATGATGCGAAAGGCGCGACGCCGGTAAAACTCCGGCACACCGAGGACCGCCGGAGCTGTGCGCGCGAGCAAGCCGTACGTCAGCCCGAATCCGCTAAGCATGAGAAATAGCGTGACGCCTTGATCGCCGAACCAGCCGAAGTCGCGAAAGGCGGTCAGCGGCCAAGTTAGCACTCCCATGCCGTGCACGGGTCCAAACTGAGCGATCCGAGCGGAAAGCGGTGGCCACGGGACGCTTGGATTTCCGGCTGCGGCCCCACCCACTAGATGCTCGACGACGTGATTGAGAACGACCCACGCTAGCGCGAGGGCTTTGAGACGATCGAGCCATGGCAGCGCGCGATCGGATCGCACCATAGCGCGCGATATGCCAAGCGTGTCCATATGATTCCCTCGGTCCAAACTCCGAAAAATCATAGGCGCAAAGCCTGTGTTGACTACGAACATATGTTCGCATACCATATCCGGACCGTGCCGATTGCCTGTGCGTTCGTCCCCGCCTACCGAATCGCAGTCGCGCAATTAGGAGACCGAGCGCTGCATGGGCGCCCGACAATCGTCGTGGATCGACTCGAACGTGGCCACGTGGTCGCTCTCAATGAAGGTGCTTATGCGCTCGGCGCAAGGAGTGGAATGACGCTCGTCCAGGCCGCCGCCTGCGCGCGCGAGGCCGCCGTCGTCGTCGATGTCCCCGCGGCGAACCGGCGGCTCTGGGAACGCGCGCTCGACGCGCTCGATGCGGCATCACCGCTCGTCGGGGACGCCGGCGACGGCACGGCGCTCCTCGAGATGCGCGGCATCGCGGGCAACGAACGGGCATGGCTGTGCAGCGTTCGTGAGGTCTTCGCTCACGACGACGAGCTGCGCACACTGCCGTTACACGTCGCCCTCGGGCCAAACCCGTTCGTCGCGCGCGCCGCTGCGCGGGTACGCGACGACACCGTCGTGCGCGAGGGCGAAGAGCGCGCGTTCGTCGCTCCCTTGCCGCTGCGGTTTCTCGAACTCGACCGCGACACGCTTGAACGGCTTGAACTCTTCGGTATCAGGACGCTCGGCGAACTTGCCGGGCTTCCGCACGGTCCTTTCGTGCGCCGCTTCGGAGCCGCCGCCGCGCATTGGCACGCGCGCGCTTGCGGGCGGGACGACGCACCGCTCGTTCCGCGCGCACGCCGCATCGCGGTCGAACGCGCGCTTGCCGGTGAAGGGAGTGCTGAGCGTGAGGACCAGTTGCTGTTCGCGCTGCGCACGCTCGTGGCGCGCGTCGCCGAAGACATTGCGTTCTTAGGGAAGCGCTGCGGCGCGCTACGCCTGCAATTGGAGTGCGAAGACGGCGAGATGCACGCACTGGAGACGTCGCTTGCGCAACCGACGGCGCAAAGCACGACGATGTTCGATCTCCTGCGCGCACGACTCGAAGGCACGGTGCTGCGTTCGCCGGTCAGCGCTTTGCGTTTGCGCGCCGAGCGACTGGAAGAGGGCGGCACGGAACTGTCGCTCTTCGCGGGGCGCGACCCGAATCCCGAAATCGTCGGAATCGCGCTTGCGCGTCTGGCAGCCGCGCTTGGCGCCGAGGCGGCATTGCGCGCGCGCATCGTGCCGGGCAATCACGACCGAGCGCGGGTCGTCTACGAACCGTTCACCGCCGAGAGAGTGGCACGTACGACCCGCGCCGCGCTCGCTACACCAGCATCGCTCGCTTCCGAGACCGGAACGCTCGGGTATCGCATCGTACCGTCGCGCAACGTCGAAGTTCGCATACGGCACGGGCGGCCGGCATTCGTCGGCTCGCTAGCGGTTATCGAATGCGCGGGCCCGTGGCGCGTCGACGAAGCATGGTGGGCCTCGGCGCTCGGCACCATCGGCCGGGCCTCGGCGCTCGGCACCATCGGCCGGGCCTCGGCGCTCGGCACCATCGGCCGGGCCTCGGCGCTCGCCGGCGGCCGAATAATGCACGATGCTTACGACGTCTTGCTCGCCGACGGAGCGCTCTATCACATCGTCGACGAACGCGGCCGGTGGTACGTGAGCGGAACATACGACTAGGGCTGGTCTAGCGGCCAAGCGTCGTTGTAGACGGCTTCGTTTCGGGAAGGCTCTCCCCATGAAACAACGGATGGTAACCGCCTCGGTCGCCGGAGCTGCGCTCGCGACGGGCGGAGTGATGCTCGGCCGAACGGCGCGCCGCACGTTCGGCGGAGATTCCTCGACGAGAGTCGTTCCGTATAAACGCGGTGCCCGGATCGAAGAGTACGTGACGATCGCGCGTTCGCCGGCCGAGGTCTATGCCGCGTGGCGCGACCTCGAGAGCTTGCCGCTCGTCATGCCCAACGTCCAACGTGTCGAGTCCACGAACGGTCAAGCGCACTCGCGCTGGACGGTCACGGGCCCCGGTGGTAAGTCGATCTCGTGGGACGCCGAAATCTTTGAAGACGTTCCGAACGAGCGCATTGCCTGGCGAGCGGACCGCGCGCCGGTCAAGCACGCCGGAACCGTACGCTTCATTCCGGCGCCCGGCGGTCGCGGAACCGAACTTCGCGTCGAAATCGAATACTTGCCGCCGGCGGGATTTCTCGGCGTCTTCGGCGTCAAGGCCGCGCGCATCTCATCGCAACACTTCGTCGCACTGGATCTACGCCGCTTCAAGTCGGTCATGGAAGCAGGCGATGTCGCACTCAACGGAACGGATGTAACGCAATGAACGCTTTGGTGTACCACGGCCCACGCAATGTGAGCGTCGACGACGTCGCAGAGCCGACGATCCTTGCCCCGACCGACGCTATCGTGCGCGTCACGTCGACTGCAATTTGCGGTTCGGACTTGCACCTCTACAACGGTTACATCCCGACCGTCAAGCACGGCGACATCCTGGGACACGAGTTCATGGGCGTCATCGAGTCCGTCGGCGATGCGGTGAGAAAAGTGCGCGTCGGAGATCGGGTGGTCGTGCCGTTCACGATCGCGTGCGGCGGCTGCAACAACTGTATAGCCGGCTTCACGTCACTTTGCGATAACTCCAATCCCAATCAGGACACAGGCAACCTCGTTACCGGACATTCACCGGCCGGGCTCTACGGTTACTCTCATGCCTTCGGCGGTTATCCCGGTGGTCAAGCACAGCGCGTGCGAGTGGTGTTTGCCGACGCGAACGTCTTCAAGGTTCCAAACAATCTGACCGACGAGCAAGTGTTGTTTTTGACCGACATCTTCCCAACTGGCTACCAGGCTGTCGAACAGTGCGACATCAAGCCGGGCGACGTCGTCGCGATTTGGGGTTGTGGACCCGTCGGTTTGTTTGCGATCCAAAGCGCGTTTTTACTCGGCGCTTCGAAGGTGATCGCGATCGATCGCTTGCCGGACCGACTGGAGCGCGCGCAGGGTTACGGCGCGGAACCCGTTCACTTCGAGAAGGACGATGTCTTAAAGGAGCTCAACCGGAGAACAGCCGGACGCGGTCCCGATGCCGTGATCGACTGCGTCGGCATGGAGGCGCACGCCGCTACAGTCGATGCGCTGCTCGACAAAGTGAAGCAGGTTGCAAAGTTGACGCTCGACCGCACGCACGTCGTGCGGCAGGCGATCTACACGTGCGCCAAGGGGGGCGCCGTCTCGATTCCCGGTGTGTACATCGGCTTCGTCGACATGTTTCCGCTCGGGACACTGTTCGCGAAGGGACTCCGCCTGCGCACCGGTCAGACAAACGTTCAGCGCTACCTTCCGACGTTGCTCGACTACATAGCGAAGGGCAAGATCAAACCGCAAGACATCATCACGCACCGCTTCGGCCTCACCGAAGCTGCGGAAGCGTATAAGATGTTCGTCGATAAGTCCGACGATGTGCAAAAGATCGTGTTGGATCCGGCGGCTTAAACGCCGCTTCGAGGTATACAAATAAGAAAACCCGACTGTATCGAAGGATCGATGCATTCGGGTTTTCGCGATATCGGAGTCGGCGGCTTCTAGTTCAGTACTTATCCAGTTCAGCCAAGAAGTCATCGGCTGAATCATATCGACTTATGCGTCCTGCAACGATGTCGGCGTCGGCTTCGCGCTCCATCGCTTGCCAACAATCAGACGAAAACCACGCCTGCTCTGGGTCGGCCATATGTTGCGCCATGCTGAAGAAAGCGAGCCGACTACCAGTCGGCTTGGGGCTCGAAATACTGGCGGTACTTTGGTGACTTGCGACCCAAAGATTGATCCTGGGCGAGCCGACGCTCTTCTTCCGCCTGCTGCTCCTTTGAGGGCGCCGGTTTGTTTGCTTGCGAGGGGTATTCGCGTAAGTTGATATCCATCGTCCTCTTCAGTGTACCACATTTATAATATACACCCATAGGAGGACGGCGACCGTCGCACCCAGGGTCACTCGGAATATCCAGCCGCGTTTTTGCTACTTGCCTGTTATGCTCGATGCCCCTTGGGAACTCTTCGATCAGATCGTTCCGAGTCGCGCGAGGCTGTTGATGGAACGTCCTCACGAATTGCTTGGCTCGGATAAAATCTGGCTCTCCTACGGCTCCGAAGAGGACGCCGGTCGCGCCAGCGACGGCGAGCAGTATGATCGCCGGCCAACGCGTAAAGGCTGCGGTATTGCTGTAAGTACAGACGCAATGGCAATTTGCGCGGCGAGTAGTACCCCGACGCGGTTGCCGAGGTTGTCGAGTCGCATCAGTTGACGGTTGTAGGCGCGTTCCAGCACGTCAAACTGGAACATCTCCTCGCGCTGCGCGAGAAGGTCGCTGAGCACGGCGACATTATCTGTTTTCTCTTCAGGAGGCGGTCCCGTTCCGAGGGCCTTTGATGCCGCCAGAATGGCGCGCATGAACGCTTCGACACGGGATGTGTTCATTTGAGCGATTCTTTGCAGCCGCGGTTGGACGGGATCGTGGCAAGGCATTGACTGCGAACATATGTTCGTTTATGCTGTCGCCCCATGCCTGCCGCGGGCTATGCCGAGCTGCACTGCCGGTCGAATTTCACTTTTCTTGAAGGCGCTTCGCATCCCGAAGAGCTAGTCGAGCGAGCTATTGCCCTTGGGCTTGAGGCGCTGGCCCTGACGGATCGGGACGGTGTCTATGGGGCCGTTCGGTTCGCAAAGTATGCCAAGCCGACGAAGGTCGGGGCAATCGTCGGCTGCGAGCTGACGCTCGACGTGCCCGAGCTGCGACCGAAGCGCCGGCGCACCTTGACGGCCGAGGAGTCGACGCGGCTGCCGCGTATCGTGCTGCTCGCCGAAGACGACGCCGGCTATGCGAACTTGATGCGCGCGATCTCCGCGGCTCAACTGCGCGGTAAGAAACGCGACGCACGTTTACGGTTCTCCGATCTCGCGGGGAAGACCGCCGGCCTGGTCGCGCTCTCGGGCTCGTCGCACGGATACGCCGAAGAGGCGCTCCTGCGCGACGACCTTGCAGTTGCCCGCATGCGTTACGCGCTGCTCGGAGATCTATTTCCCGGCGCATTTTTCGTCGAATTGCAACATCACTTACGGCCTGACGATGCGCGGCTCGTCCGCGCGCAATTCGAACTCGCTCAAGCGCTCGAGCTGCCATCCGTCGCGACGAACGGCGTCGCCTATGCGGGAGCAGACGATGCCGCACTCTGCGACGTGCTGACGTGCGTACGCTACCGCACGAACCTGGCAGATGCCGGCACGCTCTTGCTTCCCAACCACGAATTCTATCTGAAGAGCCCCGCGCAGATGCAGCGTATCTTTTCCCCGTATCCGCAGGCGCTGCGTAACACACTTGCGATCGCGGAACGCTGCCGGTTTCGCCTCGATAAACTCGCCGGGCAGTTTCCGCTTTTTCCGATTCCACCGGAAGAAACGAGCACGCACTCGTACCTGCGCACGCTCGTCATGGCGGGCGCGCGCGGACGCTACGGTCAGCCGCTCGCTTCGAAGGTCGAGCGGCAACTCGAATACGAACTCGGCATCATCGCGCGCATGGACCTCGCGGGATATTTCCTCGTCGTCTGGGACATCGCACGCGCGGCTGCGAAACTCGGCGTGCTCTGCCAGGGGCGCGGGTCGGCGGCGAACTCAGCCGTCTGCTACGCGCTCGGCATCACAGCCGTCGACCCGATCGGCATGGACCTGCTTTTCGAACGCTTCCTCTCCGAAGAGCGCAACGAAATTCCCGACATCGACATCGACTTCGCACACCAAGACCGCGAGAAGGTGATCCAGTACGTCTACGATCGTTATGATCGCGAACATGCGGCGATGGCGGCCGAGGTGATCACGTACGGAACGCGCTCAGCGATTCGCGACGTCGGCAAAGCGCTCGGGCTCTCGCTTGCGCAAGTCGACGCCATCGCGCAGGAATACGATGCGCGCGAATCGCTTACCGGCGCTACCGGCGCTACCGGCGCTACCGGCGCTACCGGCGCGTTGCCCGCGTCGGTCGCCCGCCGACGTGATCTCGACGCCGGATCCAACCAACGTTTCTCTCGAGCACTTGCCGCCGACCAGCCGGCAGCTAGACCGGGGCGAGACACCGAACCTCAGCCGATCGGCGGCGCGGTCGGGGCCTTGTTGCTCGCGCTCTGCCGGCGTATCGACGGCTTTCCGCGCCACATGGGCATTCATTCGGGCGGTATGGTGATCACGCGCGACCCGCTCGTGCAGGTAGCGCCGGTCGAATGGGCTTCGATGCGCGATCGCACGATCGTGCAGTGGGACAAGGATGACCTCGCCGATCTCGGGCTCATCAAGATCGACTTACTGGGCCTTGGCATGCTGTCGCTTCTGCGCGATGCGTTCGCGCTTCACGGACGCCGCTATGGTGAGGCGCGGCCTGCGCTTTCGCTCGCGACGATCCCGCCCGACGATGCAGCGACGTACGCAATGCTCCAGCGCGCCGACTCGATCGGAACATTCCAAATCGAATCACGCGCCCAACAGTCGATGCTCCCCCGTATGAAACCCGCGTGCTTTTACGATCTGGTGATGCAGGTTGCGATCATTCGTCCGGGGCCGATTCAAGGCGACATGATTCATCCGTTCCTGCGCCGGCGCAGCGGCCTCGAACCGGTGACGTATCCGCATCCCAAACTCAAACCCGTGCTCGAACGCACGCTCGGCGTGCCGCTGTTCCAAGAACAAGGCATGCGCATGGCGATTGAAGCCGCGGGATTCTCGCCCGGCCAAGCGGATACGCTGCGCCGCGCGATGGGACACAAGCGTTCGCGCGAGCGGATGGCCGAGATATATCCGAAGCTCGTCGAGGGCATGGTCGACAACGGAATCGATCGCACGGCCGCGCAGCAGCTCTACCATATGCTCGAAGGCTTTGCCGACTACGGCTTCCCCGAGTCGCACGCCGCGAGCTTCGCGTTGCTCTCATACGCGTCGTCGTACGTCAAGTGTCACGAACCCGCGGTCTTTCTCGCGGCGATCCTCAACGTGCAGCCGATGGGATTTTATTCAACCGAAGTGCTCGTCAACGACGCGCGCCGCCACGGCGTCGTCGTCAAGCCCGTGACCGTCAACGCCAGCGAGTTCTGGAGTTTCGTCGATGATGAAGGCGCGACGCGCCTCGGTTTTCACGTCATCCGAGGGCTCGGCGAAGGTCAGCGCGAGCAACTCGAAGCGGGATTGCGCGGCGGTACGTTCATTGATCTCGGCGAGTTCGCCGCGCGGACACAGCTGGCGAAGGTCGCGCTCGAGAACCTTGCGGTTGCCGGTGCGTTCGCGCCGTGGTTTGCAACGCGTCGCGATGCGATGTGGGCGTTGCGCGCGCTCGACGAACGCGAAGCGCGCGGGGAACTCGGCCGCGGCATGGAGATCGACGAGCCGCAACCCGCTTTCGCCTCCCTGTCGGCGCGCGAAACGACGGCGTTCGACGTTTGGGGGACGGGCGTGACGACCGGCCCACAACCGATCGCACACTTCCGCGCCGAGCTCGACAAGCAGCGCGTCCTCGCCGCCGAGCGTCTACCCGCGATGCCGAACCATCTCGTCTGCAAGGTCGGCGGCATGGTCATCACACGGCAGCGTCCCGGCACGGCCAAAGGCTTCGTCTTCCTCACGCTCGAGGACGAGACGGGTTTGGTCAACGTGATCGTCAACCCCGGCGTCTACGACTGCAACCGTCGCGTGATCCGCGCGTCGAGCGCGCTCATCATCGAAGGCGTTCTCCAAAAAGATCAGGGCTGCATCGACGTGCTCGCCAAGCGCTGCTGGCCGCTCGAAACGCACGACGCGCTCGCTGGGATACACGCACGGAACTTTCGTTGAGACGACGTATCGCCGTCTCAGAACGATCTGCGATGCGGGAGCTCATACCGTCCCGACGCCTACCCTCGAGCAAATTCGTCGACAGGCGGTGGCGAATCCACCAGACAATGGAGGATTAGCCACCATGTGAGGAGCTTGCCGACTGTTTTACTACCGCGCTATTGCGCCCCGGCTCGAAGCGGCGCGTGCCGATACGCCCGTAATCTGGCTCGGGGGGCCGCGCCAAGTCGGCAAATCGACGCTCGCCAGGTTTGCGGCGCAGACGAATCCCGGGGAGCCTATCCATATCCCGCCCGGCGAAGCCGCCGCCACGACCGCGCTCACACGCTATCTAACCTTGGACGACGCCAATGTGCGGGCCGCAGTGAACGAGGACCCCCAAGCCTTCCTCGAGCGTTATCGCAGCGAGGATTGGACCGTCATTGATGAGGTACAGCGTGTGCCCGAGCTTCTCATCGCATTGAAGCGGGAAGTGGACCTGGACCGACGACCGGGGCGCTATCTTCTCACCGGCTCCACCAATGTGCTTACCATCCCGCGCGTCGCCGAATCTTTGGCCGGCCGGATGGAATTGCTTTCGATGTGGCCGCTGGCGCAGAGGGAGATGGAAGGCACCGACCCCGACCTTTTGGTCAGACTCTTCGAGCCGCTTACTCTTGCGTGGACGTCGACGGAAACGCGCTCGGCTACCATCGAGCGTGCGGTACGGGGTGGGTATCCGGAAGTCGTCGCTCGCGCTACACGTGCGCGGCGTAATGCTTGGTTCGGCTCGTACCTTGCGACGGTCGTCGCGCGTGAAATCAAAAGCATCTCTTCAATCGAGGATGAGACGGCAATCCTCCGAGTGCTGCGCATGCTCGCCTCTCGTTCCGGCGGCCCCCGAAACATTCAATCGATCGCCGCCGGCACAAAAATCTCAGGCACGACCGTCTCGCGGTACGTCTCATTGTTGCAAAGCACGTTCTTGATCACGGCGCTGCCCGCGTGGTCGCGCAACTTGGATAAGCGCCTCGTCACCGCTCCGAAACTCATCGTGAACGATTCGGGACTGTGCGCACACTTACTCGGCTTGACCAGTTCGGATACCGGTGTGGGGCTCTTGCTCGAAACCTTCGTTGGAGCCGAACTGCAGAAGCTGATCAGTTGGAGTGAAACGCCCCATACCTTGATGCACTTTCGCACTCGCCGCGCACAAGAAGTGGATTTCGTTATCGAAAGGGCGGACGAGCAACTCGTCGGCGTCGAAGTAAAGGCGGCAACCACCGTAACCGCCGCAGACTTCACCGGCCTTAAGACATTGGCTGAAGCAGCCGGTGACCGATTCTCGCGCGGCGTCGTCCTGTACTGCGGTGAGCGCACGTTGCCGTTCGGAAGCCGCTTATGGGCAGTGCCGTTCGCGGCGCTCTGGTCACCGATGGAACGTTAGCGGCAAAACGGGAGCGCAGAGCCCCTGTCGAGCGCACCGGGTAACCTCGAAGAGGCGAGGCATACGTTGCAGCGTATGGCTGAGCGCCGGATTACTTGGGACGAAGTTGTCGCTATCGTTAGAATCCGCAGCGCGTCACCGAAGGGCACTCCGGGAGAAGGACTTTTATGGCGTGGTGGGCAGCCGCCGCCTTAGAGTCACGATTGACGAGGGTGGCAGCGTTTGGACAGTGGCGGTCCCAGGGAGGCAAGAATGATTGTCGAGCTTGCAGAGCCGGGGCTCTGCATACATCCGATACCGGGTGGGCGAGCGGGCCGCCGGCGCTACGGTTGAGGTCGGCGGCGAAGGGTCCGAAATCCTCGCGGACCTCAACGACAGCGGTGCCGTAATCGGCATCGAGATCGTCAATGTCAACATCGGTGAGAGCGTGCAACGCGTGCGTTGCCCAAGAGCATGGGCTTACGTTCCCACGTGATATCGTTGCAGCGGCGCGAAATGCCGCCGCTGCATGACCGACCAAGCTCCTAGACGGGCGTTGCGAGAGGCGCAGTAGTCCAAGTCGGCTTGAGAGCCGCGGGAGGATACCACTCCGCAAACCTAACGCGGATTCCACGTAATACGCTTTGGAGAGCGCGATCGAAGATCGCAAGTTCTTCCCCAACATTCGATGTCGGAGTAACGTCTGCATTCGAGCGATACGCAATACCGCGTTCACTTCTTATCGCATACGCGCGCACGCCAATCCGTTGGCACGGCGGCCACGGAACGCCGTATGGAAAGGAGGCCGGCAGATGAAGAGCATGGACGCCGCGAGTTGTTACGACGTCGACGAAACGAAACGCCGACACCGTAACGAGTTGAAGATCGGGACGCTGGCCAGGACGGAGGTCGTAGAGCGTCGCAATCTCGCCCTCATAGTTTTTTCGCGCGTTTGCTGCCGCGACGGCGACCGACGCGTTCAGGTATAGTATACCGAAAGCCCCAGGCGGGTTCCAGCGTCCACCGACGCGTTTCGAAAATGCCGTGTCGAGGGGATTAGGCCACGCAGGCAACGCGTCGCAGACTCGATAGTATGCGCCCTGGCGCGCAACGTGCTTCACCCCGGCGTATATGAGAACAGGCGTTCAAGATAGGCGTAGACCGGCTCTACGCCGCTTGTTGCCAGGACATCGAGCACGGACCGGTCGCCAAAACCGCGTCCCGACGTGCGAACGATTTGCGGTACCCGGGCAGGAATAAATCGCCGAGCAAACACCCCGGCCAGCTCACGGACGCGGTCCACGTCGGCGGCGCGTTCCGGGGGGACGCCATTTAATCTCCACTGCTGCACGGCTGGCCGCGAGACATGGAAGAGCGCCGCCAGTTCTGCATAACTAAGGCCAAACGCCGACCGTATGTCGTCCAAAGCCGCCGGTGCAAGTCGCGGAACTTTCGCTACAGCCATACGTGTAGTGTAAGCAATCTGTAAGTAAATGGCAAGCAAACGGCAACGCGCAGATGGCTTCACTCCTACGCGTTCCAAGGATCGAAGACACGAACATCGGACCGCACGAAGTCTCGTTCATTGCGCGTCACGGCTGAGAGAGCATGGAAGCGCCGTCGCGGCGATGACCCCATCGAGCACAGGCAGCCGGCCTCCTACCTTTTCCATGCGCGCCTGAAGCTCGCACCCGGAAGGCACTCGCGTAGAGCGACCCTAAACGAACGCGCATGGCGACGCCGCCGCCCGAACCCGAGCCCGCGCGCGTCACCTTCGTCGGGCAAAGCGGGGCAGAGGCGGGAGGCGCCGAGCGGAGCATGCAGTTGCTGCTGGCGCACCTTCCGCCACGCTTTGAGGCCAGCGTGGTGCTTTTCGAGGACGGCGCGTACGCGCAGGAACTTCGTGAGCGCGGCTTCCCCGTTGAGATCGTCGCGCTTGGGCGTGACCTGATGGCGGTTCAGCGCGAGCGTTTGCCACCCGCGGCCGCACTCCGGACGCTGAGCATGCTTCCGCGGCTTGCCGCTGCGTACCGCCGTTTGCGAACTGAGGTCGTGTACACAAACACGGTGAAGGCCCACGTACTCGGCGCTCCCGCCGCCCGGCTCGCGGGCGTGCGCTGCATCATGCATCTGCGCGACATTCTCGACGGCCGCGCGCGTGACGTACTACGCGTCGTCGGCCGCACTTGCACGGTGCAGCGTGTGGCGATTTCACACGCGGTTGCCACGGCGCTCGCACTGCCGAAAACCGAAGTCGTGCCGAATCCGATCGAGCTTGCGGCGTACCTCGACCTACCGACTTGCGCGGACGCGCGCGGGCAACTTGGCCTGCCGCAGGACGTACCGCTCGTCGGCATCCTCGGGCGCATCAACCGCTGGAAAGGTCACGATCGCTTTTTGCGCGTCGCCGCCTTAGTCGCCGCGCGCAGTGACGCGCACTTCGCGATTGTCGGCAAGCCGATGTTTCGCGACGCTGATTTTGTGGATGAGCTACACGCGCTCGTCACCGACTACGGCCTCACCGAGCGCGTGCATTCCGTACCGTGGCTCGACGATCCGCGACCGGCGTACGCCGCACTCGACGTCAATGCCAACACTTCGCGAGCCGAACCGTTCGGGCGCACCATCATTGAAGCGGCGGCTTGCGGCGTGCCGACGGTCTGTTTCGACGAAGGCGGTGCCCCAGAGGCCGTCGGCGGAAGTGCATGCGGGCGCGTCGTGCCGAGCGGCGACGAGCATGCCTTCGCGACTGCGGTACTGGCGCTGCTTGCGGGCGACCGCATCGCTACGGCCGCTGCGTGCCGCACGCACGCGCTCGACTTCGACGCTACCTTGCACGCCGAGCGCATCGGCATGATTCTCGATAGCGTGGCGGCCGGCGCACGGCATGGCTGACGCACCCCGCATCGCGATCGTTTCGGATCCACTCGTACAGCGTGGCGGCGCCGAACGCGTGGTCGAAGCGCTCGCCGACGCGTTCCCCGAGGCGCCCATCTTTGCGCTCTTGTACTCGCCTCACACAGGGCCCGCAGCGCTCGCGCCGCGGGTGCGCACATCGTGGCTCTCGCGACTGCCGCAAGCGACGCGGCGGCACCGCGCGTTCTTTCCGCTCTACCGCAGTGCGGTCGAATCGTTCGACGTATCGGATTTCGACGTCATCATCTCATCGCACCACACGGTCGCCAAGGGCGTCCTGACGCGCGCCGATCAAGTGCACGTCTGCTACTGCCATACGCCGATGCGGGCGCTCTGGGAGCGTCCGGTCCAAGAGCTTGCGACGGTACCCGCCCCGATACGTCCCGCGGTCGCCGCGCTCTTCTCACACTTGCGCGTCTGGGACGCGGTCAGCGCCGCGCGCGTGCAACAGTTCGTCGCCAACAGCACGACGACGCAACGCCGCATTGCTGCTTATTACCGTCGGGAAAGTGAAATCGTCTTCCCACCCATCGAAACCGATCGTTTTACACCGGGCGGCGAAGCTCAGGACTACTACCTCGTCGCTTCACGTCCGGTGCCGTACAAGCGCGTCGATATCGCGATCGCTGCCACGGCAAAACTCGGCCGTCGCCTGAAGATCGTGGGAGGCCGCCACGCGTTGCGCTCCGTCCCGCGCAACGTCGAACTGCTCGGCCACGTCAGCGACGATGCGCTTCGCGACCTGATGCGGGGTGCGCGTGCGCTTCTGTTCCCCCAGTACGAAGACTTCGGAATGACGCCGCTCGAAGTCAATGCCTGCGGCCGCCCGGTCATCGCTTACGGCGCCGGCGGTGCGCTCGATACGGTGATCGACGGTGAAACCGGAACGCTTGCAAGCGAACAGACCGTGCCGAGCTTCGTCGCCGCGATCGAGCGCTTCGAGCGCATGACTTTCGACCCCGAATTAGCGCGCGCGCATGCGCTGAACTTCTCGCGCCGCCACTTCGAAAGTCGCATGCAGCAGATTGTAGCGGATGCCTGGCAGCCTGGTTCGGTCCGTTCCCCGAATCTCGGGGGAGGCTAAAGCCCTAACGCTTTCGGTGCTATGGAGGGGGCCGCACCAGAGCACGGAACGGGCCAGCAAGCCGGCAGACTAAGGCTGCCGACCGCTCCGAAATTGACGCTACTTGTCCCGCGCTCGTGCGAGAGGAAGGTCAGACGAAACTAAATTTTCGCTGGTCTGCAGCATGGTTGACGGTCATAACGCTCGGATCGCTCGCTGGTGTCCCAGGACGTGGTGTACGAGCAGGCCGCAAGCATCAGCTGCGCGTGACTACGGCGGAGATTCGGTGCAGGTGGTTATCGCTGACGGTCTTGAGTCCTTCGAGCTGCATGTAGCGCCGCTGTAACTGCCACTCGTCGTTTTGCTCGAGCATCAACGCGCCCACGAGTCGCACGATCGCCGCTTCGTTTGGGAAGGTTCCTACGACGTCGGTTCGACGCTTGATCTCGGCGTTGACGCGTTCAAGGGGGTTCGTTGAGGCAAGCTGCGTTCGATGTGGCTTAGGGAAATGCATGAACGCGAGCACGTCGTCGCGCGCGTCGTCAAGCATCGCTGCGAGCTTAGGAAACTTTTTGCGGAGTTGGTCGGCCACGATCGTCCATTGGTCTTGAGCCGCCTCAGCACTTTCTTGTGCGAACACGGTGTTGATCAACGCGAGAACGACCTGGCGTTGGCCTTTTCCGGCGTAGGCGAGTGCGTTGCGCACGAAATGCACGCGGCAGCGCTGCCACGTCGCCTTGAAGACCTTTGCGATCGCAGCTTTGAGCCCGAGATGTGCGTCGGAGATGACGAGTTTGATTCCACGCAGACCGCGGCGTGTCAGACTGCGTAGGAAGTCCGTCCAAAACGGCTCGGCTTCGCTTGGACCAACCGCGACGCCCAGGATTTCCCTTACGCCGTCAGTGTTTACGCCGACGGCTATTATTACGGCGACCGAGACGATTCGGCCAGCTTGCCTCACCTTCACGTACGTCGCGTCGATCCAGAGATACGGCCAATCACCTTCGATCGGACGGTTTAAGAACGCGCCGACTCGCTCGTCGATCTCACCGCATAGCCGCGAGACCTGGCTCTTCGAGATCCCCGACATGCCCATCGCCTTGACGAGCTCGTCGACTGAGCGTGTCGAAACGCCTTGAATGTACGCTTCCTGAATGACGGCAACGAGCGCTTTCTCCGCCGTCCGTCGCGGTTCAAGGAAGCCGGGGAAATAGCTGCCGCGACGGAGCTTCGGAATCCTGAGGTCGATCGAGCCGGCGCGCGTGTCCCAAAAGCGCTCGCGGTACCCATTGCGGCTGTTGCTGCGCTCGTCGGTACGTTCGCCGTATTCAGCGCCGCAACGCTGCTCAATTTCAAAATCCATGAGCCGCTGCACAACGTGACCGAGAAGCTCACGGACGACATCGTCCTTCGCCCCCTTTTCAACGAGCTCGGCAAGTGCGATACTGGCTTTGGCCATCGTGGTTCCTTTCGTAGAAGATTGCTTCGCAAAAACAACCTTCGCCGATAGCCACGGTGGCCGCTTTCTACCCTACGCTGCTAGCCGGATCATACACCACTCCCAGGGACGCGATCGATCGCTCGTCGCTTGTAATGGAGGCGGAACGAACACGACGCCACTGACGCCGGCGGGCGGCGGCTCACGAAACGGCCAGGCCGCGCATACCAACGGCCTCACGACCTTCCAATCGATCAATGCTGGCGGCGGGGCGGTCAGTCCATTTTCGGCCGATGCCGATTACAGCGGCGGTCAGACGGCGTCAACGACGGCCGCCGTCAACACGAATCTGGTAGAAAACGCGGCACCCCAGCGGTCTATCAGACAAACCGCTATGGGACATTTTCATACAGCCTGAGCGGCGAGTCGCCGGGCACGCCGTATATCGTGCGGCTGCACTTCGCGGAATTGAAATTCAACGCCGCCGGAGCCCGTCTCTTCAATATCGTGATCAACTCAACGACGGTGCTTTCGAACTTCGACATTTATGCGGCTGCCGGCGGAATAGACAAGGCCGTCGTCGAGCAATTCCCGGTAAATGCAAGTTCAAGCGGCGTCATCTCGATTGGATTCACGCGCGTCAAAGAGCAGCCGGAAGTCAGCGGCATCGAGATCGTGCGCGAGAATCTGCTCACCGGAGCGCCGGTCGATATCGCGGCCGCCAACGGCTCGGCCGTCAGTAACTTCAGCGCCGATAATGATTTCAACGGTGGATATACCGAGTACGACGCCTCGCATAAGATCGACACCAGCGCCGTGGCGAATCCTCCACCTCCGGGAGTTTTCTACGGTCAGCGCGTCGGAACGAGCTTCCGGTACGTGTTCACGGGACTGACGCCGAACAGTTCATATAATCTGCGTTTGGACTTCATGGAGCGATACTTCGACGCTCCGAAGCAGCGGGTGTTCAACGTGGCGGTCAACGGCAATCAGTTCCTGACCAACTACGACATCTTCGCCGACGCAGGCGGGATGTACAAAGCGACGGCCAAGAGCGTGACGGTCAACGCCGACCGGAGCGGCAACATCACCGCCGTCTTCACCGCCGTGGTTAATGTCGCCAAGGTCAACGGGCTAGAGTTGAGCGCGGCTACGACCGCGACCCCGCCGCCTTATTCTTCGAAGATTCAGCACGTGGTCGTCATCATCCAAGAGAACCGCAGCTTCGACAACCTTTTCTATGGCTTCCCGGGCGCCGATACGGCGCAAAGCGGAATCAATAGTCAGGGTCGGACGATTTCGCTTGCTCCCGTCACGCTCGAAGCTCATCACGATCCGGCGCACAATCACACGACGTTCGTCACCCAATACGATGGCGGGAAAAACGACGCCTTCGATAAGGGAGGTTTCGACTTCTTCCCGACCACCGCGCCGAATTACGAGTACGCGTACGTCCCGCATAGCGAGACGAGCGACTACTTTAGTCTCGGCGAGAAGTACACCGTCGGCGACCGGATGTTCGCGTCGAACAGCGGCCCGAGCTACGTCTCGCATCAGTACCTGATTGCCGGGCAAGCCGCGATGGTGGCCGAGGTTCCGAGTCACGTGCCGTGGGGCTGCGATGCACCGTCCGGCACGACGACGACGCTCCTGAACAATAAAGGACAAGAGGTGCCCGGTCCGTTCCCGTGCTTCAACTATCAGACGCTTGGCGATCTGATGGACGCAAAAGGTGTCACATGCGCGTACTATGCGCCGGCGTACTCCGCGGGCCCGAGCGGCTATATCTGGTCGGCGTACGATGCGATTAAACACATCCGGTACGGAAGCGACTGGACGAACGACGTAATCTCGCCCGAGACGACGATCCTCAGCGATATTCAGAACAATAAGCTTCGCCAGGTCAGCTACGTCGTGCCGGACTTCGCGAATTCAGATCACGCGATCGCGGGTTCCAATACGGGGCCGGCGTGGGTTAGTTCGATCGTCGACGCTCTCGGCTCGAGCAAATACTGGCCGAACACGGCGGTCTTCATCATGTGGGATGACTGGGGGGCTGGTACGATCACGTCGTGCCTCAACAACTCGACGTCGAGGGGCTCGGGTTCCGCGTCCCGCTGATTGTGGTTTCGCCGTATGCCAAGCACGGATACGTGTCGCACGTGCAGCATGAGTTCGGCAGCGTCCTGAAATTGATAGAAGAGACTTACAACCTAGGCAGCCTAGGAACGGTGGACGTGCGATCCGACGACATGAATGATATTTTCAATCTTACGCAGCCGGTGACGCCGCTCTCTAAGCTGCGTACCAACGCCCAGGCGCAGAACAACATCCAGCGCTTCCTGCGAGAGAGGCCATCGATGCGCCAGCCGGACGACGACTAAAACCGCATCGACATCGGGCGGCGTCGCGTTGCGACCGCGCTGCGCCGCCCGACGATTCGCCATGCCAGGCATTGAGGGGGAAGCGAAGAAGTCCCGATCCGATGAAGACGCTTTACTCCGGTTCATACGAGGTCGCGTACCGGCCGGAGCTCCGGTAGGCATCCTAGATGATCGCCCGCAAGGAATGGCCCGAAGAGTTTCGGCTTTGGAACCAGAAGTATCATGCACCGTACGGGCCCAACTGGTGGCAGAGACGGCGCGTCAAACGGCTTTTGTGGGCGAAACGCATGGAATTGCCCGCATGGATGATGCGGCTCATCGGGCCCTTCGGCTTCCAGGGGAATAGCCCGTCGAGAGCCTTCGAGTATCCGTGGTGTTTCTTTTGCACGCCGCTCTCTCCGGGAATGCGTGCCGTCGACATCGGGGCGGGCGCTTCAGGCTTTCAATTCGTCTTGGCGGAGCGTGGACTCGAGGTAACCTCGATCGATCCGCTGATCGACACCGAGGGCAGCCATTGGGTGTTTTCGCCATCTGCGCACGAAAAGCTACAGAAAGCTTTCGGGGTCACACTCCAGTTCGTCCCGAAATACTTGCACGAAGCAGAACTCCAGAGCGACTCATACGATCGCGTCTTCTCGATCTCCGTGATGGAACACGCCTCTGCGGAAATGATCGCCCGAACGAGTAAAGAGATAGGGCGCATTCTGAAACCAGGGGGGCTCTTTGTCGCGACGGTCGATCTGTTTCTCGGCTGTTACCCCTTTACCGACAAGATATCAAACAAGTGGGGCTCCAATGTCTCGATACGCGACCTGGTGGATGCCTCGGGTATGGAGTTGGTGCAAGGGAATCGTAGCGAACTCTATGGCTACCCTGAATTCGACGTCGAGACGATCCGCCGTTTATCTTCTAATTCGACAGACTTCATGATCGTCAACAAAGAAAGCCTCTTGACCCAGTGCCTTGTGCTCGAAAAGCCGAAGAATGGCGTCGCGGCGCATGCCGCCTCCGGTCACTAGGGTACGGCGACCACGTCCGACTCACGAAGGTACGGCCTGATGTCGTCGACGTCACCCGTCACGATGATGTTCTCATCAGCGTGTGCCGCGGCTTCCATCTGTGGCGTTGGGCTGCGCCCAACGAGGATGAGCCGCGTACCTGGGAAACTGCGCCCGCAGAGGCGGATAGATACCGAAAATGATGGTGTGCGCGGCATCGGCATTGGCTGCCAGTAAGACTCTCTGCGCACGCGGCATGCTTCCCAGCCACGGTCGTTCCACGTGATGCCACCGCTCGACGCCGGGTAACGTCGAAGCCGCGCAATTGCTATAACCGGCAGAAAACACGGCAACCGGACCAAGCTTGGAAAAGGTGCTCACCGTACGCCAAATGCGTTGTGGAGCCGCGCTCCCGGGCGGGAAGTCGCAATCCGACATAACGGACAGCGTTCGAACAGGCGCCGGCGGCGTTGCTCTAACGCGCGCGTTCATCGCCTGCGAGGACCGCTAATTCCTCAAGCTCCGCGCGGACTCGCGCTTCCATTGCCTCCATGCTGTAATCGCGACGAACGAACGCTAAGCCGCGCTCGGCGATCTCGCGCGCTCGCTCAGGATCGTCCCACAAAATCTGGATGCCGGCTGCGAAGTTCGCTGCCCCGTCGCGCACCAGCAGTTCCTTTCCGTCGGCGACATCGATGCCCTCGGCGCCTTTCGTCGTACTGACCACCGGGATACCGGCCGCGAAGGCCTCGAGTATCTTACTACGCATACCGCCCCCAATCAGGAGCGGCACGGCCACCACATCGGACTCGGCCAAATATGGCCGAACGTCGTCGACCTTCCCGGTTACCACGATGTTGCCGTCCGTGCTCCCGGCGGCTTTCATTACAGAAGTTGGTTTGTCGCCAATCAACAACAGGCGCGTACCGGGATACGAGGCGCGGAGAATGGGATAGACCTCTTCCGTTAGCATGTGAGCGGCATCGGCATTTGGTCGCCACCAGTAAGCGCCGGCGTAAAAGACGGTCGGCCCACGCTTTTTGCGAGCTTGCAGCGGAACCATGACTTCTCGCCTTACCGGTTCGTAATAGTCGACATCAGTCACGAGCGGAAGCGCGCGCACTTCCGACGTCAAGCCGGTGAAGCGTTGTATCGCGCGTCGGTCCAAGTCGCTAACGGCCCAGATTCGGTCGGCGTCACGGTACAACCGTGCCTCCAGGCGGCGAAAATACCACACCTTGGCATTCGCGCGTAGCCGTGAACCGATGGACGTCCGGTCGTTCAAATCACGAAGAAGCTGCCACTCAACGTTGTGGGAAGCAACGATCAGCGGCAAATGACGACTCTTCAACGGTGACGGAGCAACGGCAGAACGCCAGTGCTCGAGAACGGCCACCGTTGGTTGGAATTTGGCGATTAATTGCCGCAGCTCGCGATTTGTCCGCTTTTCGGCCGCGAGATCCAAGCCGCGATACTGCGGCGGAACGATGAGGCGTACGATACGCTGGACGGCTCGCCGGAAACGAGACGGACCGTCGGACCTGCGTTCGTCGGCGTGGACCCACCGTTCCACGCCCGGCAACGTTACCTCTGGGCACTCGTTGTAATCCACTGAGAACACCGCCGTCGGACCGAACTCCGAGAACACGCTGATGTCTCGCCACATACGTTGTGCGGAGCCGGCTCTTGGCGGAAAATCGCAATATGGTATCACGAACAAGGTGCGGATGCTCGGCATGTAACTCCCGTTGTTCAGGCCGCGTCCCTAAAACTCGCGAAGGCAGGTTGGGCGGGACTTTCCTGCATGCAATATCGCAAGAACGCGATTTTCTAGGACCGCGAGGTCGCTATCGAGAATGGCTATCGCTTAGGACCGCCACCGATATCCGTTTGCCGGCATCTCGTGGCGCAGAACTAGCCGCGTCCATAGTTTGCCCATAATGCTAAGATCGGTCTTCCAACTACCGACCTTTGCTTTGCGGACGAAACCATGAGGTTCTTTCATGATAGCGCCAAAACGACGGCGCTGTTCACCGTCGACCGCAATTGCAGTGCCGCGATGCGGGCCTTCTCTGTTTGTAGATACGTTCGCGGAGATGGCGGCGGCCAGCTCTTCGCCCGACCACTTTAAACCCAAGAACGTTGCGCAGTCTCGCAAAATGCGTTCAGGGTTGGCACTAAGGTCCTCGTAACGAACCTCGAGGAACTGCCATGCTGGTATTTGTTGCCTGTCTTCACGCACTCGGGCAGCGTAATGTCTCCACATCCTAGCGGCCTCGCGCGCGTTTTTTGGGGCCCAATGAGCGCCCCAAGAGCGAGATGCCGCAAGTAGGGAGGCAACGACGTCTCGCGGATCCCGCAACACGTAGATGAAGCGGCACTCAGGCAGAAGCTCCACGATGTCGCGTAGGAACAATGCATTGGATGGCGTTTTTTCTAGAAACAGTTGCCCTGGTTCGAGTCGCTCGATGAGCCGCCGCAGGAGGGAGGCCAAAAATGACTCTAATATCTCTTTAAATTCCGCGTCGGTAAGGTACCCTGCGAGTCCGCCGCCCGCGTATCCGGTAGGATTTCCCGCTGCGCTGCGAAGCCATGCCGACCGTAAAGGAGCTAGATAATGTTCAAAAATATGGGCCTCGGGACCCGTCTTAATATCCGGATGGCACGAAAGCAGCTTCTGAAGCCATGTTGTACCGCTGCGGGGGCATCCCCCAATGAAAACTAAGCTATTACCCGAAGGCCGAACCTCGGATGGCGCTTGCGCCGTTGGCTTTGACCGTTCGGTCATTGATGTACAGTATAGCCAGAACTTTGCAGAGAGCGAGCGCCTGAAGTCCTAAACATCTGACCAAAGGGACCTCATCTTTGCAGGGGCCTACTTTCGCGAAAGGCGTGGCTTGCTGGGACCGCTTGAAGTCACTGACCGATCTGGCACGCAGAACGAGCCCCCAATTTAAGGGCGTATTGATGCCGTGGCGTTTCACAATTCTTCGTCCGCGCCTCTTGAGACGGTTCGGACTCATGAAAATGTCAAAGTCTACGCGAAGGGCGGGATAGTGGCGCCTCGTTCGAAGCCGACGCATTTCTATGCCGGATAATGCTGCTCCGATTGCGATGCCGTCAGTCGCAAGGATCGCCCGTCGGTATTATCGCGCGCTTGAACGCCGTGTTAACGCTCGACTACGACCCTATAGGTTTCTTATTTACGCCTGCGCACGAACGGGAAGCACATCCCTGGTCGACATTTTAAATTGCTATGTCGGCATCAGCTGCGTAAGCGAACCTTTTAACCTCGATTTTTCTGGAAATGTCCGCGCGCGGGTCACCGATCTATCATCATTGCGCCGCGAAATTCACATGCTGTGGCGTCGTCACAATGGCTTCAAACATGTGTGGGACGTCGACGGATGGCCATTTGTGGGGCAGCCGCTTTTCAATGATTACATCTTAACCACGGCCGCGTCCACCGTGATTCTCTTGTACCGCAAGAACCTGCTCCAGCGCATAGTTTCCGACGAGATGAGCCATCAGAGTAAGCTTTGGCACGTGAAGCGCACTGAGGATCGCGCGAAGCTGGTTGAGCACGCCTTCAAGGCACTCGACAGAGCCGCGATTCGAACGCGCCTCGTGTCGGAGCATCAAGCGTTTACCGACGTGCAGAAGCGGCTCGATGAGGCGCGGGTCCAGTACAAGATTGTCTCCTACGAAGACCTGTTCATGGGATCCGAAGCTCAAAACCTGTCGACTCTGGCTGAACTAATCGTCCTTATCACAAAGCAACGCTATCGACCGAAGAACCTCGATCGTAGAGCCCTGAACATTATGGATCCGGCACTGAGACGCCTGAACTCATCCGAAACGTATAGGCTCGTTCCGAAGATTCATGAGATCGACGACGAGTTTGGCTGCAAGGAAACGGGGTTTTTGTTTAGCACATGAGGACGCCGTTTTATGCTACGGAGGCCTCCCGCCGCGTCCCGCCTTTACCGCGGAAAGCCGCGATCGCGTAGCGGATGTCGGCGGGTCGGAGGATAAGGTTCGGCGGTCGGCGCTTGAGGAAAATGGGATAACTCCCAAGCAGCAGGCCTAAGCGGACGACGGACGAGCAGAGCGCGGCATACGCGGCGCCTTCGAACCCAAGATGCGGGATCAATATCACCGAAAACGGAAGCGTCGTCGCTAACCCGATGCCTTGAATCAAGGTGAGAGACGCCGGCTTCCCGGTCGCCATAAATGCCTGTGCGAGCACGCCCGTCGAACTGATCGTGATCTGAAGGCAAAGGATTTGCGTCACACCCACCGCCATTGCAAATTTTTGACCGTACAGGAGCGGCAACACTACCGGTACGACGAGCGCCATGACGAGGTTGGTGAGGGCCGTCCCGGCTATCGTTAGTCGCGCGACGCGCGCGACGAGCGCTATAGCTATATCCGGCTCCATCGCCGACGCGCGAGGGAGCAGCACGACCATGGTCGACGCCGATAAGAGGCTCGGTAGCCGCGCCACGGTGTAGGCGACCCCATACGCTCCGAACTCGGCGGGGGTTAGAAACTTGACCTGCAAGGCCTGAAATATCTGCGGTCCAAGCATTGAGAGCACGTCGATACCGTAGGCGCCGATACCATACGAAAACAGGCGTCTTGTCGCGTTTCCGAAGCCCCTCGTCGGGATACGAATGTGCCGTCGGAGTCCAATGCAACGCCAGATCGACAAGAACACCGGCGGAACTCCATATGATAACGCGCTCGTGTAAGGAGTCAAGCGGTGTACCGCTAGTAGGATCAGCAACAGGACGAGCGTCGAAACGGGCGGGACATAGACAATGAAGTTGGATTGCCTGAAATCGCCTTTAGCTTCTAAGAAGGCTTGCAGCACGTACGCGATCGTGACGGCAGGAGCCAGGAGCATCAGCCATTGCGCAAACCGGATCGTCTGAGAGTCGTACCGCGAGAGCCAATGCGGGATTCCGATGACGCCGATGGCGACTCCGACCAAACCCAAGACGGCACCATAGAACAGCGCGACACTGAAAAGGTCGTCGCTGCGGTCACGGTCCCTCGATACGTAATAACGCAACGCGGCCGGCAGCCCCAGGGTGAGCAAACCTGAGATAACGCCGGGCCAGAGCGCCATAGCCCCTTGTTCGCCCCGACCCTTCGGTTCCAGCACCCGAGCGACGATCAGTCCGGTCGCTAGGTTAATCCCCATAACGCTGAAGCGCGCGACCAGCGTGTGTGCGACCGCCGCCGCAGACGAGCGTGCCTCGATGAGCCACATCATCCGGCGCCTTAGCCGTCCGGCCCGAAGCTGATTGGACACTAATCCCTCCCGCTTCGGGTAACGCGCACGTTCGCACTCACGTTCGACGACACGTCGGTCGGCACTTTACCGCATTGCAAATGAAGGGAGCGGCGTGCGCTGTTGCGTGATGTGCTCGGTGACGTACTCCAAAAGCGTCGATACGCATCCTTCCAATGAAGCCCGCTCGGTATCGACGATCAAGTCCGGAGCGACGGGTTCCTCATACTTTCCGGTCACGCCGGTAAAACCGGGGATATCGCCGGCCCGTGCCTGAGCGTAGTGGCCTTTGGGGTCGCGCGCCTCACAGACTGCGACGTCAGCCTTCACGAAGACTTCGTGAAACAAGTCGCCGGCGGCATGGCGGGCAACATCGCGGTCGGCGCGGCTCGGCGAGATGAACGCTGCGATCGCGACGATGCCGGCGTCAGCGAAGAGCGTCGCAACTTCGCCCACACGCCGGATGTTCTCGCTGCGGTCGCGATCCGAAAACCCGAGATCGCGGCACAAGCCCGTGCGCAGATTATCGCCGTCGAGCACGTAACTGTGGACGCCACGTTCGTGCAGTCGCCGCTCCAGTTGCATCGCGATCGTCGACTTACCAGCGGCGGGTAAACCGGTCAACCAAATGACCGCGCCGCAATGACCGTTACGCGCCGCGCGCGCCTCGCGATTCAACAAATGACCGACGGGGACGATGTGGCTCGCGCTCTCTTCGGGAAAGGTCGCTAGGATCGTCCCGCCCGCGACGACGTCGAGCCCGTCGATCAAAATGAAGCGGCCAAGCCCCGCATGGCCGTCGATCGTATCGAGTGCGAGGGTTTCGCGGCTGCGAAACACGACCTCGGCGACGTCGTTCTTGTCTGCGCTTCGCGCGTCGTCGTGCTGCAACGTCGCAACATCAACAATACGCTCGAATGTTTCTACCGCAACGTGCACGAGGCGCGTTCCGACGCGCATCCGCAAACGATCGCCGACCTCAAGCGAACGCCGGCCGAGCCAGAGCAACCGCGCGCGGAATAGGGCCGTGGAGGCCGGCAAGGAGGACGAGTCGCTGACGATATCACCGCGCTCAATGAACAACGGCAAATCGAGCGTGAAGCCGATCGATTCGCCGGCCTGCGCTTGCGATTTCCCGTCCTCGGGCCAAGCCTCGAACGACTTGACCCGAGCTTGGCGAACGCCTGGCGACAACACGACCTCGTCGCCGACACGGATAGACCCGGATTCGATGCGGCCGACGATGATTCGCTCGGTACCGCGGCGCACGACGCCTTGAACGGCCATGCGCAATTCTGCACCGTCATGACGCCGAATCGGTTCCAATGCGGTCATCGCTCCAACGATCGTCGGCCCGTCATACCACGGCATTCGCGTCGACTCGGCCGCGATGTTGTCGCCGTCGCGTGCCACGACTGGAACGGTTGCCGATGGTTGGATGCCGATACGTGCGAGGAGTGGGTCCAGCTCGGAGCGTACCGCTTCATAGGCGCCGCGGCCGTAATCAACCCGATCCATTTTATTGATCGCGACGATGACTTGCCGGATGCCGATGAGCTCGAGCAAGAGCGCGTGACGTCTGGTCTGCTCGCTGACACCTTCGGCCGCGTCGACGACGAGCAGCGCTGCATCTGCATCCGACGCGCCGGTGACCATATTGCGAAGAAACTCTTCGTGACCCGGTGCATCGATCAGCACGACCTCACGCTCGCCGAGATGCATCCAGATTCGGGTCGTGTCGATCGTGATCGCTTGATCGCGTTCGCTCTGTAACGCGTCGAGCACGAAGGACCATTCGAACGGAACGCCGCGCCGCTCGCTGATCGCGCGCAGTTCGTCGGCCTTTCCATCAAGCAGATTGCCCGTATCGTGAAGTAGCCGTCCGATCAAGGTCGATTTTCCATGATCCACATGCCCGACCGTGACGACGCTCAATTGCGGCCTTTCCATTACATGTAACCGGCGGTGCGCAGCCGTTCAAAGGCGTCTTCGCTTTCGTGATCCATGACCCGGCCCGCGCGCTCGGGTGCCTTCGTCGTCACGAGTTCCGCGATAATTTCGTCGATCGAAGCCGCATCCGAGGCGATGGGAACGGTGATGTTCTTCTCACCAAGGGACCGGTAACGCAAGCCATTGCGTGCTAGGTAGAGCGGAACGATCGGAATGTTCTCCCGCTGCGTGTAGCGCCAGATGTCGACCTCGGTCCAGTGGAGCAACGGATGGATGCGCAGATGCGCACCGTCGGGAATCTCGGTGTGATAAACGTCCCACAATTCGGGCGGCTGCCGCACCACGTCCCACGAGCCATCCGACGCTCGTGGACTGAAAACGCGTTCTTTCGCGCGCGTTGCTTGTTCGTCGCGGCGGATACCAGCGATCACGCCACGGTAGCGCGAACGCTCGACGAGCGCGCGTAATCCCGCCGTCTTACGCGCTGCTGCACGCGTCGCAGGCGGTAATGTCGGATCGATCTCCGACTCGGGAGGGCAGTCCTCGTTGCGAAGCTCGAGGTTCCACTCTTGTGCGACGCGGTCGCGAAATTCGTACACTTCAGGCAACTCCATCCCGGTATCGAGCAAAACGACCGGGAAGGGAACGCCGCCGAGGAAAGCTTTGCGGGCCAGCCACAAGAGCGCCGTGCTGTCTTTCCCCATCGACCATAGCATGCACAGCGGCGAAACGCGAAAATAGGCTTCGCGAAGGATCGCAACTGAGCGCGCCTCTAGTTCATCGAGCAGTTCCATCGTCGTCGTTCGTCCTTCGTATCGCGGTCCGGCAAAGGGACACCGCCCCGGCTACAAAGAGTATTCGGCTTCTCCGAATCCCTCACGTTTTGGGGCGAACGCCCCTCGTCGGGTACGGACAGATCCCGACACACTCCTAGGGTCATCGGTTCGAACCGACCTCACCCTCACGCTCGAATCAGCCGGCGACCGCGGCCACTCCAGTTCGAATGCTACATGAAGCATGGCCGAGAGCGGTACGAGGAAAGCCGGAAAGTGGTCCGCTCCGCTTAGCGACTGTAAGGTCACCGAGCTGGCAATGGTACCCTCGCAGGCACCCTAGCTCACGGCACTTCGATCTCTCTCCAGGCGACAGGCGCCCGCGGGGGCACCGAGGAGACACGGGGTCGCATGGGACTTCGGCCCGTATCGGCTCATGTGACGGCAGAGTAGCATGAGCGTGCCATGTTCTCTGGAACCATTCACCCATGCTCAACGTAAGTTCACAGGCTCCGTCAGCCACCCCTGACTACACGGGGAAACGCGGCTTCGATGAACTCCTGTCCGACCGGCGCGGACTGCTGGAACGGCCACATTATGAGGAACAGGTCGGGCGGATCGTCGCCGCCATGGTGCGAGCGTTCCGGGAGGGACACAAGGTCCTCTGGTTCGGCAACGGCGGCAGCGCGGCCGACGCTCAGCATCTCGCCGCGGAGTTCAGCGGACGCTTTCTGCGTGAGCGACCGGGCCTTGCTTCGGAGGCGCTGACGACCAACACCTCAGCCGTTACGGCGATCGGCAACGACTTCGGGTACGAACTCGTGTTTTCGCGGATGGTCGAAGCGCTCGCGCGCGAGGGGGACGTCGTCGTGGGGATCACGACCAGTGGGAAGTCACCTAACGTCGTTAACGGACTTGAAACGGCGAAGCGTATGGGCGCAACCACGGTCGCGTTTAGCGGCAACGGTGGGGGACGAGTTTCCGAAATCTCCGATATGTCGCTGATCGGACCCGATGGCTATAGCGCGATCGTTCAAGAAGTGCACATCACGATGGGCCATATCATTTGCGATCTCGTCGAGCAGGAGCTGCTATTCAGCTAAGCAGCAGTCCCTTGGCGAACGATGCCGTATTAACGCCGCTGCGCTGGATCGGCACTGCAGGGCTGCTGGATCGTTGCTTGTTCCTGGACCGCGACGGCGTCATCAACGAACGGATCGTCGGCGGTTATGTCACGGCGTGGAGTGAGTTCGTATGGCGCGACGGGACGATGAATTCGCTGAAGCACTTCGTTGACACGGTACCGCTGCAACTTGTGATCGTGACCAATCAACGCTGTGTCGGCCGGGGGCTAGTTTCGGTCCAAACCGTTCTCGAGATTCAAGAGCGCATGCGAGTCTCATTGCAAGCCGCCGGCGTGCCGCTAGCCGCTTGGTACTGCTGCCCGCACCGCCTGGAGGATGGCTGCCTGTGCCGCAAGCCATTGCCTGGGATGCTGGAAGCGTGTCGTCGCGATCTCGGCGTGGCTTTGGAATGTTCGTATCTCATCGGCGATTCCGATAGCGACGTAGAAGCGGGTAACAGCGTCAGGTGCGCTACCTGGCGAATCGACACGCCGCGGCAGTTCAGTGAAGCACTTGGCGAGGTCATCGTGCGCGAACGAGCGCGGAAAGATTAGCCCATGGTAACGGCGACAGCGACTCGATCCACGATCGGCCTCGATTCAGCGGCGCGCGACGTCATCCGTTGCCGCGCCCCGCTACGAATTAGCTTCTGCGGCGGAGGCACCGATGTGCCACCGTATCCTGAGCGGTTCGGAGGCTGCGTCCTCTCCTGCACGATCGATAAGTACGCGTATGTTTCGGCGCGCCCACGCCAAGCCGGCTCGCCGACGCGAGTTCATTCGACGGATCTACGACGCATTGTCGAATTCTCGGCGAGCGGCCCGGGTGAGCTAACGACGGAAAATCGACTTGCCGAAGCGGTTATCCGCCGGTTCCGCTCGTCGGCGATCGACTGCTTCATGCACTGCGACGCACCGCCGGGCAGTGGCCTCGGATCGTCGTCTGCGATGCTGGTGGCATTTGCCGCGGTACTGGCGCGCTATACGCGAATGGAGCTTTCGGCCGACGACCTTGCCCGGGTCGCGCTGCTCATCGAACGCGAGGACCTCGGCATCGTCGGCGGCATGCAAGATCAGTATGCCGCGTCCCACGGCGGCTTCAACTTCATCGAATTCACGGCCGATGGGGTCCTGGTGCATCCGCTGCGGCTCAAAGCCGACACGCTCGACGAGTTGCACTACCATCTGATGCTCTGCTATACCGGCGGAACGCGCTTCTCGTCAACGATCTTACAGGAACAGACGCGCAACGTCGCCGACAGCGAAGCCCTCGTCCTCGAATCGCTATCCGAACTCAAAGCGATGACGTATGAAATGCGTAAGAGTTTACTCCAAGGGCGAATCCGGGAATTCGGCGATCTGCTGGATGCAGCTTGGGCGCTCAAACGGCGCTTAGCGTCGGGTATCTCCAACGCCGGTATCGATGAACTCTACGATTCCGCTAAACGCGCAGGCGCGCTTGGCGGCAAAATCCTCGGGGCCGGTGGCGGCGGTTTTCTGCTCGTATTTACGCCGTTCATCCGACGCCAGGCCGTGCGCGAAGAGTTAGAGCGTGCAGGTGGGCAGATCGTCGATTTCCAGTTCGATCCCCTCGGACAGCGCACGTGGGTCGCGCACGACGATACGTGGGTCGATTGACGCGCCGCGACATCCTAGCGGGCCGTCAATAGTTCGTCTAGCTCGGCGCGCATCCGCGCATCCATCGCTTCCATGCTGTGCTCGCGACGAACGAACTCAAACCCACGCTCGGCCAGCGCGCGCGCCCGCGCCGGGTTTTCCCAAATCTCTTTGATCCCCGCGACGAAATCAGACACGCCGTCGCGCACAAGCAGTTCTTTACCATCCTGGACAGGGATGCCCTCGGCGCCCTTCGTCGTACTGACGACCGGAAGACTGGATGCAAAGGCCTCGATGATCTTCGTTCGCATGCCGCCCCCGACGAGCAACGGAGCGACTGAAATATCCGCCTGCGCTAGATACGGTCGAATATCGTCGACTTTTCCCGTTACGTCGATATGGTCGTCGGAGCGCGCAGCGGCCTCCATTTCGGGCCGAGGATTCGGACCGACAAGGAGAAGGCGCGTGCCTGGATACGAAGCTCGCACAGCAGGATAGATGTCGTTGATCAATACCCTCGCGGCGTCGG
>JAABUO010000594.1_pt1 | contig 63960 bp, 60 predicted proteins | sample 5559291 | NCBI WGS metagenome assembly JAABUO01 (sample SAMN10711878, study PRJNA513372) | rock metagenome | isolation source: Antarctica rocks | place: Antarctica: Victoria Land, Finger Mt sud | reverse complement strand
ATCCTGCCGCGGACGCCATCCGTGTGACCGTTAGGCCCGTTGACTGGGTCGTCTTCGGCGTCACCGGCGGTGATGGTGTGGTAGCGGCTCTGTGTCGGATGGAAGAAGGAGCTGCGGGTGCGGTAGAGGAGGTAGAGAGAAAGCTAAGATAGAGGATGCGAGTTAGTGTCGTTATTTCAAAGGAGCAAAGGAGCAAAACAATGAAACTCACCTTTATGAGGAACGACACCACAGCCACCAAAAGCAACAACCCAGCATAAACCTGCTCATCACGCCTCCACGCCCCAAAACAACTCTCCTGCCTCCCAAACATTGTCGCGCAAGCATCAGCCGCATGATGCTGGTCCTGGAACGGCCAGGCCTTCTCCTTTATATGATGAAGCCCGCAACACTCATGCACGTCCTGGATCCTCCTGATCGCGCCCGCGTTCTTATTCGAATAGAGCTGAGCCCATTGTCGATCTAGATGGCATGCTAGATCGCTGGGAGGTGCCATGTGCGTGAGGGCGAGGGTCGCGATGGCGGTTTCGTAGATTGTGAGGAGTACGAGTGCGGCGAGGGGTTTCCAGGAGAAGGAGAGTTGGTTGGGGCCGTGGAGTTTGGTGGAGCGGGTGATGAGTGCATGGGCCTGTTGGATGCCGGCGACGTTGATGAAGGGGAGGATGAGTGCGGCGGTGGCGGTGATGGTTGAGATGGGGAGGGAGAGGGATCTGATTCTGGATAGGGAGATGCTGCGACGCTATTAGATGGGACCAAAAAGGGTATTGGTAAAGCTGTGCATACCATGCGGTGATGACGAGGCCGGTAAGGAGGACCTGTCTGCAGTGAGGCTCAGGGTTCTTCTAGAATCGTTGATATACTTACGATAGTCGTCGCACGGAGGAAGTTCTGCTTGGTGGTAGACATGCTGATGGATGCTGAAATAAGAGCTGCCAGTGGCTACAAAATCCTTCTTAGTAAGTTGGCTGAGGCTATCAGTTTCTTCAAAGGATGGATGTCGACTATCTTATTAGAGAGGCCCGGCTTCTGAAGTACCCAGTGAAGTCACATGTTATCGGAGCCCAGCATGGATTAATGGCAACTTGCATTGACCCTCGTGCTGTGTCTGCAAATTGCCTGGCTAGCTTTACATCTTCCCCTCTTCACGATAGCCAGTCGCTGTGTTTCACGAGTAAGGAATGTTTTAACGGACGCGCAGTATCATCCGCATCGGATTATCAAAACATCAACCTTTCTGTGATTTCTCAATCAATTAGCGACGAAGAACTGATAAAATTCCTGACGTCGATTTGTAACAAGACTTTTCGTATTGGCAACAAGGTATTGATGGGATCTTCCTCACAACCTTCTGGATATATGGCCAATTTTGCACTCGCATTGTCGTCATCTTTTGTTCTACTCATACAACAGAAGCATTGACAAGACAGATCAAGGTCTTAGAGCCTAGTTTCTCCTTGCATATCGAGCGCTTTCCTAGCAATGATTTTAGAAATATTCTTGAGAGAGCGCAACAAGCTGAACAGAGCTCTACGGATTCATCACCACATCTCCTGTATACTTAATAACGCGGGATCATCGGTTTCTAGATGTTACCATTTTCTTTTTACGCCGGTGAGATAAAGGTAGAAGAAAGAATGTATATTTGAACAGCGCAACTGAGAACACAGCCCATGCACTTAAAGGAATGTATTTATTGGATAAAGAAGGCAAGGGTTTTGATATTGATTGCGGCGTGTGGAAAAGTGGCGCATGTCTGCCTGTGCTGCCTACACTGATCTTCAGCGCTACAAAACGCCGAATTCCCACGACTTCTATTGTTGAAGGTTCTCAATCGGTTCAGCTGAGCATTTCACCGAAGAACAAGACCACAGAGACACTCTATGAAAAACCTCGATGGAATGCTCCCGTCGTTTCTTCCCTTTTCTGCGTCTACCGTTGGAGGTTCGAACAAAAGTGTATCGATGTATTTTAGATAGTCAGCACGCTCCATTACGGTCCGCGTAACGACCTCTGGCGCCCAATAGCAGCGGATGATGCTGTTTTCAAGATCGGATTGTTTGAGAAAGATGCTGTTCTGCCTCTTCTTCTTCTGAATCGTCAAGTTCATGCAGAAGCTACAGTGGTTCTCTATGGTGAGAATACCTTTATATTCCGCGTATCTGGCTTTGCAGATGGCCCACTTGGCTTTCTGGACAGGCTTCCGCCACGATACGTGCGTCTGCTACGTCGAATTTACATCAGGACCGGCTATTATGTGTGCAATCCTCCAGATCGCCATGCAAAGTATTCGGCTCCAACTGTCAGAGAAGCAATCGTACAGTCTCGCCAGGATTTGGCAATCTCGATAGAGCTTGTAAGACGGTCGTGGCCCATGAAGTATAAGAAAGTCTTCATTGATAGAGACTCTGCTACTTTATGCGCTGAGTCACGTATCCGAGAGCGGATAAAGCAACTTCGAGGATTCAATGGCTTTGAGGAATGGCTAGCATCGGCTTGGTATCTTTGGGAGATGAACGCGACGGAAACGGATGCAGAGGAGCCGCGAAAGGAGTTTCGATGTATCGACTGGGAAACCTCGACACCAACTTGGAATACAAAGAAACCAGCCGAGAACAAGGACACCTAAGTCCAGCTACAGGATTGGCGTATAGGAAGCCTTGGACGCATATGTATATACCGCTAATAGCCTCTGCCTTGTTGGGTCAAGGTATCACAGTAATATCTCCTGTGTGGAATCAAACAAGACCTTGTTAATCGAGTTTTAGACCTGGATATGTCACCTTCTTGTCTTACATATTCCTCTAATTAACCGAAGATCCATTTTGTGAAGAACTAGCACTTTTCTAATTCTTCAAGGTATCGGCTGGACCTTTATGTTCCTTTCAATAGCTCGCCTTGAGCCTGTGTCGTCGAATGGGACCTCGCTCGCCATGGCGATGCTTTCAGTCTCGCTTCTTGAACCGGCAACAAAGATCCTCATACCAGTCAATGTGGCTCGTGGGAATACCTGGAAACTCCATCGCTTCATGCTCGACGTCTATAATTCGTTTTTAGGAAGGCCCACTCGCCTGTTTCTCGAGTACCAGGCCTCATTCGGGGATCCCCTTAGCCGAGACGACCTTTACGCCACGGAAAGCATCAATGTCAACCATTGTGGCCGCAATTCAGGTTTCGACCATCTGCCCAAACTTCTCCCACGTAACATTTATAGCATTAGTTGAGGTTCCGGATTCTAGATGTCCGTATCAAAGAGGCAACTATAATCTCGATTGAGAAGCAGAAGATGGAGCCCAAGACGAGTTTCTGGTCAAATCGTCATCTGCCGGATCGGGATAACCATGACTAGGAGATGAATGATCAGGTTGATGTCAAAAGGGCAGCGGGTAGTGACGTAGAACGGGACAGACTTCGTATATCATTTACGATGTCAAGAACAGTGACTGTGGTGGGGAGGATAACATCCCTCGGTAACTCAGAAGGTTGTGCGCATGGTACTAAGTCAGATATTGGTCGTTGCATTGGCGACGTCATCGAGCGTCCTTGTTAGTAACAAGAGGGCCCCAAACGTTGCTACCATTGCCTTCATTTCTAAACCGAGAACACGATACGACTAATCTGAAACCAGCTGCATCTAAAACAACCACGTACTGGACTATTCAACAATCCATCATTATCCCAACAGTCGAGATCCATCCCCAGCTACAATATCCACGACAATTTCCTCTGTTTCCTTGCTCTATTGCACAGCTTGTATTCATCGATATTTCTTTATTCCTTCCTATAGAGGTTAGACTTCAGGTACGCTTGGTGGAGCGTGAGCGGAGGTTCTCTAATTTTAGGGGGCAGAGAGCTGGGTTGAGGGGAGATGGTTGTTGCACAAGAAGGTGGGGGAAGGAGAAAGAAATGGGCGCTTTGCTAAGTGTTCATGAGAGAATGATATTCCCGTTCGACAGCCTTGTTACACTTTCCCTGGAAAGAGAGAAAGTAAAGGGAAAGAAAGGATTATTCCATGTAGTACTCGTTTTAACTTCGTTATTAATGCGACATCCATCTCTTACCGTTGCCATTCTTCATTAACCAGCCCATTAGCAACTTCCCCCTCGATCCATGCCCTTTTCTCACCTTCACGCAGCCGTCGCATCCGCCAAAATCGAATCCGCCGCCTTCTCACTAATCATATAGATTGGCACAGCAATATAGAAACCCGGAATCTTGGGAAACACACTCGCGTCGACGACCCTCAAACCCGTCGTCCCTCGAACCCTGAACTTGCTATCCAGCACCGCATTCGGATCTCCGTCCGCGCCGATCGGGCATGTGCAGCTCGCGTGATGGCCCCACGCTTCGTTCCTGATGAAATCCTTCATGCCAGCCTCGGTGCTCGCGTTGACGGATGAGAGTGGGTCTGGCCAGACTTCGGTGAAGGCGCCATCAAGTGGGACCAGGACGTCGAAGATTTTGCGCGAAAATTGCATCGCCTCGTACACGGCCTGCAGGTCGAGCTCGTCGGCGCCACCGGCTGTCGTGCCAGTGTCAAAGTAGTTGAAGTTGATGATGGGGGTGTCGCGCGGGTCTGTGGAGCGGAGCTTGACAGTGCCCGCGTTGTTGCGCGAGTGTGCCTTCAGCACGATCCAGGCCCAGTGGCGGGCGTCAGAGAGGCCGAAGTTGTCGTAGCCAGGGTAGTAACCCGAGAAAAAGGCGGGCGCGCCGCTGATGAGCAGGTCCGGCGGGTCGGTCGCGGCCGCGGCAGATGACTTGCGCACCATGGCGACGGCGATGCCGTTGGAAGTGTAGATACCCTTTGAGAGCAGACCGGGTCCCTTGGGCAAGAGCGCGGTTTGGTATTGCACGAGGCAAGGGTCTGGCTGCGTGCGCAGGAATGTGCATTTGGAGGTGACGACAAAGTCGGATGTGGTCTTGCCGACAAGACTGGTCTCGTAGCGGTCTTGAAGGTTGGTGCCGACACCGGGGAGGTCAACAAGCACGGGGATGGAAAGGCTCTTGAGTTCATCGGCGGGACCGACCCCGCTGAGTTTGAGCAGTTGTGGCGTGTTGAAGGCGCCGGCCGAGAGGATCACTTCACGGCTGGCGTTAACGCTTCCTGGTGTGCCCGCTGGGGCACCGCCAGAACGAGGGTCGGCGCGGTAGAGACTGTTTCCTGTCAGGAAATCGACGCCTACTGCTTTGGGGGTGGAACCGCTTGTGTCGAAGCGGACCTTGGTCACGAGTGTGTTGAGACTGATATCTAAGACAAATTTCCGCGAGCCATCCGAATTCACTGCATTTACAGTATCCATAATGAAGTCCCGCGGGCCGGTACGCTTGACGCTCGTGTCCCCTACGGTCAGCGGCACCTGGTAGAGATCTTGCTGCTGATCTCTGCTAGGGGTGTCGGCATTGATATCTTGCGTAAGAACTTCACCAAGGCCCGTCACGGTGGTAACGATGATTCCAAGCAGGGATTTACCCATCGCTGTGGCGGCTGCTACCACCAAGGAGATCAGTTTCCGATCCTCAACGACAAGATCTAGGTCCGTTAGACTCGTCTCGAGCCACCCATCAAAGCCGTGACCGACAATACCATTTGGGAGATATCGGTTTCTCTCAAGTCGTTCGAAATACGTTCGCATATTGTCCGGCGCCCAAGAAGAATCGCCAGTGATGGAAGCAATATTAGCCCAATCGCTTTTGTGCGGGTAGATGGTGATCATGGCATTATGCCCTGCACATCCACCCAATGTTCCCGCTCTTGGGTAGAGGATTCCAAGCGGAGTAGAACCAGCCGGCGGAGCTGTATTCACTCCTGGTGTATTGACAAAAGTTCCACCATCCGGCGTCCGCCAGACGAACTTGGAGTCCTTCTCTTGCCTAGTATTGTCGGCATAATGGTGCACGAAATAGTCCCACCGCTGCGCCGGATCCTGGGTAGATTGCAGTTGCAGTGCAGGGACCTGCTGGAGTATACTGTTGCCCTGGTCATCTCCGGCATCGATGAGGAGCACTCTGTGTCCTGCAATGGCTAGACGAGCTGCAAGGGGTCCGCCACCAGGTCCAGAGCCCACGACGACGTAGTCATATACCGGCTCTATTGCAGTTGCCCGCTTGTTGGCGGTCCGGTCTCTAGGACTGGTGTAAAGTCAGCTACGGCTGACCAATGACGTTTCAGGAAAAGTCGTCGGAAATCCGCTTTCTTCTTGGACTTACACTGCCCACACTGGTACCAAGGCCGCAATCAAGGCCACCAAGCCTAGCATTCGTATCAAATACATTTTAATTTCCTCTTTGCACAATCAATTATTCAAGCAATGGTCTCAATCCCTCAGTTTAACTCATTCAACTTCGATCTTGACAGATATTATACAATTTTATCCTTGTGTTTCAGAGGCTTTGATCATTGGTCGAAGATCATTTTGTTGCCTGGTCTTTAAATCTCTTGCGTGGTTCGAGAGACAATACTATCTTGCCACGTGAGGTTCTTAGAGGGAGACATATATGATCGCCTCGTCGGTCGCGATTCCCCTCTTTTATCACACCCTTGTTCAGAGTTTGATCGAAGATGAGGTATGCTTCAATCGGACGGCAGCGCGTAACTGTCTTCGGCCATTGGCTCAGACTTGATGCAATGTATGACATTGCATACGATACGATAGTCTGATCACATGGCATGACACAGATGAAGAGCACTGAAAATACGTGTAACGGGACCTGAAGAGGAAGTCCACAGATATTTTGAATGTTCGGTCACAGGGTTGCGGGACAGAAGATCACGTGATCAGTACCTTTTTGAGCCAATCGAAATTGAAGATTCTAAGGTTTTTTATTCTATTACCACAGTACAGATGGTTAACCGGTAAGGTATGTAGATATGAAATGGAAGTGCTAAATGCCTCGCAATATTCAACAGACAGTCCAACTAGTTCAGCCCAGTAGAATATGTGGCCCGTGCATCGATCGCTAGTTACGAGTACTATCCCTTAAACCGTCGTTATTCCTGCCACCCCAGGATTCCGGCAGCTAACCATATGTAGTACGGATATTGACTCAGCGTCGCTTATCTGACCCGTGAGAAGGCTGAGAAGCAACCCCCTTTTTCTTGCTACCCCGCACATGAGAATCTCAACTTGCCCCTCAATCTTCCTATGGGTCAAATAAGCGACGCTGAGTCAATATCCGTACTACATATGGTTAGCTGCCGTAATCCTGGGGTGGCAGGAGTTCGCGTTGACAGTGGTTCGATGCCCTCTGGCACCAAAGCTTCTTTGAACCCAAGGCTACAGTACTTACAAGCATCCTACGGCCGGACTGTTCTTCTTCTATACGACTCTTTCTTGCCTGACTCATAGAATGCCGGCCTAAAGCACCTGTTCCGTCTCATATTCTGCGTCAGTCAAAGCGATTACCTGTCGCTATTCCCTCCATGTATCTTATTGAAAGCATCTTTACAAAGTAGTCTACGTACCGTACTGATAGTCCATCAACACGTAACATGGCTTCTTCTATAGCTCTTTCACAGTCGATGCACCGTATAACAGCCACCAAGCTCACAGCTCTCTCAACCCAACGTGATGCATTCGAATCCGAGAAGAAGTCGCTCCTTGACGACGTTAAAAATGAGTTAAGCCAGTCTCAGAGAATCCGTCTCCTCCTAGACTGGTTTCTCAAACAAGAAGACAAGGTGGTATTGGATGTTCTTTTTACCAAGAACGTGCAACGATTTCTAAATCAATCTCGCCATGATAATTCAGTGTCTCCAAGCTTGCTAGAAGAGTGGCAGGTAACATTTGAAAAAGCTCTGGATATCCAATCCCGCAAATACCAATACGCTTCACTGTTTGGGAAACTTGTCACGGAGTGGCTAGAACATCCGAATGATGCAGTGTCAGGATCGGTTGGTCTTACCCACGCAGAGTCAGATACAGCTTCGCAGGACTCGTTTGAGCAGGTTGGTCGTGCGGAAATGCATGAACAGCGAGCAGAATGGGAATCGATTGTGTTCAACACTTCTACGAAATCCGACCCTGTTACCATCAAGGACTATCTATCAAACCTTTTCGGCGCCACTTCAAAGGCCAAGAAGCTCTCTAAGACGCCTTTGGAAAACCTTAAAGAGCACATCAAGGACAATCTGCGGTTAGGAAACTTTACCCCCGATGTCGTGGAATGGTGCATCAAGGGGTTATTGCGCATGGATTTGCTATCTCGTGACAAAAGGAATGCAATAATTGAGTTTCAAAGCAACTCTCTGGTCTTGGTTGAGCTGGCAGATGTTCTGAACATGGAGTTGGACGCGATAGACTCGTGGTCATGGGGTGACAACCCAATCCCGCTAGATATGCGACGGCACCTCAACGGGAAGTATCGTGTCTTCATGGATGAAGAGATCTTACAAGCTTTGTTCTTGCACTTTATCGGTACGATGTGGGCTGTACATTTGAAGACCGTATTCATGGAATTTTTCCATTCTGGTGCCTGGAAGCAATCCTCTTTCCGGTCGCTCGACAGGAAAGCTAGGCAAAGAAGAGAAGGCTTTCTTGGTTCCAGCCGTGGAGCACATTCCGAGAGGGGAGCCGGAGGAAGAGGAGGAAGGGTTGGATTGGGTGGAGGCGATGAGAACTCGTCGACGGTCAGGAATGAGAGGCGTTCCAAATATCAACGCGACTTCTTATTGACGCAACTACCGTCGAGCATCAGCGAGAAACCTCGAGATTACGGTAACTTAAGCACAGACGAGGACAGCGAGGTAAAATCACCAGTTGCCATTAAACAGTCCATTCTTCACTTAGTTACCACTGAGTCTCTCGTCAACACCCGCCTCTATGGTTCCTTCACGATCCTACAATCTGACTTCAAGTGGTTTGGACCATCACTCCCTCATGCTACGATCTTTGCCGTACTAGAGTTTTTTGGCGTACCAGAAAAATGGCTTAAATTCTTTAGAAAGTTCCTAGAACCACCCATCATATTCGCTCATGATGGTCCCGAGGCCCAGACTCAGGTGCGACGAAATGGCGTTCCAATTCAACATGTCCTCAGCGATGCTTTAGGAGAAGCCGTTCTGTTCTGCCTGGATTTCTCTGTCAACCAGGCAACGAGTACCAACCTCTACAGGTTTCACGATGACCTGTGGTTCTGGGGTCAAGACGAATTGGCTATCACTGCTTGGAAGGCTATCAGAGAATTCACAGAGGTGATGGGACTATCTCTCAATACGGAGAAGACTGGCTCCATCCAAATAAGAGGGAAATCCGAGTCTGCTGTTACAGCTGAGGGGCTCCCCAAAGGCTCGGTACAGTGGGGTTTTCTCAGACTCAGCGCGTCCGGGAAGTGGGTGATAGACGACAAAGAAGTTGACGATCATATAGAAGAACTACGACGACAGCTATCGGCTTGCAAAAGCGTCTTAGCTTGGGTTCAAGCGTGGAATACCTATGTTTCGAGATTCTTCGCCACACATTTTGGGCAGCCAGCCGACTGTCTTGGTCAGCAACACATAGACCTGATCATTGAATCATTCGCTCGAATACAACGAAAGCTGTTCACTGCTGGTAAAGACATCGAAGACAGTGCCATCGGATATCTAAAGAGAATGGTGGCCGAACGTTTCCAGATGACAGACATTTCTCATGGTTTCTTCTACTTCCCTATTGAGCTCGGCGGACTGGATCTCCAAAATCCACTCATCCCATTACTCCTTGTCCACGCGGATGCCTATCAAGACCCTATGGAGCGAATTGAGCAAGCCTTCGAGCGCGAGGAGGAATCGTATCTGGATGCAAGGAAAGCTTACAATGATGGCGAAATCGGAAGTCACACGAACAGCCGCTCTGCATATGTCCCCGCAGAAGACGAACCCTTTATGAGTCTTGAAGAATATACCCGCTACCTCGAGGAAACGAGTTATCCCCTGTGGGACGCGTATACTGACCTTTTGGGGGAACCGAGGATTTGTAAAGTTGAACGGATGTCGGAGGTGGAAGATGCACTGGAAAAGTTGCCACCAGCATCGGAGGCTAAATGCGAGATTCACGGTGATTGGCATGGGATGACTCCATATTACCAGTGGGTAGCACAACTATACGGTGGTGATGTGCTCAAGAGGTTTGGAAGTTTGAGTATGGGGGAGAAGAGGCTTCTGCCCATTGGTCTAGCAAGCATGCTACGTAGTGACAAGATCAGGTGGCAAGGATAGTGATGCCACAGGCCACGTTGGAATACGCCAATAATGCCTGAGCCGAACTTATAAGCCTCTTCAAATGTCTCAAGAGGTTATATGCGCACACGCTAGACGTATGCGAGAACTTGTATATACGCGCATGCACAGAATAGAGAGGTGGGATCCAAACATTATGGTATCTATGTACAGAGTCCTATATGTTCACGTGACTATGATTCGTCTAGCCCTATAATATCTACACATGCGGCGCCGACAGCGCTAACCCACAAAGCCGTAAATAGCCGAATACCTAAGCTTCTGTCACTTTTTTTAGTGGGGAAATAAGGTATTTGCGATATCGCAGCTTTCTTTTTCCCCTTGGTAAATCGGATGTACAAGAAAATCGTTAAGAACACCCTTTGGGCATACAAATTTCTGGGCAGTGTGCTGTCAGTCTGTGATATTCCTCCATAATTGGTATGGGGCGCTGAGCCTGGTTCTTGAGGCCCCTGCCCCCCCAGCTCATCGGATCCCGACATTGTGTTTTCCAGCAACGAAGCAAGAAGAAGAGCACGAGTGGTTAAGCAACCGCCTCTGCAGTTTTACAAAACCGCCTCCATAGCCGCATGTTGGGAGAAGGAAGAGTAGCAGCCATGCTCTGCCTTCGTTCTAGGATTGCGGCGAGAGCCCTTTGCTGCCTGCCGGCAAATTCCTATATACGTTCCTGGCCACAGCTTTCTCCAGCACGGCACATATTACTCCCAGTGGCTTCTTCGTCGTTGAGTGACTCACAAAGGCAGTATTCCTCACCCGCCGACTCTCGGTTTTCCACACGGTCAACTGTCGTCCAGCTCCTGAGCAACATTGGGTCTAAAAGAGAAGTCCAACAATACCTGGCTCATTTCAGCTCTGTCAAATCCCAGCAATTTGCGGTAATCAAGGTCGGTGGCGCCATTATCACTGAACATCTACAGACTCTGTCGTCTGCTCTCGCCTTTCTCAATCATATTGGGCTTTTTCCTGTGGTGGTCCATGGCGCTGGACCTCAACTGAATCGAATGCTCGAGGCTGCAGGGGTGGAACCACAGTTTGAAGGCGGGATACGGATAACAGATGGGAAGACATTGGCATTGGCAAGGTCTTTATTTCTGGAAGAGAATCTCAAGTTGGTCGAGGCATTAGAGGACATGGGTGTAAGAGCACGTCCGATCACCTCGGGAGTCTTTACTGCAGACTTTCTAGACAAAGAGAAATACAACCTAGTGGGAAAGATTAACAAGGTTGACAAAAAGCCAATTGAAGCTGCTATAAGAGCAGGGTGCCTTCCAATCTTGACTTCTATGGCCGAAAGCGCCGAGGGACAGGTACTCAACGTTAATGCGGATGTGGCTGCGGGTGAGTTGGCTCGAGCTCTTCAACCCTTGAAGATTGTATACTTGTCGGAAAAGGGTGGCCTCTTCAACGGTGATACGCAAGAAAAAATATCAGCGATAAACCTCGACGAAGAGTACGATGAGTTAATGTCTCAGTGGTGGGTCAGACACGGTACTAGGCTAAAAATCAAGGAATTGAAAGAGCTTTTGATGGATCTACCTAGATCGTCAAGCGTTGCTATCATACATCCCGCAGATCTACAGAAAGAGCTATTCACGGACACAGGAGCAGGGACACTGCTCCGAAGAGGTAACAAAGTACACACCAGTACAAGCTTGTCACAATTTGAGAATATCGTGGCTTTCAAAGAGGTGCTAGTCCGTGACCGAGAAGGTCTAGATGCTCGAGCGACCGTTGATAGATATGTGCAAGGCCTGGGTGAGCATGATTTTAAAGCCTATTTTGATGAGCCAATGGAAGCTATGGCTATCGTTCTTCCGCCTCAAGCTGGATCTTCCCTAGCTCACCTGGCTACATTTACGATTACCAAGGCAGGATGGCTTACCAATGTATCTGACAACGTTTTTGCAAGCATTAAAAAAGACTTTCCGAAGCTCATGTGGACCGTCAAGACAGATGACGAAAACTTGACCTGGTTCTTCGACAAAGCAGAGGGTAGCCTTACGAAAGATGGAGAAGTCCTTTTTTGGTATGGCATCGAAAGTGGTGATGAGGTTAAAGAGCTTATGCTGGAGTTTGGAAAGCATGGGCGTGATATGTTTGGGGACATTAATCTCGAATCGCGGCTTCAGAAGGCCGCCAGGGCGGCCATGAATCTAGGCCCACATGCACAGCAAGCAAGAGCGTACTCGATGAAAAGTGATTGTTTGAATAGATCGAATGTATGGCGAAGCGCAAGGCAGCATCGGATAAGGCCTTTGGCTCTTTCATCACGCACCTACGCCACAACAACTAACCCCAACCCCCCTTTTGGTGCAAAGAACTCTTCAAATAAGGAACCTGCCAGAGTCGCTCTTATCGGTGCAAGAGGCTACACAGGTCAAGCGCTGATCAACCTCCTCAATGCTCATCCCAACATGGATCTTCGCCATGTTTCGTCGCGAGAGCTAGCTGGACAAAAGCTCAAAGGCTACGACAAAAGAGATATTACCTACGAAAATCTAACAGCTGATGACGTTCGACGGATGGAAGAAAAGGGTGAGATTGACTGCTGGGTCATGGCCCTCCCTAATGGCGTCTGCAAGCCTTTTGTCGATGCCATCGAAGAGGTCGGCAACAACCAGACAGTCATCGTAGACCTGAGCGCAGACTACAGGTTTGATAGTGCTTGGACCTATGGCCTCCCAGAACTCGTCGACCGAGCAAAAATTGCCCAAGCCACCCGATTATCCAACCCAGGCTGTTATGCTACCGCAGCTCAGATCGGAATCGCTCCACTAATCCCGCATCTAGGCGGCCAACCAACCGTCTTTGGCGTATCAGGCTATTCAGGCGCAGGCACAAAGCCGAGCCCCAAAAACGATCTCGAAAACCTTACAAACAATATTATCCCCTACAGTCTCACAGACCACATCCACGAACGCGAAATTTCTACTCAGCTAGGCCACCCCGTTGCTTTCATCCCCCACGTCGCCGTCTGGTTTCAGGGCATCCACGTAAGCTTCCGATACGCTCTTTAACCACCCTCCCTGCTAACGTTTGCCTCTCTCGCTGCAGCACACCATCTCCATCCCACTCGCCTCCCCCCTCACCTCCCGCAACATCCGCACCCTCTACCAAGACCGCTACGCCGGCGAGCCCCTCGTCAAAATTACTGGCGAACCCCCCTCCGTCAAAGCCATCAGCGGCACCCACGGCGTCGAGGTCGGTGGCTTCGGCGTCCATAGCGAGGGGAAGAGAGTAGTGATTTGCGTGACGATTGATAACTTATTAAAGGGCGCGGCGACGCAGGCACAGCAGAATATGAATTTAGCGCTCGGATTTGCGGAGTTTGAGGGCATTCCGTTGAAGGAGAGGGCGAGTGGGGGGGAGATGAGGTTTTAGAATCACAGGGGTCTGTGTTGGGGGGGGGGGGGGGGGGGTGAATGATTAGGATGGGATTTGGGGGTTGGGTAAGTTGGGGGACTTGGCTTACCGTTTCTATAGTGTAGATTCTTCTAGCACAACTTCGTGGCTACCCGCACAAATAAACAAACGAAGATAAAGAAGGGCAGAATTAACCCACACTTATGTCGCCCCTTTCTAACGCATACACTCATCATTACTTCAACAAAAGGATGGAGAGGCATAATAGACAGGTTTACGAGCCATCTCGGTCCTCCGATGTGGTTACCACATGTGCAATATCTGCTTCCTAGAAATGCTTTTCTGCAGAAGGGTTTTCAGACCCAAGGACGGGGGAACTTGTTTGAGACTGGTAAAAGTCTCCATCCTCACCTCCACGTCTTGGCCATTCTTTTTCCCGCCTCTCACACCCTCCCATCCCATCCATTTCATTTCATCCCATCATCTTTCACCCCCCACGCCGCTCCACCACATCTCATCTTTATTACGTTTCGTCTCGAGCTAGGATTTTCAGAATTCAGAGATGATAGAAGGGTAAGGGAAGTGTGAAGAGATGGGGAGGCTGGAGAGGGGGTGGGGGTGGGTGGAAGGGATAGCGGCGGGAAAGGGGATGGGGAAGGTGGGAAACCCCTATACCTTCAACTGCTCGAAGAATGATCCTGACATGTTGCGAGCCATCAAAAATACTTGGATACAAACGAATCGAAGACCTCTCACAGTTGCGACATTGTTTTCGCAGCTCCACATGCTCCAGAAAAGACAATGAGTAGCCCAAGGGAGCATACAAGTGATGACTTCCGCCCAACAATGTCGCTGAGCTTGGCCCAGACGATCAAGAAGCCTTAGCAGACAGTAAGCGAAGCGCTCGCCCGCCCTTGGATCTATTGATATCAATCTACCAGTGTAAATGAGCATATAGGCGGAGATAATCCAGCTGCTCTGACCGAATCCTTATAAACCGTCTGTGATTGCTACTAACGACGTTGATACAATAGAGACTTCCAGGCTTGCCAGAAACACAGCTTGACAAAGCCTATCCACAGATCGAGATCAGCTGGTTCCATTATGTCAAGCTCGAAAGGGAGAATGCACCCTGTAGTTGCCACATGAAGTGTCCATCCTCTAAGAAAGTTTGTAATGGCGCTCTGTGCTTGCAGTGGCGATATTTGCCCTTCCTCAACGCCCGATGAAGTGGTTTCGGGGCTTCGTTTGGGCATTGTGCGAATCAAATTTTCTCTCCTCGCTATTGCGGTCTCCTTCTGCGATGAAAGGGCGGCTGTAATACGCAATGCGGAGAAAGATTTAGAAATCATTCAGCAAAAAACTCTTGAAATCTAGGCTGACAATAGAAGGCTAGAAACCCAGGACAAGCCATCTACCGTCACAACTGCCCTCCTCGCGAAACCGCAACGCTGTTCTTTCCATTAGGCAGCGATCTACTGTTTACTCTGAATAAAGAGCCTTGGAGGGTCGCCTTGTCAGCCCATGGCATCAACCCTGTATTCTCCTGTATCAACATGAAGCTATGAAGTCTATAAGCATCTGCATTTGGCTGCAGGTATTCTTTCAATGGAACGGCAAATGATGAACAATTGGCTCCAGAAAGTATGAAAGTTTTTTTTTGAATGGTGCCACAAACAGGCTGAGAAATGAGAAGGGAATATTGACGCGCCAATTAGATGATATTTCAAGGATCGTAAATCAGATGCGGTATTTCCGTAAAGGTGCCGCATTCCTAATTGTTACCAGTAGTTTATATTCGCAGCCTGATGGTTCGATCAAACCTCATTATAACCTGGGCTGGTATTGTAACGCAGATAGCATGATTTACAATAATACCCAATCTTACTAGCGTAAGTCCTTAAAGTCACTATGTACTACGGTACCTTCCTACCCGCCGGAAGTTCTTTTCGCTAAGACCATTGCGCGATAAGAGGCAGATGGTATAATACATTCGATTTAAAGGCGAGGAAGACACGAGGTCGAGCCTATGATACTCGCGAGCGAGCAGAAAGTGGAAAAGGAGGATTCTCGTGTATTGATATCTGAATACTGCGGCAATTTCACACTGGCAGAGCTAATAATATCAACTTTTCCCAGCAGCTTCAAAACACAATTGAGAAATACTTGCATTTCCCAATATATCGAAGACCGTGACGTTGGCATCCAACTTCTTGTTGAACCAATTGCGAATCTCCACAGCTACTAGCGAGTCAACGCCGAAAACATGCATTGGCTTGGATGCATCAATATTCTCTTGTGGCATGCTGAGGACCTTTGACAATTTACTCATCAACGAGCTGGAGATGATATCAGCAGATTCTGCGATAGTTCCCGCACCAGATAGTAAATTTGATAGGTCGGGATCAGATTCAGGGTTTGGTGAAGTGTTCGTTGCGGAAGTGTTGTTAATTTGGTAGAGCATCTTGAACTGGCTTTTACACATCCAGTACGCCTCCTCCAGGCTTTGAGCGCGCATCGAAGCAGGTGTGTCTAGGCCGGTAATAAGTTGACACCGTGAGTCTGATAGAACTTCTCGAGAAGGATCACAATAGTACTCCAAAATTGAGAGTAATTCAGCCTCCTGAATCGAAATATAACCAAGTCCTTTGAGTCCTTGTTGGACTTCTGGACGTTCGGCCACGTACCCAGAAGACATGACCACCCCAAGGTCCAGAGAAGTGGCTTTGAGACCCTTTGAGACCCGATAACGAGCCAGGGCGTCCATGTAGGTATTTCCTGCAGCATAATTGGCCTGACCACACACACCGCTTATGCCGGATGCCGAGGACATGAAGATGCAAAATTCCATATCTTGCGGCAGCATCGTATGTAAATTCCATGAGCCGTGGACTTTGGGTCTAACTACTGAAGCAAATGCCTCTAGTGACATATTCTCAAAAAGCGAATTCTAGCAATCCATTAGTTCTGTTAATTGCATAAGCACAAAATGGCTAAAACACAATAATTCAACATACCTGGAGCACCATGGAAGCTTGGATGCAGCCTTTGATCGGAGGCATCTTCACTGAATATTCTGCTAGAACAGCTGCTAGCGACTGTTTGTTACTTATGTCGCAAGTTGGGGCTGCGACGTTCACACCCGTCGCCCTTAGCTCGTCCAAGAAGACGATAGCTTCTTCGCCACTTGCGCCAGAACGAGACAATAAGAGTAGATTTTCGGCCTTATGCTGGACCAGCCAACGGGCAATTAGCCTACCCAAACCGCCTAGGCCACCTGATATCAAGTAGGTCTTATCACCTCTGAAGGAGTATTTGGACCTGCAGCTGGGTACCACTGGGACAAGGTCATCATCATTCAGCTGCAGGATTGTCTTTCCTGTATTCTGGCCTCCTTGTAGATAGCGAAACGCTTCTTCGAGCCGAGCATTACTGTACAGATGCAGGGGTGAAGGACAGCAGATTTTCTTGTCGTTTGCCAAAGCCAAAATGGCTTCCATTATTGATTGAATGTGACCAGGGCGGTTGCTTAGCATATGAGTAAGGTTCACAGCAGAAAAGGTACGATTTTCGTTGAAAGGATACATTGACAATTTGTTCCCGTTGAGAATATCTTTCTTCCCAATTTCCACGAATCGGCCAAATGGAGCAAGGCACTTCCAAGAACCTTCAAGGCTCTCTCCAGCAAGAGAATTGAGAACAACATCAACACCTCGATTGTTCGTCATTCGCTTTACCCCTTGAGTGAAGGATATGCCTCGGCTCGAGAAGATATGATCTTCGGGTATCGCATAAAGGTCCATGATTAACCTCTTCTTTTCTTCAGAGCCGACAGTGACGAAGATGGTTGCTTCTCGGAGCTTTGCGAGCTGAACAGCTGCCTGCCCGGTGCCTCCAGCACCAGAATGAATTAATATCGATTCTCCAGCTCGAATGCGTGCTACGTCGAACAGGGCTTGGTATGCGGTACAGAATACAACTGGTAAAGCAGCAGCTTCCGAGAAGGACATGTTTTCCGGAATCTTGAAGACCGTCAGAGCCTTGCTTCGCACGTAAGTCTTGTATGCGCCAAGAGCTGTAACGACAACTCGATCCCCAGACCTTAAACTGGTTGCTTCTTTTCCAGCACGTGTCACGACACCAGCACATTCGTTACCAAGACCGCCTTCTGATAGTCGACCCAGAGCGATAAGAATATCTTTGAAATTAATGCCAATGGCGCTCACTTTGACTTGGACCTCATCTTCAGCGAGTGGCTCCCTTACTTCAGGGTCTTCAATGTACACCATGGAATCAAGCAAACCTGGTGAGCCAACCTCTAGCTTCAAAGCTTGGCCTTTGAGACCAAATTTCTTCAACGCACTCTTTTGTGGTCTGGTCTTTGAGAAGATGAACTCGTTCAGAATATTGTTCTCGACCACGCGGTTGATACAAAGTAAGTTGTTGCGCTCCTCATATTCGGACTCGCACGTTTCCGAGATTGTGTCGAACGTATTTCTAAAGACCTTTGTAATTTGTTGAGCTACTCGTTTTACGTCTTTCGTATCCTGAAGAGCTAGAGTAATAAATCTTATATCACTTTTCTCGGAACGAATACATCGGGAAAGGCCAACTACAACGTCAGCTTGGGGTTTTTCGGAGGACTGGCCCGGAACAGCCCAGATTAACCCCATTCCGGCTTTCACTAAATGCTGAAGCCCTTCAAATTCCTTTTCATTCATCTGCTCAAGAAAATTCTCTTCAATTTCGCGTAGAAAGATGCAGAAACTCTCTTCGGAAGGAGTAGATGGCGTAGGGGAAAGATTCGTCACATCACACTCTTGGACGCCTAAAATTTCCAACTGAGACTTGATCTCATCGGCTATGGCATTGTGCGCCTCTGAAGTTGGCGCCACAATTACAGCTACCTTCGGGAATTTAGGGGTCACTTGCGGTGTTGCCACGGCCGTTGATACCAGATGGAAGTCCATCTGATTGCGTGGATCATCCGAGCTGCGGAAAACTAAATCTGTTCCTGAGAATTCATTTGCACATAGAACATTGTGCCATTCCTCTGATGGAAGGAGAGGACCCCATCGCCTATTCTCCTCAACACCTAATATCTCATCAGTATTGATACTTTCACGGACACGCTTCAAGGAGACAGTTTACTCAACCACCATCCTGGAAGTAGGCCAAATGCGAACCCGGCTCGAACGACCCTTTCGTTGTAGAGCTCAAAAAGAATCAATTTACCCCCGCTATCATTGTACGTCTAAGTAAGTGCCTCTCATATCTAGTTTAACATGGTATAACTTACGGTCTCAGAAGCTTCCGGACATTCTGCAATGTTTTACTTAGTTTTGGAGTAGCATGTAATACCTATGATGTAGTCCCAGTCAGGTGGAGAACTAGTCAGTTGTTTTTGCTGACTCACGTTGGAAGCAATTATTAAGTCATATTTCTCCTCCAGAAAGCCTTGCTGCAGTGGGTCTTTCTCAATGTTCAAGGTTTTGAACGTGAACCGATCAACATGATCTTTGAAGCGCACGGTAGCTTTCTCAAAGAATCCGGCTGATATGTCGGTGAATGTGTAGCTCCCATATCTCGGTACACTCGTTTCGTTGTCGTTATTGGGCACTAGTATCTCCAAGATGGATCTGGTAGTGCTTCCTGTTCCTCCGCCGATCTCAAGGATCCTCATCGACGGGTTTTTGTGGGTAAGTGTTTCTAGGTATGATCGGAGCAGTTCACAGCCCCGTTGCGCAAGTTCTTCGTAGTAATCGGCCGCCAGCTCTCCACTAAATAAGAGATCAAGAACGTCAACTCTATCCTCGAGGATCGCCAGCAAGTTCGTTCCTAGGGCGGCATACAATCTTCCCTCCGGAGAGGTCTTCAAACGAAGCATGACATTTTCGAAATAGTGCTTATCTTGCCTGAGAAATTCCCATTCAGGTCGCCAATGTATGAGCTCACCGGACTGATACCTCGCTTGTTGGTACTTCATCCAGGCTACGTACTTCTGAAAATGAGGTTTGAGCTTGCTAATATCCATGCAACCTAGCTCTTCCAATGCGCTTGATAGGAAGGAGAAGCAAATGAATTCTAGGTCTTCGATACGTTCGTTCAGAGGAAATCCGGAATTCTCATTCTCGATGGCCTTACAATAGGCCCGTAGTTCTTGTTGACTAAGTAAGTCAATATCTGGTTTCCAGGTGAAGCTGTAGCATAGTCGTCTGCAACGTTCTGTGTCAGAGGACGATGACAACTGCCGACCTCCCACCGCTACTGTCTGAAGCCCTCTAGCCACGATCAGAGGCTCTTTAGATGCTGCATCCAACGCTAACATGAAGGTACCATCCGCACTCATATCTTCACTAAAACCTGCGGCGTATGCTTGGACGTATTCACTTCCTGCTTCGCTAAGGCCTCGACTCGATATCCATAGATTCTGGAGGCGGTCTGGAACCATCGTTGGTAAATTGCGCTCGACATCGCGGATTAGAGCTGGGAAGGCAAGTTGAAAGAGTCCGTCAAGCGCAGTCGGATGGACGATGTGTTTCTGGTAGTGATTCTCTATCACGCCAACAGTCCATTGGCGAAGCTTTACCCTACCTGTTGCCGATCTACCATCAAAACGAACATCATCTAGAACCTGGAAAGCCGGTCCATAGCTCAGACCAATTTTTTCCAGACGTTCGTACAACTGTTTGCTTGCAATCGTCGTCTTACATCTCTTATATCCGGTCTCATACAACATGGAGTAGAGCTGACGCTCTTCTTTAGCTTCTTTGCCGCAATCAACCTCGACGTCTTCTGTTATACGCTCCGCACTAATTGTGCCTCGGCAATTCTCGACCCAATGTCCATTCTCCAAGGTACAGATCCGGAACTCGTTTAAGCTGTTTTCTTTGCTTGATTCGAGAGGACGAAGATATAACTGTGTTTCAAATTCATCAGAGCCCGCCAAGCTCCTCAGTTCTGTCGTAAACTTCACGTCAGTAAGCCTATAACCGGTAATCATGTGAGGCGCATGAGCCACTTGATGTATAGCTTCTATCGCCATAACAATAAATCCCGCCGCGGGGTATAGTTCAACACCGTTCACCTAGATCAGTCAGTTCATACATTGATACGATCCTGACAAAGGCCGACCTTGTGATCTGTAATCCAAGGAAGCTCACTAGCTCGGATGATATGCCTCCACCTAGCTTCTTGTGGGTTCCAGTCAGAAGCAGGAGTCCCTAAAAGCTCATGACGAGGAATGTTGCGAGTTCTGAAGTTTTTCGACAACCTGCTTTCCATGCTATAGCACTGATCATGATTAAAAGGGTATTCCGGAAGGTCCGACAACAGTTTTAAGTTGGAATAGCCCTTATTGGACCCATTCAAAGCTGAAGTGTCGATGGCGTATCCCAGACAATGGAGACGTCCGAGAGCTGACAAAATACTGGTAGCTGCACATACATTTCGATTAAGGATTGAACTGTAAGTAATACTTTGGCTGTCAGCATGAGCTTCTAGGATTTCCCGAATGGGGCCTCGCAAAGCAGAGTGGGGTCCGATTTCGAGTAGATCAGTTATTATGACAGTATCCTTATGGCCTCCAAGTTTCTTTGGGACAGATCTTGAAGAGAGTGAACAAAGATTTGTGAGAGCCTCGGAGAACTTGACTTGAGAGGTCATGTTTTCGACCCAGTATTCACACTTCCTGGTCTCATCATTTGATGTTCCTTTTCCAGTCACTGATGAAAACATAACAAGGGAATCTGAGATCGGCTGTCCAGTTCTGATGTCTGATATTAATGTCTGGTACTCCACAGCAATCTCATCCATGGCCTTAGAGTGGTAAGCCACACCCAGATGTAGTAGCTTTCTCGTGAACACGCCGTCACGATTTAGGATAATTTTCAGTGCGTCGATGTGCTCTTCCCTGCCGCTTACGGTAATGTTTTTGGGGCTGTTCACACAGGCGACAACAACGTCTGTGGCACCGTGTTCTTCGTGATGGCCGTGGGCGCTCAGGTATGGCTCGATATTGTCTTGTGACAAACCGACAGCCATCATGCTCCCTCGGCTTCCACAGGCTTCCACAAGTCTAGCCGCGAGTCGACCTCGGAAGAAAGCTATTTTCAGGGCCGAAGTTTTGGATATTGCTCCTGCACAAAACGCAGCCGCAATCTCCCCAGAAGAATGCCCTATCACTCTAGCAGGAAAAAGACCCCAGCTAAGCAGGAGATCGACAAGGGCGATCTGGAGGGCAGTGCACATTGGTTGGCTGTAAGCTGGTTTGTGCACATTGCTGACGTCTTGCTCCCTCGAAAATTCATCTACACGGTGTCAAGTCTATCTTACTTATAAAAATATAAAAACCATACCTGTCAAGCGCCACGTGCAGCCTAGACGATCCAGAAGCGATTCGGCATCAAGAAGGCTGTCCCTAAATACAGGGAAATTTAAGAGCTCCCGGCCCATTGCGTGCCATTGTGCTCCTTGTCCAGTAAAGACGAAACCAATCTTACGGGAAGTCGTTGAACGCGTGACTGTCGACAGGCCCTCTTCTAGAAGTTGATGCAATTCTCTGACCGAGCTAGCGACAATACAAGATTTCCAGCGCAATGAGCTCCGTTTTGAAAGAGTATAAGCAAGATTCTCCAAGTACTTTTCTGGGGCACGCACAGTTGAATACCAGGAAAGATGCTTAGCATACAGAGAAGCGAGACTTCGCAACCCACTTTCATCGGCCCCAGACCAAATAAAAAGTTTTGGCTGTGACAAACACAAAGATTCTTGGTTAGTCTGTTCTTGAAGTTGCAATTTGGTTAGAGGTTCACATGCGTTTGAAGAGCCTTGTGAGACTTCTGAAGTACGGTGATTGCCCGTCAAACCCCGAATCTCGTTGGAACCACCAAATCCAAACGAATTGACAGATGCTCTTCGAAGCCCACTATTCGGCCAAGGGCTTGGTTTGACTGGAAACTAAGATACCCCAGTAAGTAGTGATCTAGAAGAAGAGGGCTGCAAATGTACTTTTATATTCCAGTCTTCTTCCTGGATTCTGGAATTCGCATTGTCGAACCAAATATTTGGAGGTATCAGACCCTTCTCTAAAACGAGAATGGTTTTAATTAAGCCGGCAATGCCACTGGCTCCTTCGAGATGACCAAGATTCGATTTGACTGAACCAATGAATAAGGGGTCGCCCTGAAGTCGCTGGTCATGGAACGCGGCTGCAATAGCGCTCGCTTCGATTGGATCGCCAGTTCTGGTTCCTGTCCCGTGGGCTTCGAAATACCTCGTTACTTTCAGCGCAAGGCCGGCTTCTCTGTAGGTGTCCCGAATCAACCTTTCTTGCGCGCTCCCACTAGGGTGGGTTATGCCGGCTGTCTTCCCATCCTGGTTGGCTCCTGTAGCGCGAATTATAGCACGGATTGTGTCACGGTCAGTAAGAGCATCAGACAAGCGCTTGACAATGACAACACCAAACCCTTCACCTCTGGCATAGCCATTGGCTCTCTGATCGAAGCTGTAACACTTGCCATCCGGCGAGAGCATACCGAAATTTGCCATACTGATCATGGTTTCTGGATCAAGAATAAGGTTGGCACCCCCCACGACGCCCTACATTATATTAGCGATTCTGTAGATACAGCGGAATTGCATTATACTTACCATATTTGACTCGTGGGTGCGTAAACTTTGACATGCAAGATGCAGGGCCATCAGACTACTAGAGCACGCTGTATCTAGTGAAATGCTAGGCCCAACCAGATCGTAAAACCAGCTAAGGCGATTTGCCAAAAGCGAGAATTCTACTCCTGTGGCTTTGTATTTCACATCCATCAACGGATCCCTAGTGAGGATGTAATTCCAATCATGGGTAAAACTTCCAATGTGGACAGATGTTCGTGAGCCAGCGGCCTTCTCCAATGACACACCCGCTGTATCTCTATAAGCTGGATCATTAGGCAAGGAAGCATGCGGTGAACCTACCATTTTCAAAAGCTCTATATGTATTTTCTAGTAATCCCCTCTGTTGTGGATCCATTGAGGCTGCTTCTGTGGGAGTAATAGAAAAGAACGGCGCGTCGAAAGCAGTAACATCTTCAGTCAGAAAGTGGCCTTCTTTGACGCTCAACTGTTAATCCATTAGACCTGTTCAATCAAAACGCTCTTAGCTCTGGCGTTGCACGATGAGAGAATCTCACACTGCCTTGTCTTTGGGGGTCGGGATGGTAAAAACCGTCTATATTGAATCTGTTCGACGGAATCCTGGCCCTGGCAGACCTTCCTTCCATCAACATCTGCCAGAATGCTTCTGATGAAGTTGCTTCCTGGGGAAATTTTAAAGAAAACCCAACAACGGCTATCGGCTCAGTCTGATCCCTTCCAGGAACATCGCCATCTGAACCGCAGTGCCTAGGAGTAAATTTCTCCTTTTCATCGTCGGTTGTAAATCCACCGCTAGGGACAAACGGAAAGCCACGAGGGACAACGCTTGGTAGCTCCATTCGTATTGAGTTGCGAGAGAAATGTAACAGCACACGATGGCTTTGGGAACCAAAGCCTAAGACTAGGAGAAAAGTAGAGTATTTCAGGCTGAGCGGTTCGACTTAGTAGACCTTCAAACTCAACATATGTTGCACAGAAGCCCATCTTGGGGTGGCAACGTAACGTAATATATCGAAATGGGCCTTAGAGTACAGTAGGACCATAATGATTTCCCTGTCCAAATTTGACTACCCCCAGGAGACATCCGTGCCTATCTCGCCCAGGAGTAGAATCTTCGTCCATACCCAGCAAGCTCTAGACCTTCACGGATCCTCCACTATCAGGATCAAATAGGATCAACAAATTATACGGCCTCGTGTAACTCCATAGCATTTAGCATAACGGCAAGCAGAGGCAGTGCCGTGACGGCACTCCACCGTTTGCATGGTAGCTTCAGCACAATGCGCCATCGACTCATGCTTTGTACAGCCACTGAGCATCGCGAATCTTTAGCCACTCAAATGTGGAGAGTTCCAAGGCACACAATAGGCTAGGGTCAAGGGTCAGAGTAAGAGGATGACAATGTCGGATAGAGTACAGTAGTCATTCTGTGGGCTGAAGAGGAGATTTCCAGTAAACCGACCTTTCCCATAGGGCTGTTAGCGTCTTCATGTTTTCCGGCCCAATCTGGTGAATCAGCCGACAAGCGACTGGCACACATATCTATATATTGGGGTTACAGTTGGTGGGGGGTTGGAAAAGTTGAGCCAGGGCCGGAACTTTTTTTTTTGATGCCGGCCTCGGCTCAACTTTCTGCATATGCTAACCATGAGTTCAAAATTATTCCAACCCCGACTCAGCTTTCTGCATATGCTAATCATAAGCTCAAGAATCGATATTATTTAGCTAAAGTAGCTAGAAGACAAACAGCTTGAGCGAAGTATTGAAGCCGAGCATATGCACAGCTTGAGCGAAACATCACATATATCATGAATCTACTTTGCAGCAAGACGAGCGAAGATTCTTCTACATATGCTTAGCATATGCAGCATTTTCTTCTTCATTCTCGTCGTTCTGCTCGTGATTTGCACTATTTCGTATCACTTTTCTCATCGTCTTCAATATTTGCATTGAGAGAATCTTGAGCGAGCTGAGTTTCTTCTTAGTATATGCGCGACATATGCGAAGTGTGACACTCATCTTCAAGTCATTTAGTCAACTCGTTATCTCATTCGCTCGATTTTCAGCGTCGATGCTTTCGTCGTTCATCGATATTTCTTTATGCTCAGTTGATGCTGCGCATATGCATCGACGAGGCTTTGATGATCAGATGTGAATTTTATTGTGGCCTCGCTTAATGCTCTTGACATATGCTTCGCATAGGGCCCGAAGCTTTTCCAACCCGACGTCAGATCTTGGATGTGCGAGGCATATGTCAATTTTAAAGTCCAACCCGACGCCAAGAATTTTTTCCGACCCCGGCTCAACTTTTCCAACCCCCCGGCCAGCTGTAACCCGCTATAGATTCAGTATCTTAAAGTTCCCTTACTGCTCTCCCCACATCATAGGGCAACAAACATCATCTTACCTCAACCGTGAAGAGTTTCGGAGCTGCGGACGTGACTAGTTCAGCTCATTTCCTACGACCATAAACTACTACTAGCTTTCATCCGCCAATTATGCGCTTTCTATACCAATAACTAGGTAAGGCAGAGTTATATTCCCCGCCTTCTTCTTCATCGTTCCTAAGGTAGTGGTACCGTATCACTATCAAGTCCGGCGTCTCTTTTCTTTCTCTTCTTTATGTAAACCCCTAGGCTCCGTGTCTTTGCATCTAGCAACCGCTGACATGAACATAAGATCTTTGAAATGCAAACGGGTGAGTGGCAGATATACCAACACAGATTAGTTCGAAGTACTCCTACTAACCACAATTTCTGTTCGTGTCCGGAGCGACTATACGATATGAACTAGGTGACCAACATGATTTTGTATTTGCCGAAGGATCAACACCCTGGCCTCCAGAATCCGGTAAGTCTTGTATTATGGTCGATGTTGGTGAGGGGTTCTGTCTGAGCTCAACTGGAGTAACGCCGCAAGATTAAGTTTCAGCTAATGCAGTGCAGGAGTCGACAAAGTCCTCCAAAGTCATCAGTTGAAGTGTTTTTTCTTACTTCAAGATCGACTCTCTAGCCAGTTATCGTTCTGCCCTTGAAGATCTGGATCCTTACATCAAAGCGGAAGGACCATTCAATGCAGTGATGGCATTTTCACAAGGCGCGTCTCTTGTCGCTACTATGATAGCTCAGCCAGTATAGCACAATCAAGCTAGTGTCAGTTGCTTCGGCGTGGAGAAGCCAGAAGACTGGACGCAAAAGTCGACGGCAAAGTTATCCGAATCCCGACTGCAATCATTATGGGTTCTAAAGACCCATCCCTACAGGACAGCCTGAATATGTACGATCTATTCCGTGCACAAACCAGAGAGCTTTCTGACCATGGTGGTGGTCATGAAGTACCTCTGGCATCGAAACATATCACGTCAAAGATGGTGGATGCGATTAGGACCGTAATCGACAAAGCGCTGTCCGGATGGTAGCATCATTTGGCATGAAAACTTGGGCTACGAGTGACTACCTCATCTTTTGACATAACAATTAAACATTCCACCCACGTTATTCTAGATTTTCAGTCAAAGCATTGTTTCTTGATGAACGTCATATCGTGGGTATTTCGTTCAAACTAGGTTCTGGTCAGAGATCATTGTCAAGATTGATAACGTACTTAGACTACTGTTGTCGAGCCTGCCCTGCTACCTAGAGTATTAATTGAATTTTCAACACAATCATGGCAACCAGGACTTAAGTCATTATTAGAGAACCAGAACCTATTCTTACTCTATCGCATAAAAGCAAAAATACCATCTTTCCAGACTTCCTTGGCCCTTTCAAATTCGGTATGAATTCCTCTTATTATCCATCCCTGAAAAAGAAATATATGGATGAACTTGTTACACTACTTCAGTGATATGCTTAACTTTGATAGAGTTGAGGGAAAAGTCTTTGCCAGCTACATAATCATCGCCAGTACGAGACCCTCCCACCACGTTGGTAAGATGAATATCATCCTGCGTTCCGTCCTCGATCTGATTATACCGTTTGAGTTGGCGGCGGTCGTCATTATGGACACTTGTTGTGTGACCGCTTTGCTTGGACTGAGATCCTCGAGAGGTGCTGAGAAGCGAATTATACCAGCTATTCAAAGTAGAGGCAACCAATGTATTACCCGAAAGGAGCGGTCGAAAGGTAGGCAAGCATGCACAAATGATAGCAAGGCCGTTCTCGATCGTAGCCCAGGTAAGGTCACCGCCTGTGCTAACTAGCATGAGGTCAGCAGATTTGACAAAGTTGCCTGATGCAGTATCCGTACGGTTTTTGGAGCCTGCTCTATAAACAACTGCTATTCGTACTATACCCGCGACCAGGACACTTTACTAATTAGCAGGAGAGCTCTTCTGGATGTGATATTGGAGATGTTAACTTACAGTCCGCCGAGGAGAAACACCACAGATAGCTGGATTTTCTTGGATGCTGCCATATTAAGGTCGCGAATCACTCGCAAAGGCAAAAGCAACATAACGATATCCAGGGTCAAGTTGAGGAGCTCGGTACCAAGGAAAAAGGCCGCAAAATCGAAGCATTTAGCCGGATGCCGCCTGTCCCATACCCCTGAGGGTGGTTGACACCAAAGGAAGGTCCAGCTTGACTGGAGGCTATCGGCAAGCGAAGGTGGCTGCTAGCCGGCTTGGCTCGGCCAATGCCGGCCGCTAGAGAACAAGGAGATTAAGCAGGGAAAAGGGGATAAATAGGCCGTTCCCCCTTCTGTTTCCCCCGTCATCTCTTCCTGTTTCTCCATCCCTTAGGATTCAGCCAGAAACGCGCTTTTGCCCCACCCACCCACTCCATAGACTCAGTCGCTTAGATAGAGGGAGTGCTTGGCACCTCAGGGCGGCTTCCGGGGCAAATTTTAGCCCTGGAGACCGCCAGGGGCCGCCGGGTTTGCCCAAACACATATAATATATATTCGTTCAAACGGAGGCGATGCCCGATAGCAGCCACCAACAATGGACGCAATCCAGTAACAAACGACAAAGAAGCCGACAACTAAGCTGCTACGACGGAAAGATGGAGTAGAGAATATTCGGCGATAAAGGCAGAGGACAGACAGTTTGGCCATAGCAGTTGTCGCGACAGAGAAAGGTAAAGCTATGTACAGCGTCTACTCAACAAAAACCGATGAGTCTATGCTTTTCAAATGTAGTTCGGGACCAAAGCTACCTTGAGTATTCCCTCCACAACAGGATAAGGTAGTATTCCTGGACGTCCAGCGCCGGAGTTTAGGCCTATTTACTTCTTAGTAAAGGTCCGTGGAGGTGGTTAAACCGCTTACTGTGAATTTGAAGGCTCATGTAGACGATAAAGACAGCGAGACTTGCAACAACCCACCAATCGTCAGCTGCAAATGACGCCTTACTACGAGCCCTGGTCAAGAATCGCAGGAATACAGCTAGAATCGTCAAGACCATCATCGCCACAGTGACATGAAGGAGGTCGTCGCCGTGAGCGATAATGCTAGCCATCGCGGTGGCGCGTCACTTGGAAAGAATTGTCCTCGTATGTATTGGATTAGTAGGTTGAGCATAGATTCCATAAAAATGCTTGATAGGACATACATTTATCGGTACCGTAGCTTAGAATAAAGTTCTCCACCTTTCCAGTACAGGTGAGAGACAGATAGGGTTAATCAATGATAACAATCTGTCTTCCCTGCCATGGCTTGTCGGCTCTATTCGGGGGCATTGCTTAGTGGGTGGTCTAAGTGCGCAGAGGTTCTTGGTTCCAAACACCAGGCCCATGATAGGTTGAGGCGGTGTATCATCGCGAAGGATCCAACTTGATCGTGCATTCGGATGCATTGCGAATTACCCAAAACGTAATTCTTGAACGTGCGGATGAACGGTGATTGCCATCCATTCTACGCCGTACAACAGCTTCAAATTCTTAGAGCGTGCATATGCAAGTTAGGGTACGATCGCCTGCGGATTATACAAAACTCAGCTGCCCGTAATTAATAATTGGTAAATTCCACGTTTCCTGTATTTCAACGCAAAAGGATTGTATTCAAAGGAAATGATTTGGTATTTACGTAAACAAGGGTAGGAGGTAGGTTCTTGATCTCTAGGTGTTCTCCTCTCTATCTCAATAAAAATACTCCTGTGATATAGTGATACTAGATTGGCCCTCGACATTGTGATCATAATAGCGAAGAGGAACAGATGGCGAAATCGAGTCAAAGGCCCAGGCTTTCAAGACAGTATGAAATCTAAGCAACACGTGTTTACGGATCAGGCAGAAAGACAGCATCATACATAAGTGGGTAATTTATGTTTTATTTTTTATAGAATGCATGGCATTCTACAAAGATGCGAAATGATCGTCAGACAAGGCTGAGCTCTGTAGGTGACGAAGGCGTAGTGATACTACTATATTTTAGCTGATTTTTACCGTGTACATTTCATGACGGATCGGTCCACCCATATTGTGGCAGGGCAAGAACGGGAAGGATGACAGGCGGCCCTATCGGACAGACCGTTGCCTTTCGATGCTGTTCCGTATTTGTTCTTCCAGCATAGCTATACCGCAACCTAACAGATCTTGGTGGACCACCAGGCAAACTATCGAAGTTTACCAGTTTTACCAAGATGATTTCACTCCAAAGAAAAGTGTCGAGGTGATAGCTTCTCGCAATATGATGGTTTGGTGACGCGGGTGAACGCATCCCAAGCGCGCGACTATAATGCTCGCTTGCTCCGATTGGTTCTCACCAGACCTACTTCAGGCAATAATGATAACCGGAAACAACTACAACGTTCCACTACACCGTGATCAATGCGGCCTGTGTCAAGGCTTGCATGTGGTATTGTTTCTTACGACCATGGATCGGTAGAGCACATACCTTACTAAGGTTACCAACCTTACCCTACCATGTTACGTCTCTCGAGGGCTACAGCTAGTTGTAGCCTCACACCTACAAACACATCAGAAACATTTTCACGTGATCTTTAGACACTTCAAAATCGCAGATTCACGAATCATTCGCAGCGGTACAATCAGATCATCTGGCCGTCGAGAATGCCTGCAAATGGGCGCAGGCTCATTGACGAGGTTGCTTCGGTCTCTCCGCGACCTGTAGAGATGCAAGTCCTGGCTTTTGGCTTTTCCCGAACTGGGACGATGTGTTTGTTTTGCTCCAGGTTCTGTCTCATTCATACAGCTGAGCGTTTCCAGCAATGCAAGTTGCTCTCCAGAAGCTTGGCTACAAATCCTACCACATGATAGAAGGATACCGCACCAAAGCAATGAAATATTGGCTTGAGGCTCTCAGAGCCAAGTATGCCAATGAGGGAGTACCTTATCAACGAGTAGAGTTTGACAAGTTGCTTGGAGATTACAGCGTGAGAAGATCTCCCTGAAAATATCTCGTCATTGTTGGAATTGCACTGCTTATGGGTTGACGGCTAAAGGTTATGTAGGCCACCACCGATATCCCTTGTAACATGTTCATCGAGGAGCTTCTCGCCGCTTACCCTGATGCGAAAGTCATTCTGACTGAACGCGACATCGAGAGCTGGATGACTTCAATCAACAGAACCTTTTACGTGCTTTTCAGCTGGTGGTCAATGTACTACGTCACCCCTTTTGAACCTGTAGGTTGAGCTCTCGACCAACACAAGTTGAAATGCCGTTGATACAATACGTAGGAAGTGGCTGGGCCGTACTGGAAAACCCTAAACTATATCTTTGACATCTGGACCGGAGGCAACAAGAACGACCGCGACAAACTCCGCCAAACTTATCGAAACCACTACAAGCATGTTCGGCAGGTGGTACCTCAGAACCAGCTGCTCGAGTACAAGCCTCAGCAGGGATGGGAGCCGCTTTGCACGTTCCTGGGCAAGCCGGTCCCAAAAGAAGAGCCCTATCCTTGTATCAATCAACCAGACAATATCATCAAAATTCACACTGTGGTGTGGCAGAAGACATCGGTGCTTGCGGTGCAGAAGATTGCGCCATCTGTCGCTGCATTGGCAGTAGTGGCAGCTGCGATGTTGTACTACGAGTACATGCTGTAAACGCGGGACATAGACATGAAGGATATCTCTGGCTTTGAATTGATTGCTCACCGTTATGGCTACGGTAAAGTATCCTAGAGACACCGATATAAGCGCTATAACATACCTTCCCCTGTAGTATCGTCCAATCCTCCGCAATCTCGCACCAGGATAGGACAAAAGCCACAGAACCATCAGCGGTAAATACTACCACCAGCTTTTCCCAAAGCTCCCTTACCTCGTCTACATCCAAAATCAACAATATCTGCAATTTGAATCTCCCAAAGATATCAGCAGTCAATTACACTGGTAGTAACCTCATCAGCTTCTGTTTATACCCTGGTGATGGCTCGATATACAGTCCAACTCAATAAATTTTCATTGACCGAGCAGTCATAATCCTACAACTTCTCATCCCACCTTGCCATAGTACCAAGAACCATTCTGAAGCAAATGTGCGCTCCAAAATCTTTCTCCAACCCGAAAAAAAAAACATAAACACAAATCTTCCTTCCCCTCCCCCCAAATACCCAAAACCAAACCCCAGCATTCACCCTTCAACCCCATCTCCCCTACACCATCCGTCCACACAACACCAACCCCCCCTCGTCCCAGCAAAAACCCATCTCACCCTCACCCTCATATTACTCAACCTCGCCCCCCCCTCCAAAAAATCCTTTTCCAATCCCACCCCTACAGCTGCGAACTCTTCATCACTCTAAACAAATAGTCGAACCGTGCGTCGCATCAATCTTTTTCTGAACAGAAGTACAGTTTCCCTCCCCCTTCAAAAAAAAGAAATGAGGGAAAAAAGAGGGGGGGAAAAGGTTGAGAATGCGAAATTTATTGTGCTGAAATATATATTCAAGAATATGTACTGTATGTATGAGTGATATGGTATATTATGGGTATCGGTTTTTTTTTACAGTAATCTATAATCAACAATCAAAAATCAAAAATCAATGATTTGATTTGATTTGATTTCATACACTCTTGTCAGGGACTGGGCTAGACTAGAGGTACTATCAATATAGAAGACTGGTATTATTATTACTTGATAGGATCTAGGTACAAGACAATACACCAGGTAATGTACAAGACGAAAGACAAAGAGCGAAAGGAAAGAACGAGGGCCCGGCTTCTATATACATGAACCGGGCAGAACCAAGGCTAGACAGTAGTCCTATGACTTAAGATTGCAGAGATCCGCGCACACGGCTGAGGTGGCCGAAACAGGATTGCTGAGGCTAGATTAAGATGACGATGGCTAGATTGATGGCTTGGTTCATTGAACTGCGGAACAGGTTCAATGAACCGAGGTTACCTAAGGCATCGACGATCTATGTTCTAAACCGGGTTGGTGACCTGGCACCATGACAACTCTTGTGACATCGATTTAAGTTCGACCCATATGATGAGGAAAGCTATATGCTATGTGTATCGAACGAACAAAATTCTCTGAGAGAAAATCGCTCGTCGACTACATGATGATTGCACGTCGTCGAGACAACAACGCTGAGACAATGTATCAATTATGAATCTATAGCTTCTATTCAGCGCGTAATGCTTGAATTCTTAATGCGTGTCTGTGCTGTTTCTTTACAATGCATCGTTCTTGCTCTGCTCTTCATTAATGATATTTTATACAATCATGTCTCGATCTTTAATCGCGAAGATCATGATTTCTTTGCATTCGTGATGCTCATGATTGTAATGTTGAAAACTGTATATGTAATGAAAGAGAGACGTGTACGATGAGAAGATAAAGTATGTCATGGTGCCAGGTCACCAACCCGGTTTAGAACATAGATCGTCGATACCTTAGGTAACCTCGGTTCATTGAACCTGTTTCGCAGTTCAATGAACCAAGCCATCAACCTAGCCATCGTCATCTTAATCTAGCCTCAGCAATCCTGTTTCGGTCACCTCAGCCGTGTGCGCGGACTCCTGCAATCTTAAGTCAATAGAACTACTGTCTAGCCTTGGTTCTGCCCGATTCATGTATATAGAAGCCGGGCCCTCGTTCTTTCCTTTCGCTCTTTGTCTTTCGTCTTGTACATTACCTGGTGTATTGTCTTGTACCTAGATCCTATCAAAGTAATAATAATACCAGTCATCTATATTGATAGTACCTCTAGTCTAGCCCAGTCCCTGACAAAGTATGATTGTATCAAATAACTCTATTCTGCTCTTGACTTGTGTCATGTAAACGTTGAATAAGTTGTTGATATAAATGTGCAATTGCAGTTGTTTGATGCTTAGCTTTGATCAATAGTAGAGAATGTGATCTGCTTGAAATCACTACAATTCTGATCGTTCTCATGTGCTTTCAATCATTCACGTAGATAGATGCTCGACTTGTTGATATGAGTAAAGAAGTTGAGTTCAGCGAGTCTCTTCAGTATATCAGCGCAGTCAACGAGTCACTACTTCTTCGATCACTTGTAATCATGATCTCAAGACTTAGATCATCTGAATCAATTCTTTTACTAGTATCTTTTCATCTTTTATTGACATTGACTTGTCATTCGTCTTTCTTGTGAATTGTAGCTGTTAGAGAGAATGTTGTCACATGAGTGAAAACTCTGCATTGCAGCTTTCATGATCACGCAATGTTCTAAGTTTTAACATCATTCAAACTGCATCAAATTAAGATCTCTTGATTCTTCTGACTTTTATTCGCAGAATAGAATCAAAAGGTTCGTAGTTAACATCATGTACAGATGAATCTCGTCGTTGATCTTAGACTGACCGTCGGGTCGAGTTTCGGATTGACATTTTGAATCCGACCCGATTCGAAGTCGGATTGCTCACATTTTCAACTCGACCCGAGTCGAGTTGAGCATATTTCCAATCCGACCCGACCCGACCCGACTGGGAATTGGGTCAACCCGACCCGACCCGTCAAGGACCCGAGCTTGGCGTCAAGAGGGCTAAATATAGAAATTTTTCCGGTTTTTTGCTTTTGCATTACCTTTTTGCATTACCTTTTTGGTAGAAAGCCATGAAGGGAAACATGACGGGGAACATAAAGGGAAACATGAAGGGGAACATGAAGGTCGTTTGGTAGAAGATCATGACGGGAAACATAAAGAGGAACATGAAGGGGAACATGGAGGGGAACATGGAGGGGAACATGGAGGGGAACATGGAGGGGAACATGGAGGGAAACATGGAGGGGAACATGACGGGGAAACATGAAGGCCGTTTGACTTTGGTAGGGAGTCATGACGGGAAAACATGGTAGGAAGCCATGAAGGGGAATCATGTAGGCTGTTCGACCAAGCTATTTACACCTACCTAATATCTTGTCGGGTCGGGTCGGGTTTTCGAGTCGGGTTGTCGGGTCAAGCTTCTCAACCCGATCCGAGTTCTCGGGTCCAACTTCTCAACCCGACCCGACACTTTTCCAAAAAAATTCCAACCCGACCCGACGCGGTCAGTCTAGTTGATCTCAACAATCAAAAATCAACAATCAACAATCAAAAAGCGTGAATACCTAATACCTAACACCTAACACCCACTCATCAGGCAAACACAGTAGAAAGAAAGATTCGCTGTTCGCTGTTCGCTATTTATGTTTATACATATATATATATATCAATAGAATGAACATATTTTTTTAATTCGTCATCAGAGCTGATTGCAAAGAATGTGAGAAAGAGTGTGGTGAAAGTGACTTTGATGAATTTGAGGGGGAAAGAGAAGGAAAATGTTGATTGATATTTTTGCATTGCTTAATTTCTTGTTCCGTTTTGTGCTAAACCCCCACACCGCCACCTCACCCTACCACCTCACCCTACCACTAATCCTTCCTCCCCAGCAAAATATTAATATTCCAATATCTCACATGACCTCTTCCCTTCCTTCTTCCCTATCCTTTCATCCCCTTCCCTCACCAGTTCCCAAAAACCAGCTCCCTAACAGAACCAGAACCGAAAAAAGAAGAATGACTAAATCGAGAAGTTTGGGCAGGAAGTGTTGAAAGCCCCAAGGTGTTTTGATTTGTTTTGTTTTGGGTTGGTGGAAAAGTCGTTAAACCCCAACACTGAAAAGAGAAAGAGAAAAGAGGAAAGAAGGAAAGAAGGAAAGAAGGAAAGAGAAAATAGAGAAAAGAGAGAAAAAAGAGAAGAGAAAAAGGGGTCATGAAATCTTATATATAATAAGGATTGAATTATATTGAATTATATTGAATTGGGTTTGAAGCTTGATGAAAAATTGAGGGTAGTGGTTGTGTGATGTTGATCGATGTAGTGGTTGGGGTGGTGCGGTATGGTATGGTGTGATGCGGTGTAATGAAAGGCAAGAAAGATGAACAGACAGGATGCGGGATGTTGAGTGTGTGGGGGGAGTGGATTTGGTTGTGGGAGGGAAGGGATAGGTGGGGTGTTTTGTTTATGGGAGGGAAGGATGGGGGGTTGTGTAAGGGGGCGTGGGATGGGAGGGAATGATTATTTTGGAGATGATACAGCTTGGTTCCGGTTCTATGGAATTCAGCGCTAGGATAAACCCTCATGCCCCCTAGTCCTTGGTAGCGAAAACTGTGATTTCATGGAAAAAGGAGGATTGTCATGCTGGTAGTGCTGTAGCTCTAGCTTTGGTTGGTGAGATCTAGTAGTTGTACAGATAGAGGCACGCTCTGCCTGACATTGGATATGGCTGTCAAACTACGAGTATGCTGGCTCATGGGTCTTCTCCTTTCCAGCAGTGTGGGAACTCTCGCTTGAGGGATTCAAGGATCCTCAGCGTTGGACTAGCTGACGACATGGTCCACGTTCAAACCAGCCGCTTGTTCGTGCCTTGTCGCCTGCCCGCGGAAATGATAGCGGCCCCTGGTCGTCCAGTCAACGACGACGATGAAGACGACGACGCCGTAGACGGCGCAGACGTAGTTCATATCTATCCACATCTCCATCAGCTACTTCCCTTGCCACCCTCACAACATGAAAATTATGAAAGGGGAAAGCTCACTACCAGCCTTGACAGGCATAGCCGGCGGGAACGAGTACATAATAAGCGTAAACCCCGTCCAAGCGAGCAGGACGATGTTGGAGAAGAGGCCCAAGGGGCCCATCCAGAACGGGCCGTGGAGGATGTTGTTGCGGCCGCGGAGAAGGAGGCAGAGGACGGGGATGGAGTAGGAGAGGTAGAGGAGGACGATGCAGGCGGTAACCATGCTAGAATGGAGGAGCAGTGTTAGACGTTGCTACTTATGGTCGATGAAAGAAAAATTCTTGTTTCAAGGTCGGATGGAAGCGCGACTTGGGAGAACTTGGAAGACCCGCTAAACGAAGGCTTAGTCAAGCGGATGATTAGACCTCCAGGGATGGTGGTGGGTTGGAAACTCAAGCTTCAGCACTCGGGTTAACCTAGATACTACAACGCGGGTATTGCACGTTGGAGCATCATCAGGACCGGCCACCAGAGAATCTCCAGCCTGCGGGACTGCCAAAATGGAGCGATTGGAATTCGGCTTGGAAGAGATGCGGAAGATACTGCTGCCGGTGGCGATCTCAAGAGTATGAGAGCAAGGCCGGGTGAACGGTCAATTGCCAACAGCTTGATGCGGAGGTTGTGGTCGGACAGGAAAGAAATATCCTGGATGGCAGGTGTCCCCAGGTCCCGTCTCCAGATGCACATAAATATCCTAAATCAAGGAGATTGCTCACCTGTAAAAAGCAACAGTCGAACCTAGATACAAGCACCCCAGAACCGCTACAATCACACAGCTCACGAAATGCGCCCTCAACGGTACATTCAAGCGCGGACTGACATGGCTCAGATATCTCGAAAACGGCACTCCCTTGTCCCTCGCAAAACTCCAGCACAGCCGGCTCTGCCAAGTATGACTGGCAATCAGGCAGGTAACTCCAGTGGCCATGATCAGACTTTCTAAAACAATAGCACCAGCTTTGGCACCCAAGGCTTGATAGAAGAGAGTGAGAATGGGTACGCCGGTCGTATCTTTGAAGAGGCCGTTGAGGTCCTGCATGCTGAAGAACATGGCAATGGAGTAGAACCAGGATGTCACGAAGCCAATGGCTACGGTTCCCATGATGGCGATGGGGATCATTTTTTCAGGGCGATGGACTTCTTCGGCGAGATGCGTGGCACAGTCAAGGCAGGCAAAGGCGTAGTTTGAGTTGATTAAGCCCACGATAAAAGCTTGGAAGTTGTCAACCAGGAAGTATCGATAGAGAGTACATGGGCCTTCTCACCAATACCATTTTGATTCCACCCTGTTCCATTGACAAAATTCGCAAACACGAATTTGGCTTGTTGGTGTGTAGGGGCTTTGGCAGGGACGACGATCAGGATAACAAGAAACGAGATGAGTGAGGTGTAGAGGGATGCGGCGCCGATCGCTGGTAGGGATTTCCCGTAGCAGTTGAAGAGGAATGAGAAGACATTGACAACTTGGTAGCTAACAAAGACATTCCACGGATGGATGGTGCTACTGATATTAGAAGGAAAACGCATAGAATTCGGGAGGTACTTACAAGTCTGGATGAGACAACGCCCAGCATCCAACCCCAGCACTCCCGACTGCCAAAGCGACACTTGCGGAGGTAAAGATACTCCCTGCCCAAGCGAACCAGCCAGTCAAATAAGACACAAAATTGGCATATCTCTTAGGAGCTAATTCATTGGCCCAGAAGTACTGTCCGCCAGCATTCGGGTAAGCACTGGCCAATTCAGACAGTGAGATGCCAACACAGGTTGATATCAAGGCGATGAGGATGAGGCCATAGACGATGCACACGGGACCACCAGAGTTGATGCCAGTGATCAGGGCCGCAGAGATTCCAAACCATGAGTTGGTGAGAGAAAAGCCAACCCCCAAGACTGACAGGACGGAGTAATTCCGTTTCATGTCCTGGGTATAACCCATTTCGGCTAGCTTGAAGGCATCGGAATCAAGGGATTTGAGATCAGCCATGTTGTCGTGGGACAGCGCGCGGGCACTTTCAAAGTCGTTCTTCTCATCCATCATGTTTGCGATTGAAGGGTTGGAATGGGTGGATGTTGTTGGCAAGGTGCAGGTACAGGTGCGGGTGTTTTGTCCCCATGCATGGAACGGATCACATGAGGACCGAACCCACTCGGAGTGAATATCAGGGTGGCGCAGGACTTGGGCGACAGAATTGAAATATATGTACAATTGGGGGAATTTGGGGATGTCGAAGCTTCACTGATACTGATTGAAGCACGATGGTCTCATATCATAGATTCATAGATAACCGATAGCAACATGCGGAACTTCGGGTCTTCTTATCTCTTAGGGCTTATCGGTTAGAGTATCGACCACTTCAGACGTACCATGACCATGGGCTACTTATTTTCATACGCAATTGTACTTGGGGAACATCAAACTCGGTTTGGAATAGAGGAAAGGCTACTGATGAAGCAATAGGAGCTGCAGTGAGAGCAATAGTAGAGAACAGGAGGAGTGGTCGTCCAATTGGGAACATAATTCCTAATTAGGAGTTGGGGTGCCATTACACTGCCCGCTAGCCTAGCTGGGACTAGCGCTAATTGCGGCACAAAACGTACCTTAGGTAGCTTCCTACTGTAGAAGACACACCTTTACGGAGTACGGAATAGACAATTATCAGATCTACACTCCATCAGCTACCCATGCACGCCATGCAAGATGCTGACCACGCGTCGATTGCACGTCTTATAACCGGGTCCAGGCCATCAAACACCCGACAGTGCGGATTCGCTCTATCCGCAGTCAGCCTATCGAACGGGATACGGTACGAGGGAGGTACATGTGCGATCACAGCATTGAGGAGTAGAGCATGACGCTGCCCACGAACAACAATAGTCGAATAGGGAAGGTTACGCTTTTTTATGCCATGCTACACCACTACCGAGAGACTTGAGAGGCATTCAATCGTGTTACTGTACTTTGATACAAGTACGAAGACCCGGCTCTCGTTTGCGCAAGGGTTACTTTTGTTTTTTTGTGAAATCAAGGTATACATACACATGTCTACCTAAAACACATTAGGATTCTTAGAGATCTGCATGCTGCATCATGTTTGGGTGATGGTGGCTCTTGCATTCCGTGTTTTGATGGGCTGACATGCGGGGGCCTCGACCGACTACGTTACGACGCCACAATATTGTTGCTCCGTTCCTTGGGTCAATCAACTGCTGGTGGGATGATCCAAACAGGAATAAAGATTACTGATCCGGGTTGTTCCCCTTACAATATCATGAGGCCTTAAGCATCATCATTAGAGGCCACTCATGCTTAACATACAAAACGCCTCTATCGTGTGAGCTTCCGTCATATCGCAGGTCCCAGGTATCTGGCGGCAAAAAGCCCAACAATTGCCCTCTAGAAAACTCCATTACAGATCCCGACTGAATAGCAAAACGCTTTTCCCGTCCCGGTTCCTATGCATCATCATCACTGTCTGGAGGGTGGGGAGTACCCTTGGGGCTGTTGAGCCTGCATGAAACGTTAGTGAACAGGAAGTGGAGACCATGGGGGAATCGGAACGTGCCATTCAATATGCCTCAACCGCCTTCGAACTTCTCTATCCTTCAGCTGAGCCCTCGTCATCTTCTTCTTCTTTTTCGATTTAAACTTCATATCCCCACCATCCTCTGCACCAGAGTTGACCGCTGACGCCGAAGCGCTCGAGACATTACTGCTTGCCGCGCTGCTGCCAGGCCGGCTGTCTTCGAAGCGATCCATTGAGACGGCCAAATGTCCCTTGTGCGTCACACGGCCGTCGGCAACGTGCCATTGTTCGGGGCACAGGGCGCCGACGAATTCTTCGTTGTGGGAGATCATCACCACGCCGCCCCTGTAGTCGCGGATAGCAACAGCGAGACCACCGAGCGAGTCCCGATCCAAATAATTGGTCGGTTCGTCAAGGACGAGCAGATGAGGGTTATTCCACATGGCACCTGCAAGCACCACCTTGACCTTTTGACCGCCAGAGAGACCGGAGATTTCATTGTGATCGGCGATTTCTGGGTCGAGTCCGATGTCTTCAAAGTGTTTCGATATCACCTTAGGCTCCAGGGTACGGAATCCGAGTCCTTCTCTCGAGGCTTCATGGTCGTCAAATTCCTGCACGAGCTTGTCGAATCCCAGTTCAAGTAGAGTCTCGCGAGAAACCTGGCTGTTGTGCTTCGGCAGCATGCCAACCCACTTCACCTCGTATTGAAAGGATTTCTTGTACTTCTGCCTTCCCATTAAATTCTCTATCCGTCGACCAGTCATACCGGGTAGCTCGACAAGTTTGTTCATCTGTGCTTGATCTTCTGGCGTAAGAACCCGAGTCTGCTTCATCAAGACCTCGCGATCGTCTCCGTTTGCGTAGCGCCATTGCAGATACTGATTGGGCGTCTTCTCCATATGCATTTCGACGTGTTCAAGAGCGTGTTGCTTGATATAACCAATACGTAGATTAGGGTGCTTCTCAACACGACCTTGTTGAGGGATAGTCTCCCCAGTCAGTAATTTTATCAGAGTAGACTTGCCGGCACCGTTGGCACCAATGATAGCCGTTCGAGAGGACAAAGTCAGAGCGCATGTGACGTCTTGAAGCGAGGGTTTCGATGCGCTAGGGTATGTATAAGTGCAGTTGGACATTCGAATAATCGCTTTGGTGTTGGATTTGACTCCAGTCAATAGGCCAGGGGAAGGAAACTTGAATTTTACTTGGGACGCTGAGAGCGTATAATAGCTTTTGGCTTCCGGCTTGACTCGCACAAATGCGGCAAGATTTCCAGGGTAGCAAACCAGCTTCTTTCCTTCGTAATGATAGATGTCTGTGCACACGTTGTCCAAGAACCCGGAGTCGTGACTGACAATCAAACTCGTGATCTCAGTGTGGCTCTCAAGGTACTCTTCCAACCACTTGACGTTACCGACATCCAGATGATTCGTCGGTTCGTCCAATAAGAGTACATCCGCACGCATCAACATAGCACGAGCGAGTGCGAGCTTCATTTTCCATCCTCCAGATAACGACCCAACCTTGTCTTGTTGGCGACCGTTGGGACCAGCGGTGAGACCGACTTCTGCCAAAACCGCAGAGATTCTGTCTCTTCCCTCGGCCGCCAGCTCTGGGTCTTTGACCATAAATTCGAGAATACTCAAGTCAGCATCCTCGCCTTGATTATGTTCGACAAAGCAAGTCCTCAACTGCTCTTTGCTTGGAAAGCCTTCAAGCTTGCCATTAGCAATACTCCGCATCAAAGTAGATTTCCCAGCACCATTACGCCCACAAAGACCATATCGATGACCTTTATGTAGTGTGATGTTGGTGTGTGATAGCAATAGCATCCCGCCGTAAGCTAGTGAGAAATCGGTGTTAACAATTTCAATCTCACCAGAAGCAGGCTTGATGGGTTGACCAAACTTGCGGTGATCCTCTTCGACGAAATGCTTTTGCAGAGCTTCGGCCACTAAATCCGACTGGTTATCGTTGAGTAGGTGCTTCAAATACGGACCACTTGAGAGGCCGATGCGCGACACTTGACGAAGGGTTACATCCTGTACCACCATTTCTGCGATGTATTGTTTTGTAAGGACCCATAGATCAAGATCACCTGGGAAGCCTACGAGGCCGCCGTGTGCCTTGACCTCTTTCTCTAAGACTGCAAGTACATTCTCGGAAGTCGTCGGAGCGATCTGTCCCTTGGTGATACTACCGTCGTCGTCTCCCATCGCCTTCTTAATAATACTCAGAGATCTAGCAGCAAGTTCTCGGACCTCGGGAAGCGATGCCCTCTCCTTAACGCCTTGTACACCAGGTAATAATTTCGGTAGGAATGTTCTCGCTTCAACTGGGTCATGGACAAGTTTTGTTAGATTTTCCACCACTACTACAGTCTGTCGCAGGACTTCTTGAGAAGTGGTTGGTGTGTTCAAAGACCGTTCTAGAAGAGGCGTAAGTAGAGCGAGGACGGGAGATGTGACAATTGCAACAAAAGTGGTTTGCGACAAGGCATGGATGGCTTTCTGTAGTGTCTCGGTCGATGGGTTTTGCATAGTCTTGATCAAAAGCGGTATTCGAGGGGCGACATCGTCGTTAGAGAGCAGTGTCGTCAATGAGGTTATCGTTTTCAGCGCTTGCTTTTCGACCTACAGCAATCATCAGTATACAAAGAGCGAACCAAACCCGGGGCCGACACATACTTCGGCCTTGAGATCATGCATGCCCGCCTCGACAGTCGGTATCAGACCAGCGAGTTTCTTGCCCATTGATTCTCTGAGGACGTCTTTGATACTCTCTTCCTCCTTGCTGCCCGTACCCATTTTGCCCTTGTCAGCCATTCGCCCAATTAGTTCATAGGCACCAACAGCGCCTTGCCACTTGCCAGATCTCTTTCCAAGATATTTTGAGAGCGCTGGAAGTAGTCCTACTACCATGCTCTCGGGTGAGAGATTGGCGAACAGAGCATCCAAGGCATACTGCGCGGACTCGCGAACCACAGCTCCCTTGTCCGCGAGGGCATCCAGTGCCGACGAAACGATCCCTCCATCTTGTACAAGAAACGTGACTTCACTTATCCGTTGTGTCGCAGGGAATCTTTCGAAGAGCGCACCCAACAGGATCATGGCACTTTCACGTCTTGAGCCATCTTTCTTGTCTGCTGCAGCTTTCCTAACCTCATCTAATACGCCGTATGCACGAAAGCCGCGGAAACCAACCGAATTGATGAGGAGATTTGTGAGAGCATACGCTGCATCGAGAGAGGCTTGGGAGGTTTGCGCCTTGAAGACAGTATCGAGAAAGGATGAGATCTCCTCTGGGGTGGGCGGCACCCCCGAAGGTGTCGAGGATTTGGAGATCATGGCGTGTACGACGGGAGGAGATACTTGGTGTGGCATTCTCTACCCTGTGTATCTTGGGTGTGGTTCAAGGTGATGGGTTGCTTTTGTGAATAACTGCGAAAATTGTAGGATTACCGACAGTTGTTCCTAGTGCGCAGTGAATGGAAGGCGGAGTGGAGTACTAGAACAAAGACAAGTACAGGCTCCAAATAGAAGGCTGGTAGAGGAGTGGAGATGTGACAGAAAGAGGGAAGACCAGCGACCCTCACATGTGGATGTTCGAGAAAAAGCGAAACGGTGAGAGGGGTGGGATTGTTATTCATTATCCGATTTTAGATAGAAATTTCAGCTTCGGTGCCGTCAGCATTTGATCCGACGCTAAGATAAGCTAAAAGTACACTTACCTAGTCGTGCTAGTGTTTTAAGGGCACAGAGTACAGGATGATTGGTACAACAGTAAGGTACTACATATCATGACCCAATTATTTTGATCTTAGATCACGCCCCTGTCTTTGTGGTGTATCAAATTTAAAAGATGCACCTTGCTATTAGGGTTTGGTAGTTTGGTAGTATGAGAAGGGAAGCACTCTTGTTTTCCCTCACGATCGTGATATCTCGTTTTCCAGCCACGCCGTCTTCTTGGATACTACTCGATTGCAGCCCGCGAAAGACAGTAAAGAAATGTAACGATTGATGAAAACTCAAGGAGTGAACCGCCGGTACGAACAACTTCAGGCCTCTGCTGAATTGGGTTCTTGGTTTTCCCCTTGCACGGTTTTCTCCTCTGCCGCTTCCAACTCCGCCTCCCTCGCTTTTTCTTCCGCCTCCTTCGGCTTAGCTTTTTTCTTCTGCTCCTAAGCTAGATTGTTAAAGGAGGTCAGTTTGCGCACCTTCAAACGAGACAGTCTGATGGAGCCGTCGCTGTTTGGTTCTCTCGGTGTAGTAGTTTCCAGCTGCCTCTGGTGGGCCTCGATATTAGACCGATCGTCCATATCGTGTGGTTGATTTTCACTCTCGTCATAATGCTCATTGTCTCCTGCGGAAGGGCCAGAGGTAGAGGTGGTTGCTGTGGCTTCAGACGTTCTGTAATGAGCTTAGTCGGAGGGCAGGGAAGCGATATTGCAGTAAGACTAGTTATCGAAGATCGTTGGTTAGACTCAAACATACATGATGTGTGCTGTTGCGAATCGATACCCTATGTTCTATCCGTTGACATCAGGGCTGGACATCTAGGAAGAACACACTTTCGGCAGCATCAGCTTCGCGCATAACTCGGACAGTAAGGCCTAAGTGCTTGTTTCCAGCAATCGTTCAAAATCCTTTCGCACCCGAGCCGATCAGCTAACCATACTGAATTTGAACTGCTGACCTCTAGGAAGCCACTTACCATTTTCTGTATTACCCTCCCCCATACTCCTGCTAGAACTACTACCGCTTTGGATTGCACCCAGGATACCATCAACATATGCGGCACCACTCCATTTCTGATGCATCAATACATCTACACCTAACTCCTTTTCACGCCTTTGAATGAGATTCACATAGGCCAGCATGCCGTCTTCCTTGAACTGTTTGGATAGCTCCGCTGTTGTCACCGCCGTCGAATGGAGGCCAGCAAGAGAGATCAGTTGCAGTACAAAGCTATACATATATTCAGCAACAGCGCCAATTTTTTGATTGGGAACCTACCCATGTTTTGCGAGGTCCCATATGAAAGACTTTAGAGACTGTTCATCAAAACCTTGGCCCATCCAGTTAAATGACGGGCTGAGATTATACACCAAGTGCTTGCCGGGGAAAGCTGCTCTGATTTCTCCAGCAAATCCACCCGCTTTCTCTACACTTGGATCGGCGGTTTCAAGCCAGAGCAGATCAGCAAATGGAGCAAATTCGATGGCTCTCTTGGTCGCGGCTGGCAATCCTGCTTTATAATGGTAGAACCCTTCTCGAGTCCTTGGAATGTCCCACGAAAAGAAGACTGGCGATTTAGTATACTGGGCTGCAAGAGTACGCCGTCTGGAGAGGGGGAGGTTTCGATCTTTCTTGACCCGGGAAGTATACGCTTCAATATTGCTGGCATCTGCACCCTCAGTTTGGAGCTGCTGAACGACGGCTAAGGAAGATCGAGTGACAGTTAGTCTCTCTGCCTACCTTACATGGCGAAGAATTTGGGCCTACCTTCGTCGAATGTCATAAGTTTGTGCTTCTTTACCCAATCTGCTTCATATCTGTCGATATCTTCTCCTGTTGCGCCTTCTAGCTCCATTGCTTGCAGGGTCTGAGCCAAAGGCTCAGAGTCTTCAGTTACGCCAAGGATGAATTCATGATCTCGTACATCGATTGCACTGCTAAGGAGCTTTCCAGATTCCGAGTCGGTCCTAGCTATTACAAGGTTTTCACAGCCCATCAGGTCCCATTGGAACCTCGTGGCTACCAATCGATTGATATGTTCGCCCATGGGTACAAGGACTTTGCCCGCCAGATGACCGCATTTCTTACCGCCATGCAGTTGATCTTCAAAGTGCACAGCGGCAGCGCCGTTTTCAGCGAACAATTTCGCGAGCTTCATTACTGCTGTCAGTCCCCCATGGCTTTTCTCCATCAGCCTTTGGTAATTGGTAAATACTTTGAATAGCTCACCCTGTATCACCATCTGCAATAATCGGCCTCATATAATCTATGTATGGTGTTTGCATTCTCTGATTCGCGGTCATCTTCCTCCGAGCATCCCAATGTTTCCTGTCGTGTAGTTGTTGGGCTTTGAATAGCCGCTGTACTTGGTTTGGCACAGTGTTGTAGGGGTAATCACCAAAATCAGGCGACACCTCGTTCGTGCTTGTTAGAACCGAAGAGCAAGCCCAGCCAGAGATGTACAGAACTTCCTGGTTTGCAGCTTGTTGGGTCATCTGAACAGGATCAATAGCCCCCACTGATAATTGTTCAGCCGTCAGTTCTTGAACCACCGATAGTTCGAGAAGATGACGCACTGGTATGTACTGGCTCTCTTGCGGCTGCTTTATCCCGAAATAAATGGAATAGCTTCCTTGCCATCAAGGAGCTTGGATATGACTGTTGAAGTGTCCCTCTTTTGCTGACCACGTCTTCCGCCGAATATGGCCTTCTGATCCCAATGTATCTCTCGGTGGTCCACCACTGCTTCACATCTTCTATTTCTTTTTCGAACAGTGCGTCCTCTGCCGAACCTGTTTTCTCTTCTGTGGCGAGCAATTGATAAGAATCAGCTGGTAGGGCATACGATCCAGAGCGCCTAACGTTAGTAGAGTGACTCTGCATATTTCCTGTAATAAAGCTGGGCCTGAGGGAAACGCCAACTCGCGAGCATTTCAATGCGGATCGTCTTTCTAACGTTCTGGCAGCGTTCCGCAGCATGGTGGTATGGGTATAGGAGGTATAAAAGAGATCAACTACTGAGAATTCAATATTAGACCATTGGGCTGCTGCAGAAATCACGAGAAATAAAATTCCAGGAAAACCCACCTCGCTTCGATTGAACAGTTCCAGCTCGTCGATCCTATGTCCTGGAAGCACCAAACAATTGACCTTCCGTGGAACCAGCAGGCAATGTGGCATGGGCCTAGGTGTGGGCTGTGCTGTGGGTGACTGCCAATAAGGCACTTTGTAAACAGATATCTACCTTATTGAGAGTGCCATGTCCGTTTCCTGTCGGCCGATGGAAATACGTCATTGCGAGAGCGGAACCCGGAGAAACCTCGGCTTTCCCCATGACTATGACTGCGGAGTAAAAGATTCCAGAGTTCAAGACTTTGGTGTGGCGACCGTGAGAAGTTCAAGAAATTAGCTCATTTGCTGTTCAGCTGTCACATTCTCCTCCGGGCTGGTTAGACAATACAACTCCCATTCAATTGTTTTGTGAGCTTCCTATTATCCATCGACCCCTCCTCTTCAACCCTTAACCCTGCGGACAGGAAAGGTACGGCAACGATGTTTTTGAGGACCAGAGCAGCCTCAACGGCTGTACACACTCTGAAGGTGCTCTTCTTACCCATTGATGAGGATACAGTATTTAACGGTTGCGTGCCCAGCCAATCGTAGGACCATGGATCTCTATTCCCACAAGAACGTATTCTTCGGGATCAGAACCAGATCTCAAGGCCACCCTGAGAGAAATAATACCGGCAAAAAGAGAGCTACTTAAGAAAGTAAAGAGTCATGGGGATAAAGTCATTGGAGAAGTAAAGATCGAAAATACTATTGGCGGCATGAGGTACGCTTCACGACCGTTTAAACCACGGAGATAGGTTTGACGAAGCTGGCAGAGGCCTGAAAGCAATGGTATGGGAAGGTTCAGTCCTCGACGCCGATGAAGGAATCAGGTTTCATGGCAAGACCATAGAGGACTGCCAAAAGGTGCTCCCCAAGGGAACATCGGGGACAGAAATGCTGCCTGAAGCCATGTTTTGGCTGTTACTGACGGGTCAAGTGCCTTCAACATCACAAGTCCGGGTCTTCTCTCGAGAATTGGCCGAAAAATCGGCTCTTCCCAACTTCGTGGAGTCAATGCTTGACAATTTTCCCAAGGACCTGCACCCAATGACACAGTTTTCCTGTGCTGTCTCAGCGCTAAATCATGGTTCAGTCTTTGCCAAAGCATACGAGAAGGGGGTCAATAAAGCAGAATACTGGGAACCAACATTTGATGACAGTATTTCTTTACTCGCCAAACTCCCAACCATCGCCGCCAAGATCTACCAAAACTCATACAGAGGCGGCGGGTCTTTGCCGGCACAGGTAGATCTCGAACAAGACTGGTCCTACAACTTCGCAGCTATGCTGGGCAAAGCTGGGAAAGAAAACGAAAACTTCCAGGACCTCCTCCGGCTATACCTAGCACTGCACGGTGACCACGAAGGCGGTAACGTCTCAGCCCACGCAACACATCTCGTCGGAAGCGCGCTTAGTGACCCCTTCTTAAGCTACAGCGCTGGCCTCCAAGGTCTCGCTGGTCCCCTACACGGGTAAGTCCAAGCCCACCCTATCTCCCCCCGTCTTACTAATCGCCTCCGTTTCCCTAGCCTCGCCGCACAAGAAGTACTCCGCTGGATTCTAAAAATGCAATCCCACATCGGCACCTCCTTCACCGACACCTCCATTAAAGACTACCTCTGGAGCACCCTCAAATCCGGCCAAGTCGTCCCCGGCTACGGCCACGCCGTCCTCCGCAAACCAGACCCCCGCTTCAAAGCCCTCATGGACTTTGCCTCTGCCAGACCAGAAATTGCAAGCGACCCCGTCTTCGAGCTCGTGAAGCGCAATTCCGAAATCGCGCCTCAGGTGCTTAAGGAGCATGGCAAAACCAAGAACCCGTATCCAAATGTCGATTCGTCGTCGGGGGTGCTGTTCCATCATTATGGGTTCCATGAGACGCTCTACTACACGGCAACGTTTGGGGTCAGTCGGGGGTTGGGGCCGCTGGCGCAGTTGATTTGGGATCGCGCGCTGGGGCTGCCGATTGAGCGGCCCAAGAGTATTAATCTCGAGGGGTTGTTGAAGTTGGTGGAGGGGTAGGTTTGGTGGGTTGGGATATTAGGTGCGTATAAGGTCTGTTAGGGTGTACATAGAATGGATATTTCGTAGGGAAATATAGGATTGAAAATTATATATTCAAAGTTTTTGCTACGTCTCGATGTGATGACAACACCATGCCAGCGCACGACCAAAACAAACACCAAATATACCTACCGCTCAAACCCATCCAAACCCCCACCGTACCACCAACCGAAACCTCTGACAAACCCCATACCAAAAACACCACTATGCACATCCCATCCCCCCTCTTCTCCACCCAACCACCCACCGGTCAAGTATCCACCACCTTCCCTACCATGTGAATCCCCCTGATCTCGAGAATCAAAGCTAACCCCAATCTTCCCCATCTCCCGCCTCAGCCCCTGGTTTCTGTGCGAGTGGGGGTTTGTAGGGCACAGGGGAAAGCGGAATGGGAAAAAAGAAAAGTGGGAAGGGGGGGCTGCGAAAGGGGATAATGGAAAGGGCAAGGCTGGAAAGGCTGGAAAGGGGGAAAGAGGTGGGTGGTGGGGGATGGGGAAGGGTAGGGTGGAGTGTATCGATGGAAAGGTTGCGGTGGTTTTGGAAGTGTGCTTGCGACATGTTTATCTCCATGTCTTTTGCATACATCTATCGAGGTAGGGGCTGGATCATCAGGTTCGATAGCCGACAGTTGTGTTGGGACAGTCGTGGAGGAAGTTAAGACAGGAGTACTGTAGATCCCGGATCATTTTGGGATGCGTAGACATGCTAGCTTCAAGGTCCAGAACTTGGCTGATAGTCCTGATATTTCTCCTGATTGACTGGTTTGACTAGTACAAGAACACGCTTGGTAAGGGCCTTTTTTTAGGTATATATAGCATATTCCAAGACTCGGCCGCTCTATTTGAGCAACCGCATGACTAGAAGGTTGGTCTGGTAACCGAGATTTCCAAGCCTTGTAAAGGAACTTTACATTAGCATAGGAAATCTGAAAAGGTGATCTGGGTGCATCAGAGGTTGAGGATTATGCCGACACAGTCAATCAAGAACGTAAGTTTTAGTCGGCAGGCCGTCTACATGCCAGAGCCCAAGCTTTCTACTCGAACAGTGCAAGATTTCATCTTGCCCTGATGTGCTCCCGGTACGAATGACTTTCCATGAGAGCGCCTCGTTTCGGTATTCTGGTGTTATGGCTGTCATGTCACCTAGCTCAGTGGAGGGAGTGAACACAAGATCGCCTTCTTTGCAAGAATCGAACACCACATAGGGCTCTTGGTCCGTGAAGCAGTCAATCGGACTACCACACAGTAGCCCTCCACTGTTACAGACTTCCTCTATCAGAAACCGAGTGACTGATGCTTTTCCGACGAAGACTGGATTTGTTCGGAGACTCTCGCGAATGTACGCCTTGCTGACCGCTAGAGACGCTTGGAGTGGAATCCATGAACCGCCGGGAAGTCGGAAGATTGTGGCAAGTGAGTGCCCATATGGTGCGTACGTGGATGGTGATCCGTTGTCTGTACCTATCGGCTGGAAGTGATTCCATAGAGTTTGCGCGAGCTCCAGTAATTTTTCGTCCACTAGGTGTAACAATAGCGACCATATAAATTCTCGAACTAGATCATTAGCAGAGCTATGTGAAGAGTGCCATTCCGAGTATTCAAAGTCTGGAGTCCTGTTCTGTGCTCCAATCTCTTGCTTTCGGACCTCCTGCTGAAATCTTGAAGCAAACTGCTGTTGCAGATCAGGTAAAGGAACCCAATGAGACGTTTGCCATAAAACACCGTCCAGTGCCAGACCATCTTGGGATAGAGCTGCTGGTCTCACCCGGAAGCCTCTAGTATTCTCCTCCAGATACTCTATGTTTTTCAAACATCCCATCGAATCCGGACCCCATGAGAAACCATACGAAGTTGAAGGAGAAGTGCAAGTGTAGTAGCTGTCTCCATTGTTCCGATGATCATTCGCAAACGATAGCAAGGGGTCGAACTCTTCAAAATGGTATGTACTTCGGTACGTACCATTGTAGCCACCGAGCAAAGAAGTGTCTCCATTAAGAGTTGCAAGTGTCAACGCACAAGTAGAAAGGCCATAATTACCTGTCTCCATCACCATAGTGTCGATTCTCTTTTCGTAATTACACAAGTTTGCTAGTATAGCAAGTCGATCGGAGAAGACCGAGTTCTCTCGGTTTTCAAGAAATGTAGCAGCCTGCGCAGCATTGCAAGCTTGACGGCGATGAACAGTGTTTGGCCAGCCCGAATATATGATCGGCATCAGATTCCATAACACATCCGCGTTGTTCGAAGCATTGATTGCTGTACCCTTGTCCACTTCGGAAGAGGCTAGCAACTCTTCGATCACGCAGCGGACACTGAGAAGTGCGTCCTGGAAATCCTCGATAGGAATTTGTATTTCTCCAGGTATAGTCCCAAAGAAGGCTGGTGTGTCAAGTTGGTAATCGCAGCCTATAAGAAGAACCATACTCATTTCTGCTGAAGTGGATTCCTGTAGTGTCCAGGCTCTGTAAAACCATTGATCGTCTGTTAGCATCTCGAGAACCTCGTCCATACCCTCTAGCTGGTCGGGCTCGCAGGACGTGCCCTTGACCATGGCAGCGAAGGCATCCATTTGGACTTGTGTCTCAATGTAAGTATCCAGTATGCCGAGTGGGTGACTGGACCGCTGGTAGACCAAATCCATGGCTTGAATACCAACTTGTTTGTCTTCTGCATCGGATTGATCAATGCATTCTTGATCTATCCAGATTGCGCGTATATCATGATTGACTGCATATGAGATTGCTCGGTCAAGTACGCTAGATGGTGTACGGAGGGATCTAATATCGCAACCATTAACCAATCGTTCTGCATGCAGACGAGTTGGAGGCGGAGGCTGCGTCTCGTCGTTACGCTGCCAGCAGTAAGAGACCGCTACGTAGTGGACGCAGTCTGGGTAATCGTTTTGTCCTCCTAATCTCAGAGACAGCGAATTGTTACTCGCAAATGGTGGCAGATTCTTGCATGCACAGTCTGCTTTTTGGGGGTCAAACCGATGGCTTTGGTGACCTTTCTCTAGGAGATTGGAGCGCCGTGCCTGTGTCTCCTCTGTCTGGTATTGAACCAAGAGGCGCAGACTTTTGGCCCAATCTCGAGCACCTTCTCTTGGGCGCATGTATTGTGCAATTTCGATCATTTGCTTGCGTAGATCCTCAGGCTGATTGTGTATGTCACAAAAGGCTTGCTCAACATCGTCTCCCGCAACCCTGTCCTGCTTGACGACCTTCATTTGTAACGGTGGCAAGGAGATGACTTTGGGGCATTGCACGCAATGTTAGAATCTTACCATTTAAAGCGAAGGCAGAACTGTTCAGGCAACGGGGGTATGTTTTGCACATTCTCTAAGATGAAATGCAACTTACATATGCTTGACTAGTCTTACCTTGGGGGGCAGTGTATTCTAAGTCCACCTAGTACAGCCTGGCAAGCTAAAAGCATAATTCTGACTTCATGAAGGCGCTCAATGTATATGATGGCGCGAGGGGGCATCGAGTTAAGGTGATGGAATCTACGCAGCAGCTACCTACGTAGCAAAGGTACATGTTTCCGAGAATACCATTAAGCCCCTAAGACTACTTTGATTGGCCTCCATCAACACTGCTATGACCGTGGAAGAACTATTCGAACACGAGCTGTCGCGTTCTACAGCTTTGATAGGCGTACTGTGAGGGCTGCGAATATCTGACTGGCGGAAGCTCTAGCTGTGAGGTTGAGGTCTGGAAGAGTAGGACTATGTTCCCCAGGGTAATCCCAGTGGCATAATAGAGGGGGTGTAAAACAGAATGATGGAGATCAAGTTAGTTGGGCTGAATGCATGAGAATGATTTGATATGCAACCCCTGGTGTTCGTGGTGGATTGGCTTAATTTGTGAATGGCTGCTCTTCGAACTTGACGTCTTCTCTAGGTAAGTTTGTGCCTCTCCACTGGAACCCTGCCTACCGATCGACCTTTATTGTTAACCGGATGCTTTGCGTTATGTTAGCAAGGTCACATGCTGGCACAAATGCAGCAGGAGGGCAAAACAATGTAGTCAAAGGCCTGCAGAATTGGACATCAAGAGCACGAAAAAACCATAACATGCATGTGAAAAGCTCAACCAAGTATCTCCGCCTCTTCATCCGCTGTTAAAAGTCCACACAGCATCCTCGAGCCTAGTATTACAGCAGAACCAGGGCCGACTACTGCGCAACACCTCAAACTCCATTCGCATACCCTGAAGCTGAAATATCCATGACCAGTTGCACATTTGTCAAGCGACGTGAAAACCATCAAGCAGTCTGTCGCCGTGGGGTATGAAACGTTGGTTGATGCAGAGCTAAGGTTAAACTCGTTGGCTAGTGGTTCTTCTTCTTATTTTCCACGGCAGCTGTAGAAGTCCTATCAGCATTTGTTGCCACTTCGGTCTGCACATTGTCGACTTACCAACAACAGAGACGAGAATAATGAGGGCCACCACGGCAGCCAAAACAAACCACCACTTCAAGTTGCTCATGCACATCTTCCTCTTGACTTTCTTAGCGCTTTTCCTAAAATTATATGACGATTCGTCAAGCCGATCCGATGTATCTTGAAGTTTATGAATTTCGGCTCCGCGTGCTTCAGTGTCAGTGAGATTCTGTTTCATGATACCGACAGTCTCGGTAATTTTCTGTCAAAATTACAGGGGTCAGCAAACTTGAGCTGCTCATTTCGCAAGAATGAGACATGGAAGCGCTTGCAGTGTGTCGCATTCAAAATGTGCGTATTGCGAAATATTGTATATGTTGGTTTAACACCAAGCCAAAGTGCTTGGAGCGTCGTTTGAGCGTCCATTCTGTGTATACGCAAAGGCTTCAGATCGTAAGGTTCAACCCTGGAAGTCTATGACACCACGAAGAGAAGAGCAATGTCGATATGTGCAAAGCCTGTAGTGTTTTCGTAGCTGCATGAAAGTTTGACCCTCCACAACTCTCAGAACACGAAGTACTTGCCCGCAAAGAGGGGAACGTGTGTGGTAAAGCGTGGGATAGACCTACCGCTTGAAGCGCTGCCGTTCTACTGTCTCCCCCATGTTGTTGGCCTCCATTCTGTGCTGCATGTCCTGAAGGAATGTATGGATCGTAAGGTTGCTCGCGAGCTGCCATTGTTGCTGTTTGGATTTTATGTCGTAAAGTGGGTTAAGATAATCGCCAAGCCAGTTTAGGATGATGGGTACGAATGATTCAGAACTGTTGTTGATGGTTCACGATCAAAGTGAAGGTGACAGCCAGGGGAAACAGGCAGTTTAGAGTAGACAGCAACCCTATAGTCGCTAGAAGCCGAGCTTTGATATCTCAAGTCGCGAGATGTGTTTGGTACAATTGCAAATGGTATTGACTGCCGTTGTGATGAATGCTTAGAAGTGAGGTGTTGATGGAAGGATTTTGGGACCGATTGAAAGGGCTTTTCGGCCTATGGCGGAGGTCATGTGACGTGGCGGGTAATCACAGCCTCACTAGTAGCAAAGTCGTTTTTTGGGCGATCTGGAAAATCAACAAATTACGTTGTACAGCATGATGGAATTCCTAGTAGTATGCGTATCATATGGCTGTTCTCTCTACCTTTACTCCGTAGTTATATCTATAGTAGTAGTAGTAGTAGTAGTAGTAGTAGTAGTAGTAGTAGTACGGAGTCTCCGTACGGAAGTAGTAAGGTAAGCATTCGTATTCCTCCCGCTTGTAGATCCATTTTTAGAACAGAATGAGCGGTTGACCGAGACGCTGTGTATACCAGGAGTCTCTTTGGAACGTTGGAAGAGTCAAGTCTAACTCCATGATCATCCTATACCGTGTCAAAGGAGCTTGTGACGGATGCGAAATGACTATAGAATAGGCATAACAATAATGTCTTCCATATTCGTGAAATTATTCTTCCATTCTTTGTCGTAGCAACCGATTGCCTCGCCGCGTCATCAGATCGATTACAGGGGTATCCAATTCGCGTGGACCCTTGCCTGTATTGTTCGAGACAACAGTTCTTCTCCATCACAGCCCCATACACTTATACGATAGGCATTCATTCATTGATCGATACTCTTGGTCGCTCACTAGATCTTGGCTAGCAGAGGGTTTCGGTAACTGCTCATACCGACCTGGTCCTATTGCCACTCCTTCGAACAGCATAGAATACAACAACCATACAACAACCACGTGCATCTATGGGATAGATCGGAAGCAACAATATACGGACGTCTGAGCTACGAGGGGCACCTCCTGCGCGCGAAATTTTGGAGACATCGAGACTATCAACTTCAACTATCTCCCTTTCCGTTCCGCTTCTTTAATTGAGAACCATCATCTACGTATACTCAAGTCTGTTCACGATGAGGGGCATAGCACACTCTAGGGGGGGGGGGCTGGTATCCTCATGGCTTGCTCTTACAACCTCATTGTTGGCTGGGAGCAGACTCTGTGGTGCAATCACCTTGAACATAGATGATCCCGGTATGTTAGCACTGCTGTTGCTTTGGATTTGGCTTGAGACTTTATCAGCAAGCACAGTTTATGGCTGACCTTCCTACTCGATAGCATCCATCAAATCTGCTGCGAGTACTTGCGCTTACGGCATGATGAAATATTACACTGGGAATCACACAGGAGACATACCAGGAAACCTACCACAACCTTACTACTGGTGGGAGGCTGGAGCCATGTTTGGTGCATTGATCGATTACTGGCATTACACTGGAGACAGTACCTACAATGACGAAGTGACGCAAGGAATGCTCTTCCAAGCTGGACCGCTGGAAGATTACATGACGCCCAACCAAACAAAAACAGAAGGTAATGATGACCAAGGCTTTTGGGGTTTAGCTGCGATGTCAGCAGCAGAAAACAAATTCCCAGATCCTCCGGCCGGAAAGCCCCAATGGCTTGCTCTAGCCCAAGCGGTCTTTAATACACAGGCCATTCGGTGGGACAATCAGTTCTGCAACGGAGGACTGCGATGGCAGATCTTCACCTTTAATACGGGCTATGACTACAAAAATACCATCTCAAACGGAGCGTTCTTCAATTTAGCGGCCAGACTTGCTGTTTACACTGGCAATCAGACCTACGCGGATTGGGCCGAAAAAACATACGACTGGGTGGCAGCTGTCAGCTTAATGAGCCCTCAATATCACTTTTACGATGGCGCTCACACCACGCTCAACTGTACCGATGTTAATAAAGTAGAATGGACGTATAACGCTGGTATTTTCCTACTCGGAGCTTCTGCAATGTACAACCATGTAAGTCCTATTCGAAGTCAGTATCCGCTGCTGCAAACTGATAATATCATTTCACAGACCAAAGGGGGCGATAAATGGCGTGCAAGCATTGAAGGAATCCTCAACGCTTCGAGCCTTTTTTTCACTCCTCAAAACGTCATGTACGAACAGGCTTGCGAAGTTCCCAACAACTGTGACACAGATAACTTCTCCTTTAAAGCCTACCTGTCACGTTGGATGGCGGCAAGCACGAAGTTTGCGCCTTTCACCTACAACCTCGTCATGCCCAAGCTTCGCGCCTCCGCTCAGGCGGCTGCTCAACAATGTTCTGGTGGAACCGATGGTACTACATGCGGTCAGAAATGGACAATGGGTACCACCTGGGATAAGTCTAATGGCGTTGGACAACAGATGAGTGCCTTGGAAGTCATCCAAGTGAACCTCGTCAGTAACGCTACTGGGCCGTTAACCAACAGCACCGGTGGTACGAGTCAAGGCAACCCATCAGCCGGCTCTGGAGGAACGAAGGATCCGACACTGCCAAAGAGTGCAATCACAGGCAAAGACAGAGTAGGAGCTGGATTCCTCACAACGTTCATCATTGTCAGCCTAGTAGGAGGCGTTTGGTGGATTATTGCATAATGGGATTTGGATCCTGGGTACATTTCAGGTCTTCAGGCCGTCATTGCTGTGTTTAGACATTGCTGTTATTGCAGAGCTGGGCGATTTTGAGCATTAGAGCTTGGCGATTCTCACAATACGGGAGCAGGGAATGATCTACTTTTCGCCTTCTGTGTGCCCAGAAAACACTAGTTTGTAATCCTTCAGAAATCTTCTCATGCCCTTCTTGCTGAACCGGAAAACCCTTACTAAAGAAGAACGTCATAAGCTCCCATCCCTCTTTTCCATGGGTAGCAGATATGCAATTCCAATTTTTTCAATTAACTCCGTGTCATCGAATAACGTTCCGCATTGGCTTTTACGATATAAAGTACTAGCAACATAAGGCTATGGAATGGGTCCTAGATGAAATGTCATATGAGACGTACATACAGCTTTGCTATCGCCAAACAAAGCCGATCACACATGATTATTTGCGTTATTCATAGGTCTCTAGGCTAATATTAAATTCCCATGTTTGGCAGGTTTCACCTTCTGGGTAACTCTGATTGCATGTAAAGAAAGTGGTATCATAGTTATTCGACCGTCATAGAGCCCGATACCATGCTTGCCATACTGTTGGCCATTAAGGAAAATTGCGATTCACTAACTTTTATCGTCTTTGGTACAGACTGCAACAAGAAATGAACAATCAAATATTCAATGGAACACTTTTTGGCAGATCGGTAGAGTAACCCCTGTAGCAATAGATGCCCTCTTGTTATCACAGTTACGGACAAGGCCTACCATTCCACTATCACCCGACGTTGGCGTACCAAGCCTTCTATGGAGAGCTCTTTGTTTTAGAGGAAAGGCCTAGTTTTAATGGACAACCGTGTCAAACAGCTGCTGAACTAGTCGCCAAGGTAGAGCCTGGCGTACGGCAACAGACATTGTCAGCGGATAAATTAGCTTATCTAGATCATATGAGAAAGATTGCAGAGACTTTACCGCAATAACAGCCGTCCAGTCCCGGTCCCTTGGCCTCTGCTTGAAGCTTTGCGGTTATCAGCTTCTACAAAGGGTACCAGGCTACCGGGAGGGCGAGCTAAATGGGGTTCCTCTGAACGAACAACAACAGCTTCGATTCGGAAGCCCACTTTCTCTCTCTCTCGAAGCTGGAAGGGAACAGGAACTGTCACAACAGTGAAATGCCTGGGGCTTTCAATTCTTGGTAAGCTTGTTCCAGCCGCATACTATTGTCTCCCTAAACGATGTGTTGAGGTATGGTTGACAGCGGCATGGGCCCGAGACTAAGAGCACGGCCCGCGCAGAACCACGGTTTGGATGAAACGAGACAGCTACATGCCAGTGCTGTACTACTTGGCCTCAAGATTCTCTACACGCAGGAAATGCGTCTGGGTTGGTTGCTGAAAGGGGGAGCTGCTCCTCAAGAGCGCCTTTGGGCTACTCTGATGACGTCGATGCATATTCGGTGCCTTGAAGCGTTACGAACACACTTCCGCGAAAGCAGTCAAGCCAATAGTGTTTCGCACCACGTGTAAATTTTCATCCCGACCTTTGCTCCTGTAGCCAACTCTTTTCCTCTGCAACAATATGGATAGTTGCAGTCACGGTTTGCCTGCATGATGGGGTAGAATACTATGCCGTTAGCTTTTCCTATGAGGAGAGTCTGGGCTTCTCCACTTCGGACCGCAATTCGCCATAGGTGACGCGAAAAACGCAACTCTAACCAAGAAGATCTCGGAGAAAGACAAATTCCAGTGCACACAAACCCGTGGTGGTACATGAGTGACACATTTCCTGAATGTGAGCCATCCCATATATCAAAGGAGAATCATCGTGGATTTCTTATGACCAGATGAATGCTATCGGCTACGTCTGTTGCAGCAATGTTCCTCGAGTCTTCCGAATTGTGGCTTATCATTAAGGGCTTTTGCCGCGCTCGACCCATGCCTGCTTAATCTTCGGTGCGGAATCCAAATGGTCCATGGTCCGATTGGTGTGTTCGAGGTTTTGCTCGGGGCAGGACACACGCCCTCGTGCAGTTCCTGCTCTGGAGTACCCTACGTAGCTACTACTTACTCTGCAATTTGATAGGAAACAACCACATCAATATAAACAGCCGGTAAGATCATTTGGCAGGCGCCTAGAGCATGCTACTCATTGGATAAGTCGTTATTATGAGACGCAAAATCACCCGGCACTGCCTCTGCTTCCATTGTGGCACAGAAAGCGCCCACGAATCGCTCTCACTCTCAACCCGCCATTGACAAGGCTGTGATGCAAGTCATACCTGGTGCGCTCACATAGTTTTTACAATGTGTCTTCTATCGCTTTTCTCAACGTTTCTTCTGTCAATATCCTTTCCTGGTTTCGTTGCTATTTAAGACTTTCCGTTGGAGTTGGTTGAAATAACAGGCCAAACTATCGACGAGCTGATATGTTTACTTTACCTGGCGTAACCAACGTATAGTATAGTGGCACTTCCCTGCACCGTATAGGCCTTTCACTTCTCTATCTAAACGATTTCCATCTGTCACTGTGCTATTAACTTAGATTCTATATGGACCATGTACCCTATCCGAAAAATGCAGCTACGCCGAAGCTTGAGGTACCATACATATGCGGCGACCTAGAAGACTATGACGGCCAGGGTTTCATGGACTATCCGGTTCGTCGGGGCTGGTCCCAGTCTGCCAATAGGTTCAACTGGATGGATTGCTCTCAGGCCGTGGCCGCTAAGCGCGCACAAAATTGGCTCTACTTTGGATTATTGCGTGAGATCCTGGGCCAAAGATACTGCAAAGACGCCTTCTTGAAAATTGTTCCCGGAGAACACGGGTACTTCATCGACACCAGCAGGATACTAAAGTACCTGGATTCTTGGACTAGAAACATCAACATGTCGAAGATGGTCAGAGGAGATTCGACGCGTGGCCGAATACTCAAGAGATCGGAGGAAACGTTTATCGAAGCCAATCTCCAGAGCGAACTACTAGATAGAGCCTTCGCGAGCGAACTGTTGGACACAGCTTTCGAGAGTAAAGTATCACGTAGGGACTTCTTCCAGTGCCACAAGGTAACCCTCGCGATCAAAATCCTACTTCAGACAATGCGATCAGCTGCTTGCAACATCGGTGGCATACCGGAACGTCCCACCGAACGGTATTCTAACAGAGTCCTACCATCGAGACTCTGCATGTCGCAAATGGTACAAATGAAGTTATGCTCAAAACAAATCCAGGATCTCTACAACCATCACTCAAGTGCGATGTATTTTTATTTGGCTGCTTTGCCTCGCCCACTTCAAGAAAGCAGGCACCCGAAATGCACCATCCATCAGTGTATTGCTAACAACGTCGATGAAGTTAAATACAAGACTCAACATACTCAAGACCATTGTGATTGCCAATTTGCTGGGCCAGACGCTCATAAGATCAGGCAGCTCATCAATAATGGAGAAATACCTTTGATATCTCTTGGGACGACCCCGAGCGGTGATCCGGAGTTCGAAGTTGTGAAAGCACAGCCAGGGATAAAATATACTGCAATATCCCACGTATGGTCGGGCGGCCTTGGGAACTTCAAAAAAACGAGCTGCCGCGCTGTCAACTACTACATCTTCACGACCTGGTTTTGAAATTGAGGGATCATAAGCCACAGGTGTCTTTAGCGGGCCCCAAGATCCATTGGAAGCGCTTGCAGTGGGACTCTCTGCCTCGCTGGACGGGAATCAGAGTTCCGATCCTCATGATACCCAATCTATCCCTTCCAAACCTGCCCAAGACTCTTCTTGGCCACTTGAGATTTCCTGTTGAACATCCAAATCGACGTGCCGTCTTCTGGATGGATACGTTGTGCATAGTGGATGAAGCAGATTCTGTTATCCGAGCGAAAGCCATCTCTAAAATGGCATTGACTTATGCCGCCGCTGAGGAGGTTCTTGTTTTAGATCCAGAACTCCAGAAGACGAAATTAAAGGGGCTATCTCAAGAACAGATATGTGCCCATGTTTCATGCTGCGCATGGCTGACTCGATCTTGGACCTTGCAGGAAGCGCGACTTTCCCGCAGATGGTTTGCTCAATTTTCCGATGGATTATTTGACCCTGCTGAGGTACACCGAATGGTAAATACAGACACGCTTCCAGTCGCTTATTATAAGTCTGCCGCCAGCAGCACAGCAGATTTTGCTTCTGAATTGATCGAGTGGTATGATGGTATGCCGGTAATGCGACGTTATTCCATCTTTTCACATCCAGAGAACGCGCTAGACCATCCACTCGTCGTCTTTATTCAAGCATGGAATCAACTCAAGCAGCGTTCAACGAGTAAACCAAAAGATACTCATGGCATCTTTGCCAATATGCTGAACTTGAGTGCTAGTGAAGTATTAGCGCTACCTCATGCTCAGAGGATGAAGGCAATTCTCCGCACGCAAGAACAAATCCCACTATGTCTCCTCTATAATCCAGCCCCAAAGATCCACGATCCCCAGAACCAATGGATTCCAGATTTTCCAGGAGGGTACGATTTGCATTTGCAATACGGTGTGTTCACTGTCGACACAGGAGAGATCGTGCTTCATGAGGACACCGCTACTCCAATTGGATTTCTCGTCGATATCTCAAGCCCAAGAACGGAAAAGCTTCGGCTTATCAATTCCGTCACCTCTGAGATAATATGGGTAGAACAGTGCCAGGATGGTGCAGCCATAGATTTCCAAGCGACAGGGGGTGTAACTACCTGCTATCTCCTCGCCGACCTAAAGGCGGCGCGATTGTATCCTCGAAATCAGCATCATGGCGCACGATTCGCCGTCCTGAGACAGGAAGGGAACACTCTGCACTTGGTACATGAGCACTGTTTCAAATATCACTTGCACCACTTAGAGTATTCAGAGAGCGACTCTGACGGTGACTTTCCCGAATACCCGCTTATAAGAAGTGAAATGACTGCGCCTGACCAGTTATTCCGGCTCGAATGTGGTAGGTAGTCACCATCCGACAGCGCTTTGGTCACACTCAAAGGGCATAAGCTGATGCTGATTGCTTGCTAAATTAGATTCGAAGTCTTGGTACGAGCTCAAACACAAACGAGAGTTAATACAAGATAAATCCATGCTTGGGTTCGATTTCTACAATACCGCCTGGGCTATTGCTATGGGAATGATATGGTCACCCTTGTTCATTATATCATTGGCCACCGCCAGACCCTTTAGGACCCACATAACGCAGTCTATTGCATCCTGCATGGCTGTTCTTGTAAGAATGTTGTATTCGCTTTTCGAATTGGGTGGTCTGAGAAAGATGATCGACGATCAAGCTTACGAGATGTGGGTTCAAAGTTTTGACGAGACCAAAAGAGAACAGGTCGAAGACTTATCTACCAAATCATCGCTACATCTCAACTTATGGGAGTTGAGTATCGCCGTGGTCCTTGCGGTCGCGCTGATCGCCACTGGAGCGAAGATACCTGCCAAAGCGTGGTTATGGTGGATAGGTGTGACCATCTTTGCAGAAGTAGTGTTTCGAGTGGTGATCCAAATCCTCTGGCGGAAGACTCGTATGGGTAAAGTTGTTGAGCTATGGCTGAGGAAGAAGGGTAAGTGGTGAGTTGTTTCAAGCCCCGTATAGACCTGTATAATGGACTTGTGGTTTTTGTTTCGATTAGCTTCTGCTTGCAGGTCTCGGTATAGGTACTGTCGGCGATGCGATGATATATGAATGGCTCTCGCCTTGTGTCTGCTGCTATTGCATTCTTCCATGATCTATGGTGTTAGGCATTGATTTACTGTATTCCCGAACTAATTTGGTCGGTATATCTTGATTGTGCCGAGATTTCGAGATAATAACATGGTATGACGAAGTTGCTGTACTCTGTAATGAAATATCACCATCGATCGAAAATTTCCATCTGTCCTCCTCGAGTCTACTACATGCTTTGTATATATCAACTTGGCATGTATTCGCTGCTTCACCTATCGCTTCTACTCTCTTTAACCCTTCAGATCTTCTCTCCTCCTTCATTCTTATTATTACTTTTGTTTTTCGAGAAAAAATCTTGATATAGATATCTCTATCATCATAGGACAAAGCAAGGGCGTGGAAAAACGGAGGCTTAAGGCTGATCGACGAGATGAAGAGACAGGGCTCACAGCCCTCGACCGATCCATGGGAATGCCTACTAAGAAAGTCAATAAATACTCTTTGTTCCAGTACAGCATCCTTCAGATCATCCTCATCGCACTCACTGGCATTGCGCTGGTCATTGTTGGAGTCCGGCTTTCGCGTCAGCGTTGGGTGTGGCTATTGGGTATAACATTACTCGCCGAGCTAGCGATACGCCTGGTTGTTGAAGTGGTGTGGCGAAAGTTGAGATTGGGTGGAATTTTGCAGCGCTGGCTGAAGAGGTTGGCAGAGAAGGTAAATGGCATTTTGTTAAACATTGACTGAGGCTACGATGCATCTTCACTGTCAACTATATTTGGTTTACTTTCGTGTTTGGTTTTCTTCCATGTTGAGGTCTGGCTTTTATTTTCGAGGCCGTCAGAAATTGGTGTCGAATTCTTTATTTCATGTGAGCGACATGGACTGCCATGATTGCTTTTTTAGTCTTATATCTAAGCATTTCTGCCATATACCGCGCTTCCAAAAACTCAAGTTAGGCATCTTACTTCTTACCTCTTCACACAAATAAGCCATCTTACAATGAGGACCCTCGCCGTACTTTGAAGCAGCAGTCAAACGATGAAACACCATACATATTCAACCGGCCTTGGCATACAATTTACCAAGTGCAACAGCCATTCTTTCCCGATCATCCGTTTCCACGATCAATCATATCGATCAATTTTTTCAAAATACGCACAACGCTCATATTCTCCATCCCTGACACCTCTCTCAATAACTCTCCTTCTCACAACCTTCATCCCTCACGCGGTAATCCTTCTTCCCCATCACAACTGAAACCAACAAATATATTTTCCTTGCTACTTTGGTGGCATTCACCTAGATCCACCGAAAAGCCGAGCTTCGGCAAATAGGCTTGGAGGAACATATCGGCAAATGCTCGCTTCGATTTGGAGTAAAGAGGCTGCAGGGAAAAGGTTGTTGTATCAGAGTTTCATACGATGCCTGCCCCAATGTTATTAAAATAATCCAGAGGTCTCGTTGTGTATAATATAATATCTTCTGACTTTCTACTCCTTCGAATCCAGACATTCTCGATTCTCCACAAGCAACTCTTATTCTCCATCTCGCCCCCCAACACCCCCCCCAACAATATCCATCCCCCCCTCCTCCTCCTCACCCCCCCCTCCCTCCTCCCCCTCCAACCGCTTCCCCCACCCCCACCCCATCCCACCAAACCCCCTCGATCACCTATCTAGTCCAAGAAAACTCATCCAATCCATAGCACAACCATCATCAATCCAAGCACCAAAAACCCAAACACGACAACCAGCGTTCTCCCTTCCTAAAACCCTCACAGCCATCTCCC
>JAABUO010000593.1_pt1 | contig 64166 bp, 72 predicted proteins | sample 5559291 | NCBI WGS metagenome assembly JAABUO01 (sample SAMN10711878, study PRJNA513372) | rock metagenome | isolation source: Antarctica rocks | place: Antarctica: Victoria Land, Finger Mt sud | reverse complement strand
GAGGAGGGGAAAAGACACCTGGCATTGTCCATCGTGTTGGCGCCCTCTGAGACCACCACAGGGGCAGGTGACACCGCAGCCAAAGCATCTCTGATGACCCTCAAGCTGGTGGAGTAGTCCAGAGGGTAGGCGTCCCCACCCAGAGACTTCTCTAGCTTTGCCTTAGCACTCGCCACCTATACATTGTCACAGTGACAATGACAGTCACAGTCACAGTCATGGTCACAGTCACAGTCACAGTCACTGATTTTGTGTGGGCTGGCAACACAGAACATGAGGGAACAGTTGCTGGGCCTCCTTATGCTCTGTGTAGCAAACAGCACTGAAAGTCATGTTAAGGTGCAGATAATTGACAACAGTGAAACTGGTAGGTCCTGTGCTTTGCAGAGTACTATCTCTCATGTCGCCATGCTTTGATGGCTAAAACAAGCCCATTGGTTGCCTCATCACCAATGCCTGTGGTCTGTGCAAAGACGCAGCAAGCTGCCAAAAGTATCAAGGGACAATGACCATAAAAAGGAAAGGGGGAGTGGGAGAATGAGGACACAGAGTGGGGCAGGAGAAGAGGAGGAGGGGAAGAGCTTCAGGAAGCAGCGAGGGCAAGGGCAAGGGGATACGGGACAGCAACGCCCTTTGACACTTATCAGGCAAGCAGTACCTTATCAGCAAGCTGGTGGCGCCAGGCCTTGTAGTGATCTGCAGCAAAGCCTTGAGTGGAAGGCAGGGCCTGAGCCAGCTGCCATGCAATGGCGCCTGCATCCCCAGTCAAGCTCAAAGCTGCCTTTTGAACGTCCCTTTGGCCAGGGGCGATGTCTGCCAAGATGAACTTGACACTGCTGCTCCATTTAGGAGGCTCTCCAAAGTGCAGCTGCCAGTTCAGCCTATGTGACAACAGCCCATTGGCACCTGATACCTCATGATCTGAGGTGTGAAGCCAGATATGGCCCATCACATGTCCTGCCTCAAATGCATACCGGCATCGTATGCATTGATAATATGATGCATAGCTGAGCAAAAGTAATGCAAACACAGATCGGTCATTGACAGCTCTATGTCTAGAGCTGTCAGCAGATGCCTTTGGTGAGCGCTCAGTGCACTATGCATACTTTGCAAGCAGAGAGCACTGTTGCAACAAGTCGATGCAACAGACTTCCCACACAGGCAAGAGGCAGCTGCCGGTGTATCCGCATTGCTGTGGTGATCTGATCAGCCAGGTGGCTACTGTCCAATCAGCAAGCAAACACAGCAAGCAGACTGAACAGGTGTGCAGGTTCTTTTCGGCTGTGCAAACACTCAAGATGCAGTCACCACGCACCCAGGACAGGGGTGCTGCCCAATTTGTTGAGCACCACTCTTGACAAGGACAACAGCAGCTTGAGGTAGAGGTGCAAGCACCCATATGGTCCAGCAAGCCAGCACATATTAGAGAAGATGTGGCAGCAATGGCAAGCAGCCCAAGTTTGTATAACATCAGGCCCACATCCACTGAGTACAACCATCACACACTCAAGACAGCTAGTGCCTGTGTGCGTTACCTGGCGCCTAGAACAAGGACAACATCTGCTTTAGCCAGAGCCAAAGATCTGGCAGCGATGACCGAGAGGGGGTGGTCATCAGGCACAACCCCCCGCCCCATGGACGTACTCAGCACAGGAATCTGGACCTTGTCTGCCAGCTGGCGGATGAGGGAATCTGCATGAGCTTGTGCTGCACCCTTGCCCACTACTATCAGTGGCCTGCAAATGACACTCTTCATGTCGAGGCACTCTCGTATGTCATATGGAATCATGACCCATGTGTACGTAGTTCAATGCACCCCGGTGTACCCCACAGGGGATATCACACCCCTGTTGCACCCCTGTGCATCATCTGTGAACCCACTCAGAAATCTGCTTTCACTTCCAGTCGAGAGCCTGCTGCAGGCTCTGCAGACCGCAACATCTCTTCAAACCATGCATAGACTTCATCTGCATTCTCAAACATTTCCTGCCCAAAAATTATGGTTCAGCTGCACAAAAAATTGGCATGTTTGGACTTTCAAAGCAAGAGTCAGAAAGCATGTTTGTGAGTGCATATCGGGCTGATGACATGATTGCTGCAACATCTGATCTTGTGCACCTTCTCTTAACCACTACAGTTGACGTTTCAACACTGCCTGACATTTCAGCAGCGACCAAAACATAACAGATCTGCATGAGCCTACTGCAAGGCATTGCCACTCACCTCTGAGCTTTAGCCAGCAGTTGTGCAGCCTGTTCCACAGCAGCCCCGTCAGCATGAGCACGCTCCCGCAGCAGCCTGTTGGGTCCCAGAGCAGGAATCTGAAGGCTGGAGGTGGTCTCTTCAGCTGGGCCCTGGTGGGCAGGGCCGAACAGGATGTTGGAGGGGATGTCTACATAGGATGCTCCGGGTCGCCCTGACACTGCCGCCTGCACATACAATCACACTCGCAGCTGATGCAACCAATCAGATGTTACTTGTTGGACAGTGCAGACCTTGGCTTATCGTCCATGTAACACTGCATGCTTGCTGAATCAGCAGACTGAGAACTTGATCATCTCTGCTTGACCCTTGCTACGCAAGGACTCAACAAGAGTATCACGCAGGCAAGCTGGGCTGCAGGTCTGGTGTCTAGACCTTATTCACAGCAGCCTGCTGTATGTCCTTCAGATTTGGGGTGAGACATACCTGCTGCCTACATGCTGATGCAACAGCAAAGGCTGGCACAGGTTCAAATCAATCAATTAATCAATCAATCAATCAATCAACCGACCGACCGACCAACCAACCAACCAACCAACCAACCAACCAACCAACCAATCAATCAGTCAATCACAGCAGGTGGCTTGGCTGACCTTGACAGCAGCAGTGACGGTGGGGACGATGTCTTTGGCTGAAGCTGCTTGGCCTGCATACTTGCAGAACTGCTGCACCGCCTTCACCTGGTCCAGCTCCTGGAATGCTCCTTTGCCCAACTCGTTCTGCACCACACATCTTGCATCAGCATGTGCATTGCAGGGCATAGCAGCACTCAAGCATGAGCGCGTATGCTGGATGCTGAAGAGAGCTGATTTGATGATTCTACTGTGACAAAGCAGTCAGAACTGCTGCATCAAAAGGCAATCCAAACCCATCTGCTTTCAGCTGTGACTACAGTGCAACAACATCTGAAGCCTGTTGTTATGCTGTGAGCAGCATGAGCAAAGCACTACAGTACAGCATGCACTTCAGTACAGCGTTTACTAGAGTACAGCATGCACGACAGTACAGCATGCACTACAACACAGCTTGCACTATAGCAACCGGCTGCTTGATACCTGTTCAGAGGAACCAGAAAGCATGATCATGGGCCAGCAGTTGATCCCAGCGTGAGACAGGCCTGCAATGCCATGCACAGCACCCGGGCCAGACACTGTCAGCAGCACCCCGGGCACCCCAGTCAGGTACCCACAAGCTGCTGCTGCATACCCTGCCGCCTGCTCATTGCGGAAGCCGATGAAGCGGATGCCAACTGCCTGCAAACAACAGCAAATCCTTGCAGAAAGGTGGCTTGCATGTCATCAATCTGGCCTTGCAGCTGAATCTAAACCTGCCAGTATTGTTGCAGGGGTGCGTCATGAAATGCAAGCCAGCATTCAGAATGTGGGCTTGTGCAGCAGAACAAGCCAGGAGCAAACAAGGCAGGCTTGCAGGTTGTTCTGCAAAGCAGCAAAGCTCACAAGTCAACAGGCAGCATGCATGTAAGCTGGACTTGCAGCATGTCACAAACGTGGCAGGCAGGTCAGCAGCGGATGGTGCACCTGGGCTGCAGAAGCCAGCTCAGTGACAGGGATGCCGACAACTCCATACATGTGCTTGATACCCAGCTTGGCCAATGCGTGAGCCACCACACTGAAGCCATTGTTAGAGCCGTTGTCCTGGTGACCAGCCTCTGGAGCCTTGCTGGTACTGTCTGCAGCATGATGAGACACAAGTGACCGCCATGAATGCATTACAGACAGGACTGGAGCATGGGTAGCAATAGTTGGAGCTACTGCATTGGTCACCACCCTCTGGAGACATGCTGGTATTGTCTGCAGCAAGATGAGACACAAGTGACTGCCACAAATGCATTACAGACAGAACTGGAGCATGGGTAGCAAGTATTGGAGCTACTGCCTTGGTCACCACCCATTGGAATCGTGCAGCTAGAATTGCTGGTGTCTGCAAGAGCAATAACAAGAACAATCAGATATCACACAAACACTAGGGACAAACCCTGCGGTGCATTGCTGCAGTGGCACAGGGATGAATGCATTGCTCATCAGCAACTCAATGGAGGATGAGCAAGATAGAAGCTCAATTGGGCTGGTGAACAAGCAAGCTAGCCAGCCAGCAAGCCAGCCAGCCAGCAGGCAAGCAAGCAAGCAAGCAAGCAAGCAAGCAAGCAAGCAAGCGAGCGAGCAAGCGAGCGAGCAAGCGAGCTTGCAAGCGAGCATGCAAGCGAGCTTGCATGCAGTGCCTAGTATATGGCAAACAAAAGTCGGAGTGTTTTGTACGTTACAAAAGGTGAGTCCTTGCTGCACTGTTGAATCCAATGTCTTGAATCCTCACACAGTCTAGCATACAATATCTGACCCTCTCATCACCAAAACTTACAGCTCTGACACCGGACATGGTGGAACAACAGGTGATCATTGGGCGTCTAAGCTATATACAGGCTATACATTGCAAGTGTAAACAACAGACATTGCCGGCTGTGCACACTATATCACCCATGCACTAGCTACTCAACCATGCAAGCACTCCCACTAAATGACCCAACAGATACAGCAGCAAGGACATCACCATCCTGCTGTACAGTGGTCTGCAACATACTGATAACGTTTAATGTGCCTCTGAAACTTGTAGCCCATTTCCAGCCTTGTATACAGAAGCACTGCCAAAGCTATAGGGTTTGGAAAAAGCATAGAGAATCGGGCTTCTAAAGCTTGGACTGGTGGGATTGGGCAGGGGTCTTGCCTGATGAACCCGCCTTGCCAGCCTCCTCCTTCTGACCAGGCCCCTTGATGAAATGCTCAACCATCATGCGTCGCTGAATCTTGCCTGTCGCTGTCTTGGGCAACTGCTTTGTGATGAAGATGCGTACTGGCACCTGCGCATGAAACACATCGTTTTGGTTGTGGGCACATGACCACACTCAGGTGTACAACGAGCAGGTCCATTGTGCGTATGCACAGCCATGCAAGCCACCTGTGAGCCCTGCTAATTTTGCTGCTGATCACAGCAAGACATTCTGGTGGCACACCATCTGAGCAACAACAAGGCGCTCTTGCATTACACCACCTGATCAGCGACCTGAAAGATGCTGTTTGAGCTTAACAGCAGCAAGGTGATGACAACAAGCATGCTGTGTAAAGATAGCAGCCGTCACCTTGAACGCCGCCATCTTCTGACCAGCTTGCTTCTGGATGTCCTTGGCAAAGCCAGCGGTGTCAGAGAGTGGCTTGTTGGGAACAATGGCAGCTGCCACGATCTCGCCGTACTTCTCATCAGGACAACCAAAGGCGACAGCCTCTGCCACTTGAGGATGTGACATCAGCACACCATCCACCTGAAGCCAGCAGGGACATGGCATTCAGCAAGGCATTGTTCATTGCAGAGTCTGACATGCAATTTGAGCAGAAGGGCGTGAGCAGATTGGGCAAACACAGTATGTCAAAATACACGAGCAAAGGGCAACGTGACGCATACAGAGGACGAGCACACACAGGGCTGAAAGTGTCAGGCATTGACATTTAACATGACCAACAGTATCAAAGCTGATGAAGACAGAAGAAGAGGGTGGCAGACCTCGATGGGTGAGATCTTTTCTCCTCCTCTGTTGATGAGCTCCTTGATGCGGCCAGTGAGGGTGAGGAAACCCTCCTCATCCAGGAAACCCTGGTCTCCAGTGTGGAACCAGCCACCTGTCACCACACGCAACACTCAGCCTAGGGAGTTGAGGTTGCACACTTTGGGGTTGGGTTTGAGTAAGACTCGCAGGTTCAGCATGTGGCAGAACAGACCACATCTCCAAGCTCACTCAATGAACACCATCAACAGGTGATTCGTGACACATGATGCTCACAGAATTGCCAGCAAGTGTGTTTGGATTGCAGTGCTGCAGATTCAATGCTGACACCTTTGCTACCAGCTTGCCACCCTGCGTGCTGAGCAATGACTACCAAGTCACCATGTAGGCTGTAAAGACCTCCAGCCTTTACATGCATACTACACTGGCTGGACACAGACATTTGGCAGCCATGCTTTCACCACCATTGCAGAAACAAAACAAACAGAACACAATCAGCAGGAAGAGAAGCAGAACAGTACCTGCAAAGGCCTCTTCATTTGCCTCAGGCCTGTTGAGGTAGCCCTTGGTGACGTTGGGGCCCTGGATGCAAACCTCCCCAACCTTGCCAGCAGGCAATGGCTTGTTGTCCTTGTCAAGCGCAGCTACCTGTGCATACGAACATCAATTAGGCGTCTACTCATGCTCTATTCTACACACAGAGCACTCGTCTGATGTAATGCACTTGTCACTCTGCATACTAGCTTTTACCTGCAGTGCATGTTTAAAAAATAGCAACCTTGGATAGCTTTCCAGGTCTACAACAGCAAGCAAAGTTTTGATTTGACATCAATGGTGATACTCACAGGTGCTGACACCATATCACAACCCACAACAGAGCAGAAGTGAAACTATGCCGAGTGTTTGTGACAGCCAGAGAGGCTACAAAACAGGATGTGTGTGCATGGATGTGTGTGTGAAATGGAAGCAGCACCTTGACAGAGCCTTGTGCCCGACCCACAGTGCCGGCCTTATGGGGTCCATGCTTGGGCAGAGGGTTGGACGTCATCTGATGTGATGCTTCTGTCATAGCATAAGCCTGCAGCCAATCAGCCATAGCTGTCAGGCTGTACCGCTTGCAAGTTGGTGTCAGTCAGGGAGACCGAAGCAAAGTTGTACATGCAACGTTGCTGATGTGTTAGACCTGATCCTTATTGCAGACCAGTGCTCTGACTGCCTTGTGGCTCACGGGTTGTTTGTCTCAACCAAGTATGGCCTGGCCAAGTTATCAGTACCCCAACTTGTTATGACTTGTTATAAATATGGCTTGGCCAGATATGTGGCTGCACGCCACAGTCCACAGGCCAAACAACACAGTGGGACAATGTGTAACCCGCGGTCACTTGTATAGGCAACGATGGCATATGACAGGAATGAGCAGCAACTCTTGCGCAGGGCTCACAGACTCACCTCAAGCACTGGAACCTTGAAAGCTGCCTCCAGCTTGTGGAGGGTAGCAGCAGCCAGACTGCTGCTGCAACTCCTGATGAACCGCAAGGGTGGAGGGTTGGAAGATGGGTAGTCCTTGCTGGCACGAGCCAACAGGACCTACAAAGCAAGGACATGTGATCAACATCTGCTATGTGCAACTGTCTGTGATGCATGCAGACATGCAACCTATTGGTGTTTGAGCAGCAACTGCTATTAGAGCACTCTTCGCTCAGAAGATGCGCCTGTGCCTTTTAACTGGTCAGCTGGCGTTGCTGCAGACCTGCAATGGCGCAAATGCATCTGAGAAAGAGCTAAAATTGAGCAAATAACTGCTTGCACATCTGCACATGGGCTGTTGAAAAGCTCAGTCAAGCATGATATGTTGCACAATGGGCTTTCAACATCTGAGCTATGCAGGGAAGGCTATCTGGGTGACGTTGAACACGTGACATGGGTGGCATACCTGGTGCATGGTAGGGACAGCAGTGTAGTAGGTGGCCTTGTGCTCCACAGCATCACGCCAGTGGGTGCCAGCAGAGAACTTGCCGCCAGCTGGAATGATGGCAGACCCCCCAGCAGCCAGGGGAGCCAGCAGACCTGCACAAACCCCCAGCACGCATCTTTGCAGTGCCAATGGCATCACGTGGAGCCATTTGAGGACAGGTGGGGCCGCGTGCTTCAAAATGCCCCCAAGCTGTCATGAGGCACGATGAGGCATGATGGTTGTGTCCGTGGAAGGTGGGCGACTTGCAATGATCCAGGGAGCATGCGGCGTTGCCCAATGAAGAAAAATGCGTGCTGTGCTGCTTGAAAAATGTGCAGCGCTGGGAACAGTCTGCCCAGCTGTGAATGGGTGAGCACAATAAGGAAGGAGCAAATCTGACCTGCCATGAGACCGTGCACATGGAAGAGGGGCATGACCACAAGGGACTTGTCCTCTGAGGTCAGCTCGTAGGTGGACATGATGTTGGCCAGGCTGGACGCCAGGTTGCCTTGATTCAGTGGCACACCCTACAAGCAATAGTAGCCATGTAGGCTGAGAAGATTTGTGCAGCTGCAGGAGTGCTTTCACAGCAGGTGTGACCACATGCTGTGCTTGACATGAAGGGTGTGCATGACAATGCACTTGTCGCTTAGCATCATCAGCATTTAGATTGCTCTGCCTTGCAATATGATGCACGTGTACACTTCTTAGGGCAGCCAATCTACAATGACCTGACAAACTTGCATTGGGTGATGCACCTGCATAGCCAGGGGACAAAAGAGACGCAAGCTCACACCTTGGGCCTGCTGGTAGTTCCACTGGTGTGAAGGAACAAAGCAACATCCTCCTTTTTTGGGGTATCTACCAGTTCAGCGGACGCCTGCTTCACCTGGAAGCCTTTGGTTTTTGGCTTGATGTCCACTGCATGGCATCAAACCTTCAGATAACGCATGTGCCAAAGGCCAGCTGACATGAGTGGAGTTGCACAACAGGCACGTCGTGTCTGAGGTTGCCATAGCTGCAGGTCTGACAAATCAAGCCTGATTGTGCGGATTGACACAATGCCGACATGCTCCACTGGTAGGCTTTGCATCCGCAGTGAGTGAATGTGCAGGTTGTGTCACCACAAACGTGATCGCAGGGTGGGCAGCCTCAGTTGCGCTCACCGCCAGAAGATGTGATGGCAAGTGTGGCAATTGGTACATGTAGGTCTGTGGCAGCTTTCTCTGCAGTGGAGTTGCCTTCAGAGGGTACCAGCAACAGCCTGGACTTGGCATCATCCATGAAGAACTTGAACTCGTCCTGCCATACACACAACCCTGATCAATGCTGGATCTATGCGGGCATGAACTTGCTGGGTATGGTATGAGCAGAGTCAAACTGGCAGGTCAACGTGTTTGCATGTGTTGACAGCATGTATGGCAGCGGTTGCATGGTGCCTACCAGCTTGTAGTTGGGGTTTAGTGGTGCTGCCACCGCTCTTGCATAAGTCACACCAAGAAATGCCACGATGAAGTCCACCTACATACACCAGCATTGAGCATGACGGTAGTCCAACATCAAGATCACCATTGTATAATACGGAGTCGGCCACCTAGCAGCAGCATGCATTGGTGGAAAAGGGATGGCCTTGCATGGTCGACTGACCCGAGCACACTTCAAAGCATCGCTTCACAGGTGCAGCAAAACATGACTTGCAATTGACATCGTGCATGAAAGTACATGCCAGCGCACGTGCTGCACAACGTACACGCTATAATGCAGACAAACATACCGTGTTGGCTTTGGCGATGCTGACAGTGTCGCCGACTTTGATCCCACTGTTGCGGAGCAAGTTTGCGACGTACTTTATCTTCTCCTCCAACTGACCACGGGTGAAGGCTGGACCTCCGCCAGCGCATATGACTCCTGGTGCATCGCTACTGCCCTTCAGCACATCTGCAAGGGTTTGTACCCGTACATGCGCCATGGTATTTCAGGGCAGATAGCAGGCTTGGGTCTTTGTGCTTTTGCCACTGGCTGCGGCCCAGCTGTACGCTTCGTCCTGCAGTCAAACAGGCCGATGGTTACAGCATGCACTAATCTTAGTAATATCCGTCATTCTGCACGGATTTCGCACGCGGCTGCACGTGTCAAGTCTGAAGCATGGTCTAAAGTCGTGGTCGTGTGCAGCACGCGGTATGCTAGAGCAGACTGCAGTGCGTAGCATGCCAGAAAAGGTACAGATCAGTACAGAGCATCGGCTGCTCGGGATCTATATGTCAAACTGACTGCTCTGACTGCTGGACATACTGGGTTTGACTCAGGTGAATATCACACGACCCCGGCGTAACTTGCCCCTAAAGCTGTCACTTTGGCGATGTTTCGACCGGCTTTTATAATCGTACTCAGCTTGAGAAAGCCTGTCGAAGGACAAGCCCACTTTGTGATAGATCAGGCAGCAACAACAAACTTCCGACAGTGAACGTCTCTGTTGCTGACAACCGCTTCAACTGAGAAGCATTAAGATGGGCGCTTCTTGATAGGTCAATAAGTTACAGATGTGACACAGGCATTGAGCCTGCAGCGACTGCATGTAACTGGCGCTACCATGAACTTTGCCATGTTCAGCTAAGTGCAAGCTGGGCGATCGACGATGGCATCCACTGATCAGACACTGCCTTTAATCAATCTAACATTGCAGCAAATCTTGCTCAAGCCTCTGCAGCTATTGCTTCTTTAGCAGTGGAAAGCACACACAAGTCAAAGCCCCATGTCAACTTTGTATTTGCGGATGAAATGCACAATGCTGTGCAGTCCAAACTGGTTAGTGCAGGCTATGCCCAAGTGGCAAGACTAGATTTCTAACAAACAAGCAAAGCAGTTGTGAGAAGTTCAAAAATTTAAAGTCATACTGTACATGGCTGGTCTTCAAGTGCAGTGAGCAAAGCACATGAACTGAAATGTGCAGCCTAATGTCCATGGTCCCATGGGACCAGGCTGCAGGTGGGTAGTTACGGCAGAATTCAAAACGGTTTTGAATTCTGCCGTAGCTACCATTCCAATGTGCCAAATCCTTTGTATCTTCCCTGGCTTTTTAGCACTTGTGCAGGGTTTGCACCACTTAATTGAGTCAAATAACATGTCAAACCCCAGCTGAGTCACTTGTGAAAGCAACACATTTAACATATGGTATTTGCATGTTAGCTGTGGATAAGTACATGCAACATCGCACATGGCATGCCTTCGTGTGCTCGTAATGCTGCAGCTGGAAGCATACTGTTTGAGTGCACTTCCACGTTTGATGCCATTGCTGGCCATGGCAATGCAGGGCTTAAGAGCACTGTTCTGACTCAACAAGCTCCAGGCTGGCAAGAGCATTATTCACATGCTGGCATTGCAGACAAATCCCTAACCTTGCTTCTGATTGCAAACTGAGAATGCACAGCAACTTGCAGTTCATACAAAGAATACCAGCTTCAATGCAACAGCAGTGCTCATAACAACACACATATCTTAGATCAATCAGTCTAAGCACACAGTCCAGGGTATGGGGACAACAGTTCACCAGGCGTCATGAATATCGGCCTCAATTCTGAGACAAACCACGTTTGGTTCTGGCCAGTCTTCAGTCAACTTCGGTCAAGGCACAGGTTGTAGCTGATGCCTGTACTGCATCTGGATCTCTATGCTGTACTGCAATTGTCTATGTCAGAAGGTGAAGTGGCGTCAAATCAAATCAGGTCAGCCAGCAAAGAATTGGTCAGCTTGTAAGCAGGTCAGGAAGGGTTGCCGACTTAGTGCCCAAGACCTTGGCAGCAGGGAAGTCAGGGAAATGCTCCCAGTCTGGCAATGGACCGATGCTGCCATCTTGATTCACCTGCATCATAACAAATCAGCCAGTGCCTGTCCTGCTGACAGTCAGGCTTCTATCAGCATTGTCCCTCAAAATACAATTCACACCATGCTTTAAAGCTACAAGGCACATGGACATATACATCTAGTGTATCATGTCAATGTGCACAGGTGGTGAGTTGATCACTGTGATCATCAACACAATGCAAATCCTGCCCGCATGACAGGCTCCTGCATCACCTTGCATCACACCACGCATCCTCAGTGACCTTGGGTATTACAATTCGCCAAAATTCAAAGCATTCAAAACATGGGAAAAGATGACTCAAAGCATGATCACAGCGTCCAGGTCACCTGAATGGGGTAGGTCATGAGGTGACCCTTCATGTCACACATCTCCTCACTGCAGTAGTCCTCCCAATTCTTTTGGCCAATGGCAGCCAGATCTCGCATGCACTCAGTGGACTCCGGCTTCTCATACAGCTCCTTTACGTCACAGGTATGCTCCTCCCAGCAGTTCAGCCTGAACCCATGGACCTGCAGCCAGCACAGTCAGCAAGAGATGCTTAGCTGCACTGACAGGGCAGCAGTCGCCAAGTGAAGCTTGCAGTATGAGCATCACTTGACATCTGCTGTGACAGAGCTTTGTGACCTGGACCAAACGAAAGTTGGCAAGGCAAGTACCACATGGGACAGGATGTCATCTTTGCTGCCTGTATAAGACAAAATCCATACCGTCTGTCCAGCCAGAATGACCATTCAGGCTTTGCAACTGTACAACCTCTGCTGTATGCACCAACAGCTTCTTGGATTGCATGTACATACCAGAGTGTTTCTTGCTGATGTTGTACATATGCAGATACCTTGTACTCAATCTCACTTACGCACAGGTACATCAACAAGTCAACACGGATTCAGATGCCTCGACATTTGCAGATGCCAGGTGGGAACTTGACTAACCTGCCCCCTAGGGTAGTTGCCCTTGGTGTTGCCAGTGCAGTGCTTGGGCTGGAATGCGCCCATAGCAATCTCTGTGTCTCTAGATCCGTCCATAGACCGCTGATTGATGTGGGCTGACCCAATGATGATGTACTGCACAGCCACATTTGGGATTCCCTCCTGCCTCATAATTTCCTGATCACATTGCTTGATGCTCATGCTCCATGCATGCATCCTTCTCCCCAAAGGCCAAAGCCCAGTTTCGGGGTGTACTTGCAGAAGGCATCAAAATGGCATCATCACTTGCAGCAGCTGGATGCCTGAGTTTGATGGTAAGTCCCATGTTGCATAAGTTCAACTTGCCCAAACTTGCATGGCAGGTGATCCACAAGGACTGATGCATCCAACCACCATGTGTGCATTAGGTCCTTGGGGTCAAGACTCATGCAAAAGCAGTGATTCACGCATGTCATGCCAAGGCTTCGAAGGGCGTGCAAACAGTCCTGAAGTGTTCAAGGATCATCAAGGGGCGTGAAACAGTATGCCATGCTGAGGTTGCATAGTTGCAAACAAGGGGTCCTGTACCTCGTCATCCACAATCATCATCTTGGAGTGGACATAGACCTGGAAGCGCCTATGCTGCTGAGCCTTCTCGTAGGGGGTGCCTGCAGCAGGGTGCTGAGGAGGGGTGGGCTCCCCATCCCAGTGAGCCTCCTTGTTACCTGCAAGACAAAGCTTAATGTACAACAAACAAAGAAATATTTGTCAGTACACTTGGCCAGGATGGTTTGTTACCACATGAACCGTTGGTGTAAACGGAAGCCTCAGGAGATCTGCTGTTGCGCTAGACCCTGTTCAAGCCCTTCTGAGTCACATGAGTGTAGATCCACTGATGCTGAACCTCCCCCCCCCCACCCACCCTCCAGATCCCCCCCTCTCACATCCCCACACGTACCCCTCTCTCCCAAACTCGCCCCTACTCTCAGTGTCCCAACACAAATGCGCAGCCTCAGCAGCTGACAGGGTCTTTTCATGGCACACATGGACAGGGGGGCTTGCCGAGTTGGCAAACAAGACTGTACCTAGGCAGTAGAAGGCAAGGTAGTCCCTGGGGTGTTGGTCTTTGACACCAGCATCCCGCATTGCCTGACCAATGATGTGGTACATCATCTGAATGGTGCGCCCCTGCCAGAAAATCACCTCTTGCACAGATGCGCTGTCTGGCACTCCTGCATTCCAAACAGAAATGCTGCTCCCACTGTGCATTGAGAATGACGCAGCTTGGTATTAAGTCCTAGTGCAGCGCCAGATCTGCATGCACTCTGGGCATTACACATCGTGCAGACGGCGCAAGCAGAGGCTTGACATGCCAGAAGCCTTAGGATTTGCAGCAGGACACTTCTGGCAGGCATTCGTGGACAGAGGCTGCATGCAAGCTGAAAACTTCTGCGTCTGCATGACGCCACCAGGAGGCCATCTGATGCAAACGCGGTACCTTCAGAATACATGGGGAGCACTACGACGCAGCCAAAGGGCTCGCCAGCCTTGATCTTAGACGCCACTTTCAAGGCCAGCTCCACAGGGATCAGGTGGTTTGCGTTGCCTTTGAGACACAGAGAGCTTGTCAATACAACACAGCTAGAGTGCCTCAAATACAGCATGTATGCTGGCGCATGATACAGGACTGTGTCAGTCAGTACAACACAGGACTGCGCTTGTCGATACAACACAGCTAGAATGCCTCGATAAACTATGTTTGCTGGCGCATAATACAGGGCTGTGCTTGTTGACACAACATGCAGGCCAACCTGGCACATCATGCATGATGTGACCTGCAGGCCAGTGGTTTGAATTGTGCTAGGCTGTGACTGTAAGCGTGAGCTGCCTAATATGAAGGGCAAGAAGTGGGTAACAGGTAAGGGCCCACCTACACCCTTGTCTTCAATCCAGGCATGAGAGCTCCCCAGGAAATACTGGTTCTCTATGTAGATGTGCCTCTTGGCACGGCGAATGGCATGCACATACGCCTCCTGAAACACCACACCATTTGCTGAATGTGCAGGTTTTGCGCAATGCATACACTATGTTTGGGAATGTGGCTGGTGAGGGGAGCAAACTACATTTGCACAGATGCTTATTGAGGCACCTGCAACACTTCAAACACTTTTCGTCAGACAGACATGCACTACAAATGTAAAGACTCAGTCCAAGCAGAACATGCATACTTTGAAGTCTTGGACATGGACTTGTGCAAGCAGGTAGCTGCTGAACACTCAGCTAGAAGCACCAAGCACGTGCCTGTATACTGAAGTCTATTATCTTGCCCTTCTGTGCTGAGAGGCCCATCTTGAGGGCGGCCTGAGTGTGGGGCAGCCCTGCTGCACTGCTGCTGTCGATGGACCGGAAGATCTGCACATTCCAGGTCTCCTCAAACTTCTGAGGATCTCCCACTTGCGACTGCAACACATACGTTTTCAAGAGTTCAGACATCTCAGGCTTCCTCAACACAGTGCTGCTGCCGCAGAAACAACCAGACTTTTGTGTTTGGGGATCACGCTCGCTGTGGTTGGGGATCACAGTCGCTGTGTTTTGGGATCACGGTCACTGTGTTTGGGGATCACGATCGCTGTGGAAAGACTCAACTCACAGCGGTATCAAGGCTGTACTGAGTGCTACCTTACCAGGACAGCTTAATGTTACACCATGAGCATTGGAGCAGGATTCTGCACAGCACAGGTCAATTGTACCAATGCGGCACATGCCTTGTTGTAGCTCTAGACATCCACATCTGTGTATCTGGTCAGTGTTGTGCTTTGCAGCTGTGGCAATGCAGCAACATCCAGGGTCAGGAGATGCACAAAGACATGACCCTCTTCATCTGAACTTGTGTGATGCTCACCCTTGGATCTCCGATGTCTTCTGTCTTGACACCACGTGCGATGTCGGGCACATACAAGCGGCCATTGTGTTTGGGCTTCTCCAAGTCCAGCAACTGCTTCTGCCTGTACTCCCTAGCCTGTCCCTTCCACCTCTGCACCAACACACGCCAAGCAGTGGATCATTGCACAAGCATCAGACTGTTTGTTCTACCTCTGGACTGACAAAAACCAAGCAAAAGGTTATTGTAACAGGATGAGACTGTTTGTTCTGCCTCTGTACCAACACACAGCATGCAAAAGTTCATTGTGAAAGCATTGCCTTGTCTGTTTTACCTCTGCAGATATGCACACCAAGCAAAAGTTGATTGCAAAAGCATCAGAGCGCTTGTTTCACCGATGCACAAAAACAGACCATGCAAAATTTCACCGTAAAAGCATTGGACCGACTGAAGGGGGCGGAGTCCTGTGGCTTTCAGCAGACAACAAGTACGGTGCGGTGCGGTGTGACAGATGAAGCAGAAGCTTCTAGGTATTTGGGTGACCGTTGTTTGTCTAGCAGCATTCAGAATTGAGGGCAGAAGCATAAACAGCGGCTGTAAATGCACCGCACAGTACCTGAATGAAGTTGTGGTAGACGTCCCAGGCAACTGGTCCCTCCAGCTTGCAGTGAATGTCATGCCAAGGTTGCCGTGGCCCTGCAGGGCATATCTCACCTTGTCTGCTTTCATTGATAAATTTGTCAAGGGGAAGATCAAGAAGACTACTAACGCTTCCTATATCAGATTCTAGGACTGCAGGCCTGTAAGTATCACTGCTGTTTGGATGAAGTGCTTGTGTGATGGCTGCTGATCATTCATTGATCATCATCCAATGCTTAAGTCAACAGACTGAAAAGCACATATGGCCATGACATCGCAATGAGTCACAAAAGACAGCGCGCTGGAAGGGGTGTACCTCCTTTCTTGATGTCAGCACCAGTGATGCAAGCCTGATGGAAGTCCTCAGTGTGAACGGTGGCCAGCGTGTGGAACAGGGAGTGCCGGGGGGTGTCGTAGCGCCCATCACACATGTCCAGGCCTCCGATGAAACACACCAGCCGCCGCTTCTCCTTCTGGTCCCCCATGTTTGCATTGGGCCCAGGCTTGGCATGATGAGCAGGGCTTTTCTTGTCAGGGCCCGGGCTGCGGCGTCTCAGCTCCTCCAGTTTGTTCTTGGTCCACTCTCGCTTACGACCTTGTCCCTTGGGACTCACTGCACCAGTACGCACAAGTGGGGCTGAGAAGCTGCAAGGGGTGGTGCCAAGCCTGGATGCGCCGACAGGTAGCAGCTTGCTACTTTGCAGCCTTGCGTGTTGTGTCTGAACGCCATGAGGCACCCATGAGAGTGCCTCATGGGTGCCTCATGGCGTGTGTTCACAAGGCTGTGTTGAGGAGGCCAGAGACGGCAAAGCAAGATGGCCAGGGCGGGAAGAAGAGCTTGCCACGCAGCTAGGTGAGCGCTGAATGTGGACATATGTTGCATCAGCTCTGCCGGTCCAGCTCTTCAATCGCTGTTGCAGTCTTTGCCGTTGGGCAGTGATGGCTTGAACATGCGGCAACAACACAAAAGACAGTCATGACTGCTGACCAAGCACGTGAGGACTGATAAGCAGAGCGACTAGACGTACTTCTTCCCAAGTGCTGTTGGTCCACCTGAGGTCCTCCCTGCAGACCCCCGGCATCCAGGATGACACTCTTCTGGTGATGCGTGAACATGTTGCCTGTGGTGAAGCGCTGCAGGAAGCTGTCGTCATTGCTGCCATTCCTCTTGCAGATCTTGCAGTGCACCTGCAGGAGACACCCTTGCATCTGTCATACCACTCATGGCATCGCACAGTGTGCCAATCTTACAAGTCTTGGGGTGTTGAGCAGCTGGCTGCAGCATGCCAGCTTTGCACACAGCTATGAAGCTTAGCTGCTTGGGAACAAATGCTGTGCAAGTGACCTGAAGCTGGCAAGTCTCTCTTTACCAGGCATGTCTGTTAATTAAATTTGCCTGCTCCTGACTAGCAACAAGAACAAATTTGAGGCCATCTGACAGCCCAAACATCCCATGGGCATCAAGCATGCAGCAGAGCATGAGCTTGCTTAATCTTACATGCAGTATGTACAACATCAGAGTAATGAGCAGCTGTGCATGCCAGCAATGGCAGCCATCATTGCGTGCATGCCCTTTGTGTCAACAAGTTGTTTTGGTGAGCATGTCTCAAGTGTGCATGCTGATGTGTGATGCTGTGTGTGCTGGCCAGGCATGGTGATGCACCGCAAACAAAGAAGGTGGTGTATATGTACCCCAGTGTTGGCAAAGAACTTGCGAGTGTCCTCGTCATGGGTTGCCATCATACCAGAGCCTCCCATGATGTTGGAGTTGAAAGAGCTCTTGTCATCCCACACAAGCATGCACACCCGCACTCCCTCCCTAGCCTTCTTCACCAACAGGTCCCCTGCATATGTCAGCTTGTGGTAGAACTGACGCAATCAGTTGCGGACTGTGGCATGTGATTTTGATCATGCTGTGACTGTGCCGCAAAGATGCGCATGCTGTGATCTGCCTTGGTGCCGATGCATGAGCAGCAGGGCCAGCTATGTCAGCTCACAAGGTTTGTGTATTGTGAAGAGGTGCAGGCAGCATTGTACTCAACAAATGCTGTGCAGATGCCCAGCCAGGGTATCACTGTCTTTATAACGCCCGGCTGCAGGATGTACCTAGCGTCAAGAAGGGCGCATCCTCCATGGTCAGGTTAGGATCCCTCTTCAGCTTGATCTTGTCATAGATGGACCAGCCTGCAGTCAGGTCTAGAGTCACACCTTGAGAGCTGGTAGATGAGTCAGCGTCTGGTACATCTGGCAGTTCACATTGTGATCTGGTGCCCCTGGCATCACAGCATGTCCTGTGTTCCAAGTCGCAGCAGCCTCATGTAGCGGATTTGAGATGGGCAGCAAACCAGGCTGACTGCATACCAAACAGCAGATACTGGTGCTGCATGTGAATGAGCATCACTGCTTACAGGCCATATGGTGTGAACTACTTGGGGTTGCATATAACATGGCGCTGAAGCCACCATCAACACAGGGCTGCAGCAAGAGGGACTGACACCTGCGAGGTATTGGTCAGGTGTAAAGTGTTTGAGCCTGCTCAAGTGTGGCTAGCATTGGCAAGCAGCAATAGTAGTTGTTACCTACACCCATGCAGCATTGCTGAGCAACAGCAGGTATGGGCTGTCAGCAATGGTGGGCAGCAGCAAGACACGCTTACCAACAACATAACACAGCACCCTGGCATCGCTGATGGCGTCATAGATGTTGTCCCAGCAGCTTTCAGGCTCCCAGTGGACCCCATTGGGCAGGCGCACCTGTGAGTTGTGCCCAGCCTCCTGTTGCACATCACATGACACCATCATCAGTGTGCGCAATGGTAACATTGTTATTGAATGGCAATGAACAACAGGCAACTACTGGCATGGACAGCTTGGTATAACTTGCGCTTGTGCATGCATAAGGATGCTGATGCATAAGGCTGGTGCGCCTGCCATGATGCTGATCATGTGGAATAGCGACATGTAATGCAAGGCCATGCAACAGTCAAAGCAACTTTGCAAGTTGAACCCACGACTGTGCATTACAATCACAAAGGGCTGCATACATGGTCGTGACTGCACACAAGATATGTCCAGCAGGCAATGATTGGTATGTTCACACAGGACGTGCAAACACGGAGGTGTGCAAGGTCTTTGCATGTACCTGGTGGGCGTCATTGTACATGGTGACCCTGCAGCCCTTGCGCATGGGGAAGTAAACGTGGGGCACTGCTCCATCTGGGACGTCATCCTCTTTGCCTTTGCTGCTGCCCAGCACGCCTGAGTTCCACAGCGGGTCCTGGCTGATAGGCTTGTACTGAATGGTCACATAAATTGAACCCTAAAAGCACAACTTTGTAGGTCAATGTTGTAGCATTGTGAAGCAGCACTGTGACCCATTGTGCTGTGGTCACAGTGCCCAAAGACAGTGACATTGCCCGGTACTGTGGCAGGGCATGACAGGCAGCTGCAAGGAGAGAACTTTCTGATTTTTCTCCTTGCGATAGCCTGAGGCATGCTGTGTGACAGACGTTAGAGATTATCATGTGAGATGCTGCGTGTGACAGCAAGATGCATGTCACATCTTCTACAGCATTTACGATGCCGCTGTAAGCAGTACCCGTTTGGCCTAGAAGGCCAAGCACAGCTATAAAGATGACAGCAAGAAACTGCTGGGAGCTTGCAAGAGGGGGCTGATTGCATGATCACATTACATCATCCTTCACATATGAGCTTTGCCGGGTCCTGACAGACTTGATGAGTGATGTGCGATGCTTGCCAGGTGCTTATGTACCTGAGCTTTTATAGGTTTGCCATTCTTGTGTGTCACTGTTGGACCAACAAGGTCAAACCAGCCCTCAGTCCTCTGACCTGATGCAACCTCTTCTATGGGAATGACCACACGCCCCAAGTGAGGAGCACCTATGAGCAGCTCAAACCAGTTCAAAGCTTGAAAGCTGAGGTTGCAGTGTACATAGGTTTTTCAAGCTTCCACAATAACTCAGCAGACAAGGTGCTGACCTATCCAATTGTCGTCCTTGACAGTAAAAGAAAGTTCATCTGCTTCGTCCGCAACCAGAATTTCGAACTGCTCCTCCCACTCTGGATTAGAGCTGTGGCCCAGAACATCTGTTCTGGCCCTGCAGATATATGCAGCTGTCCAGCACGCATGGCACACAATACGAAACATGCATGTTTGTGTGGCACTCCTACCTGCGTGTCGGTCCCACATTGACTGTGCAATACGCCTTGGAGGGCCTGCTTGCACACGCAACCCTCTCCACGCCTCCCAAGCAGGCATCAAACGTCGTAGGCACGGCGTACCTAATCGACAGATTCTTGTGCTTAGGCAGGTTTCTGCCTGCTAAAACACCAATGTACAGAGTGCCGTGCAACCATTCAGGCATCTTGGTCTCGATGTGATGCTGTCTATGTCGTTGTCTCGGATCTGAAGTGATCTGTCGAGAGTGCTCCTGATAGTTGCGTCCTGAGCGTCGGTGAGCCCGCAAACAATTGTATTGCTGCCGCCAGATTCGAGACCACACTTCCTGGCTGCGGCTTATGCCTGACTAACACAGGTTTGCTTGTCAGCGCAGGTGACTTGACGCCGATGGCTTTGATCGCGCAACGTCGCAGCAGCTGTGAGAGGCGCAATCTGCAGGCAGTCTCAGATCTCGTAGCGATCTGTGATGCGGTGCAAACACAGCGCACATCCCAGCTACTTTTTACAAGCACAATTGTCGTGTGCCAGGGCCGTCAGCAGCAGCCCCTGAAGCAGCAAGCTCCCAAGCTTGTCTGGAAGCTTTTGTATCACCAACACAGTTATAAAAAAAAGTAAACAATAGGCAAACATACATACGCAGGATCACACCAAATGGCCTGGCCTTTATGAGAAATACTCGGTCTTGCGCAACAAGACCATCCGCTTTTACGCAGCTGGCAGCTGCAGCATTCAATAGTATTTATATCAAGTCATTGCATTGTTGCCCAGTTGAGGCCACAAATAGCAGAATAAGCATTAAAATGCATGGTACAACTTGCAGGAAAGAAAGGTGCATTGCAGTGTGCCAATGCATGAGGCCCCATGCATGCATTCGCTGCCAAAAGGCAGGAAAATTTTCAGCATATCAGATACCGGGGTATGATGCCCAGACGTTTTCAAGCTTGTTTCTGCTCAAGCAAAGGAGCCAGGTAGAATGACAAACTGTTTGGGGTCTGTCTCTCCATAGGAGGAGGAGCTGAGACTTCAGCAAATTCAGCCATGCGCCCTTTCAAAACTGGCAGTGCTTTGAGGGCATCCTTTTGACCTTGGCCCCTAACAGGCTTGTGCTTGAGAGTGCATTTGACCTTATGCCCTTTTTCAAGAAACTCCTTTGCTTTCTTTAGCTTCACTTGCATGTCATGTTCAGCTGTGTGGGCTCCAAAGTGCACCTGCATGCGCTACCAGCTCAACCCAGCACGTAAATGCTTCACAACAGTTGTCTGTCTTGCAAGATTCATGAGGTCTGTATGCATCCTGCTGCTAGTCTCCAACAAAGTTATCGTGCAGAGATATGAGACTGGCTACAGCTGCTGCAGGAAAGATCAGCACACCTAGTTGGTCACGAAATGGCCTGGCACCAATCACCCAGAGGGCAAATAATGCAAGCAACAGCAGACTCAGAGCATGAAAAGAGCAGCAGCAATACAAAAGGAAGAAATAAATAGAAGGTGACCTCCTTGATGGTAGCAAGCTTGCGATTCTCATGCTGCTTCTTTTCTGCCTTCCTCTCCTTCACCTTGGCTTCATAAGACACCTGAGAGTGATTCAGCAGGCGGCAGACTGGTGGAGCAGCTGCCCCTGAAGCAGCAAGCAGCCCCCCATTGAAGACCACATTAATTAGCAACAGAGTGTTAAGGTTATGATTAAATGAAGTGCTTGCTGGATCAGCACCGTTGTACATCAGTCACAATAGCTGGGCAGACCTTGCGCTGTATGGCTGATCAGGAGATGTTGGAACACTCAAAATTCTGCTGGCATAAACCTTTTGCAAAGATGGGGGGGGGGGGGGGGGGGGTGGGGGCAATGACAACCATTTGGCAGCAGCAGGCAATACCTGCAACTTGAACCAAGTCTAGCTTGGCATTGCGAGCTGCCCGAAGAGCTTCTGCTAATGGCATCACTTGATGTGTGCCATCTGTGCCAACAAGGCGCACCTCTGGAGCAGTGATCTCCCGATTGGCTTTCAGCCGCTTGACTTGGGGAGCCTCAGCAGGCGGAGCCCTGGGATTGCGTTTGGCGTTCCTGTAGGTGGGGCCCCAGGCCTGCTGTGGGATCAAGCTGCCTATACAGCAACATCACCTTGGCATTGTGATAGTCAGGGCATTTCACTGGGGACATCAGGCTGGTTAGCCTGGGATATCATTTGCTGTGCCCTGCATCTGACAAGGCAGTACAATAGCAAGTGAATGCCAAAGCATGCAGCTGAAGCATTGCAGAGGGAAAGCATAAGCTCATACCTGAACTCCTGCTTCCCTGTGAAGGTGGTTGCTGGAAGGGCGGTCTTTGAGAACCAGACTGAGCAGGTTCCTGACTAGACCCATATGCAGGGGGTCTTCTTTGATCCTCAGCAGATCGTGATGCACCGTTTGAAGATGGTGGAGGTGGTTGGCGTGAGAAGCCCGGCCGGGCATTGGGAGGTGACCTGTTTATGCCATGCTGGCGGGAGCTGTCCTGACTGAAGTCTTGATGCTGCCTGTAGCTGGCTGTGCTGTGGAAAAGCCTGGCCAGCACTGTGTTATGTGTGTGTACAGCATGTGCAGATTTTTGGGGAAGCAAATTAAGGCCTATGCCTGGTCGGGACCAGCTGTGATGAGGTGTTTGGTGCAGCAGCTGCCAGCTTGCAGGAATGGCATGGCATGGTGCTTGCCTGTCATTTGAGCTGGGTCGCGATGCTATGCCCAGGCACTGATGAGCTGATTGCTGTGATTCATGCAGGTTGCTGTACAGCTGCTCATTAACTGAAGATGCCTGAGAAGCGTAGTTAGCAGTTGGTGGTGGCAACAAATTGAAGGCCAGTGCTGCTGAATCAGCCTGTGAATCGTCTGATAACGGGGGGAGAAAATAGCGAGCTTGTGCTGCGTTGATAAGAGGCAACAAGGCGCGACTGTGCACGTTGCATTGGAGCTGCAGCTCCACAACACTTCTTGCAAGCTGTGCCGTATGGCACACAGAATTGCTCATGTGTGCAGTACTGACACAGATGGCTGTGCTTGTTGCTTTCAAAACCAGCCTTTCTTGTTACGTTTGGCCTCTTGCCGTCGCTCTAGCCTTGTAGCTACCTGCATTCAGTTTCCACTTCGTGATGCACTGATGAGGCAGGATACCGAACATCTTCAAACTGATGTTGGCGCACCTCCTGCTTCTTACACTCTTTGTATGCTGTAAAAGCGTCTACACACTTGTCTCTGTTGTACTTGTTAACTTCCAAGCCTGTGACACATAGAAACATCTAGTACTTGTGGACAAGGGAGGTTTGGCACAGCAAAGTGTTCCGGGGCAAGCTCTCCAAATCCTGATGCTGGGCTGGTAAGATTTGCAGTTGCAGCAGTACTCACAACGAAGTGAAGCTTGATATAGGTCAGCGCAGGGAGAATCTAGAGCCTTCTGAGCGTGACCTTCTGACTGCTTGCCCATCAGCGAGCGACGACACGCGCAACAATGAAACGCCTCATGAACATAAGCCTACGCCTGCCCCTACACACAGGATTCGACTGCCCACCTAAATACCGCGCGGGCAGAGGCCATGCCCCCGAAGGCCGGACGGGGGTTGCCCTCCTAAATCGCCACAATCTCAATTTTTTAAGGGGGCGCAGACCCCTTCAAAAAATGGCGCCCATGCGGACAACCCACGCAAAATGGCCGAGCGAGAGTAGAGTTCGCGGGCAGCAACAACAGCGTCTTTACGCAGAACACTGTGCATCACAATGAGCAATGATTAGAGTGAGGGATCTATGTCCAGATCTGTCCAGATCTGTCCAGATCTCTAGAGTAACAAAACTTTAACTATCAAGCTGCCATTGACATGCTAGACAATGTGTTCTGACCTGTTAGCCAAACTTGCCTCAGACGTCAGTGATCTGAAGTGTGATTTCATAGCAATCAATGATGAAGCAGATGTGCAAGATTTTTCTGAGAATGGATATGAAGTATGAACAGCCAATTGGCTATTGCAATAGACATCAGCGATGATGAAGAATTGGGTCAATTTTTGATCAGTCTGAGTTTCAGAGCATGTACATTGATATTGGAGGTGGTGATGATGACAGTGTAGAGGCTGCACTTGGCCTAAAGCCCGTAAGTACCGCTCTGGTTGCAATTTGATAAGACTGCTGCATTCGTGCTTCAATAAAACGAAAATTGTGTACCCACACAAAATAAATGTGTCAAGTGGGCTGCCCACACAAAACTGCGTGAAGCAGAACTTTGGGTAGGGCAACGCCTCCCCTGCAACGCCTCCCCTGCAACGCCCTCCCCAAAATTCACGCCCGACGTGGGCATCCTACCTGTTGTGAGACCCCTGTCGAACCCTGCCTACAGGGAAGGCTACACACACAGGGCCTTGCCGGGCCCCCTCCATAGTTCGTGGGGGGGCAGATTGCAGTTCACCTGGCAGTTCACCTGTGCGTGTGTCGTCTTAATGTAGCTGCCAGGCTGCACTTTTATCTGTTATTTGCGGACCCACATCACAAAAGACCTGTCACAAAAGATCAGGCACACCTTCTAGGGCCTTTAGCAGACGGCGCCAGCACTCCTGACGGAGGCCTGCAGCGCCAAGCAGTGATCAATTTGAGCGGTGCAGTCCGTGAAGTGCCGTGGTTCCTGGACATTTCACCACTGGATAGTCTCAACTTGTGGCAGCCAGTCAGACAACCTTATGTCAGCTGGTGCTGGGTCATACTACAGCCATCCGTGTCCTTGACACATCAGAACCAGATAGGGAGCAGATACTAGATCTTACGGAGTACGACAGCTGGAACAGATTAAGGGAGCTCAAGCTCAAGTCTTCTCACGCACAGATGAGAGGCAGTGTCAGAGGCTGTCCTTTCACAGCTACGCTGACAGAAGCCTGCATTGCTTCTCGAATAATCGAGGCCACTGTTGAGCAGTCTGGACTTGAGTTGGAGCCTGCTGAAGGCTCCTGTAATTGCAGAGCTTGTCAAATCTAAGTGGCCCAGCCTGTGTACATTGAACTTGATAGGCACAAGTATTGCACAGTGCTGCAATGAAGCACCTTGTAATAGCAGGCAAGTTGCAGAGCCTGCGTGTGTTGTTCACCTCAGCAACACTGGCCTGCGAACAACAGTGGGGGTGCTGGCTGGCAGCACACGACCGCAACAGCTCAGCTCCTTCAGCTTATGCAACAGCCTGCAATGGCTTGACTGTGATGCATTTAGTCACCTGTACAAGGCAAATGCTACTCACTCGTCTCAAGCAAATACTGCTCAGCTGGAGACTCTCAACCTAGCAGGCATCAGTCTGAATGTGAATGCAATGCCCTAAACGGTCACTGCTGAGTAGCCACTGCTGAAGCACCCAAAGCTTGCCAGGACTAAGCTGAATAAAAGTACGATTGCACAGCTGGGCGACAGCCGGTCTTAGCTCAAATGGTGACCTGAGTGCTGATGCTCTGCGGCTTTGAGGCACTGATGGTAAAATGCTTCTTGAAAAGATAGATCACCAACACATTTACATCGGTCTCATTCACAATCATGCAGCCAGAGACAGATGCATAAAATTGGCCAATCTCAAGAAACTTGGAGTGGAATAAGCCCCTTGAGGTCAAACTCATGTGGTAGCAACTGAGGAAAGACAAGGAAACCTTTCCCAGGGTATGGGCATCAACTCAAGACCCTGAGTTTGAGCTCAAATGACCTGGAGTTGCATGCACTGTAGTATCTGTGCAATGCAAACTGGCCTTCTGTTCAAAGTCTGGACCTCAGTCACAACAGCTTGACTACAGCCAAGCGCTCAAAGTTTGCTAATTTGAAGCATAGGTGGACTCCAATGAGCCCATTGCGCCTGATCTCGTATAATTTGAAGCCTGAAGGAGTTGTTGCAATGCTGAACGGCAACTGGAGGTCCTTACAGGAACTGTTTCTTCTTCAAAGCTAGGTCAGAAGGGCATGCAAGGTTTAGTTTGGGCTTAGTTTGAGCTAGCTGCAAGTGTTGTCTTTGCCAAGAACTAAGCTAAACCAAAAGGCAATTGACAAGCTGGTGACTGCAAATTGGCCATTCATTAGGGTTCTGTATATCAGTCACTGAGTGGCAGCTGGCTGACTGTGCACGATGCTAGCAAACTGACAAGATTGACAGAACTGAGCATTAAATTTTTTGTTGAGTCTGCAAAGGCGCTACAGGGGATTCTGACTATTTGAAGTTATAGTCCACTGTTGGCTGCTGTGCATCTTGGTAGTCCTTCACAGGGTGAAATCAACCAGAAACATTACATGCATGTACGTGCGTCTCAGCCTTCTTCAGTTGCTGTGTCTAAAGAGTACACAGCTGTATACAACTTTGCATCCAGTGTTATGCTTACATGAGCATGTGGGCACTATACAGCAGCCTTTGCCCATGTATACCTGTGCATGTGCTCATGCAGCATGCCTCTGAGTCAGGTACAACATCAAGCAAATGACTTGAAACCAACAATGCTAGAGCAACTGCAGAACAAGCAAGGCCAATACTGCAGCATGTGAGTGGATCCTCCCTGTTGCTATTTCACCAGCCAGTTGTGTCGTGACAAATCTGGGTGTTGTACAACTATGGCATGGCTCTGTTACTGATATGAAGGGCATGCATGCAACAAAACACTGACGCAACAGCAAAGGAGATTTGCATCACAACCTGTCAATTTTTGACTATGTGTCTCTACATGCGCAAGCGGCTAAAATTACGAGACGAAACAAGCTCACACTGATAAAGCACAACAGCACAAACACAGACGCCAATGTGCATATATGCAACACTGCCATTGTCTACGTGCTTGACTCAAGTCTGAGACACATGACTATATGCTTAACCTGAGACTGAAGACAAATAAGTTGACTGTATCTGTGACTCAAAACTGAGACTCAAGTCGGTTGTACGCATACAAGGAGCATGATGTCATACACACAACAAGTAGTACATTAAAAATAAAGCGCCCCTTCATGCCTGTGCATGTAGGGCAGATGCTTTGGCGTGATCATGACAAGCACAACAGATTCTAGTAAGAGGTACTGGCCATTTTGGCATGCAAGATCACCACATTCATGCTGTGTGGCATGTGCCCTCTGAGCCAAGACGAATCCTAATGCCTCACTGAATTAACGACTTTTGGGGCTGCAGTGCTACGGTCTCAACCTCTTTGAATGTCATTGGCAGGCCCCGAGCAGGGTAGGGCAATGGAAAGGTCTTCAAAGGCTCAGTCAGGTCTACATCCCAATCATACTTCCTAGCCAGTATGGCAAGCAATATCTACAGACGGTCGAGACAGGTACTGGTCAGCCACATGCATAGAGTGCTGACAACATGAGGCAGCGCATGTACCAATGCCAGCACTGGCAGTGGTCGACAGGGACATTACTGTTGTTGATGTCACTCATGTTGGATATCATTGCAAACAGCCGTAATCACATGTCATAAACGTGAGCCCAGCAGACTCAGCCACGGCTGTTTTGTCAGCCTTTGAGCTGTTGAGTAGTACCACAATGGCCGGTATGATCTTTGTTAAAAAGGTGAAACGTGATGCAGCAAGCAAGCAGACATGTAGAAGCAGGTCTCAGCAGAGGCGTCACCTTGATCTCCTGAAGGGCAAAGCTGTAGCCAATGCATATGCGAGGCCCAGCGCTGAATGGCACCCAGGAGCCCATTTGGGAAGACCGCCCCTCCTTATTCAACCACCTGCCCATTGCAGAACACTTCTGGCTGACACTTTTGTGTCCCTTGACACTGATGAAAATTTGTGTTCAACTCATTTGACTGTCTTGCTAGGTAATCTAAGAGTTATGCAACTTGTGCCAAGCTTGAGTATGATACACAGACATGGACACAAACTCCCTCGAGGGGCAGGGCCTTTGGAACATTAGACAAGGTGCAACAGGGAGCTTTGGAGCACTGCACCAGCCCTACAGTGCAGTGCTCCAAAGGATGCGAACAGAAATCACCAGCACAGTTGCGCATTTGCCAGGCTTGAAGATGGACAGGGCGCAACATGGATGACAGGCGAGTCCAAGGCAAGGGCCAAGGGTAGGGCAAGGGGGGGGTGAGATGAGGGGTGGTGGTGACCTGGCAGGGTTGAATTGTGGTGGTGCCATGGGGCCCTCCATGTCCATCCACCTGGAGTCTTCCAGCAAAACCTTCCACAACTCCAGCTGCAGCCGGTAACCCTGCGAGCGCATCTGCTGTAAGTCGTGCGTATGTTAACAAATTCAGTGCTGCCACCTTCCCGGCTGCTTCCCCGGCTCTGCTTCAATGCATCCTGCTCAGACTGAACGAGCAATGTACCATCGGCATATGCTCAAAAGAGCAATGCACCATCTGCAACTTTTGAAAGTTAACAGCAGCCATGGTTTATGATACATCATCAGCTAAGCTGACCTGGCCATGAATGATGGTAGTAAACCAAATGTGACGTGCCATCATTTGATCCTAAAACCCTGCGTGGCCCCAGGGCCAGCAAAGGGAAGCGCCTCAGAGCCAATAATAGACAATCAGGGAGGGAAGGTGGGACGGTGCTTTATAGCCCAGCTCTGTTATCAGGTAAGCTCAGCTTGACTTGCGCTTGCATCTAACGGCAGCAACACTGTTGCTGCACTTTCACTGCAGGCTGGTACCGCAACTTCTATTTGTTAGTGACTCATCTGCATATTGATCAGTTGCATGTGCTTATTTACAAGGCTCTGATACATTGAACCAATGCTTCACAGTCTGTGTCTGGAAAACTGTTCATGTAGTACCAGTATACACAGGCGCAGGCCAGCTGCACATGATAGAGTGCTAGCTTGCACATGGAATGCTTTTTGCAGACTTCTCCTTGTGACGGCTTGCCTGCATGCTTTGCTTAGTTACACTGTGCGCTTAGTAACATTGCAGAGTGCAGGCTTTGTCTTGGTCGGCATATGTGGTTGGCGTATGTATGCGTGTGGCATGGCGTATGTATGTGTGTGGTATGGGCATCATTGCGTCAGAAAAGAAGTACTGTATGAGAGCTTTACAGTAAGGAGATCCCGACATCATCAAGTAGGCTGATGACATGCAGGCAGTAGGGCTCACCTTGGGGATAGTGTAGCCCCCAATTTCAAACGTCTTCAGAGCTCTCTTGGGCACAATGTTGATGACAGCCCCCAGACGCAGAGCCTCCTTGATTGTGGCATCTGCATACGGCATGACGGCTAGTGTGTCCTTGTTCAGTTTGCTGCCACGCTCACAGATGACCTGCAAAAAAGACCACAAGATGGTCTAGAATAGCGGCTTATGATAGAACAACAGAACAGGATGGCAGAACAGGATGGCAAAACAGGATGACAGAGCAGATAGAGCAAGATGCATGCTCACAATGGCCTGCTCACCAGGGCTGCATGGCGCCTTGGCTAGATCTCCATGTGCTCATGATCAAGCACGCATGCGCTCAGGTGTCAAGATGCGTGCAAATGCAGTTGCTTTCACAGGGAGTCAGGCAGACTGCATGACACTGTTGCCTGTCTATAGCATTGTTGCATAGGTACTGTACTGTAACAGTAACAAACACACAATGGCAGAGATTCAAAAACGCTCACACTCAACTTGCACAATGCTGTGGCCTGGGAACCAAATGTGTAGAGGCAGACTGTTGGCACAGCACTAGACATGCAAGAGCTACAGTCGCTGCAGGCTTGAGAAGGAAGCCAGCACAGCTGTACTACTCCAGCACAGCTGAACAGCATTAAAGCGAAGGGCTGTGGACAGACGCCTACCTGTCTTTGCTCAGCACGCAACTTCTGCAGCACGTCTGGCTGCTCCTTGAGGTATCGAAGCAGCATTGTGAGCGCAGATGCTGTGGTGTCATGTGCAGCAAACAGCAGGGTCAGACAGTTCTCCTGCAACAATGGTCAAGTCAGGTGCCCGTCAGATAGGAAGCATGGTGATACAACCTGTAATGCAACGCCAAGTACATGCTTGCTTGAAGGTCCTCAAACACAGAGTGATGGTTGTACTATGACCACTAATGCAGGCATGCACTGCTCCTGTATGGTCTGTCAACTTCATGACATACTTGCACTTTTAGTTGATGTTTGATATCTGCCGCTTTGGAATGCTGTTCAATTGTGCAGACATGGCAATTTTTCCATTGCCCCACACATTGTGTTGATATGAGCCATGTTGCAGCATGTTCTGCTGCCGCTCGCAGGTGTGTCTATGCTGATGCTTAGCAGTGCTACTGCGCACTGCGGCTTCAATTGCAGCAATTTTACTTCAGCCCATTGAAAGCAAGGTGTTGCTGGGAAATATGCAGACCTGAAAGAAGTCCATGTCGGGAGGAAGATCCTTAGGACTTGCTTGAGAGGCTTCCAGCAGCATCTGCATGCACGCCTTGGGCCGTCCCTCCAAGGGCCTAGCCATCATGCAACTGTTGCTTAGCTAAGTATCAGGGTGTGCTGCTGTGCAACTAGCAATGTCAAGCATGATGAGGTAGGTTGAGATCAGACAACGCAAGTGGTGAGAAGTGCACAGCACAGCATGCTGCCACTGAAATGCATGGTGGGGCATTCTGAAGCCTCATCAAGCAGCAGCTTGGCATGGGTGTGACTGTTGTAGTATAGGGAGATGCAGGCTGCTGACCTGTCCAAATTAGCCATCATTCTGAGGATGTGCTCCTTGTACTCTTCCATCAGGGCCTTCTTGGCAAGCAGCGCCTTATGGAAAGCTGCAGTCCACTCAAATTAGCTTCTCATTGGTGCACAGTGCGTGGGACCTGTGCTGAGTTACTTAGTAGGGGCACCCCTTTACGGAAGATGCAGGGATCATCTAGAGGTGTATGGGGACAGGTAGCAGTGCATGTATCAACGATGATGTTGGGGTGCTGGAGGGGCTGTAGGGGGTATGTACGGGTGACATGTACCATGGCTGATTGGGTGCAGTGCAGGTGGAAATGGATTGTATTAAGCTTGAGAGCCTGCCTTTGCCATGAGCTTATCTCCTTGAGCGCTTTGGACTTTCAAAACATCAGACCATGCGAAGCAGAACCCCCGGTTGCACAGAATATGGCAAAGAAAGGATGGCAACATCATTGCCTTATTAAAAATCCAGGAATTTCACTGTCTGCAGTCAAACTGGTGAACCTTGAATTTTGCCACGACTATATCTACACAGAGAATGGTGGCTCCTTATACATCGAATTGTTCTGCTTACCAAAGCCAGGCAGGTTGATGGGCAGTGCCACGAAGCCAGCTAACCAAGCTAGGAAGAGACACTTCTGTCGGGCCAGCAGCTTCTCGGTCAAGAAGCTGGTAGGGAAGCCTATGACTAACTCTGTGGCCACCTGTGCATCAGCTGAGTCATGGATGCCGTATGCATGCAGCTGGTCAATCGGAACAGGGCCTGTGTACCTCCCAACAACATGTAAACTTGCCAATCACATTGATTTGTGAGCAGCTTCTTGTGATGCAACATCAAGCTGATGCAGCTGGCTGTGTTGTGGTTGCAACAAGCTGCGTTCAGATTTTACTGAGCCCAGCAGTTACGTGATGCATGCATGCATGCACAGCGTGATAGACAATGCATGCATCGCAGTGCTCATGCCACAAAGCTACAAGAGTACAGCACGTCACACAAGGACACTGTGTTTCTCACATGGAAGGTGAAATCCTTGACAGCATGTTCACCACTGACTTGCTTCAGCTTGGCCCATTGCTGGCAATGCAGCTCTGCTATCTCAACTGTGCGCGCAATGTACTGCAGGGTGGCCTCAGGCACGAATGCAGGGGCCATGGCTTTGCGCAGCTGGAAATGACGTTTGCCATGAGCAGTGTTCAAGGCTTTGCTGCCAATCAGAGTGGCAATAGTGTACGGCCACTCACCTGTCACACATGTCGTATCAGGATGAGAGAGTCTCACAGAGCGACTGTGACGTGGGAATTGAATGCGTTTCAGTCATGTGGGGACAAACAGACAGCGCAGCAGAGCATAAGCTGGCTAACAAGATGTCGGTATCGATGTTTGTGATGGGACAAATGACTGGAAACCTGCACAGATACATACGATTGCTGCCAATCTGATGGCAAGTTGTGAGGTCAAACAACACCTCCAGATCTTTCTTTGAATTCCCAGTTCTTTAAACTCAGGCAAACGTCCCAACCAGAAAAGCAGCTGACCAATTGAACTGATGTGCATACTTTTGTATAGGACCTTCGTGGAGGCTCACCTTCTACCAAGTCGTGCTCGCAAGTCATAAGAAGTTTGCATGCATCTCCGTCCCCAACATGGATGATCTTTTCGCCAAGCAGCCATGACCTAGTTGCAGGTGCAAACCTCTGATATGTGCGGACTCAGAGTTGTCATGGACTCTGCCCACATCTTCTGATGCGCTTACATTCATGCATGCAGCACCTGTATATGTTACCCAGCTGCTTGTGGTATTTTGCCCCAGAGCTGGGTCCATTTTTCAAATATTCAAACGTTGTTCCAATGAATGGCCATGTTCGAGCCTTGGGCGGCAGTGGAGGATCCCTGCAAACGATACTCGACGCGATTGCTGAATGCAAGGAATTAATGAGGACATCATTTGACGCGACGTTGCAAGTGCTACGACAGTGGAGTTAGTCCTGCTGACAAGTACCGGTACGTGCCCTCCCCGAGCAGGTGCTGCGACAGACAGTAGCAAAACATCGCAATCAGAGAAGCTGCAACAGCTGCAACCCACGGCGTGACAGCCTCTGGCCATAACAAGGCCATGTTCACAAGCCTGGAGGTTGCACAAGCTCAAGTGATATCTTGTTATACGTTGTTTGAAAGTCGTGTAGGCGACAGGAGGCCATGCTGATCGCCATACTGCGCAGAACAAAACTGAGGCTGCAGCAGCCCTGTAGCGCTGGCTCGCTACGAATCGTACCCTACGATTGTTATCGTTCAAAACTGAAGGAATCTAACCCCGAAGTTACTTTATGTTACGCTGCGTAACTTCAGCCACACAAAGTGTTGCCCACAGACTGAGGATAAAGATCAGCGCTTCCCACGCACAGTAAAAGCAGGTATATTACATACTAAATTTTCAAGTTTGATCACAGCTGTCATACATGCAGCAGACTGATACATGACCCATCAAATCACCAACACATGTGGCCAGCACACTGCCTCACAGCCATTGGGGGAAAAGAGAGGGAAAAGTCTAGCGACTAGCTAGCAACTGTAAGAAGATCTGAGGCTTGAAAAGGAAAACGCTGAATCCGAATCAGAAGACGCAAACACAATAGCATGACCTGGTTCATTTGTGATCAGCCAAATAATACTTCAGCCTGAACAAGATTCCTGCTCAACCTTCTATGTCACAACTCAACACATGCTGCACACCCAGTCTGACTAAACTCAAACTACTGACATGCTGTGCCTATGACAACCAGGCAATGGATGTCAACAAATCGCAGCAGTCTCGTGCATTCATGCCGACCAACATATACGCCATGCGCAGAATATCAGTGCCTGCATCTGGCCATACAGCCCCCTGATGCTAAAACATACATTAGCCTTGCCTGACAGCAACTGGACGCCATGCCTTCCCCCTAGAATGGCAACTTCCTGTCATCATCACATGACCACCTGCATCATGCATCATAACCGTATCATCAGCTTGAGTCTTGTGCCGTGGGAATTAGGTTTTTGAATGCATCGTACTGCCCATAGTGTCCAGCTACCATACTCACACTTACAGCAGCAAGTTGCAGGCAAAGGCGGAAGTACCCGTAACCATGAAGACTCCTGCTCATGCACACAAGCCCTGTGTGGGCAAACATCTGGGTAACTGCAACAATGCAGGGCAATTGTGCTGAACAGCAATGTATCATTTACCTGTAGGACCGGCCCTCAAATTGTCCCAGCATAACAAAGTGCTCCCAAAGCTCAAGCACAGTCTTCAGCACCTTCAAATCAGGATTCTTCTGCAAATAGTAGCGGTGGTCAAAGCAGCCGGGACCTCTGGACTGCATGTATGCTATCCGCTGGTGCTTGATAGGCCATGGGTTCGAAGTCCAGCTGTTCACATTCACATCCAATAAGTCTGTATCCTACAGGAGCATGAAAAACATAATGAGATGGCACCAAAGTGCACAAGCGTATGTCAGAAGCTGCAGATTTGAAAGAGATCAAGAAACATATTGCAGAACTTGTCTTGTGACAGAGTCAACAAACAGTTTTGCAAACATATACCACATCTGCTGCAATGTTGCCGAAGCCAAAGACAAGCTTGGATGTAATGGGCAGCATGCTGTACAATATGCAAAGCATGCTGTACAATGTGCAAAGCATGCTGTACAATGTGCCAAGCATGCTGTACAATCTGCAAAGCAGTCAGCCCTAGCTCACAATGGTGAGAGACAGAAGCCATAGCTGACAGCATTACTGTAACCATAACTGAAAGCAGCATGTCTTGATGTTGAAATGCCTGCATGGATTTGCAAGCTTACCTGCATCTTTAGCCAGTCTTGGTATATGGATGCCTGCCGAGCAAAGGACCAGTTGTTTTCGACCACCAGGGTGTTCATGGCAACAAACACCACCTCAAAGGGGCTGATGGTCGTTCCGTCGTAGAAGAACTCTCCAACAGGGTTCAACCTGCACCATCAACAACGCCCTCAATGCTGCCAAAGCATAATAACAGGCAGTGAAGGAACATACATAGGCTTATGCAGATTTCACTCAGGCATGCATTCAAGGTTGTTGCCAGGTTGCTGTTGTCGCAAGCTTGTTGCTGTTGTTGCTTGTGGCTGACACTTCTGTGCTGTAAATATGACCATAAACTTTCCCTGTCAAGCAGTAGTGACGTACTGCAGGCCACTTTTTTTGGATACGTAACAAAGCGCACCAAGAACTGTCATGCTTGCCATGGATGCCACATGCTAGCAAGAAGCAGGTCAAGAGCTTACTTGGCATTGCAACCCCAGTTCCTGTGCTGAGTCCAGTCAACGCCTCTGTAGCGCAGCATGAAGCTGTCCAAGTTGTAGCCAGCAGCCAGAAGTGCTCTTGACGCTCCTAACTGGGAGAAGTACTCATCTTCCCAAGGCGCATTGTGGCATGCCAACACACTGCCGTTCTTGTGCATCACGTCCAGACCAATCTGCAGTCAGGCAACTCGTGACCATGCGCAACACTGCTGCAGGCTTGAATTTGCGGCAGGCACTTTGTCTAATGATCTTGCAGCAGACCTCAAATGGGTGCTGAGTCAGCATGCCAAGCGTAGGCAGAGCTGACAGCGGGCTGCATGAGTAAAAGTTGGGCGTGAACATCAACATGCTTTAGCAGGAGGTGAGATTATACCTTATCAGTAGCTAGGGCATTGAACTGAACATATGGCATAGTATCATTGACAGAGACTGTAGGAGGGTTGGAGCAGGTGATGGTTGGTCCAACAAGCTTGACTTCAGAATTGAGCATCCTGGTGAACAGTCTTGACCAGTGCATGGATCCCTGCACAATAGCGATTACAGACATCAATAACCAGAGGACTTGCCAAGGTTTCAGCCAACCAAGGCTGCGATCATCCATTGTGCTGTGATTGTGACAGCAATATAGCACTGCAGTGTAGAACCAAACAAAACACAATGTGCAACAGCATAAGATCTACAGTAAACACAAAATGGTGATCTTTGCATGGCACATCAAGAGGAGCAATTTCCCCTCACCATGAGATAATTTGGCAGGAATGGACCTCGGACGTAGCTGTTCATGAAGATGTAGTGCTTGAATGTGTGTGACTTTGCTGTGGTGGTGTTCAACGCCTGACTCAACATGCCCAGTCCTGATGCACAGTTCTGCGTATTAGCCTGGGCAAATTCAGCATTGGAAGGCAATGTTTCGTAGCCTGGCAATGTCTCCTGCATATCACAAGGAATTTCAAGCACTTCATACAGTCAAAGCTTCGAAAAGGGCGTCTTGTCCTGCGAAAGATAAAGTTTGCATGCAAATCATGGACGATGAACCACCTTCATGATGTGAGCTGCTCACCTTGACAGCATACATGGCTTCACTGACCAGAATGATGTAGGAACAGCCATCTTTAGGAGCTATTCCCCATTGGACAAAGAACTTGAAGTTCTCAATCCACACAGGGTCCCTGTTATCGTATAAATACATGACGAGCACATCGTCGCCTTGGGCATCGTTGCTGGGCTGCTCGGTGGAGGTTGAGCTGAAGAGAGAAAACGAGGATCCAGTGCTTGCAGAGCGAAGTGATCTGCCTTCCACGTGAGGTACTGCCTGATCGGACGATGATTTGAGCCAATCCGACCGACTGGTCACGGCGAATAGTACAAGGACAAGACATAAGCCGACCACCCCGTAAGTCCGGCCATTGCCGGACGCTCCTCGGCGGGGAAACTTTGCCATTATGTGTCACTTTGGATGTGTCACAGCGCAAGGAGAACTGGAAAATTTGTCTTATCAGCACAGGCTGCTCGACCAGCACAGTTGCATCACAGGCTCCGCTGGCACCTCAGCTTCGCACAATCTTGTCGAGCTTTGCGGGACAGCAGAGGACCTTTGCACAGTTTTTTGAGAGGCGCACCGGTTTTCTTTCCGCCCGCTCGACCGTGTTCGAGGAAGTTTAGTTGCGCAGTCCGACCGACTATCGGGACCAACGTTCTCATGCGTCGACACGTGGACCCGACGCCCACGCCGTTGGTGCAGATTCCCTTCTAACATTTTGCTTGCAATCAGGCACTGGAAGATGCGACACCTTGGAGGGTAGCTGGGTGCAACTTGCCATGACGAAGAGGTTCCTTGCTACTATGAGAACTTAGCCAGCCATGCATTCTGCTACTCCCTGATGCCGAGACTTATAACGGGGTTGGTAACAGGTCACAGCTAGCTTTGTAAGCAGCTGCGCAGGCTCATTACACCCGTGTATGGGCCACACTGTAACAAGACCCAGTGTCCCGTATTGCAAACTTTATGTGTCTCACTGTCTGACACCACATAGCTAGCTCCATAGAGGCTATGATCACTCTTGCCTTTGCAAGCTTAAGACTCGTATCGGCAGAAGTCTCCATTTGGGAGCTATATTTTAGCCCTGAGTATACACGGCTTTTGATTGGCCGGGTGTGCAGCATGTAAGCTACAGCGAGAGGTCCACACTCTGCTGCTGCTCAGACCACATGTCCTTGCTGCTGGCCTAAAAGCAAGGAAAATACCAATTGGACAGCAGGAGAGTTGCAACTGGACAGCAAGAGAATCCTATGCCATGACCTTGCAATCCATCTGAATCAGACTCTGGAGGGACTCTGAGAAGGGTGGGCAAGGACACTCCTCTAGTTAGCTTTGGCTTTCCCTGATTGTCTGAGCAAAGGGAGCAAGGCAGTAGGTGTCAGAGAGGAGGGGGGGAAGGGCCGGGGAGGGGGTACTGTGTGGCATCATGCACCTGCCCCTCGTCAAAAAAGTCCTCAAGCAATGGCTGTTGTTGCCTGTGGCACATTCTATCTCACAGACCACATGAGTATTTTTAGGGTAGTTCAGCAGCCTTGCGAATTTGGAAAAAGTATGCATCCATATGTCATCCTCGGCTGTCCTTTGGCAGGCTGAGCAAAGCTGAGATCGCACTTGCTACTTGTTTGTTGCAGCAGCCTTTGACTTTTGCTTTTGATCTGCTGTTCCGTTCACTGGGGGCTGCATCTGCAAGGAAGGAGAACAGGTTGCAGCAGGCTGGGTGGAACAGATGGGACAGCAACACCTTGCAAAAGTATTGGCTTGTGATTGACAGAAGGTAAACTTACAGTTTTGAGCCTGCCTCCTGCATGTGCAGCTTGTCCCACAGCTGCTTTTTCGTTCCGCTTGTTGATAGCAGTTGTTAGAGCCTGCAGACGCACAAGGGTACCTGATAGAGGAGCTAGCCCTCAATTAAGTCACTTTGCAGATCCTGCCTGTGATGCCTGGAGATCCTGCCTGTTATGCGTACCTTGTTGTCAGTGTAGGCTTTCAGCAAGCTTGCTTTCTTTGGGGGCGCTGTCAAGTTGCCTGCAGTTGTGACAAATTAGCGAGTGGCGCTCCTGCTGTCAAGCATCAGCATCAGACTGCAGACAAATTACGGTGGAAGAAGACGTACCCTTTTTAGTCTTAGCGACCTTGCCGTGCCTGTTAACGGCAACTGCTTTTTGTGACGGATTCCTTTTGTTCTTGAACAGAGACTTTTGCGCCATTAAGTGTCGCAGACAAGCTCGAGCTGACCTATGTTGCACACCGCTACTGTTACGTCTGCTCGTAGGGATGCAGACCAAGCCGCAAATGCAGACAGTACCTACACAGCATGTTGCGCAGTCTTGAGGGAGATGAGGGAAACTGCAAGGGCGGATCCGGATGTGCCACAGCGCCCTGCTCTGCTGCAGAGGTCGCTCAACTTTCTGCAGTGCCGAAGCGCCAGAACCTCACTGGTTCGTTCGCCACTTTTGCACCGGCCATCGGCAGAGACTTCAAGTACCGGCTGCCTGCGCGTGCATCAAACCACAGGCCACTCGTGAATACCAAGCCAGATCGTTGCACCTGACCCCGGTTGCTTGGCGGTCACGGCAGGCATGTGCGCTACAAAGCAAGCCAGTAGCCTAGCTAGCAGGGCCCAGGCAATCTGGAATTCGCCAACAGGTGTACGGACGACACATTTCTGGGGCCCTATTGCAAACTGGGGCTTTGTGATTGCAGTAAGTGACTGATGTCGTGAGCTCAGCACAACAAAGCGCCAAGGTTGATGCTGAACGAACATCATTGTAAAAAATACTTTCGGTCCGATGCCAACACATGATGCCAACACATGATGCAATGGTTGTTGTAGGGGTTGTCAGACACCCGCAAGCCTGCCGAATTAGTATCGCCAAACATGACAGGAGGTAGGTCTGCAAGACAGACCCAATCTTGTTTGCTGGCAGCAGACTGTGTGCAGGCAATATCGAAATCATGCTGCTGATTTTGTGTCATGCTCTGCAGTCATGTGTATATACAGCTTACTGTTCATGCGTTTTGCCTGGGCCATCAACCCTAGGAACTATCTGCTGTTTGCCTGCCATTTGTCAAATGAGGCCGTTCAGCTGAACCAAATGAGGCGGGTGCTGTCAGTACAAGACTGGGATAAGGTGAGCAAGGTTTGCCTCTGTGTTCTTGGTCTGGATCATGGCCAGTGCTTGACTGCTGCATCAAACGATGTTGCTGTCTGCAGGGCATGAACATCAGCAAGGCTGACTGAAGTCACAAAATCCAGCATGGATTTAGACATGTAGATAGGTGAACAATGAAGCCAACATAGAGTGTCACAAGTCAGGTCAACAATTTTATTGCATTTGTCAGTCTCTGCAGCCATTTCGCAACACCATATTAGCTTCCTTGGAAGTGGTCACAGTGTAACAACAGCATCTATACACACTGTGACATACAGGCTGGCTGTGTGCAGCCATCTAGTCATAAAAGCAATTTTCAGCACACAAGGCCGCATCTGCCCTTCCTGAGGCACCTTTGCTTGATTAGGTATAGCCCAGACTGGGCAGCCCCCAGCTGCATTTCAGACAGCAGCTCAATCATATACAGACGTTAATCTACACGCTTGCACTGCTATACATGCAATTTGGTGCATGTTCCTCAGGATTGTGAACGTATACATGCTAATGCTTCAGCAAGTCGGTTTGACTTACTCACAGCTGTGGCAACCGCTGACAATGACACCTGAGCATGAATGGAACATGTGCTGCAGTCTGGCTGACAGCTGCTTCAGTAATGGAGTGTTTCCCAATGATGCAGCGCGAACAGTATTGGGGTTACATTGAATATGTAGCTCTGCAGTCTCTGTAGCTGAAGAGGGGTATATGTTGAAGCATGCAGCTTCTGCATAGTAAGATTAACATCGAAAACATTTGCACCTTGCTGCTTTGCCTGTAGTGAGCAGGGCCGTATGTCATTGCTGTGTGTATAGCGCATGTTTGTGGATATAGCCTATGACACCATTTGTTGTCAGAAACTTGACTGTGTTGCCCTGCATAACAACTCACTGGTTCAGCAAATTGAAGTTTCAGAAGCCACAACAGATGCCAAACCTCAACATGCGTGGCAGCCATGACCAGATATGCTGATGTGACTTCCAGAAAGCGCTGTGCATTGCTACTAAAGCATTTGCCTATTCCGTTGGGTGACAACATAGGATGCTGTGCCTACAAGCACAGCGTCAATGGTATTGCTTCACCTGTCCAATTTCCTGTCTGATGATTGTTGAGCTAATGCCTGCTGTAGCTGGATCTTCTGCAACATGTATATTGTGTCTGTACTCATTTAGCAGATTGCCTTGCTCTTGCAACAGCTGATGAAGCTTGGCACTGTTCCTGTATGATCACAAATCAACTCATTGTCTGGTGGATATGTAAGGGGCTGCTTTTGCTCATGACTATTAGCTGGTGTGATAATTGTCATGAGCAAAAGCAGGAGCCAACTCTATAAGTGCAGTGTACATGTAACTGCTGATCATGCGGGTGCTGGATACAGCACACATACAGCGCAACATTGCCTACAGGGTTTAAGCATACCAGGTGCAGCAATGCACAGTCTCACCACACGATTTGTTATCTGACATTTTTTGCAAGTGCTGCTTGACTCTGGTTTCTCAGCGTTTGCAGTCCTAGTGCACTTGGAGACAATGCATTGAGTATGCACTCACATTGCTTGTCAGTCATGCCACAGTTGTCCCTCTACCTGGTGATGCAAACAACCCCATGATCATTTAGAATCTGTTTCACTTGCTCTTCCACCCAAACCCCTGGCGTGACAAATGACTCCAGAACATCTGCTCCACAGACCAGTACTGATGTCACCTGTGACAGTCAGCATGCTTTGATGCAGTTGCATGGTTTTGTCCTTTGAATGGCCTTCCTCTGAAAGGCCAGGTGGTCTTTGCGCACGAGACATTGTTGAGGGCTCCACTTCAGAGATCATGTCACTTTTGCAGCAAGAGGACAGTATCATGCATCAGCACAGGAGCCTTCGTAAGATGTGGTGGACAATTGCACCATTGCCATCACACTGTTGAGCTCCTGAAAACAGTAGTGATACCATACCTGCCTGCTAACTTGCTGGCTTGCTGAAATTGGTGGATGCTCAGATGTGCTCCCTGCTGTGGGCATCTGCTGCTGTGACCTGCTGACATCATCATAGTGTTCCCGCACGGAGTGTTGTACATGCTGCAGCACAATGAGGCTGCGCTGAGCTTCTGCTTGCGCTGCTTCCCATGTGTCCACCATGACGAGATCTGACTCAGCAGCTGCCAGCTGACACATGGCAATGCGATGCTGGGAGGGAAGTAGACCAGGCTTGTGGTAGGCATCGTTGACTGGAGATGCATACCCACCTAGGACGGCATGGCCTGCCTGCAAAAGTCAAACAGGTGGTCATGACAACATGTTTGCATGGATATTTAGGAAGAACTACATCTTCCACAACACAAAGCATGGCAATGATCATGTCCTTTGCCAGAGCAAATGGCGATAAACATCTTTCTTGGCAGAGCAAACGGCTATCTTGTTGTACGGACTGAGCATGCTTTTCTGGGTCCAAGAACACCATCTGATTGTACATTACCTTTCTGAGAACCTGCGCTGCCACATCAAACATGCGGAGATGCATAATGGTTGGTGGGTTGAAGCTGCCACAGTTCACCAACACCATAGGCTTCTGGTCTACATCCAATGGCAAGCTAGGGCTGAGCTTGTCCGCAGGTAGAGGGACATCTGCGCTTGCAGAGCTGCCCCGTATGGCTGTCATGCACTGCCGCCAACCTGCAGCTGGGGCTTGTGGCACATGTAATTGTTGCCAAGACGCAAGCTGAAATTTTTGACGTATGCTTCTGCCTGTCCCACGACAGTAGCACACTGCTTGCAGACAACCAAAGCGCTTCCAGTTTGCTTTTGCAGCAGTGCAGCAGCACGTGCTGAGCACCTGCTGCCTGCTGCCTAGGCCTATGTTTGCTTTAGAGCTGAAGCTGACAGGAGCGCTTGTGCAGGTTGCTGATCGGGGCTTTGCCCTACAGCAGACACATGATTGCATGTAAGATATACAAATGGTCGTGTGTGTGTCATTCTGAGGGTGCGCATGTTGTTAAAGTGAGGTGGTGTATCAAACCACTTGCATGCAGCATACTTGCAAAGGCAACGGACAGAAACTCTGGCAAGGGGGAGCAATTACCCCAAAGTACTGGCTGAATGGCGTCTATCGTCTACCTGAGTACTCTGTTTCCGAGGAGCTCCGCTGTCAGTAGGTGGTCGACACAGCTGACCAGACTTGACAAATTTTGGCTTATAGCCGTCTGAGACAGTGCTAAGCTGCCTTACGTTCATGGCGCTTGTACGCTGCATGATCTCAGGATTGGCAGGAGGGCCATACGCCGATGCACGGGTGGGCTACTCAGGAAGGTCGTGGAGAATCAGTCAGCAATGCATGCAAACTTCAAATGACATTTGAGAAGAAGATTAGCACCTGTTGCGGGAAAAGCTATTCCAGAGACATGGGTGGTCTGTCTCTGCACGGGCATCCTTGACAATAGCAAACTCCGTCAGTATGGGGTCTCAAGCAGCGGCGCACTTTGCACACCTTCGTCGGTTGGCGTTTACCAAAGAAATCCAACAGATGGCGTTCACCTTCGTTAAGTACGGCTCTGCGGTGTATTGTTTTCGGACGTACGTCATGGGGTTGACAGCGGTAAGTTTTGAGCCGAAAATGGTTGCATGTGACGGTCTTCAGCAGAAACACACCTGGGACTACTTGGATCGCCCGGCATGCAACGTTTAAAGTGCACATCCTGTGCCCTGCAGTGCACGGGACCGAGTATGTTTCCAACACTTAACAGCAGGGGAGATACCCCCCTACTGCCATTCTCGCTGCCGTTCTTCAACATTAAAGGCGACTTCATCTTGCTTGAGCACTTTTCAGTATTTGCCAAAATCATCAAAGTTGGTATGTATATGTTGTCCGCCTGAGCTGCATAAAAGAGTTGACACAAGATTTTACAAGTTGAGCTTTTGAAGACTTTGCTAACTGCAGGAGATGTGGTCACGGCGTATAGTGTGCAGAATCCCAGACACATTGTATGCAAACGCGTACTCGGTCTTGAGGGTGACACCATCAAAGTTCCCTGGTCAAGCACAAATGGTCCAGCAAGAACAGTAAAGGTAACATCAGCTCAATGCACCAGGGGCTGCATGCAACCAAGGTTGCAAGCAGCTTTTGCCTACCTATGCCTGTACGTAACTATTGTAAAATGCTGCCTGCCGCAGCTCTGCCATGCCTGCAAAGCGCAACTCTGCATACAGGTACCAGCAGGGCATGTTTGGCTTCAAGGCGATAATACCCTGAACTCCACTGACTCTCGTCACTATGGCCCAGTTCCCTACGCGCTGGTCAACGGCAAAGCCTTCCTGAAGGTGTGTAGGCAAAGCTGTGTCTGTGAATGGCATGATCAAGCTGAGCACACTCACAGCTATGGGCAGCACATATGTAGTGGATGATGAGCTGCAAGTCAGCGCATGCGCGAAACCTGTTTTTCGCAAGCATGCAAATGCAGATGCACATGTGACAGCCTTTGGTACACCTGTTGTATATAATGCAAGTGAGTGGACAGGCTCTTTGTCATCTGCAGATCTGGCCCTTGAAAGAAGCCGGATGGGTCTCAAGCCATGTTCCTGCCCTTCTGTGATGAAATGTGGCAGCCACATGCATTGGAAGACAATCAGGGCTGGCAGAGCACCTTCCAGACCTGCAGCTGAGGGTGCAGCCTGAGGAGCAGCCCTGACAGGCGGGCAGTCTAGCTCTGGCAGATGTATACGCTTTGGCATCATGGTGACACCTTCAAACACCTTTGCTGAGCAGGGACAAAACACTGCCCCACTTTATAGCAGAAACTATGCAGAGGCAGCATGCTGCACAGCAGCAATGTGACATGGCAAATGCAGATGCTTCATCAGACTGGGGCATGTCACATGGGATACTGCAGTCACACGTGCGTCTGCTTCACACTCACCAAAAAAATGTGGCCGTAGCTGGTTCAATCCATTCGCCATGGATCTCATGTGGCCCCACAAAGAGCAGCTTGACATCGCATGCCCATGGCCATGGCATGAGCAATGCCTTCAGCTTACCAATGAACTTCCCAGCTGCAGCTCAAGTGAGTGGGCGAAACTTTCGTAGCATATGCAATCTGATTTATTTTTGAACAGTTATTGCATGCAAGGTATGCTAATCTATAAGATTGATCCTGCAGTACCTTGAGGCTAAGCTTTAGATCCATTGCGTCAACAACATAGCTTGAAACGAGTTTGAACCTGTGCTGGAACAGTGCAATTGAAACTTGTGCAAGGCTGTTGTGGTCAGCACTGATGTATTTTTTAAGCCAGCCTGCTGTAGGATCAGGCAGCGATGATATCCTTAACCAGAATGTCCGACTAGCCGAACGATTTGCGCAAGAGCATGCTGCATCCAAATGCTGTACATTGACAGACCAGATTACTGCTGGTGGTGACGCCTCTGCTCATGAGTTTTGAAGATCGCACATCTAGTAGGGTACTTGATCCTACTCGTGTGTTTTCGGGAGCGGCTGACCATGGTATGCATATGCGTCAGAATGGACTGACTATCCACTGGCAAGCGTGAAATTGTACCTGAGAAGCAGCTGCGCCACGCTCAATGTGTCATTTGCGTCCCGTACGAAATGCGTGCTGGGGACTGGTTCAAAAGGGCATTGCAGCTGACGCCAAGCTTATCGCGTCTGCAATCAAAAAGCCGTCAGTGGCGTCTGGCAAGTAGCTTGAAACGCACGAGCACTACACATTAAATCGCTCTCTGCAAGTTGTAAGCCGTTAGCTGTTCGATACTCGGACGTTTGTTTTTGACAGCACGCCCGGTGAGCCATGCATCACGACTTTCAGCACCCAAGTCTGCCGCAAGTGGTGCAGGCCATTTGATTGTCTGGATGTTCTTCATTGCACTTCAACGTCTTGCTCAGCTTGTTCCTGTCAAATACCGTGATGCAAACCTAGATTTCGGCGCCTACTGAAGGCTCTTGAGAGACGGATGCTGCAGCTGCGTGCAGTGACGCGGTCTTGCTAAGCTTCAACGTTGCTGCAGGCAGAGGATGGCGTTGCCTCACATGGCTTCTTCCATCGTTTTTTCCGCCGTCCTCTTCTGTCTTAGCGCTGGAAAAGTACACAGCAGAAGATTACTAACCAGTAAAGAGCCTACTACTAAACATTTGTACTTGACTGCCAGACATGACCCGCATTAGTCCGCTGTGATTCAGCAACATACTGTTGCAGGTGCCGCACCCACGGTCCCTGTTGTAGACGGGACCTGTGTTTTGTCGACAGCCCCGTCCGACACAGACAGTTTCACGTTTCCTGAGTAAGCATCATCTGTACAACATTGCCCATGTACACATATGCTATATCCTGATCTGTAGCATCCCTGTGCTGCAACAGGATACAAATCACCAAAGGCAGTGCTACATTCCTGGGTAGAGTGGACAGCTGCTTCAGCTGGCAGGTGAATGGCACAGCAAATGGGGAGGTGCGCACACAGCTCCTGTGTGGTGGTGGCAAGCCTGCTGCAGACCAGTTCTGCAGGTAATAGAACAACATACTCTGGTTGTCTGAGCAACTGTGTAAGACTAAGCGCCTCGTGAACGAACCGTGGGTCAGCCTTTGGAGCTGCATATGACAATCATGAAGCTAATGCACATGTGAAGCACATCTGTGTAACTGGCGAATCACAGCCTACACACAGGTCTGGTAACAGCTGTGAAACACCTGCTGAAGAGCTGTGATCCCCTATGAGCTCCTTGGCATTGCTTTTGAGTCAATCATGCTGTTCAGGGACAACGACTATTCCAAGGCTGGCTCCTTTCAAGTCAGCTCAGCGTATCTACAAGAGACATATGCCGTCTCAGACTTCAAGATTTGCAATGGTGAGAACTGCCTGGGGTTTGACAGCATCCAATGCCAGACTTGCGAGTCAGATGTGGACCAAGAGAGCTCTGAAAGCGCTGTGTATACAACGGTTGACGTGTCAGGTAAAGCAGTCTTGCCTTCAAGCTTGGTCATGATCATTCAACACAGTTGCTGTTAGCACAAAGGCAATTCTGCTGAGGGTGAAGGGTGGTGACCCTCATTGTGACTGAAGGTTGATGTCTGTCTGTGCAGCTGAGTCAGGGTCACAGATTGACGCAATTCGGGCAGAAGCTGCGGCTCCAGCCCCCTCTGTGGAGGTGAGACGCTGCTCTGTTTTGCTTCAAAGCTGTGCTGCATTGACCATCCAAATGCACTTGTTGGATTCAACCCATGCCACAACCAGTCAAACACCTTAAGCTCCCTCATAATCACACCAGCTTCAGTTGCACACTGTTTTGGCCAGACCAAAACATATTCACACTGCCACATGACATTCAAGCTGGTGTTACGCTGTCTGGCTGATTGTTACACATGCAAGAGCTTAGTCCAACTGGATGCGGCAATAAACAGCTGACCACTGTGCCTGTGTGCTTTCCATAGGCTGTGGCATACACTCCCTCTGGCACAGCCTCTGTCTACCAGATCAATGGGTCTGCCTTCTGCTACAATGACGGCTATGGGAACAAGGGTTGCTACAATGTGGGGAATAACAATGTGGGCGACCACAACTTTGGTGAGACATACTGTTCTTGCTGTGCGTGAGAGAATGAAAGTCTGGACATACCACATACTGCTGGGGCAGATACTGCAAGGGAAAGACTGGTAAATTGCCTGCAGGTGACAACAACATGGGCAGCTACAACAACGGCAGCTACAACAACGGCACTGGCAACTTGGTAAGCAATCTCTGCACCTTGGCAGTCTGCTGTACGTTCTTGAAGCAAAGTTCACAAGACCCTGTCCTTGCTTCTGTTTCATTTGACGTCGGCGGCAAAGGCGTGATGGCATGCAGGGCAACTACAACCAGGGAGTGAACAACTCTGGTGATTACAACAACGGTGAGTGATATGACCTGACTTGCTGCAGCTATTTTGCCAAGATGCATGGAGTATTTCAATGCAGACAATTCCGAATCTAATGCATGGCATGCAGCTCTTGAAACTTTGGTTTACACCATTCTACATTTGCAGGCTTGTACAACAATGGTACTGGAAACTTGGGAACGTATAACCAGGGTATCAACAATACTGGCAACTTCAATCAAGGCAATGTGAACGCTGGCAATTACAACCAAGGTGAGATTGTGTTTGCTCACAAATAACAAACAGTGTACCTTCTTGATGCTTGGACAGACTGGCAGCAATCAATTCACTCCTGCAGGCACATACAACAGTGGCGAGCTGAATGCTGGCAACCACAACAGCGGTACTGGCAATTCTGGCAATGCCAACAATGGTGCGTCTCTTAGCTGCAGCTGGTGCTTCAATGTATTTGGATTTGTTGGCTGATTGCACGTGTGCTGCTGACTTATGTCTAGCATGTTAGCACATTGTCCAAATTCTTGTTTACGCAATCTGTCTGAGCATGTTAGCACATTGTCCAAATGCTTGTATACGCAATCTGTCTGCGCATGCAGGCACATGGAATGCTGGGAACAACAATGCTGGGAACAACGACTATGGCAACAGCAATGCTGGCAATAGCGATGTTGGTAACAACATCCAGGGCAACTTTGTTGGCGGTGCTGCAGCTCCATCCATATGAGCCTTTGTTAGGTTGAGTGTCATTTGTGATGAGAGTTAGCGTTTGGAGTGTGAGTGTGTCAGCACTGTGTATACCTCTGGAAAGAGGGGCTCAAGTGTTGGAGAAGCATGTGTAACTGAACGTCATTCAAGGAACATTGACTATGCATTGCATGCTGTTGAGCAGTCACAATTGCTGATCACTCCCAACCTCCTTTCAGCATCAGACAATCGTGTCTGATAAACAATGTTGCCGGTCTGCAACCGCTAGTTTTACATTGCGTGCATATGGTCTGGAGATTCCTGAGGTGTGCACATACTTACGCCAATTTCTGACTTTCGCCACAGGTCGCAGCAAAGATAACGCATAAGATTTTACAGGTCCAGAAGTTCAACTACACTACTCGTGACGTTTAACAGTGCGTGTTTTACATGTATTGATGCACATGTCCTGGCAAGACTGTACACAGAGCAAAGGGCACATGCTGTTTGTTGACTGTTTGTACAAACCTCAGAACTAAGTCAGTTTTGTGTACATAGTACAAGATGAATGCAGCAGCTTTGTTGACCCAACAAAGATGTTTACTCCTGCGAGTTGAGAGCCCAGTCATAGTGCCGATACTTGACGTGGATGTGCTTTGCTCCTACTGTGTCCAAAAGCTCTTGCAGGTCAGCTTTGCTTGAGCCGGACAAGTATTGCACCAGCCATGGAAACAGGCGCTCTTGAGGACCAAAGTCCTGCTTGTACCACTTGAAGATCTTGGAAACCTCAGCAACGCACTCATCCTTGTGAATGATGACCTCACCTGCATCAGACAGCAGAGACATGAGCAGCAGACAGCTCTGCAGATTGCAAAGCTGTTGCAGCAGCATTGTCAGAGACACAACTTGCTGAGTCATAGTATGTGTCTTTGGTGAGCAGCAGCTGAGAAGGGGACTGTGCTGAAAAGCAGTGCATGTCACCTGACAGGATTGGAAAGAATGGCCACTATGGAACCAAGATGTCCTACAACTGGCTGCACCTCTCCAAATGTGCGTGGCCAGATAAGGTTATCAAATACCAAAAAGGTACATTCACCAACTCAAAGACATCACATGGGATTGTCATGGTATGCCTCTGGCCCTCATGCACCAGCAGAAAGGCAAAACTCCACTGCTAGCGCAACAAGCAAGAGTGTGCAATCACTGCAGCAATTGCTTCTTGCTCTGCAAAGCCAATGGGTGGGGATTCCAGCTGGTATCGCTGACCTTCACAGAAGGCCATGGTGGCCGTGTCCAGGCCCTCCTGCAGGCTGGTGGGTGTGTACATCTTGATGGGGGGACAGCTCTTAGCTCCACATACCAGCGCAAAGTGGATGCGAGGGTCCACTGGACTCACTACCTGCACCAAACACCAAGCCCTGCCTTCAGTCATACCTCCTCTGCACATTCAGACTTGACATGGCAATCAGTGCCCCAGATGATTCTCAGGTGGCACTGTACCAAGTTGTGCATCCTAACTGAATCCTGACTTGCTGCAAAAGGTTTTCCAACAAAAAAGCTGTCAATGGCTGCTGCTTCAGATATATACACGGCATAAAGCGCAAGTGATGGATGGTGCTGGAGATGACAACAGCTTGGCTAGCTGTAAGGAGTCAGACCCTACAACAAGCCCTTGACTGAACCTGCAGACCCAAACAGGGAGGTACGATTTCTTACATGCGCTGCTCTGGGGTCTGAGGGCTTGAAGTAGCCAGAGCTCCAGTGCGGTACCCCTAGCAGGACCCAGGGTGAGGCTGGGGTGGGTCGATTACCTCTCAGCACCCCATGCTCCATGTCATTGGCTGAGTAGTCGTGACCGCCAATATTGTACTTGATGGCATTGAAGAAGCTCAACCTGGAGAGAGGACATCTGTGTGGATGCACACTGACATTCTTTACAAGCTTGCTTGCACCTTTTCTGCGTGTTGTGCATACTTATGCCAGAACATTGCATGGAATGCCACTGCAGCAGGCCTCTGGCATATGCAGTATACAAACAAAAGCTCAATACATAAACACGGCACAGATGCAAATGAGCAACGTTGGGGGGAGTGTGACATGTGACCCTGACCTCTGTTTGAGATTTGACGCTGGCCCAAACACAGCTAGCGCGTGTACCACAACAGCATTGTAAATGTTGATAAAGAAGGCCATACGCTCCTCACGATTGAGTGAAGCCACATCGGCGTTTTGAAGCTCTGCTGTGGCATTGACATACGTCTTGAACACAGGATCCTGTTTGAGAGCTTTGTAGTTCAGCGCCTTGCCATCGGAAGCCAAGTGCTTGTCGTACAGACGCAAGATGATCTGACGTAAGCTCTCGGACACCTCTGATGGACTCCTGGCTGATCCAAACCTGTGCAGACAAGCCACGCAAGCTTTACAGTCACAAAGCAACAGATGGACCAATGAGAGGAAGCTCAGACTGTTGATGTAGTGGACAGACGCCAATGATATGCATGAATACCCGATGCTGGGGTGTACACAGACTGCCATGCTGATCAGTGATGCTGCTGCATGTCACAGCAGGCTGTAAACAGCAGGCTTGCAAGCATGCAGCCTAGAAGCAATCAAGGCAGGGTTCCTCTGAGCACAGCAATGCTGTATGCATTGACAGAGAAGAGACACCCAGCAAAGCAACAGCTGGCGATTGCTGTTTGCGGCTTTGGTCTGCATCTGCAGTGACAGCAGTAGTTGCCAAGGGCTAGAAGACATGCTTGGTGTTGCCACATCAGGTGAGTAGCATGGAGGTTACCAAGTATAGTGCTTGTTCAGGGGCTGACCAAACTTTGGCACAGGTGCAGCGCTGACAAGTTGCAAATGTGTAGCTGACAAGTCTGCTTCGCTGAGGTTAGCGCTCAGATCCAGCTCTTTGTCAACAACGCTGATCTGATGTGTTTGCTGCAGCAAAGCAAGCGTCTGCTTTGCCTCTTGCTGCTGAATGTGCTGCATCAGCCATCGCAAGGCTTCAGCTGCAGTGAAGGTTCGCAGATCTGGATTAGCCCTGCAATACAATCCTGTTCAGTACAGACACAGCCAAACAACAAGCAGTGCTTCTGGCATGCAGTGCTGAGCTCTCATGGTAGAATTGCTTGAACAGCTTCCAACGTACAAGCGAGTTACAGAATGTCAATAGACAGACCATGAAGGGTTTACCATCGAATGTCATGGTGGGATAACTCCATTCTTGCAGCCAGCTCTTGTGAGCGTGTGTATTCATGTCTGCTGATGCCTGCTGGAATGAAGGCTGCATCAGTGCTGCCCTGATTGGGTTTTGAAGCTGTGTCTATAGCATCTTGCAGGTCTTTTGGAAGAGCTGGCTTGCCCTGGGCTTTATGCAACAGCTTGGACAGCTGATTGTTGGTGACCATCCGGGACAGATCATCTGAGCCACCAATGCAACTGCCTCCCACAAAGACCTATATGAGGACTTGAGGTGTCAGCTGCAAAGACTAAACACTGCACTGACTGGGGCCAGCTGATCAGTTTTGTGGACAGTGAGATACCTGAGGTACAGTCCTTCGGCCAGTTGTTTCCTTAATCTTGTTGAGTAGCTCTGGCTGGTTGCTGGCTTCGATCTCTCGGTAGTCCAGTCCTGCCTGCTTCAGGGTGTCTTTGGCTCGCTTGCAGAACTGGCAGCCTACTGTGGTTATAATCGCTACCTCGACACTCGTTTGGGTAAGCGGTTCGACGTGCGCATGTGCTGCTGACATGGCTGCAACACGGTGAACACAGCCGCTTTTGAACTTCGTCCAGGGGGATGTGCGAGCCTGTGAGCACTTTGCTTGCAAGCTTTGTAATCCGAGGTGCGGCCTTGGCGACGTGAGCGGTGCTGAATGGTTGAACAACGGTCTCAGCCGATGCAACGTGCAGAATGCCTGATCATGAGGTAGCTTATTGACAGATGCTCCTGTAGGAAGCATTTATGCCGACACAGCTTTGAACGATCGCAAGATTGTCGACATGTCCACTGGACTTTGACTCTGCTCCGGAACCATTCGGATGGGTTGTCTTGTGTTCGTTGCACGTGATCCGCGTTCGCCCGCACGCGCAATCACGCCAAGTCGCTTTGGTCATCAGCATGTGTTGTCATGCAAGATCAGCAGTGCGAATGTGAAATGCTGAAGTTGGCGCCATTATAAGGTGCATGAGCCTTGTTTGCTCTTCGGTGACTTTCCCCTGCCAAACATGCAGCTGAGAAGAATGCTGAAAGGAAAGATGCTGAGAAACTTATAGTCTAATAAAAGTGTCCCATCAAAGGCACAGAGCTTACTGTTGTGCATACTATTCATTCCTAAGCTGGCAAGTGTACTAGGGCTTGCACTAGAAAAGCAAAGCTGCAGCCACAACTTCGAGTGAGCAGACAGCTTTAGGCAATAAGGTCTGGCAAGGGAGACATGCTCGAGGAAGCTATGACAGCGACAGCAGCAAAATTGGCACACCATGTTTATGCTGCTGCAGCAATAGGGCATGATCAGGTTGCTGAAAGCAAAGGAGAGCAGGCTGAAGCAGTTCAGATATTGTCAGCCTAGATGAGGTCAGCAACGTTGTTTGGAAGCTCCTCAATGACAGTGTTGTAGAATCGCTGGATGTCCTGCAGCAACCTCTCATCATCCTTGATGACGAAGTTGATAGCAACTCCCTTGCGCCCGAAACGGCCTGACCGTCCAATCCTGCAGCACAATATGATCAGAGCACAGAGCTGCAGCATTCCACCCACCCAGACCGGCGACTTACCTTCAATAGCAGAGCAGGCAACAATGCCCACACAGATACTCACCACAGCAGCAACATATACTCGCTATCTCGACAGCAGCACAAGGGTAACGCAGACCATACACAAACTCATCTCATCATAACTCACAAAGAGCCACTAGGCAGCAAAGTACTGCATACAAGTTTGCACACCTGTGCAGGTAGTTCTCTGGCTGTGATGGCAGGTCATAGTTGATGACCAGGGACACCTGCTGCACATCAATACCACGGGCCAGCAGGTCAGTGGTGATCAGCACCCGGGAGGAGCCAGATCTGAACTCACGCATGATAACATCACGTGTGTTCTGGTCCATGTCTCCGTGAGTGGCTGAGACAGTGTGGTCGCGCTCCCTCATCTTGTCTGTCAACCAGTCCACCTGAAAAAAAAGGTGTGCATTAACAAAGTGCGGACCACATCTGCAATGCGAAAAGGCGCCAGAGACAAGACAGACACTTTGCTGACAACTTCTGCCAATGAACAGTGCATCAGTGGACACATTCAGAGAGTGATACAGAACCATGTGACCTGCCGAAGCATCACATGCAAAAGATAAACAGCAGTTGTGCAGCTGCAATCAAATTTACAGAGGCTGGGATGTCAGCTTTGCTGAGACTTGGCAGTGACACCAAGGTAGCAGCAAGCAGCTGGGGCTCACCTTGCGCCTGGTGTTGGCAAAGATGACTGACTGTGTGATGGCCAGTGTTTCATACAGGTCACACAGAGTGTCCAACTTCCACTCCTCCTTCTCCACATTCACATAGAACTGCTTGATACCCTCTAGGGTCAGCTCATCACGCTTCACAAGAATGCGCACCTATACATAGCAACAAAGAGCTTAGGGTAATTGGCGCAGCTGTCATGTCTACAACATCAAACTGTGGATTGAGCATCAAATTGGGCTGCAATGTCAGAGCTGACCAAACATAGGACCCTTTCATCCTGCAACACAGCCACTGTGCCGCTGGCCAATATTATACTACAACCCCGCTTCAAACTGACTCATTTGCTGATGTTTGGTCTACATCAAATTCACCAAGACCAGAACTGTGAAAGCACAGCGTTGACGCTCAGCTGCGCAACATGGCAAAATTGCAATCATTTAATACTGCAGCAATGTGACCATGCAGGCGACCAGGAGGAGACTCACTGGCTTGTTCATGAATTTGCGGGTGATCTCCAAAGCCTCAGGGGGCAGGGTGGCTGAGAATACTCCAACCTGCGCACCGCAAGCCAATGGAGTGCAAGGATGATTGAATGGCTGCCTTCAGTATGGCTACTACAATTTATAACATGCCATTGCAGTGGCATAGTAAGGTCTGCAAAAATTTGCAAATTCAAGTCAAGCGACAGCCTACTAAGCTGTTACACAAAGGTATAGCTCTGATTCTCGACTTTATTGCTGCAAAGTCCAGCAGAACACACCTGCAACTTGGGTGGCAACAGCTGGAAGATGTCATAGATCTGGTCCTTGAAACCACGAGACAACATCTCATCGGCCTCATCCAGAACAAACATCTTGATGCCATCAGCGCGCAAGGCACGCCTCCGCAGCATGTCGTAAACGCGGCCCGGTGTACCGACGACCACGTGAACACCTGACTGCAGGATGCGAGTGTCCTCACGAACGCTGGTTCCACCAACGCAAGCGTGACACTTGACCTGCTGGTAGTCTCCCAACGCCCTCATAACCTTCTCAATCTGCTGAGCCAACTCTCTGGTTGGTGCCAGCACAAGGGCTTGACACTCGACCTGTTGGTAGTCCAGGTTTTGCAGGATGCCAGCACAAAATGTGGCTGTCTTTCCTGTGCCAGACTGGGCCTGCTGAATCACATCAAGCCCCTTGCCGAAAGGAACAATGCCCTTTTGCTGAATGGCTGATGGCTTCTCAAACCCTGCAAAGCGAGAGAAGTGCAGTATCAAGCACACACAGCTGGCATAGTAGGGGTCTTGCTGCAAAGGGCTCACCATAGGCATATATCCCACGCAGCAAGTTCTCGTGCAGCTGCATCTGGTCGAATGAGTCATAAGACTCCTCCCACTCTGTGTAAAACTCGTTGTTGTCTTGTGAACTGCATCACAAGCAGGACGGGCTGATCAGACTGTTAAAGTAACACAAAGTGGAGTACAGCTTGCAGTGCAAGGTTGCAGGGCCTATCAAGAGCGTGGAAGGGCCTCACAGCTCCTGCATCTTCGCGTCATAGTCCTTCTCGTTGTAAGCATTTTCACCCGCCATACTGGGCAACCTGCGACGAGTAGTGTTCAGTTCTGGCGGAAACTGATGCTAGCAAAGGCCCTGCACGCCTGCCCGGAAAGCGACGGACCTGAATGGTTTGGAAGAGAGTTGTTTGCGCAACCACAGCTATGCTGTGTGAAAGGTTTGGCAACGTAGGCGGCTGAGAACACCCCGCACCAAACTCAGATTTCGATTTCACTGCGCTTAGTCAACCACACGTGCGGCGCATTACAACACATCGCTGCGTAACACAAATTTCAGCAGGACTTGCAGCTCACCCAACACGGCAACATATGTCCCGCAGATCTCGATCGGCGTTTGCAGCTCCGGAGGACGGAGCAGACAATGCACACATATGACATACCTATGTTACAGATCAATGTCAGCCAAACATCTCCTGCGAATCACACAATCTATCCTAGCCTTTTCATGCTGATGAACTTTGGAGTTCGCTACACATATATCAAACCCTCTGAGTATGAGTATCATCAAAACAGACCAAAATCAACATCTCAAACAGAGGTCAACCACAGGATAAAGCCATGTGCACAGAAGCAAAACATAAGTGTAAGTCAGCCCATAGCTCTGAACGTTTTGCACGTTAGCTATGGTCAGAATTGTTGCAAAAATTAATTTGAGACTAATGTCTGACCACTAGGGGTCACCACCCACAACATTACAGCATCTGTAAAAGCTCCGTAAATGACATTTTTTGGCAATCCATCAGAGTTGATGACAAACAACACGAGTACAAGCTTACCGAACAGTAGGCAAGTCAATAGCACAGCAAAGACACCCAGCCAGAAGCTGCTAAAGTAGTCACAAATCTTCTAGTCAAAAGAGGGTGCATTGGCAAGACCTGCCGAGGCAAATGGGCTGAATTTGCTCAAGCCTGAAGAGCCTGTGTCCGTGTGTTGTGCAGCAGCAGTGGCATGAGCAACGCCACATTGCGTTTCTGAAGATAGCCCAGCATCAGCTGCATCACCATCTGTACTGGATGCGTTGCTGGGCACCTCCTGTATGGTGCTGCTCACCCCGGGTTTGCTGTGCAAGCCCTGCTGGTTATGTTGCATGCTTGTATCCAAAGAGCTACGTCGTCTCTCCTCATCCCATGCAGCAGATGCCTGTTCAGCAGTCTGTGCATTGATGCCATCCTTGCTGTTTCGCATGCCGCTGCTGCTGGCTGGCGGGGGTGCCTGGCTTTCTAGAGACTTGCGGACCCCAGGGGCAGCCTCAAGAGACCTGCGTATGTGCTTTGGGACAGTTCTCATGATTCTGTCCCTGCCCACCATTTGCTCAAGTGACTGCCTATACGACTTGTGCCCAGCCTGACCTGCACGATACTCTCCCTGGTCATCAATGGACGTCCTGGTCTTGGTCAGAGCAGCAAAGCCAGCAAATGGGCTCATATGACTGCTGCCACCGCCTTCCCCATGCAATGCACCAATGGAGTTGCGAGGCCGCTGGTGCATTGACCGCCTGGGCTGTGCTTGCTGTGCAGCTCTTGCCTGACCGCTGCTTGACTCATCAGCCTGCTCTGATTCCGGCAGGCTGTTCAGGCGATCTTGCTGCCACCAGTGTGATGACTGATGAGATGGCTTTTGGGACTGACTCTGTCCGTCTGTGCTATCCTCACCTGTGAGGTCGCCTGAGAAGACATCGTGCCCTGGTCTCTGCAGAGGGCGCCTGTCCGGCGCTGCTACCAGGGCTGGCTGCTGATGATCTGTGCGAAGCCTCTCATCAAGCTGCTGCTCTTGGGGGCTGGTGCCAGAGCTGGGTGGGTCTAGCAAGGACTGCTGGGCAGCAGCTCTCTGTTGGTGTACTGACAACCTGGGAAGCGCAAAGGGATTGCCACTTTCATTAGGAGCCTGGTTTTGCAGCGCCATCAGAGCATCTCTGGAGCGCACATGAGCCGGGTGAGGACGGAATGTGTGCTCATTCGAGCCTACATTTGCATGCTTGTTTGCGTCATCAGGTTGCTGGTTTTGAGCAGGGTCTGAAGCAGCTGCCTGATGTCCACCATGTGCTGACTGGACCTCTCCTTTGCCTGCTGTGCAGACGCACTGTTCATCAGCATGACTCACAGCAAAACACAATTACACAGAGTCTGTGGCGCAAAGCCATTAAAGCGAAAAGCTGCACATGCCACCTAAACAACAACATGCAGATGCCTGCCACTGTGTTGTAGACTGCATCTTTCAGGGAGCATGATAGGGCAGAAGAGCATGGCCAAGGGTAATGAATGTGTTGGCGTGAACCCTCCTTTATGGCCAGCAGCTACTGCAGTCAAAGTCGTGCATGCAATCTTTGCTGGCAAGACTTGCTTTGCATGACCATATTTAGTATTATTTAGGAGATAAGGCTGGAGCTGGGACTGTGTTGCAGCAACAATCAATAGGCAGAACAGCAGACTGCATGCTCCTTGCAACATTGAGGAATGCTAAACCTGGTACTGACCTTGCACACTTGCTGATGATAGCCTTGGTGTTGGGTGCACTGCAGGCCGCAGCAGATTTGACTGAAGCTGGTGCATGTCGACTGGACCAGACTGCGTGCTGCCTGTCTGCTGTGGGCTGCCAGACGGGCCAGCAACATTGCCTGGGGCACTAACGCTGCCAGGAGCAGGGTCAGAGGCAGGGGGCTGGGAGAGGGGATTGGGAGCAGAAGGGGCTTTGCCCTGTGCAGATGTGCTGAAAGGGGAGGGGCCTGCCTGCTGCCTGGGGGATGCATCCTTCTGACCAGCAGCCTTCTGTTGCGATCTGCAGTGCAGAGCATTTATCCATGTGAAGGGCGATGATCTGTGTCACCATTGCAGATCACCAGAGAGTCTTGATGCTGCCATGTTTGGTTGGATTATTACACTGGGGGCTACATGTGGATATCTCATGTTGAAGTCTAACACACAGATGCTTGAGAGTCTGTAATCTGCCTAGGTATGCAGGGTACCAGATAATGAAACATGGCATGCAGGATGTATGGGCATGCTGGCACTGCAAAGGGTACATGGCATTTTACACTGAATAACAGAGGCAGCAGGTTTGTTGATTAAGTGCAGTTTATGCAGAGCTGCTGTTGGCTTACTTAACAGTCATGGCTTCCTCCAGGAGTCCTCTGAGAGCGATGATGCAGGACTCAAAGGCAGGCCGTTCCTGTGGCTCGGCATGCCAGCAAGCTTGCATGAGGTCCAGGTAGGCAGGCAGGCCGGGGAAGGTGCCACCAGGCAAGTCAGACTCTGGTGGGATGGGTGGCCTCCGCTGCTTCTCAGCAATGGCCACCATGATCTGCACATGCACAGGTGACCATCAAGCACAGCATACCTTCACACATGAGCACTGAGTGCATGTTGTGAACCTCTGGTGATCTTTGCTGACTACCTGCTTGAGAGCCAAGCATGCGGATGATGTTCGAATTTTAAACGGGGGTTTGAACAAGGCAGCGTGCGGTGCTATCATATGCGTTGATATTAATGTATGCATGTGGCGTGGCTGCTTTATGTGGATGTCTCGGATGAACAGCTCCAGCACTGCTTTGACCTTAAGCACAGAAAGTGTAGATGCACTAGTGCCAAAGCATGAGAGCATGCGACTTGTGTCGGTGGAGAGCCTGCTTTCCATTAAGACATGGAACACCAAGCAAGAATAACAGCAGCAGCAGCTCATGCAACTGTACAAGTGCCAGCAAAGCTAGATAGAGTTCAAAAATTCTACAAATCTGCAGGGAGATTTGTACAATTCAGTGCTCCCTGCCCGAAATGCAACAGTGCCTGCAGGCTCAATGCAGGCTTGGGTATGTCAAGAACTCACCTGGAAAGGACCCAGGTCTGCCCAAGGCAGCTGCCAGGTCAGCAGCTCCCACAGGATCAAGCCAAAGGAGTAGACATCAGCAGCTGTGCTGTAGGCCTGGTCTGTGACCACCTCGGGCGCCAACCATCTAGGATTGTTGGCTGAGATGGAGGAGACGACGGCCTGAGCCTCCATGACCCTACTGAGGTTGAAGTCAGCTATCCTGACCCGCCAGTGCTTGTCCACCAACAGGTTGGGGGACTTGAGGTCCCTGTGCAGGATAGGTGGCTTGTGCGAATGCAGCTGCAGCATGCCCTGCATTCAGGAGGTGAAGATGCTTGTTGTCAAGCTATTGAGCCGTGTCTGTTGAGCCGTGGCTATGAAGCTTGCTTTGACTGCAGGCTCTGCTCAGGTGGGACAGAGGCAGGTGCTTCTGGTGTGAAGTGAATATGAGAAGTGCAGATTCTATCAAAGAGCATTCAGACTTCACGCATGTGTTGCAAAAGGATTCCATGTTGTCGATGCAGCTCACACAAAACAGCACAGTCTTTTGCTCTTGTGCACTGTTTCATTGCACAGAGAACATCCACCAAAGGCTGTCTCATGATGCCTGCAGACCAGCCCTATGTGTGAATGCAAAAACGTGTGTAGATTGATGCTGACCTTGGCTGCATCCAAAGCCATGCTGACCCTCTTTGGCCAGTCCAGTTGCTGTGCCAGCAATGGTGAGGTGCATGCTTTGGCCAACACATCAAACATGGAGCCGCGTGCACAGAACTGCAGTCACACATAACTTGATATGTCTCATGACAGCCACACACAGCTTGATGTGTCTAGTGACAGCCACACACAGTTTGATGTGTCTAAAAGCAGCCACACACAGCTTGATGTGTCTCCTGACAACCATGCCTAGCTTGATATGTCATGTGACAACCACACAGGCAGCCTTGAGAAACACGTGACAACGCAGGTGACACATTGTCACAAAAATCAGTGACGGGTGCATGGCACACATAGCTTGCTTGCAACATGTCATCACCATATGACAGCCACAACACTGTGGTGGTAAGGGTGAGAACAGCTGCAGCATAGACAAATCGGCTTAGCTTTTGAAAGACTCCACAGGATCAGTGATAAAGTGACGTGAGAAAAGCCGCAAGTGTCAGCACCATGTGTGCATGATCTGCTGGTGATGCAGAGCAGCAGGAAGGTCTCACCTCAGTGACCATGCAAGGAGGATCCAAGCAGACACCCATGAACAGCACCACGTTTGGATGCCTGATAGCTGACATGATGCTGACCTGCATGCCACAATGTTGTGAGCCACATCATTCAAGATTGCATCGGCCTGTGAGTGCTGGTTGTATGGAGATCGATGCCTGTCTTTGCATGCCTTTGATTGTGTTCTAACAAGAGTGGGCACATGCTCATGAACGCAAAGAAGGTAATGCTGGTGAAGGCCTACAACAACATCTGCCAGCTTGGGCCAAACCCTGGTCGATCCTGTAAGAATGCAAATGTGCTCACCTCACGCTCCAGAGTCTTGATAGTGCTGTCCATGCTAGTGTCCAGGACTTCCCCATCAGGCCCCTCGTCTTCCTCTGACTCTCCTTCATTCACAGCAGACATCTGGCCTGTGGACTGCATTGGTGCAGCTACCGGCACTGTGGCCGGAGTGGGGATGTGCCCCAACACCTTGATAGCGACATCTGTTTCTTGCCACCGCCCCAGATGCACCCGCCCTATGGACCCCTCCCCAATCACTTTCCTGAAAGTCTGCAACCCATAGCTTGCAGTCAGTGCTATAGGGCCAGCAAGGGGCACTGCAGTAGATGTGACGCAGGACTCAAGGGACAGCAATGCTTTGCATGTCATGGTGACATCTGATTCCAAACATGCATAGGCTGACAGAGCATTGCTGCGAGGCTGTTTCTGGCATTGTGGAGAGCAACATAGACCATGATGACTGACGTGAAAGCACGGGACTGCAGTTGCACAAAGTGAGCGCATCAAAGCAGCAGTGCATGTGGTGCGCACCCAATTCACTGAAACAAGGCAAAAGCAGTTTTTGTATGATCAGATGGACTCTGGTCAAATGCAGCTGGGATAATGATGCATGAGTCTCAACAGCACTCACCAAATCGCTGTACTCAATGACCCACTGGCACGAGCCCCCAAAGATGCTGCCAGACAAAGTGGAGGAACCACTGCCTCTGCCTAGTGTGTCTGCTTCTGCCAATGCCCCAGCAGGCCTTGAGAAGGCACCTGCCTCTGTGTCCGAAAGGCTGCCAGGCAAGCTATTAGGCAACTTGGCCATACTGCCAGATGAAGACCTCTGAATCTTTTTTAGCGCTCTCAATGCTTCCTTCTGAGTGTGTGGCTCTCGCCCCATTGACAAGGACTTGCGCAGCATGCCTAGGTTGCTCTGTGGCTCTGGCTGCTGCTGCAGAGACTCACTTGTGCGCAAAACACTCGCCTGACGCGCAGCGCTCAGCTGCTCGGCGCTCAGCTGAGCATCATGCTCGCTCAGACGTGCAGCAGTGAACAAAGGCTGCTGTTGCGACAGCTGCAGCTGTGTGTTTGAATCAGGCGTTGATCGTTGGCTCTCTGCTAAGACGCGAGGGCTGGGTACATACGGTGGAGGCGCTTGCCAGCCATTGGGCTCCCCTTGCTGGAAGCCACTGTACTGGAACTGTGGTGCTGACAAGATGGGGGCAACCTCCAGCGGCCCCAAGGCTGGACCTGCAAAGCCTGAGGAGCTTCTGGCAGACTCCTCGGAAGACCGGACAGAACCTACAATTACGATCAGATCCAGCGATCAGTGAGCAGACCTCTCAGTGATTGTACGACAGAACTGGTGCAGCCAGAGCTAAACATTCAGAGCTTGAGCATCATCAGAGCAAAGCTGCGCAGTCTTAGCACTGCTTCCAGACACACGGACATTCAGAGCTGAACAGACTTTCTCAGTGCAACAGGAGAATCAGATCTGAACACCCCTGCTTGCCACAATTGGCATTGTAAATGCTGTGCTGTCAAGATCACATGAGCGATGACTACGGTTCTGTGCAGCAAGAAATGCATGTATGCAAGGACGCCTGCTACTTGTATGCAGTTCACTCAGTGACATCATTGGTTGAGAAGCAGGCAAACGATCACACAAAAAGCAAAGGTTCTTTGGACAGGACTGGCTTTGTACCTGTTTGTGAAGGCAGGTTTGACGCTGAGGCAGCATGGGCAATTTTGCCAGTCATCTCCTGATCGCTCTCTTGTCGAGCAATCCCTTCTACCAAGATGCGGTTCACTTGTGCTATAAACTGTTGAGCAGCCGGCCCAGAGGAAGACAGAGTCTTCAGTGTGTTGCCCCCACCTGCAGTCAAGCATCAACATTGAGCCACACAAAACGGACCAACGCTTGCATGACACCAAGACATCATACAAAGTGGAGCAATCTTGTGCGTCCCAGGATAATTAATACAAGAGTTTGCAAAACATGCAGGATCTGTCCAAAGGTTTGACAAGACAGCATGTGAGCCTAGTGCTTTGCTGGGGGGGGGAGCAAGCCTACATGAAGATGTCTCCTGATCTGACAGAATTGTCTGAGCCTGATCACCAGTGGTGAGCTGCAGCCTGCTGTCAGCATGCTCTGAGTCCTGATGCTGAGTAGACATCACATCTGCAACGCCCACAGACCCCTGCAGATCCTCACTGCTGTGCATGCGCTCCAGGGTTGCTTGCGCCAGCGCTGCCGAAGACGGCGTGAAGTAGCGCCGCAAGACTTTTGACATGGCCGATCGTGGGCTTTCCTTGCCTGCTGTGAATGACCCGACACGCTCTTCACTTGACAACCTCATGCCGGCTGCTTCAACACAGGATCTGAGCTCTGCCTCTGGCCACCACATGATGCTGCCAAAGATGCCGCATGTGATGAGACCAGCATTGGCACCAACTGCTGAGACCATGGCGCTACGATGCGCCTGCACCAGAGACACAGTAAGCCCATGGAAAGCCAGAGCAGGAGGATTCACATCTTGAGCCAACCAACTAGGTCGTACAGATGTGCCAGGTTGTCAGTAACCTGGTCAAAAACATCAATTCTAAGTGTTCAGACATCATGCATGCTGAAGCCAGGCGTGTCACTCATCTGGATGATTTTTGCCATGAAGCATGTGCTTGAACCAAGTGCGGCGTGCTACAATGCTGACCCTGCTCAAAGCCTGGTGCAAACGCCAGTCTGCCAGAAGCATGAGAACTTACTGATAGGATGCTGAATGTCTGATGTTGCAAATAGATATAGGTGCCAGAAGTGGCCAGGAGCACATACATGCGTGTTGCAGCATACCTGAATCAGTGCAGTGGGATCCTTGCTCAGCGTCTGCACAGGTTCTCCAGCAGTCACAGTTGGCCCCTCCCCGGCCTGCAGCTGTGGCAGCAGACGCAGGAACAGCTTGCCATCAGCATGAGCAGTGGCCAGAATTCCCAGACTCTTGCAAACCACCAGGCACCTGCACACCATGCATCAGCCCTCTGTAGGCGACTCAAAACCAGATGTCTGGCATGCAAACTCATCATGTGGTGTGAATGCATCTAGAACGCCACACCACATGTTGCAATGCATGCATGGCAGGCAACCTTCCAGAGAGTTGCAGCAGTAACGCAGGCAGCTGCATGCAAGCACAGCCTGAACAGTACTGGCTCAGGTTGTACACACGTGCATCGTGCACAGTAGCACACCTAGCAGCGGGACCGGCAGTGCCAATTCTGAGCACGGGAAACAGCACGCCAGTTGACACTTCCCAAACTTGCATCTGGCCATTGTCATGTGCAGTAAGGATTTGCCAATCACTGCGGCTGCATGAAGGAGCTGCCTCAATACTGCCAGTCATTGGAGACTGTGTTCCTATTGATGAAAGGCTGCTGATGTCCATATTCTCCAGCCCCTGCGGTGAGCTACGCTGCCTTGTCATGGCAACAGGCCCCCGAACATGCACAATGGGGCTGAGTGCTTTTATGGCCCTTGCCACACCTGTCGAGAAGCACACAGCAGAGTCAGCGTCGCCAAGTCTACTCAATGTCACGCATGTGCTGGGTCAACACGCAGCATAATGGGTTTAGAATACTTTTTTGGGTGAAGTACTATCTTGACTGCTGGAGGCAAAGCTTGCTCTGTCCTTTGCTACTTTGCGTGTGCATCATGTCAGTGAATCTTGTGTGCATGCAGAGCAAGGCATGCTATGGCTGTAGCATTCATGAGAATATACTGCCGAGACGCGCATGCAGTGAGTGCTTGTGCAGCAAAAGCTAGATATGGGGGGGGGGGGGGGGGGGGGGGGGTGGGGGCGGGTGGGGGGGGGGGGGGTGGTTGTTGAGCGGGAGGAGGGAGGCGAGCGGAATGGAGGGGCGCAAGATGAGGAGGGAGGG